>Ga0302198_10000851_pt1 | contig 34104 bp, 29 predicted proteins | sample II_Bog_N2_2_FD_193521 | JGI IMG/M metagenome (GOLD analysis project Ga0302198, IMG submission 193521) | Peat permafrost microbial communities from Stordalen Mire near Abisko, Sweden - II_Bog_N2_2 | ecosystem: Environmental > Terrestrial > Soil > Wetlands > Peat | place: Sweden: Abisko...
CGCGCCGGAGCGGGCGGTTGGGGAACGGGCATTTGGATGCATCCAGCATCTGCAGGGAATTGTCACGATCGAACGATGCGGTCAGGTCGTTTTCACAGCGGTCACCGTTTTGCAGCGTGATCGTCTGATGACCGTGGCCATGCTCGTCGTCGAAGCAGAATCTCCAGGTCTTCACCGGCAAAACGGCGTGAGTCCTCTCATCCTGCAAGGTCATGTGGGTGTAGTTGTTCCAGCAGCCCTTCAGCATGCCCAGATCGTGTTTGTCCCACCGGTCGCGCGGCAGGTCGGCACGCGGCGGCGGGGGCGGCGGCGCCACCATCTGTTGCGGGATCGGGCATTGCAGCGCGCGATCGCCGCGCGCCTCTCCCAACTGAGCCAGTTCGGTCTTCAGCGCATCGGTGCGCGCCGCTTCCCGCGCCTGTTCCAGCATCAGCGCGAGGTCCCCGGGGGCCGCGTGGCAGGCGGTGGGCGACGGCATGATCCACCCGCCCAGGGGTGCCAGCACCAGGCCGACAAAGAACGCCAACGCCGCGAGCGCCGCCAAGGTCCCGGCATAGACCGCCCAGGCCGGCCGCGGCGCCGCGCGCCAGGGCACGCCGTCATCCAGGGCGGCCAGCGGTCCCAGGCCGCCGGCCGGGGCGGCAAAGCCCCAACCGGCCAGCACGGGCCCGCCGTCCACCGCGAACACATGCGCCATATCCGGCACGGTGCGCAGCGCCGGCCAGGCGGCGGCAACCGCTTGGGCCGCACCGCTCTCGGCCAGACGGCGGATGTCGGACAGGATCACCGCGATCGCATGCGTCAGGCGGTCGCGGTCCGCCGCATCCAGGTCGCCGAAGCGGCGCATCGCCGATCCGGGGGCATGCCAGGTGGTGCTGGTCTCCCCGCGTTCGGGCGTGGCGAGCAAGGCCGCATGGGCCGGCGTCAGGTGCGCGGCGATCTCGGCGGTCAGGACCTGATGCCAACCGGCCGGGTCCTGGCCGGCCGGAAGCACCATGCGGGCGGCGCCGTCGCGCTGTTCGAGCAGGCGGATCATGCCGACACGGTGCGCGGCGGCGTCATGGCGGCGGCACCTCCACCTCGGTGACGGGCTGGCTGCGTTGGCCGTTGTGGGCGACCCCCTCGATCACCTTGTCGTCCTCGCCCTCGCGCCGGATGGTGACCCGGTAGCGTGACTCGACACCGACACGCATCACGTAGGGATCGACAATGACACGATAGGTCCCGGCGGCCGGATTATCGAAATACACGTTTTCCACCGGTGAGGCGGTGGCGGTACGGGTGTCGCCGTTGGCATCGACATCGAGATGGCCGTTGCAGGCATTGCGGGTGAGGTAGGAGATTTCCGCGCCGCCGGGACAGATCACATGCAGATCGAGGTCGTTGCGGTCTTCCCAGGCCAGGATGATCTGCAGCTTGCCGCCGTGCGCGCCCCGTTCCGTCGCGCGCTGCACGTCGCGCGATGGCGGCGTTTGTGGCGGGGCGGGCGGGGCGGGCGCCTGCACCTGGATCGGCGGGCATTGCAGATGCCGCCGGCCGGCATCCTCGGTCACCTGCGCGAGCTGGGCGCGCAGGGTTGCCTCGCGGTCGGTCTCGTTCTTCAGCAGGGCGAGCAGTTCCGGCTGGCCCTCGGCCACGCGGCATTGTGGCGCGCCCACCGCGTACCAGCCGAAGGGATCGAAGAACAGCAGCAGCAGGGCCAGCAGCGGCAGCAACGACGCGACCAGCAAAGCCGGCAGGAACCAGCGCCGCAGCAGGCTGCGCATCACCGGCAGCACCGGCGGCGGCAGGATCGTCATCGGCACCGGCGCGTGGCGGGTCACGCCGGTCAAGGTTACCTGTTCCGGTGCCGCACCGGCGGGCGCATGGCCCCAGGCGACCAGGACGGGTTTGCCGCCCAGGACATAGACCTGGTCCTCGCCCGGCACCGACAGGGCCAAGCCGAGCATTTCGCCAAGAAAACGTTCCCCTTCGTCGCGTGATGTCCGTTTGCGTCCGGCCATCGCGCGGATGTCCTGTTCCAGCCGCGCGCGTTCCGCCAGCGCGGCCGCTCGGACGGCGGGGTCCGCCATGGCGATGGGGATCGGCGTGCCCTCGCCATCGGCGTACCAGTCCGTCTCCCCGCGGGCGGCATCGACCACCGGTTCGGCGAGCAGCGCGGCATGCGCCGGACTGAGCTCGCGTGCCAGCAGGGCGGACAGGACGCTCCAGGTCTCGACCGCGGTCTGGCCCGCGGTCCCCAGCGGCTGGAGGTCGCGCTGGCGGGTGGTGGTGATGCGGATGATGGCCATGGCCGGGGATCCGCGCGGCTCAGCGCGGCGGCTGTGCCGCTGGCGGCGCGGTCTGCGGCGCGGCGGCGGGGGTGACGGGCGGGGTGACGGGCGGGGTGACGGGGGCCGGCGCGGCTGGTGGGGCCGCCGCGGGCACGCAGGGCTCGTTCACCACGTTGACGGCCGCACCGTTGGCTTGCAGGAAGGCGATCAGCGCGTCCGATTTCTGCGCATAGTTGTTGTGCGCGACCTGTTCCTGGTCCGACGTGATGAAGGTGTTCACGCCGACGACGCGTCCGCAGGCATCGACCAGCGGCCCGCCGGAATTGCCGCCGGAGACCGCCGCGGTATGCGGCATGATCTTCAACCCGCCGGGTGAGGTCTGCACCGCGCTGATTTTGCCATCGGTCAGGATGACCGTCGGCACTGCGCTCATGTCACCCTCGAGCAGCCGGCCATAGGCTTCGTCGCCGTGCATGGTCAGTCCCGGAAAGCCCGCGGCGATTACCGGATCCAGCGCCGCGGCCACGGTGGACATCGCGAGCGGCTGCACGCCGGGCACTGGCGGAACCCGCAAAAGCGCCACATCCAGCTTGCCGATTTCCGACGACGGGGACTCCGCGACGATCTCCGCTCTGGTGGCTCTGGTCAGCTTGCCGCCGGTGACGACCAGCTTGCCTTGCTGGACGTGCTCCACGACATGGCGGTTGGTGACGATGAGTTCGGGCGTAATGAAGAAGCCGCTGCCGGTTTCCACCCCGTCCTGCACCACGCCGATCACCATCACCACCGATTGGGTCAGCAGTTCGGCGAGATTGCCATGGAACGGCTGGCCGCCGGGCGGGGTCGGCGTGGCAGCCGGCGGCACCACGGCGGCGTGGTCCGGGCCGGCGTGCGGCATCTGCGCGGGGTCGGCCGTGCAGACATCGCCGGACAGGGCCCGGCGGCGTTCGTCCAGCTCGCGTTCCAGTGCGGCGTTCTGTTCCTTCTGGCGGTCGATGGCGGCGCGCACCGCGGCCTCGTCGATCAGGGCCACGGTGGTGGGCTGTTGCGCCAGGCGTTCGGCCACCAGGCGGGCACCCAGCCACAGGCCGAAGATCAGGAAGAACGCCGCGACCGCGATCCCGGCCGGGACCAGCCACCAGTTCCAGACGCTGCGCGCCGCGGGCCCGGCGGCGGCCGGTACCGGCATCGGGGGCGGCGGCCGTGCCGGCATCGGCGGCGGGGCCACGCGGGCCTGTGCCGGCGCCGGCCGCATCTCGGGAAGATAGGCGGCCAGCGGCGACAAGGCGAAGGGGTCGGCCGGCACCACCGTGCCAGCGCGGACCATGCCCCAATCGGTCAGCACGATCCGGTCGTCGATCGCCTTGATCCCGTCCGGCGTCAGCAGCACCAAAGCGCGCCGCAACACCGGGCCGGTGACCGGGTCCGCCAGCAGCGGTGCGACCGCAGCCATTGCGTTGCGCAGTTGCGTTTCGAGTTGCAGGCGCAGATCGGGCGACAGCGAGGCCAACGTTGCGGGCTCGTTGCTGGCTTCGGCGTACCAGGACACGACGGGCGCGTCGCCGGACTTCCAGTTGCCGACCGGCTCCGCCAGCAGCCCGGCGGCCGCGGGAGCGCGCGCCTGCAGCAGGTCGCGCAGGCGCGCGTAGTCGTCCAGCACGGGATGGCCGCCGATCTCCAGCAGTTCGAGACCGTCGAGCGATGTTTTGCCAAGGAAGCGGGGAGCCATGGCGTGCCGCGCCTTTCCGGGGGTGAACCGAGCCAATCTATGAACGAGGGTTGGGATCGAACGCAAGCCTTGCCATGAGGAAAACCGGCCGGTCGGGACGTGACGCCGCCGGGTTATTCCGTTTGCGGGTGCGGCGCAGCAACGGTTGCATGCTGTTTCGGGCTGTCCTGTCCTGGCTGCGGTCGTTGCTCCATCCGCCGCCGTCAGACTTCGTCACCGCCCTGGCGGCCCTGAACCATGAAGGCCCTTGCGTACCTGGTATAAGGCATCGCATAGTCCGAAATAGGGAATGATGGAGTATCCGATGCTGAGGGGGATCGTTTGCGCCGGCTTCATCAGCCTGGCCCTGACAGGGGTTGCGGCAGCCCAGAAATACCCTGGCACCGGGATCCCCAGCGGGCCGGCGCCGCCGCCGCGCCCGCCGGCGGTCCAGGCGCCACCGCCCGCCGTGCCTGCCGCGCCTGCCGCGTCCACCGGACACGATGCGGGGGCGGAACGGATCGCCCGCGGCCTGCCGCTCGATCCCGCGGTGCGTGATTTGCAGAACCAGTTGCCCGCCAATGTTCCGGCGGTGGAGCGCACGCTTGGCCTGCATCCACCGACAGGACGCGCAACGGACATGCGCGGACGCCTGCCGTCCCCCCGCGAAATCGTTGACGCGTTAGCTCCGAGATAGGAATTTCGATATGAAACGGATCCTGGTCTTTTTCCTGCTGGCGTTCGTGGCCGCGTGCGAGGCCCCGCCACCGTCAGCACCGGTTGCCGCAGCCCCGTCCGAGCGCCGGATCCTGCTGACGATCAATTTCGACTTCGATTCGCATGTCATCCGTCCGTCATCTTATCCCCTGCTCGACAATGTCGCGATTGCCTTGAACGACCAGCGCCTTCAGGGCTCCCAGTTCGAGATCAACGGACATACCGACATCATCGGACGCCTGGGCTACAATATTGGTTTGTCGCTGATGCGCGCCGGTGCGGTGATGGACTATCTCTCGGCCCGTGGCGTACCGACGAGCGTGATGCACCCGCAAGGGTTCGGCCCGCTGCAGTTGATCGATACGGCCAATCCGGCCAGTCCGGCGAACCGGCGGGTGGAGATTGTGGCGATATCGCCCTGAGCGGCGTTTATTACAGACCGCTGCGCCTCAGAGTTTCGTCGAGCGCCCGTGTTTGTCCCTCCAGCGCGCCAAGGTCGGCGTCGCCGGGTTGGGCGGGCATATGGGCCCGGCGATCCTGCAAAGCCGCAAGGCTTGCCTGAGCCCGGTTCAGCGCGTCCTGGTCGACACCTTGTCGTTGCCTTGCGGCATCGACTTGCCGCCTGAGCGCGGCCAGCCGCCCGTCGAGCATGGCGAGCTCCGAGCGTCTGCGGTTCAGGTCGTGCTCCGCATTGATTTCGTCTGCCGCGGCCCGGGATGCTCGGGCCTGCTGTTCCAACTGGTTGGCCTCCGCGGCCCGCAGGCCATTTTGCAACCCGACCGTGCGTGCCGCGTAGCTGCCCGAAGTGGCACAGCCGATGCCGGCGAACAGTTCGGCGTGCGTCGGATCGCAGTCCGCGGGCGTGCAACCGGCGAGTGCCGCGAGTCCGAAGACTGCCACAACCCGTCCGGCCATTGCGATGCCACGTGTCATGTGACCGGCACCGCCGACAGCGAGGCCTCGATCGATTGCAACGCCGCGGCTTCACGCTGGCGCGCGCCGTCGATACGGCTTGCTTGCCGGCCCAGGTCGGCGTTGCGATAGGTGCCGGCGTCGGCACGCAGGTTGGCGCCCTCGCTCTGCATGCTGGCGAGTTGTTTGCGAATCGTGTCGGCACTGCTGCGATAGCTCGCGATACTGGTCTGGAACTGCGCCGCCGAGATGGTGTGCGCGGCATAGCGCGCATTGAGTTCCGCCATTTGCGTCCGCAGATCGGCGGCGATCTGTGACGATGCATTGGCGGACCGTTCGTAGGCGTCGGCGTCGGCGTTGGCTTCCTGGATCGCTTTTTGCAGGTTTGCCTCGGTGTGCGTCTGGCTCAGGTTGTTGTGCGCGACGGCATAGCCGGTCGCCGCGCCGACAACGCCGCCGGCGGCCGCCCCGATCGCCGCGCCGCGCGCACCGCCGGCCAGATAGCCGAGCAAGGCGCCGCCGACGGCGCCGACGACCGCCCCCTCGGCCACCGTTGCGGCGAAGCGCTGGTTCGCTTGCTGCAACTGCGCCTGTGCGGGGGTCAGAGGCGGGCCGCCAACCTGGCCGGCGCAGGCCGAGAGGGTCAGCAGCGATGCAACCACCACGGCTGTCCTGGCCGGCGCCCGCAAGGTCGGTTTGTACTGCCGCGTCCGTTGCATGTTCAACCCTCCGATATTTCGGTTTGATACTCTATTCCGTCGATGCCTGCCCCCCGGGGAAGGTCGGTGGAATGCTGCACGAAACGAATCGCCGGTCAAGAACCCATTCGCTCCAGGCTCGACTTTGCGCATTTTGCTTCAGCCGGTGGCGAACCGGCTGTCCGGACGATGTCGTTTGCGGCGCGGGGCCGGACCGGCGGCGAGACGATACGGCGGCAAGCCCGGTTCCTGGCCGGGTGAAACGGCCCGCTGTCGCGGGTGAAGCCGGATCGCCGCAGGATTAAGCCGCCGGCGGGAATGAAGCCGGCCCAGGTGTTCCCCGCGCTCCGATCAGTGGCAAGCAGGTGCTGCGTCTTGCGGAAGGCTGCCACCGGATCACTGTGGGGCTGACGTAGCCAAACGAGATAGACCGATGCAAGAACAGCGAGGCACCCTCATCGTCGATCGGCCGTAGTGTCGCCAGAACGTTGCGGTCGCCCACGGTTCGCAATGCCCGCACCCGCCCGCGGCACCGGACCATGCCGGCCGTGCACGGGTCCGGGAACCCGAAGCCGGCCCCCGAGATCGTCCCAGAGCGCCACGCCCGCCATGACGATGTGGCCGTGCCGCCCAAGCGGCCGGTCTTGCGGGCGGCCGGTATCCCATCGGCGCCCGGACGCACCGGCACAGGCGACCTGTGCCTCGGGTGCGCGGTGGGGTGAGAATACAGAAAATAATCCTTGACACGACCGCGAAAACGGTTTTTTATCCGCTCATGTCCGCCGCGTTCGCCACGACAGAGCCACCGAACCGCCCCGATCCGACCCCGGATCCGGCCGCCGGCCCGGCCGGTGGCTACCAATACCAGGGGGCGAAGTATCCGGCTCTTGCGGCGCACCCCCGTCATGGCCGGGTTTGTCCCCATAGGCGCTAACATAAGGCGCCAGAACTGCTGGGGGCCGGCCATGACGCGTGGGCGCTATGTGTCATCCTTTTCGCCCCCTGGCATAAGGCGATCCGATATCGAACGTTATCGGATAGCTATCGGATATCCACTCGAACCCGCCGGCTACGGAATCGCCGCCGCTGCCGCCCGCAGCGGAACGGCCTCCGCCCCGCGGCCCGCCGCCTCGAGCGCATCAGCCCCCATGTTGTAACCAATCCGGCGCCCCGGCGCGTTCGCGCGAACCATCTCCCACCGCCGGATCGCTTGCGGCCAGTCCTGCCGCTCATGCGCAAAACGCGCGTATTCCACCAGCGGTTCGGCGGACACCGCGGCCAGACGATCCACCGCGACCAGCAGCAACGCCTCCGCCTCCTCCAGCCGGCCCGCGCTGCGCAGCGCCTGGGCGCCCGCGATATAGCCGACCGTCACCTGCGGAAACCCGTCCCGCAGGTGCGCCCACTGCCGCAGCGCCTCCGGCCAGTCGCCGCGCCGGTGCGCGATCCAGGCGAGTTCGACCAGCGCCCGGCTGTCGTCGGGAAACCGCCAGCGCGCCTCCTCCAGGACCGCGATCGACTCGTCCTGGCGGCCGAGTTCACGCAGCGCCACGGCGACCGAGAGCAAGACGGCCGGGTTGCTGAAACGCTCCCGGACCAGGTTCCAGCGGCGCAAGGACTCGGGCCAGTCACCCTGTTCGGTTGCGAGGGCGGCATATTGGGACACAACGACATAATCCCCCGGATCGATCTGCGCCGCCTGCACCAGCATCGCCTCCGCCTCCTCGGTGCGGCCAAGATGCTTCAGGGTGACCGCACTCATGGCAAAGGCGCGCGCCTCGCCGGGGAATCGCGTGCGCACAATGGTCCAGCGGCGGATCGCCTCGGTGTAATCGCCGCGGGCGAGCGCCACTTCCGCCCACAATTGGGCGATCTTGGGAAGATCGAAATATTTCTCGACGGACTTGCCCAGCACCTCGTCCGCCTCGTCGTAAAGTCCGATATCGACCACAGCCACCAGCGCTTCCCGCGCCGTCATGGCGTAATCCGGATACCGCTGCCACATCTCCGACCAATCGCGCCGCACCGCGGCATGGTCGCGGCGCACGGCACCATCCCTGACCTTTTGCACCAGTTCGCCGGCCCGGATCGAGTCGTATGGCGCCTCCTCACGCCGTAACGACCGCAGTTCCGCAAGCGCGGTGCGGCGGCTGTACCAGGCGGAAACCCCATCCTTCAGCGCGGAGAACCACATATCACACCTGTTGCCATGACGCCGGATGGGGGCAGGGCACAACGTTCCCCCGACCGCCGGTCAGCCGTCCGCCACACCATCGGAAACCCCCGCCACCAGCACCTCGGCCGCCGCCCGGCAGACCGCAAGCCAGTTGTCCCAATCGATGTCCCACCCGCCGCCTTCGTTGCCAAAGCGTGCGATATGGCCGATCGCGAGGCCCGGCGCCAGGCAACGGACCGTGCCAGGCGGATTGTCCGCATCCGCCCGCCGCACCCCCAGGAACCGGTTGCGCCCATAGCGCTGCAATGCGCCATGCAGCGCCAGCGCGTCCGCGTCGGACAGGTCATCCATCGACTTGTAAACGAAGATCTTCTCCCCGCTCGCCAGGTCCTCCAGCAGCTTGCGCCGCAGGAACAGCAGCCGCCGCCGGATCTTCGGGATCAGCGCCACCGGATCAGCCGACCCAAGCGGCAGATAGGTGCTGATCGGCATGCGATAGGCCACGCTGCGGGAGGCATAGTACTGCGTGCTGACATCCAGCACGAAGTCGTCCACATCGCCCAGCCGTTCGAAGCCGTCGGTCAGTCCATCCAGCAGTTCCCACACCCAGATCGCCGCCCAGCGCAGCAACCCGATCGGCTCCGCCCCGAAATGCCGCTGCACCAGGCCGAATTCGCAATTGTCGCCCAGGCTCTCGAAGCCCAGCATCAGCGCCTGCCAGGGCTGCTCGCCCTCGGCGGCGGCGCGCGCGGTCGCCGCTTCCTCCTCCGGCGGCGCGGCCCCGGCGTCGGGCACTTCGCCCATGCCCGCCATCCGCGCCACGGTCAACGCGGCCAGCACGTGGGTATCTTTCGGGGCCAGCCTCCGCGCCGCGGTCAGGCGCCGCACCGCACCCTGCCAGTCGCCGCGGATGGTCTCCAGGGATCCCTGCAAGGTCATGCCACGCACATGCCCCGGGTCGATCCGCAGCAAATCCGCCAGTACCACCGCGGCGGCGTCGTGCTGGTGCAGTTCCATATGCATCTCGGCCAGGCCGCTCAGCACGACCGGATGGTTGGGGTGATAGGCGGCGATACGCTGCCACCGCACCAGCACCTCCGCCCAGTTGCTCTGCTGGTAGGGGATCAGGGCATGCCGCTCCGCCACCCCGACACTGCCGGGGAACCGCGCCACGGCCTCTGCCAGCCAGGCTTCCGCCTCCGCGGTGCGACCCAGGTCGATCAGCAATTCGCCGATGTATTGCGCCGCCTCGTCCGAATCGGGCACCAGTGCGGCAACGCGACGCCAGCGCAGCAGGGCTTCGTCCAGCTCGTGGCGGCTGTGGGCCAGCCTGGCGTGCAGGGCCAGCAGGTCAGCCCGTTGCGCAAAACGAGCGACGGCGGGTGCCACGACCTGTTCGGCTTCCTCGGGCCGGTTCGCCATCCACAGTGCCGTTCCCAGCCACAGATGCACGGCTGGCCGGTCAGGGAAGGCCTGTCGCGCCTGTTCCCAGCGCCGGATGGCTTCCGCCTGGTCGCCGCGGTATTGCGCCACCGACGCCCATTCGACCAGCAGGTCCCAGGACCCGGCGACACTGTCGGGTGCCGCGGCCAGCACGGCCTCCGCTTCGTCGAACCGGCCGGCGCGGCGCAGGTTTTGCCCCAGGTGAATGATCGGGTCGCGATGCCGCGGCAGTTGCGCGCGCGCGGCCGTCCAGCGCCGGATCGCCTCCGCCGTGTCGCCCCGCCGTTCGGCGACCAGCGCATGGCCGCACAGGACCTGCGCGTCCGCGGGGAAACGCGCCAGCGCGTCCTGCAGCACCGCGTCGGCCTCATCGAACCGGCCGGCGCTGGCCAGAGCGCGGCCCAGGCCCAGCACGGCCTCCCGCGAGGCCGGCAACCGCGCCAGGGCGTCACGCCAGCGCTGGACCGCATCCGCCACCGCACCACGCTGTTCGGCCACCCCGGCATATTCGGTGATCAACCCGGGATGGCCGGGGAACTGCGCCAGGCCGTCGGCGAGCAGGGTCTCGGCCGCATCGAACTGTCCGGCGCGGCGATAGGCCTGGCTGAGGCCGCTCATGATGCCCGGCCGGGCCGGGAAGCGCGCCTGCACGTCTTGCCACAGCGCAACGACCGCCCGAGGCTCGCCCTGCAGGCTCACCGACCAGGCATGCTCCGTGTGAATCGCGGCGTTGTCGGGAAACAGCGCGGTGGCCCGGCCAAGCACCTCGGCCGCCTCGGCGTAACGGCCCTGCGCGCGCAAGGCGGCCCCGAGACCGAGATGCCCGTCCGCCCGAACCGGTGCCTGCGCCCGCACCGCGCGCCAGAGCTGTTCCGCCTCGGCCCAGGCACCGCGCTGCTGGGCTGCGAACGCATCTTGCAGAAGTTGCCTGTCCATCGTGTCCGACATCGTCATGTTCTCTGTTGCAGGCTACGCGTTTGCGGCACCGGCGGCGCCCTGCCGGGCCGGCGTGCGATCAAATCGAGCGGCTTCCATCCAACGGCCATGCCAGGCCATCCAGTGACAAATCCCCGGCCGGCCTCACCCGCATAAGGCATCCCGCCCGGGCATGCTGGCAGATCACCCGTCAACCGGAACGCTCGTTCAGAAAACATGGCGGTCGGGCAGCGGCGTGGCCAGGTCATGGCGATGCAGGGCCATCAGCATGCCCGGCCAGTCCGGCCAGCGCCAATCGCCCTGGATCGCATCCAGCCGCGCGCGCAGCTTGGTGCCCCGCGCATGACCGGGGACGACCCGCAGCAACTGATCGAGCACCGGTCCCGCTTCGTCATAGCGGTGCAGGGCCATCAGCATGTCGCCCAGGCCGGCCAGCACGATCGGATGGCCGGGACGATGCGCGGCGATGCGCTGCCACCGCGCCAGGGTCTCCGCCCAGTCGCCGCGCCGGTACGCCAGCGCCGCGTGCCGTTCGGCGAGTTCGACGCTGGCCGGCAGGCGCTGCACCGCCTCGGTCATGACAGTCTCCGCCTCCGCGCTTCGGCCGGCCTGCACCAGGCACGCACCGAGGTTTGTGGCCGCCGCCTCGGCGGTGGGAGCCGCCGCCACCACACGCTGCCAGCGCTGGATCGCCGCCTCCAGGTCGTGCGGGTCGCACACCTGGGCGAGCCTGGCGTGCAGGGTCAGGACCTCGGGGCGCTGCGGGAACCGCGCGACCGCCAGGGCGGCGACCGCTTCGGCCTTCCCGGACTGGCCGGCCATCCACAGCGCCGTGCCCAGCCCGACATGGCCGTTCGGCCAGTCCGGGAAGGCCTGGCGCACCCGGTCCCAGCGCAGAGCGGCCGCGTCCCAGTCGCCGCGGTCGCGTGCCACCGACGCAAATTCGGCCAGCACGTCGCGGGACCCGGCCACGTCGGCGGGTGCGCCGGCCAGCACCGCGTCGGCCTCGTCGTAGCGGCCGGCGAGGCGCAGGGTCCGGCCCAGATGGAGGACGGGCTCGCGATGCCGCGGCAGGCGCGCGCGGGCGGCGGTCCAGCGCCGGATGGTCTCGGCGACATCGTTCCGCTGTTCCGCCGCCAGGGCGTAGCCGCACAGCACCCGGGCATCGTCGGGGAACCGCGTCACCGTCTCGGCAAGCACCTGCTCTGCGGCGTCGAACTGCCGCGCCGCGGACAGCACGCGCGCCAGGCCCAGCAGCGGCCCCGGCGACTCCGGCAGCCGGTCGCATGCCGCCCGCCAGCGCCGTTCGGCCTCCGCCATGGCGCCGCGCTGTTCGGCCAGGCTGGCATAGTCGGTCATCAACCCGGGATGGAAGGGAAACTGCGCCAGGCCGTCTGCGAGCAGGGTCTCGGCCGCATCGAACTGCCCGGTCTGGCGATAGACCTGGCTGAGCCCGGTCAGCACCGCCGGCCGGCCGGGGAAACGCGCCAGCAGGTCTTCCCACAGCGCGACCGCGGTTCGGGTGTCGCCCTGCGCGGCCACCGTCCGGGCATGTTCGATCTGGAGCGCGGCGTTGTCCGGAAACAGTGCCGTGGCCGGGACGATGATCGCCGCGGCCTCCGCGGTGCGGCCCTGCGCGCCCAGGGCAACGGCAAGGCCGAGATAGCCGTCCGGCCGCTCCGGCGCCTGCTGCAGGACGGCGCGCCAGAGCCGTTCGGCCTCGGCCGGGGTGCCGCGCCGCTGGGCCTCGACGGCGTCCCGCAGGCGCTGCCTGTCAACCACATCCGACATTGTCTTGACTTCCAATCACAGGCTGCGCGCCTGATGGTCCATTGCGCCGCACCCAAGGCCGGGCCGGGACGGCATGAGAGGTTGGCGAGGCATCAGACCAGCCGTCTCAGATCGGGCCAGCGCGCGGATGCAAAGATGATCAAAGGCAAGAAAGGACCTTTTGCAAGACTTCCTTGGCAAGGCATCCCGCCCGATCGCGAATATGTTGAGACTGACTGCATCGGATGTCCCGGCAACAGGAAAGCGGTCTTGAGTGTACGGTATTCCATGGGACCGCATCAAGCGGAACGTGATAAGTACAAGAAATTAACGAAGGGTCATAATACCCGACTGATGCAGGCCGGCAAGCAGGATTTTGCTGATTGCGGACGCGGCCAGGGCGTGCGGCGGCGTCGGTTTCACGCAATGGTTGCCGTTGTCGGCAGACGCACGCGCAAAATTGGCGTGCCGGTTTGCAACACCGGACGGCCGGCCGGTCATAACCGGCCGCGCAACGTCACCATGGCGGCCGCCAACGCCAGGGGGACTGTATGCGCCACGATCAGCCCGCTGCCCCGGGGATGATCGTGGCGAACCTCGTGATCGGCTGGTTCCCAGCCGTCGTTGGGCTGGAGCCAGGCCCAGATGACGCCATCACGTACACCGAGGGAGAAATTGTGATCGGCCGGGATCAGCCGGAGCAGTGCCATCAGATCGTCGGACCAGCGCACCGGCGGCTGCGCGGCCTGCACCGCACCGCGGTCCGGCCCACGCCACTGGTAGCGGGGGCTGATCTCCATCCCCACGAACTGGCGGTCCGCCAGAAAGCAGTCGATCCGCGCATCGAGTTCCCGGCTGCCGGCCGGGGCGGTCTGCAGCAGGTCCAGCAATCTGGTCGTGCCGTCAGGCACCGGCCTGGCCGCCAGCGCATCACCCATACCGAATCCGTCCGGACCCATAAACAACCTTCAGCCTCTCCGAAATGAGTGCCCGGCCGATGCAATAGGCGGGAAACTTTAAGGTCTTGTTAACACGGCCGCGGCAATATGCGCCCTGCCCATGAATTTCATCCGCGAGACATTGGCCTGGGATGCATCCAACCGGGACCCGGCGGCGCTGTGCGGGCGGTTGGTTCCGGGACGCTGGGCGATCGAAGCCGGTTACGAACCGCCGCCCTGGCATGATCCGGCGCGGCTGTTGTCCGGCCGCGGCGCGCTGGAGGCCATCGCGCTCAGCCTGGGCAGCGCCACCGCGCTCGGCCTGGACCTCGGGCCGGTGCTGGCCGGACATCTCGCGGAACTGGGCGTCCCGCCCGGCCCGCTGGCGGGCGTGGCGCTGCACGAGCTGATCGTCAACGCGGCCATCCACGGCAACCTGGACGTCGGATCAGGCCGTTCGGCACAATGGTGGGAGCTGGCGGAACGCCAGTCCGCGATCATCAGGGCGCTGGCCGATCCGGTCTGCGCCGCACGCGTGGTGACCGTCGCCATCGGCTGGCATGCCACCGACATCACCGCCGTGATCGCCGATGAGGGCGACGGGTACGACACGGCGGCCTTTCCCGCCGCCAACCGCGGTTCCGGCCGTGGCCTGTCGCTTGCCCGACTGGCCGGACACGTTGATGTCGGGTGCGGCGGCCGCCAGACCACGATCACCCTGGCACGCCTGCCGGCGCTGGAAGCCGGCGTCCCATGACTCCAAGCCCCATGGGCGCACCGATTATCGTGCTGAACCCCGACCTGGCGGAGGCCCGCCAGATCGCCGGCTGGCTGCGCGCGGCCGGGCTCGGCGCAATCTCCAGCGTGCGTACCTGCGACGAAGCGATTTTCATGCTCGGCCGCGGCCGCCCCAGCCTGCTGATCATCGATGACGGCGTTCCCGAACGCGCCGAACAGCGGCTGCTGCGGCATATCCGATGGGCCGGCACCGGGGACGACCCGGCTTTAGTCCGGCTGGTCGGCGAAAACGCGCCCGATCGCCTCGCTTCGGGCCGGCCGATGGCGGCGGACGTGATCCACAAGCCGCTGACCGCGCATGACGTGGTCCTGCGGGTCGGCACCGCGATGCAGCGGCCGGACCTGATCGGCCGGCTCGACAGCGCACGCGATCAGACCGCCCAGCACCTGGAAGCCGCCCGGCAGATGCAGATCGCCCTGCTGCCGACACCGGACCAGTTGCAGATATTGCGCGCGGACCTGGGCGTCGGCGTGGCCGCGCTGTACCGGTCCGGCGAGGCGGTTGGCGGCGATTTCTGGGGAATCTGGCCCACCGGTCGGGGCCGTTTCGCCCTGGCGATCGCCGATTTCGCCGGGCATGGGTTGAGCGCGGCGCTGAACACGTTCCGCCTGCATGCCCTGCTGAGTGAGCAAACCCTGCCGCGCGGCCAGCCGACCCGCATGACGGCGCTGCTGAACCAGCGGCTGCATGGGCTGCTGCCGCGCGGCCAGTACGCGACCATGATCTATCTGCATATCGACCCCGGGACCCGCAGCGCCGTCTGGTGCAGTGCGGGCGGGCCGGCGCCGATGTTCGTGTCGGTGGCGGCCAGCCACGACCTGGTGGCGCGCGGTCTGCCGCTGGGCGTCAGGGCCGGGACGGTTTACCGGCGGCAATGGATGCGGTTTCCCGGCCCCGGCATTCTGGCGGTATTCAGCGACGGCCTGTTCGAAAGTGGGTCGCATGATCCGGAGGTGCCGCGGACCGACATCGCGGAGGCGCTGGCCAAACCGGCGCGCCTGGCGGCCACGGGCTCTCTCATGGCCGCAGCCCAGGACGGCGTGAACCGCCTGGAAGCGCTGCGCGACCTGCATCCGTGTCCGGGCTATTCCGATGACATCATGGCGATCTGCGTCGCGTTTGGCCCCGCAGCCGAACCGGAAAATGCCGGCGGCGGCCATTCCGGCCCACCGTCTTAACCCTTCGTTAGACAATTTCCGCTACCCCGGGAACGGCCTGGCGAAACGGACGTGGCCGGGCCGGACAAGGGATCTCCCGACATGCGATTTTCGACCCGACAATGATGTGGAATCGTGCCGCCACCCGGGTCGTCGTTCCTGAACCGGCTCCGTACAGCACGCCCGCGGCAGATCCGAACCCATCCGGCGCCGCGGAAGGGCTGCTGATCCGCTGGCTGGAACTGTCGGAACTCGAACGCCGCGCCTTCATCGCCATGGCCCGCGAACTGACCGCCTCGTCGGCCATCGTCGAACGCAGTGCGATCGACCTGAGCCAGCGGTTCCAGACCCTGGCCGAAAGCGCCAAGGCGCAGGTGACCCGGGTCGAGGCGGTCATCGCCTCCGCTCAGTCCATCCATGTCGGTAATGAAGACCTCACGCTGAACGAAGCCACCGGCTTCATCGAGGAGGTGCTGGTCAAGGTCATCGACACCGTGCTGAACGTTTCGAAGAACGCGATGCGCATGGTGTATTCGCTCGATGACGTGACCGTCGAGGTCGAAGCCGCCAGCCAGTGCGTCGCGCAGTTGCAGACGATCAACCAGCAGATCCGCTTCCTCGCGATCAACACCGCGATCGAGGCCGCCCGCGCCGACCGCAATGGCAGCACCTTCAACGTGATCGCGCGCGAAATCCGCGCGCTGGCGGCGGAAACCGACGACACCGTCAAGACCGTCAGCGGCCGCATCGCGGCGATCCGCGACAGCGTGAGCCGCAGTCACGCGACATTGCGGGAGATTGCGACGGTCGATATGTCCAGCCATATCATCGCCAAGGAACGGCTGGATGCCCTGCTGGCCGGCATGGTGGCGCAGAACGCCGATTTCACCACCATCCTGTCGGCAGCGGCCGGCGCCTCGGCTGATTTGTCAACCACCATCGCCCCGCTGATCATGGGGTTGCAGTTCCAGGACCGGACCGCCCAACTCGTGGCCCATGTCATCGAAGCCCTGGGCACCCTGGGCGAGGCCGGGGAGGCACTGCGGCAGGCCACCCACGACGCGATGCCCGGCACCTTTGCGCCGGGCGCGGTCGATCAGGCCTGGCTGGCGCGGCTGGTCGAAAAGCAGACGCTGGGCGACGTCCGCAAGCGCTTCCTGGAACACCTGATTAACGATCCGCCACCGGACGAAGCCGCCATCCCCGCCGAGACGCACGACACCGGCGGCGGCGATATCGATCTGTTTTGACACAAGGACGCCGTTGCCATGGAGTTCACGCAAGACCAGACGCCGAACGGCATCGTCATCGTGCTGCGCGGCAGTTTTACCTTCAAGGACCATCACGGCTTCAGGGCGGTGCTCGATGCCCTGACGGCGGCGGGCGGCGGGCGGCGGGTGCTGGACCTGGCCCAGGTGGATTTCCTGGATTCCGCGGCGCTTGGCATGCTGCTGATCGCCGAGGACGAGACCACGCGGGCTCTGGGATCGCTGATCCTGCGCAATCCCTCCGGCCCGATCACCCGGCTGTTCGAACTGTCGGCGATGGACACTTTGTTCCGGATCGAACGGACGGACGAGAGCCGAGCCGCGTGAGGCGGCAAGATCGGGCTTCTATCGCGATCCCTGTGAGCTTCGGCATGCCTGGCGATGCGAAGCAGGGCCATATATTGGCATCCTGAATAGTCGCGGGAATGGCCTGTACTCTGCCTTGGCCGGCCCGTGCCGCCATGGCTGCAAATGGTCGTAACATGCGCTGGTGTGGCGGTGAGGACCGGCGGTGTCATTCTCATGAAGGGGGGACGCTTCCGGCGTTTCGAACGCATCACTGGCGGCGGCATGCCGGATGGCAAGTCCGCGTATTGCAACACGGCGGACAAAGCGAGCACACGGTGATCACGGAGGCGACCCACCGTTGAGCACCCTCCGTGATCACCGTGTGCTCGCTTTGTCCGCCGTGCTGAAAAATGCTTGCGTGCCAACCGCGCCGCTGCCGCCCCATCGATCCGCCTCCCCCACCGGTTCTCTCATCGGAACGACATCTTCGTGAGCCTGGTGGGCTTCGTGGCCTTTGTGTCAATGCGGTCCCTCCCATGCCGCCACGATAAATTCCCGGCTATGGGGCAATCAGCAAGGTTCACGACAAAAGCAAAATTTTCGGCCCTGTTAAGAATTCATCAAGAATTCCAGGCCATGATGCCCAAGCGAATAACGGATCTTTCAGGAATACCTTAAGAAATGGTGAAGTCCGCTGAAGACGAAGACGATAGCATGATCGTGCTGCCCGCGCAGCTCGATCTGACGGCGGCCGAACCGTTGCATCAGAGACTGCTCGACCGGGCACGGTCCGGCGATCCGCTGGTCGTCAGCGCCGCGGCGGTCGAGCGGGTTTCGACCGCCGTCGTGCAGGTGCTGCTCGCCGCCGCGGCCGAGGTCCGCTCGCGCGGGGCGGCCTTTCAGCTCCGCGATCCGTCCCCCGAACTGGCCGGCGCCCTCGCCGATCTCGGGGTCAGCGCGGCGTTCGGATCTTAGGAAGACGCCATGGCCAGGCACGTGATGACTGTCGATGATTCGAAGACCATGCGCGACATGGTCACCTATACCCTGCGCGGGGCCGGGTTTCAGGTCAGCGAGGCCGAGGACGGCCAGAAGGCGCTGCAAATGCTGCGCACCACCAAAGTCGATCTCGTGATCACCGACCTCAACATGCCGAAAATGGACGGGGTCGGGCTGATCCGGGCCCTGCGGGCCGATCCCCAGCACCGCGCCGTGCCGATCCTGATGCTGACCACGGAAGGCGACCCGGCAAAGAAAGCCGAAGGACGCAGCGCGGGGGCGACCGGCTGGCTGGTCAAGCCGTTCAATCCCGACAAGCTGGTGGAACTCGTCCACCGTGTGTGCGGTTGAGTGCGATGGCCGCCTTCGATCACCTGCGGACCACCTATTTCGAGGAATGCGCCGAACTGCTCGACGCGGCCTATACCCATCTCGCGGCGATCGCGGAGGGGCGGGCCGACGATGACACCGTCAATGCGGTTTTCAGAGCCTTCCATTCGATCAAGGGCGGCGGCGGCGCCTTCGGCTTCGAACGGCTGGTCGGTTTCGCGCATGAACTGGAAACCGTGCTCGACCTGCTGCGCGACGGACGGCTCGCGATGGCCGCGCCGGTCGCGGCCCTCCTGCTGCGCAGCACCGATACCCTGAGCGATCTCGTTGCTGCCACCCGCGCCGGCCAGGACAAGCCGCCGGGTTTCGAAGACGAACTGGTCGAGGCGTTGCGCGACCTGGCCGTCCATCCGGCTGCGCCGCTGCGCGCCGTCGAACCGGCCGTCGCCGCCGCGGTCGTGTCGCGGTGGCGCGTGCGCTTCGTGCCGCACGCCGGCCTGTTCCGCAGCGCCAACGAACCGCTGCTGATCATCCGCCAGCTCAAGCGGCTTGGCGACGTCCGGGTCGAGGCCGACCTGTCGCGCCTGCCGCACCTCGCCGAACTGGACCCGGAAGAGGCGTATCTGGCCTGGACCTTGTTCGTCGAGACGGCGCAGCCCCGCGGTGCGATCGAGGCGGTGTTCGAGTTCGTCGGCGACGACTGCGACCTGACGATCACGGCGGCGACCGCGGCCGGACCGGCGGACCATCCCGCCGCGGCGCCGGCAAACGAGACGCCGGCCGCGCTGGCGCCCAGCCCCTCGATCCGGGTGGATGTCGAAAAGGTGGACCGCCTGGTGAACCTGGTGGGCGAACTGGTGATCAACCAGGCGATGCTCGCCCAGCTTGGCAGCCAGTTGCCACCCGAGATGTGTGCCGGCCTGCTGAACGGCCTCGACACCATGTCGCAGCATCTGCGGGAGATGCAGGAAGGCGTGATGGCGATCCGGGCCCAGCCGGTGAAATCGGTGTTCTCGCGCATGCCCCGGCTGGTGCGGGAGGTGTCGGCGCATCTCGGCAAGGACGTGCGCCTGGCGGTCAGCGGCGAGGGTACCGAAATCGACAAGACCGTGATCGAGCAGCTCGCCGATCCGCTGACCCATTTGCTGCGCAATGCGCTCGATCACGGCATCGAAACGCCGGAGGAACGGCTGGCCGCCGGCAAGCCGCGGCAGGGCACGATCTTCCTCAGCGCGGAGCATCGCGGCGGGCGGATCGTGATCGAGGTCGCCGATGACGGGCGCGGCATCCCGCGGCCGAAGGTGCTGGCCAAGGCACGCGACCGTGGCCTGGTGGCGCAGGATGCTGTGCTGAATGACGAGGAGATCGACCACCTGATCTTCCTGCCTGGCCTGTCCACGTCCGAAGCCTTGTCGGACATTTCCGGCCGCGGCGTCGGGATGGATGTGGTCAAGCGCAACATCCAGGCGCTGGGCGGACGCATCGCCGTGCAGTCGCGCGACGGCACCGGGTCGCGGTTCCAGTTGTCGCTGCCGCTGACCCTGGCGATCCTCGACGGCATGGCGGTGGCGGTCGGGGCCGAATCCTACATCGTGCCGCTGACCAACATCATGGAAAGCCTGCGCCCCCGGCCGGACAACATCCATCCGGTCACCGGCCACGGCGACGTGCTGGCGATCCGCGGCGAGTATGTGCCGCTGGTCTATCTGCACCAGCGCTTCAAGGTGCCGGACGCGGTCACCGACCCCTGCAAGGGCATCGTCGTCATCGTCGAGAGCGAGGGCGCCAACCGGATCGGCCTCGTGGTCGATGACCTGCTGGGCCAGCAGCAGGTGGTGGTGAAGAGCCTGGAGGCGAATTACGGGCCGGTCGAGGGGGTCGGCGGCGCCACCGTGCTGGGCGATGGGCGTGTCGCTCTGATCCTCGATGTCAGCCGCCTGAAGACCGCTTCCACGTTTTCCGCCCCGGTCGAACGCCGCGCCGCGCCACCCATGGAACTTCACTGATCCGCCAGGAATTTTGTCATGAATGCGATCACCCCAGGGACCGAACCGAGTGTTCCCGGCATGCACCAGGCCAAGGCGGCGGCGGCGGCGGACCCGCGGCAGTTCATCACTTTCACCCTGGATGCCCAGGAATATGGCGTGGACATCATGCGGGTGCGGGAAATCAAGGGCTGGACCGAAACGACCGCGCTGCCGCAGGCGCCGTCGTACGTGCGCGGGGTGATCAACCTGCGCGGCATCATCGTACCGATCCTCGACCTGCGCGCCCGTTTCGGCATGGGCACCACTGAACCGACGCGGATGCACGTGGTCATCATCGTGATCACCGATACCCGCACCACCGGACTGCTGGTGGATGCGGTATCGGACATCATTTCCGTCGAGCCTGACACGATCCGGCCGGTGCCGCGGATGGACGACCGGCCCGCCGAGGACAGCTTCCTCGATGGCCTGGTCGCCCTCGGCGAGCGGATGGTCACCCTGGTCTCGCTCGACGGCCTGATCGGATCGGCCGGCGCCAGCGCGCGCACCCATTGAAGCGTCAGGCGGCAAACCCAACCCAATCCCCATGGTGAAAAACATGTTCTTCGGTCTCACGGCTTCCTCGTTCGCCGACTCCGCTCTATCCGGTCTCGGATTGTCGAACCGCCGAACCGGCCGCGACCGCCGGACGGAGATGCGCGAGCTTGAAGAGCGCATGGCCGGGCTGGAACGCGGCCAGGCGCTGATCGAGCTGGACACCGCCGGCAAGGTGCTGCGGGCCAATGCGAAGTTCCTGGCCCTGCTGGACCTGACGGCGCCGGCGGTGGAAGACCAGCCCTACACCGCGCTTCTGACGGACGCGGAACGATCTGGCCCGGGCTTCCGCCAGCTCATGGACCGGCTGCAGCGCGGTGAGGCCGCCACCGTCCGGCTGCACCATGCGGCGCGCGACAAACGCACCGCCAGTCTGCGGATCGCCTTCACGCCGGTGCTGAATGAAGACGGCAAGGTTGTACGGCTGTTCGGCCTCGCCGCTGACGACACCGAAGCCGAACGGCATGAGGTGATCGACGGACACGCCCGACGGGCGCTGGAAAACATGTCGGTTGCGGTGATGATGGTGGACCGCGACTGCGTCATCACCGAGGCCAACCAGGCGACGAAAGACCTGCTGGCGCGGCACGCAGCGGCGTTCCGCAAGGTCTGGCCGAATTTCGATCCGGCGAAGATCGTCGGCATGTGCATCGACAGCTTCCACCGCGATCCCGGCCATCAGCGGCGCATGCTGTCGGATCTGTCGAAGCTGCCGCACCGCACCGACATCAACATCGGCGATCTGAAGTTCGCGCTGAACGTCAGTGCCCGCTTCGACGCCGATGGCGCGCATGACGGCAATATCATGGAATGGCGCGACGTCACCGAACTGCGCACGCATCAGGGCCAGCTCGCCGCGATCGACCGGGTGCAGGCGGTGATCGAGTTCGGCCTGGACGGCAAGGTTCTGCACGCGAACCAGAATTTCCTCACGCTGCTGGGCTACACGCTCGACGAAATCCGCGGCCAGCATCACAGCCTGTTCGTGGACCCGGTCTATCGGGCCAGCCCGGAGTACCGCATGTTCTGGGACCGGCTGGGCCGCGGCGAATACGATGCCGGCCAGTACAAGCGGATCGGCAAGGGCGGGCGCGAGGTCTGGATCCAGGCCAGCTACAATCCGATCCTGGATCAAAGCGGCAAGCCCTTCAAGGTGGTGAAATACGCAACCGACATCACCGAACAGAAACTCACCACCGCCAATTTCGAAGGCCAGCTCGCCGCCATCAGCAAGGCGCAGGCGGTGATCGAATTCGGCCTGGACGGCAAGGTGCTGTTGGCGAATGAGAACTTCCTGCACACGCTGGGCTACACCTTGTCCGAGATCCAGGGGCGCCATCACAGCCAGTTCGTCGATCCCGCTTTTGCCGGATCCCCCGAATACCGTTCCTTCTGGGAAAAGCTCGGACGCGGCGAATACGATGCCGGCATCTACAAGCGGATCGGCAAGGGCGGGCGCGAGGTCTGGATCCAGGCCAGCTACAATCCGATCCTGGATCTGTCGGGCAAGCCCTTCAAGGTGGTGAAATACGCCACCGACATCACCGAACAGAAACTCGCCACCGCCAATTTCGAAGGCCAGCTCGCCGCCATCGGCAAGGCGCAGGCGGTGATCGAATTCGGCCTGGACGGCAAGGTGCTGACCGCGAACGAAAACTTCCTGAACACGCTGGGCTACACCCTGCCCGAGATTCAGGGCCGCCATCACAGCATCTTCGTCGAACCGTCTTTTTCCGGCTCGCCCGAATACCGCTCGTTCTGGGAAAAGCTGGGGCGCGGCGAATACGACGCGGGCCAGTACAAGCGGATCGGCAAGGGCGGACGGGCGGTCTGGATTCAGGCAAGTTACAATCCGATCATGGACCTGAACGGAAAGCCCTTCAAAGTGGTGAAATACGCCACCGACGTGACCGCCCAGGTGCATGCCGCGGACGCTTTGCGTTCCGCGGTGCAACAGGTCCAGCAGGTCGTCACGGCCGCGAAGAACAGCGATCTGACCTGGCGCGTGCCGCTGGAGGGCATGACCGGCGATATCGAGGCGCTGTGCGGCGGCGTGAACGGGCTGCTGGATACCATGGTGGCGATGGTCGGCGCGGTGATCGAGGCCACCAGCACGATCTCCACCGGCGCGCGCGAAATCGCGATGGGCAACACCGATTTGTCGCAGCGCACGGAAGAACAGGCCTCCAGCCTGGAGGAAACCGCGGCCAGCCTGGAAGAGCTGACCTCCACCGTGCGGCAGAATGCCGACAACGCGCAACAGGCCAACAAGCTGGCGAGCACCGCGTCGGAAGTGGCGGTCAAGGGCGGCGGGGTGGTGTCGCAGGTGGTCCGCACGATGGACGAAATCACCAGTGCCAGCCGCAAGATTTCCGACATCATCGGGGTCATCGACGAGATCGCGTTCCAGACCAACATCCTGGCGCTGAATGCCGCGGTGGAAGCCGCCCGCGCCGGCGAGCAGGGGCGCGGCTTCGCGGTGGTCGCCGCCGAGGTGCGCAATCTGGCCCAGCGCAGCGCCAATGCGGCGAAGGAGATCAAGGCGCTGATTTCGGATTCGGGCACCAAGGTGGAGACGGGGTCGAAGCTGGTCGCCAGCGCCGGCCAGACGATGGAGGAGATCGTCGTGTCGGTGAAGCGGGTCACCGACATCATGGCCGAGATCTCGGCCGCGTCGCGCGAGCAGAGCAACGGCATCGACCAGGTCAACACCGCAGTTTCGCAGATGGACAAGATCACCCAGCAGAACGCGGCCCTGGTGGAAGAGGCGGCGGCGGCGGCGAAGTCGATGGAGGAGCAGACCGACGAGCTGTCCAACATCGTCGCCGCCTTCAAGGTCGGCACCGGCGGCGGTGCCGCCACGCCCGCGCATGCCCCGGCGCATGCCCCGGCGGTGCGGCCCGCGCCGGCCACCGCGCGTCCGGCCAGGGCGGCACCGCCCGCCCCGGCGCGCCCGGCCGCGCCGCCTGCCCCGAAGAAGGCCGCGGCCGGCCGGCAGCCCGCGCTGGCCGGTAACGGCGGCGATGACGACTGGAAGGAGTTTTGATCCGCACGCGGCCGATGGCAGCCGAACGGCCGGGGGGAAAAACACGCCCCCTCCCCTTGTGGGAGGGGGTTGGGGGGAGGGGGCTCCGCCAGGAGAAGCGCCAAGCCCGCAGGCCACCTCCAACCGACCCCTCCCCCCTTCCCCCTCCCTCACGGGGGGGGGGGGAAGAGTCTGACCGATGGACCCGCTGACCGCCGATGCGGACGACCCTGCCCGGGAGTTCGCCTTCACCACCCGCGATTTCCAGACGATCGTCCAACGGGTGCGGGAGCGGACCGGGATCGTCCTGAGCGAGAGCAAACGCAACCTGGTCTATGGCCGTCTCGGCCGCCGCCTGCGCGCGCTGGGCTGCACCAGCTTCAACGAGTATCTGGAACGGCTCGAAGGACCGGACGCCGGAGACGAGCAGGCGGCGATGGTCAACGCCATCACCACCAACCTGACCGGCTTCTTCCGCGAGCCGCATCACTTCGAGACTTTGGCGAAACAGACATTGCCTGAACTGATCAAATCCCGCCGCGACCGCCGCTTGCGGATCTGGTCGGCGGGCTGCTCCTCGGGCGAGGAGCCCTACACCATCGCCATGATCCTGCTGCGCGCCCTGCCGTCCGGGGAGAACCGGGACGCGCTGATCCTCGCCACCGATATCGACACCAACATGATCGCAACGGGCCAGGCCGGTCTTTATGAAGCGGCGAAAGTGGCGCCGGTGCCGGCGGATCTGCAGCGGCGCTACATCCATCCGGTGGACGACGACATGGTGGAAATGGCGCCGGCGCTGAAGCAGGCGATCCGTTTCAAGCCGCTCAATCTGCTGGCGCAACCCTGGCCGATGCGCGGCAAGTTCGATGTGATCTTCTGCCGCAACGTGGTGATCTATTTCGACAAGGACACCCAGCGCGCGCTGTTCGACCGCTACGCCGATCTGCTCAACCCCGAGGGCTGGCTGTTCATCGGCCATTCCGAGAGCCTGTACCGCGTCTCCGACCGGTTCCGCCACCTCGGCCGCACGACGTACCGGAAAGTGCGATGAGCGCCCGTCCGCCCCGCGACGAGCCTTTCACGCGGTACCAGCCCCGGCCCGGGCAGGACACCACGATCCGCATCAATCCCGGCGGCCATTACGTCAGTCTCGGCTTTGATGAGCTGCTGGTCACCGTGCTGGGGTCCTGCGTCGCAGCCTGCATCCGCGATCCCCTCGCGCAGGTCGGCGGCATGAACCACTTCATGCTGCCGGAAAGCGATGACGGCGTCTGGGGCACCGCCTCCGCCAGCCTGCGCTTCGGCAACTTCGCGATGGAACGGCTGATCAACGACATCCTGTGCCGCGGCGGCCGGCGCAACAGCCTGGAGATCAAGGTCTTTGGCGGCGCCCGCATGAGCGGCGACGGCGACGGGGTCGGGCCGCGCAACGCGGATTTCGTCGAGACCTACCTGCGGGAGGAAGGCCTGCGCGTCGCCGCGGCCGATCTGCGCGGCGCCCATGCAAGGCGGATTCACTATTACCCGCTCACCGGGCGGGTCCGCATGCTGGAACTGCCGTACGACGAACCGCGCATCGTCCGGGTGGAATCGACCTATGGGGCCCGCATCCGGAACGAACCGGTGGCCGGCTCGATCGAACTGTTCGACTGAAAGGGAGGACGGACCATGACGGTCAGGGTGCTCGTCGTCGATGACTCCGCGCTGATGCGCCAACTGCTGAGCGAGCTGCTGAACGAGGACCCGCGGATCGCGGTCGTCGGCGCCGCCCCCGATCCCTATGCCGCGCGGGAGCGGATCAAGGCGCTCAATCCCGATGTCCTGACCCTGGACATCGAGATGCCGCGCATGGACGGCCTGAGTTTCCTGGAGAAGCTGATGGCGCTGCGGCCGATGCCGGTCGTGGTGGTGTCCACCCTGACGCAGAAGGGCGCCGACGCGGCGGTGCGGGCGCTGGAGCTGGGGGCGGTCGATTGCGTCGCCAAGCCGCTGATCGATCTGCGCACCGGCATGACCGAACTGCGCGACGAGCTGGTGGCGAAGGTCCTGACCGCCGCGGCGAGCCGGCCCGCGGCGCGCAACCGGACCGAAGTCCCGCGTGCGCCGCTGCATTTCGATCCGCATCTGTCCACCGCCGGGTGGATTGTGGCGATCGGCGCCTCCACCGGCGGGGTGGAGGCGTTGCAGGAATTGCTGACGGCGATGCCGGCCAATGCGCCGGCCATCCTGGTGACGCAGCACATGCCGCCGGGCTTCACCACGTCTTTCGCGCACCGGCTGGACCAGCGCTGTGCGATGCCGGTGTTCGAGGCCAGCAACGGCCAGCGCGTCATGCCCGGCCACATCTACATCGCCAATGGCAGCCAGCATCTGGAGCTGGTGCGGTCGGGCGCGCATTTCGCCTGCCGGCTGCATGACGGCCCGCCGGTGTCCGGCCACCGCCCGTCGGTCGATGTGCTGTTCGCCTCGGTGGCAGTGGCGGCGGGGCGCAATGCGATCGGTGTGATCCTGACCGGCATGGGCCAGGACGGCGCGGCGGGCCTGCTGGAGATGCGGCGCGCGGGGGCCCGGACGCGGGGGCAGGACGAGGGCAGTTGCCTGATCTACGGCATGCCGAAAGCGGCGAAGCTGGCCGGCGGGGTGGAGGCGGAGCGGCCCTTGTCGAAGATGGCGGCGGAGATCCTGGCGCTGACACAGGAACGCAGTGCGGCGCGGGTGGGGGCCGGGTAGCATGCGTCCGGTCGGCGTGAAGCGGTCGCGGATGGGGGCAAACCGCTTTGCGGGGGACGCTGGGGCTGGCGGATCCTGACACACCGCGTGGCTGCCAATTGCGGCGACCCGCCAGTGGGTCGTGCCGAGCTGGTCATGCCGCGCTGGCTTTATGCCAGGACCTCGTCCAGGCTGCCGGCGTCCAGGACGCGCAGGCCCCATGCCTCCAGCGTGGCGGTGTCGGCGATGCGGTCCCTGACCGGCGCGGGGAGCGCACCGAACCGGCGTTCCAGCAGACGCAGCAGCAAGGTGGCCTCGCCTTCCTGGCGCCCCTTTGCTCGCCTCTCCGCTCGCCCTCCAGCGGCCTTCCAACCGGCCCTCTTGCAGCCACTGCTGCTTCCACGCCTCAGCCCGTGTCGCCAGCATGTTCCGCCCCTCCAATAACCCCTCTGGCACCCGAACCGCCGAACCAGCGGCCGCATCAGCCTGCCCAGCAGGTCCGCAAACACCGACCGCAGCGCCTCGAACCCGGGATAGCGCGCAAACCATGCCAGCGCCGCATCAGGCGAGCTTCGCGGTCTCCGAACCGGATGTGCCGGTGCTTGCGGATGCCGGCGAAGTCCAGCCGGAGGGCGCCAAAGGTTTGTTTGTCCGGCAGGATCATGCCCTCGGTCGCGTAGTGGCCATCGACGATCACCCGCATGCCCCGGTCAACGGCTGGCCTTCTGGCCGAACCGACCCGTCGCCCTTCCCGAGCACCTGGTTATCCACAGGTTCGGGTCGCGCCGGAGCGTTAGAAGGTTAGATTCTTTCTTTCTGTTAAAGCGTTAGGGTGCCAAAAGTCCCTTCTATTTCAAATCATTAGACCCGGTTCGCGTTCGCGTTCCCCCGGCCCTTCGTTCGCGTTCCCCCGAACCGCTGCGTTCGCGTTCCCCCGGCCGTCCGTTCCCGTTCCCCCGCCACGGCCCCGTTCCCGTTTCCCCGAACCGGCCGGCGCATGCCGCCCCCGGAGGGAAGCACCAGCATAGGGCGTTGAAGCATTTCCACTTTCAGGCCGCCGGCGGGCCGCATTGTTCCCGATCCCCCGAGTCCGCCACGGCAACCGCCGGGGCCGCACGCCCGCTCGGCACGGGGTAACGGGAACGCCGGACCGCATCCTCGGGGATTCAGGAACGCCTTGGCCCGCTCGCCTCGGGGTAACAGGAACGGCTCCGGCCTTCCCCGGGACAGGACAACATCGTCATGATACGTCAGAAAGGAGGCCGTATGGCCACGTTTGACCCGGACCTGGACCTGCCGCTGGAGGCGCCGCCCGGCCAGCCGATCGACCTGTTCGTCGAGAGCCTGATCACGGCGCCGCTGCGCGACGACCGCGCGACCATGGAGTTCCCGTTCTTCGCGTTGCAGAAACGGCCGCTGCTGACGCCGATCGTTTATCACGACGGCAACGTGTCGATCCGGATCTCCCCCGGTGAACGCGGGGTCGCGACGATCTGGGACAAGGACGTGCTGATCTATTTGTCGAGCCTGATCAACGCCAAGATCGAGCGCGGCGAGGACGTGTCCCGCACCGTCCGCATCGCCGCCTACGACATGCTGCGGGTGACCCGCCGGCATACCGGCAAGAACGGCTATCAGGAGATTTACGACGCGCTGTTCCGGCTGCGGTCCACCACCATCACCACCGATATCCAGTCGGGCGGCGAACGGGAAACCCGCGGCTTCGGCTGGATCGACAGTTTCCGCATCCTGACGAAGGAGAACAAGGCGGGGAACCGGGTCATGCAGGGGCTGGAGATCACGCTGAATGACTGGACCTTTCGCGCCCTGGTGAAGGACCGCCGGGTGCTGGCGATCAACCCGGCCTATTTCGACCTGACCGGCGGGCTGGAGCGGCGGCTGTACGAGATCGCGCGCAAGCATGTCGGGCGGCAGGCGGAGTGGAAAGTCTCGTTGCTGCAACTGGCGAAGAAATGCGGGACGATGCAGCGCAACCTGCGGCGTTTCAAGTTCGATCTGAAGGCGCTGGCGGAGCTGGACCGGCTGCCGGATTACCAGATGTTCCTGGTGAACGATCACGCGTCCCCCACGACCAAGGCGCTGGAGGCGATCGGCATCAAGGGGACGAAAGGGGCGAAGCGCACACCGAATGAGGCGGTGCTGGTGGTGTTCCGCCCGCGGGTGCGGGCGGTTGCGGCGGAGGCGGCGGCGTGACGGCTTGCCCCCCCCAGCCGGCCAGCGAAAGTGGCACGGCGCGCAACATCCCCGGCGCCAGCCCGTTGATAAAAGAAGGCTCTTATAGCGTCGTTTGTTGGCGTTGCTGGCTATATTCGTCACGCGAAGCTTTCTGGCATCGCCGGCGCGGTCTGCAAGTCCGCTATTTTTTTACCACGAAGGAAGACCAGGACACGAAGGGCAAAGGCGCCCATGGTGTCGGACACCGGGCCGTTGGCCCGCGTCCGCCCGCGGATCGGCGGAGTGGGGTGTCCCGGATTTCCGTTGCTTATCGTGAATGACGACGGCCACGGCCCTTATTCTACCTTCGTGGTAAAAAATAGCGGACGAACCACCATCCCAGACGGCGCACAGAAAATTCCGATGCCGGATCTGACAGGCGGCACCGCCAATAAACGCGAAAAGAGCCAAAATAATAACCGGGATCGCTGGCTCGTATTGTCTGGACGATGGCGTGCGGACGCATCACTCGCCCGGCGGCCTCACCACGATCGACAGCAGCGACCGTTCGAACTCCGCGGTGAACTTTGCCGTGTTGCCGATCGTCGCCGCCCAGGCCGCATCGGTGAACAGCGCCTTGAGCGCATCGTAACGCGCCCGGTCCGTCGCCAGCGCCACCGCGCGGTCCGCATAGTCCGCCATCGTTTCGGTCACCCCGTCCTGCGCCCCCAGCGCCGCCAGCAGCCGGCCCGCCATGCGCGAGGCGAAAGACTGGCCTGACAAGGTGACCAACGGCAGATGCATGCGGATCGCGTCGCTGGCGATCGTGCCGGCATTGTAGGGATAGGTATCAAGAAACAAATCCGCCGCGTCCAGATATCCCAGATACGCCGACGGGCTGGTCCGCGGCGCGAACACGATCCGGGACGGATCGACCCCGGCATTACGCGCCGCCTCGGTCAGGTTGGCGCAGGACCAGGCGTTGTCGGCGACCAGCCACAGCACGCTGCGCTCGAGCCGGCGCAGGATCGCCATCCAGGTCGCGAACATCTCCCGGGTGATCTTGTAGTGGTTGGAGAAGCAGCAGAACACGAAATGCCCCTCCGGCAGGCCGTAATCGCTGCGCAGCCGGGGCACCGGTTTCGCCCGCTTGTTGTCGTTTGCCTGATACAGTTCCGCGACGTACAGCGGCTTCGGCTGATAGTCCGCCGCGATCGCCGGCGGCACCACCACCGGATCGCAGAACATATAGTCCAGCTCAGGCAAGGGCACCGGCCCGATGAACCCGAGATAGGTCGCCTGCACCGGCGCCGGCCGCCAGCACAGCACCTGCAGCCGGGCCCCCTGCGTGAGCCCGTTCAGGTCGATCAGGATGTCGATCTCATCGCCCCGGATCGCGCGCGCGGCCTGTTCGTCGGACAGATCGGCGATGCGGGTGAAATGGTCGAAGGCGGCGATGACGCGCTGGCGCGTGTCGCTGCCGTCCTCGGGGCTCGCGCAATAGCCGAAGACTTCGAATTTGGTGCGGTCGTGGCGTTCGAACAACTCGGCGATCAGCAGGCTCATCGCGTGCTGGCAGAAATCCGAGGACATATAACCCAGCCGGATCCGGTCGTGGCGGTAGCCCTCGGGCGGGCTGAGCCGTTCCGAGACCGGCACCATCTTGCGCTGGATCCAGACCTCGTTGATCCGCCGCTGCTGCACCACGTCGTCGAACAGCGCGAGCGCGCTGAGCGGCCCGGCGTGCAACGCCACATACTCTGGCGAGAGGCCGGGGATCTGATCGGCCAGCATGCCCCAGCGGCACTGTTTCTGGCGCACATGCAGCCAGTGCTGGATCACGTCGGGCTGATCGGGCTGGATCAGCAGGCTGCGCGTCATGTCCTGTTCGGCCTCATCCAGGCGCTTGATCTGCTCCAGCAGCCGGGCCCGCTGGTTGAGCAGGCCGGTCCGCTCCGCATCCGGCTGCAACGCGCTGTTGAGCACGGCGATCGCGTCTTCTTTCTGGCCGGCGGCTTCCAGCAACCCGGCCAGGCCGATCGCGGCGGCCACGAAGTGCGGCCGCAGGACCAGCGCCTGGCGATAGGCCTGCATCGCCCCCGCGGCATCGCCAGCGCGCGTCAGTTCCGCGCCCAGGTTGAACCAGGCGGCGAACAACGGCGGCGAACCCGGCCCCTGGCTGGCGATCCAGCCGCGATAGAGGGCGATGACATTGGTTCGGCCGGTCTCGGGGCCGATGGCCGCGGCGGCAAAGATCAGGTCGGTGAAGGACGCCGCGCGCAGGTGCTCGCGCAATGCGGCGTTGTCGCGGTCGAGGAACTCCGGCGAGATGCCGCTGCCCGGGACAGTGGCGAGCCAGGTGGTGTCGAGGGGCATGACGGATGGTCTCCCATGCCGGCCGGTGTCAGGCGGCCGGCGTATAAAGGACGGCGGACTGGCCGCCGTCGCGCAGCATCTGCGCCTGCGCGTGGGCCAGCTTCTCGGCGTTGGGGTGGGACCGGAAGGCGACGGCGGTCAGGGCGAAGGTGGGCACGTCGCGCTGCACCAGCACCGCGGCGAACCCGGCGGCGATCAGGGCGGCGGCCAATGTGCCGCCGGTGAAGCCGGTGCGATGCGCCATGAAGATATTGCCCCCGGCCATGGACGGCCGGTGGCCATACAGGATGTCGATCGGCGCGATCGGTCCCATGGGTGAGATGTAGAGCGGGTCGTCCAGCCTGCCCTCGGCTATGGAGCGGGCCACTTCCTGCAGGTCGGGCAGTTGGATCAGGGTGAAACCGTCCGGCTTCAGCACCCGGTGGATCTCGCGCAGGGCCAGCGGCACCTCGTGCGGATAGAGGTGTTCGAGGTTGTGGGACGAATACACCGCCGCAACCGAGGCGTCGGCGATCACCGGCATATCGGTGATGCTGGCGACGAAATCGGGCTTGACGGCGGGGTCGATGTCCAGCCGGAGCTCCCGCCAGCCGGGGTGGCGGAACAGCGGCGGCAGTTTCTCGCGGGCATAGGCGCCGCAGCCGATATGCAGCACGCGCGCCGCGTTCTGCTGTTCGGTGCGCCAGGCCTCCGCCAGGCGGTCGCGCTGGGCGATCAGGTCGGCGCGCGCGTCATCCGGCTGCAGCGCCTGCTGCCAGGCCGACAGGGCGGCCTCGGGCTGGCCGGCGGCTTCCAGCAAGGTGCCGAGATTGATCGCGGCGGGGTAGAAGCCCGGCCGCAGCGCCAGCGCGTTCTGGTAGGCGCCGATCGCGGCCGCCTTGTCGCCGGCGGCGGACAGTTCGACGCCCAGGTTGAACCAGGCGGCATGCAGGTCGGGCGAGGCGGTGCTGTTGCGCGCGATCCAGGCCTGGTAGCGCGCGATGGCGTGGCTGCGGTCGCCGGGGTCGGGGCGTTGTTCCAGGCCGGCGAGCAGGTCGAGGAATGACTCCGGTTCCCGGGACGGGGGGTCCGGCAGGTCGGCGGGCCGGTCGGCGCGTGTGTCGTACATGGCGTCCTGTTTTGGCCGTGTGTTGCAACGGGGCCATGACAGCACGGGAAGTCTTAATTTTCTGTTAACCGGGGGGGGTTTCCCGTGGGGGCTGGCGAGGCTTGGGCGCTGCATCGTCGCGCGGCGTCATGGTTTGCATGATGGCCCGCGTGTCTTCGGGCAGCAGGGCGACGGCCCGGTCGGCCTTGACCCGCCAGGCAGGGCCGCGCGCGCGCAATTCCTGCCACGCCTCCTCGAGCTCATAGGGCCGATCGCTGGCCAGGATGCGAATGAGTGCGTCGGCCTGTCCGCGGTCCTTGACGGACTTTGCCTGGCTGTGCGGGCTCGCGGTGCGCAGTTGCGAGACCAGGAGCTTGTGCAGGGCGTAGCGCTCCGGCGCGGGCACGTTGATGGGGATGCCGGGGCCGTGCAGCGCGACGGCGTTCACTTCCCGGTAGAGCAGGAAGTCGAGATATTTGATGACCTGGGCCCCGCCGCGCAGTGCCTTGAGCGTTGTGACCTGATCGCGCCACGGGCCGCGCATCGGGCACAGGATATCGACGGAGAAATCTTCCTGTTTGCCGATCATGATAGCATAGCGCAGGACCTTCCGGGTGTCAGTCGGCGACGGGATGGCCTCGAACCGAGGGTCAACCTGGCGCAGGACCGTCAGCAGGTCGGCGTTGATCTCGTCGTCAACCGCGATCGAGATGGAGTGGAATTGGCCGATATCGACATCGCCTGTGCTCGTCAGTTTGTTCGGCAATCTGACACCCAGCATCGGCAAATAGGTCTGGAAGGCCACGGAACCGATCAGGACGGCGCGCAGGCGGAAGGCGCCCGCTGCCGACAGGGCGGCCAGCACGGCACCGCTGCGTCTGTCAGGCGCCGGCATGGCCGCGCTGCGCAGGGCTCGGACCAGGCTCATGCGTTCCTTCTTCACCGCGGCCAGGTCGCGCAAGCCGTCGATGCGCGCCCGCGTATCCGCGGTGTCGGGCCCGATGTAGCGCGGCTTGCGATGACCAGCCCGGTCCGTGGGCGGCATCCAATACCAATACCGCCGGCCCTTGACCTCATAGGCGACGGGGGAACCGCCCGCCGCCATCAACTCGGCCATATCGCTCGACCACGCCCGATCGACGAGTTCGGCATACATCGTCTGGATCGGGGCAGGCAGGGTGTTGATCTGCGGCATATCGGCGCCCGTTATATACAGTTTTCAAGATTGTATATAACCATGTCAGGTCACGATCTTACCAATGATTTTGGCGCCTTGGATCGTTCCGGAGCAGCCGACAAACCGAAGTATGGCGTCCGCTTGGTACCACTGTCCACCTCGATCGCGAGGCACGAATTTTTGGCGAGGCGGGGCCCGACCCTTGTGAGCCGCGCGGCAGGGCTAGGACAGCAGCGCCCGGACCGTCGCGCGGCCCTCATCGGAAATCCGCAGGCCATGCCCGTCATAATGCGCCAACCCCTGATGGATAAAATTCGACGGCTGATCCCGGTGTGAGATCATGCTCCGGACCTTCTGCGCGAAATAGGGATCGCCGTGCCCCTCGTGAATCTCAGCGTCTTGTCCTGAAGGGGCGAAAAGCTCTGTCAGTCGCATGATGATGTCGTTCGTGGCCATCCACCCCTTGTTGCCGTCATCAAGCAAGCGCAACGTCGGCACGACCAGCTCCCGCTCGGCGATGCACGGTTTCTCAGTCCTGGCGTAGCGAGGATGGGGGGT
>Ga0302198_10000853_pt1 | contig 34043 bp, 28 predicted proteins | sample II_Bog_N2_2_FD_193521 | JGI IMG/M metagenome (GOLD analysis project Ga0302198, IMG submission 193521) | Peat permafrost microbial communities from Stordalen Mire near Abisko, Sweden - II_Bog_N2_2 | ecosystem: Environmental > Terrestrial > Soil > Wetlands > Peat | place: Sweden: Abisko...
CCTGAGCGAGGAAGAATGGAAGCTGATGAGAAGGCACAGGCTGGATCTGGAGCAGATTGGATTCCGGCGGAAGATAAGGGCGGACTTCCGGGGCCTGGCGCGTCAGGAATTTGCCGAAGACGAAGAGAGCTGCTTCTTGTCGAGCGGGGATTCCGTGTTTGAACTCGCGGCAATTGAGGAGCGGTTGACACAGATGCCTCAGCCAGTGGAAACCCGGCGAAATGGGGAACTGGAAATGTGGCTCCCACCGGTAAAGGGCAAGGATTACCTGGTGGCGGTGGACCCGGCCGGGGGTGGGAGCGAGGGAGACTATTCGGCTGTCCAGGTTGTGGAGATGGAGACCGGGTTGCAGTGCGCGGAGTTTGCGGGACACCTGGGCGGGTTGGAGTTGGCTCGGCTGGTGACGGCGCTGGGGGCAGAGTACAACCAGGCCTGGCTTGTGGTGGAGAGGAACAACCACGGGACTGGAGTGCTGGCGCTGGCGGAAACGGTCTGCAGGTATGGGCGAATATACAGGCAGAGTGGGCAGCCGGGATGGCTGACGACATCGCTGAGCCGGCCAGCGGTTCTGGGGCAGCTTGGAGCGGGACTGGTTGAACAGCCGGAGCGGTTTCAGAGCCGAAGGCTGCTGGGGGAGTGCAGGAGCTTTGTGCGGCACCCAAATGGCAGCACGGGAGCGCGCGCCGGGACGCATGACGACCGGTTGATGGCTATGGCGATCGGGCTGGGAGCGCGGGCGGAGTTGCTGGGAAAGCACAGCCGTTAGCTTAGAATTCGATAAGACTTGGGAAGCGGCAAGGAGCGAGATTGGCAGTTCTGGCGGTGCAGCATATCCGGCGGATGCGGGGCGGGGCGCAGGGCCAGTTGATGCTGGGCGCGGACGGGCACGTCTATGTGGTGAAATTCCAGAACAACCCGCAGGATGTAAGAGTGCTGGCCAACGAGTTTCTGGCTTCCAGGCTGGCGCTGGCAGCAGGGCTGACGGCGCCTGAAGTTGAGTTGATGGAGGTATCGAGCTGGCTGGTGGACAATACTCCGGAGCTGGAGATCGACCTGGGGAGAACGCGGGAGAAATGCCGGGCGGGGCTACAGTTCGGATCGCGATTTGTGGGTGGCCTGATGCCTGGCCAGGTTGTGGATTATTTGCCGGAGGAACAGTTAATCGAGCTCAGAAACCTGGGTGAGTTCGCCGGCATTCTGGCGCTGGACAAGTGGACGGGGAACGCGAATGGGCGTCAGGCGGTGTTCGCGCGAAAGCAACGGGAGAAACGGTACCGCGCGGTCTTCATCGATTACGGGTATTGCTTTCATGCTGGTGAGTGGCGGTTCGAAGACTCTCCGCTGCGTGGGGTGTACTACCGCAACGAGGTGTACCGCGAGATAACAGGGTGGGAGTCGTTTGAGCCCTGGCTGACCAGAATGGAAACGATGGCGGCGGAGACGATTTGGGCGGCGGCCAGCGAAATACCGCCTGAGTGGTATGGCGGCGACCTGGGGGAGATGGAAACGCTGGTGGAGAAGCTGCTTAGGCGGCGGAGCCGGATACGGGAGTTGATTGAAGGGTTCGGGAAGTCGGAGAGAAAACCATTTCCGAAATGGGGAGGGATGGAAAAAAAGGGAGAAGAAGGCTGGAAGGATACACGGTGGGATACTAAGATTGCGGGAAGAGTGAACTGAATGGGCAGCTTTCAGGCTTTGGTTGCCGATTCGCAATTGTCCTCGGGCCGAGGGTGAAGGCTGAGAGCAGAGAACTGGAAGTTGAGAACCGACAGGTGGGGCCAAGATCGAAAGCTGGGAGTTGAGAGCTGAAGGCTGGGAGTTCACATAAATGAGCAGCGACGGCCAGCGACGGGCGTGCGAGTTTCATCTCCTCCGGTATGTACCGGATGCGGTGCGAAACGAGTACGTGCATATCGGGGTGATCCTGCGTGAGCAGGGCAGCCGCGAGGCGCCGCGCCTTGAATTTACTCGCGACTGGCGGCGGGTTCGTTGTCTCGATCCGGACGCGGACACTGCGCTGCTGGAAGGAATGGAAACCGAGTTGCGGAGGCGGTTCGAGGCGGAGCCGGATGGAAGCCTGTTGCAACTTCTCAGAGAATCGCTCTCGCTGAGGGTTCAGATGACTGAAGCCAAGGCCTATTTGGCGGAAAGCCTTCCGGCGGGTATGGAAGAGCTGATGCGGCTTTATGTTGAGCCTCCGCCGCGGGAGCGGGTGACGCGATTGAGCGGACGGGCCGGCATTCAGGCGAGGATGAGAATTGAGTTTGAGCGGGCTGGAGTGTGGGACTTGCTGCGCAAGCGAATTGCGGCATCGGAGTACACGCGGCCGGGGGATCCGCTGCGCATCGATGCGGGATACCGGCCGAATGGGGTGATCAGGATGTTTCACGCGGTGAGCCTGGAGCAGGGGGTAGAGATGGCGAAAGTATTGGCGTTCTCCGCTCCGGGATTGCGCGCCGGCGTGGAGCGCGTGGAGAAGGCGACTCTGGAGTTGACCGCGGTAATTGAACCGGCGGCGAAGCTGGGCGCAAGCACTGAGGAGCCGGAACGGCTGGAGATGTACCGGTTTGGGGTGGAGACGATGGAAGAGCATCAGATACGGGTTTTGACGACATTGGATTTGGGGCGGGTGGCGGAAACGGCGCGGCGGGAGCTGCGGGTTTGAAAAGCAAGCGGCAAGTTATAAGTTTTCAGTTGTAAGTTAGGGGATTTGTTTCGGCTAACTCCTTTGCTGAGTTAACTTACTCCGCCGGAAGCTTTTTTGGGGCGGTTTGCATATAATTTCCTTTCTTTGTTGTAGGATTGGTTTTGTTAGGCAGCAAGAGTGGCTGGGAGTACGTTGTCGTGTGCAGGGATCGGAAAGCCGGTCGCTGAGAACCGACAACTTAGAAGTTACGACTGACCACTTACAACTGGTGTAGAACGAGGCATGGCCCTTTTCGGGCTGTGCCTTTTGTTTTTTGGGCTAGCAAGAAAGGGAAGGTACGCGTGAAGGTAGGAGAGCAGTTACGCGAGATGTGGCGGCAAGCTACCGGGAGCGGCAGGGGAGCGGACCTGGCGGGAGCAGTTGGCGCGGAGGCGGAGCGGAAGACATTGGCGCTGCCTTCGATCCTGAGCCCGGTGCAGTTTCCAGGCCGGCTGCTGCCCAAGCCGACGCCGGTGAACCTTCGGCGGTTTGCGGAAACACCGGTGGTGCGGCGGGCCATCAACGTGATCAAGGACCGGATTGCGGCGATGGACTGGCAGGTGCGGGTGCGGCGCGGAGTGCGGCCGGACGACGTCGCCTTTGCGGAAAAGAAGCTGCGGGCTTTGCGTCTTACGCTGGAAGAACCGAATGAGGTGGATAGCTTTCGGACCTTGATCGAGCAGGTGATCGAGGATGCGTTGACGGGCGGGTTCGGCGCGATCGAAATGGAGCCGACCGGCGATGGGGACCGGCCGGCAATGTTGTGGGCGGTGGACGGGGCCTCGATTCGAATCAACGCGCGCTGGGACGGGCAGGCCGAGACGCCGCGATATGCGCAGGCGCTGGGGGGGCAATTGGAGTCCTCGGCGGTGGACTTGCGAGACGACCAACTGATGTATGTGCGAATGAATCCGCGCAGCTTTACGCCATTCGGGCTTGGTCCGCTGGAGGTGGCGTTTGAGACGGTGAACCAGTTTCTGAGCGCACATCGGTTTGCGGGCAAGCTTGCCGCCAACACGGTGGCGCAGTATGCGCTTTGGTTGAATGAAGCCACGCCTGCGCAGCATGACCGGCTGATCCGTTGGTGGCAGGATGAGATCGAGGGGACGGGGCGAGTGCCGCTGATCTCTACAGAACAGAAGCCGGAGGTGCTTCGTTTTTCGCAGGGGACGGACGCGGACATGCGGCTGGGGTGGCAGGAGTTTCTGATCCGAATGGTGGCGAATGCTTTTGGACTGCCGCCGCTGATGCTGGGGCTCGAGGCGGATGTAAACCAATCAACCGCCTCGGAGATGACGGACGAAGCATTCCGCGGGGCGATTTCGCCTTTGGCGATGTTGCTGGCAGGACACATTACCCGCGATCTATTCGGCAAGTGCATTGGATGGCGGGAATTCGAGTTTGTCTTCAACGATTTGAATGCGAGGGACGAAGAGACGGAGCTGGCCGTGCAGGTGCAATTGCTGCAGGCGGGGGTGTTGACCGTGAACGAGGTGCGGGCGATGAGGGGGTTTGGACCGTTGGGGCGGGATGGGCAGGCACAACTGGCGGGCGAAGCGGAAAGTACCGAAACCAGGGACTGAGGGAGCAGGGACTTTGGGACTGGGGACTGAGGGATTTCAAACCCGGGACCGGAGACGGGACACATCCGCGTCGGGTCAAAGGTGCTGACAGGCTTCAATCCTAGTCCCTGGTCCCTCAATCCCTTGTTTTCAGTGGAGTGGAGAGCGCATGCGATTGGAAGCGATGGCGGTAAAGTTTCCCCACGTGGACGGGCACCCCAACCGGGTGGCGTTCGAAGGGGTATTGACGATGGTGAATGCAGCCAGCGACAAGGCGCCGGCAGGGGCCCGTGGGCACCGGGTGATGCTGACACGCGAAGCGGCGGAAAGGGCGCTCCCTTCGCTGCTGGGGATGGCGGTGGACTATCGGCCGGGTTGGGACGGCCACGATGCACGGCGCAAGATCGGGGTACTGACGGAGGCGGACCTGATCGGGCAGCGATTGGTGGTGAAGGGCTACTTGTATGCGAGGGACTTTCCGGAGGTGGCCGGCGCGATTGAGGCGCAATCGCCCGAAGCGATGGGAATGAGCTACGAACTGGCGGATGCGCGGGTTGAGGATATGCGGGCCGAGGTGTGGAAGCTGAGCCGCGTGACATTCACGGGAGCAGCGATCCTGCTGAGGGAGAAGGCTGCATATCGGGGGACAAGTTTTCGAATGGCGAGTCAGGAAGTGAAGAAGTGAATAGGGACTTCGCGATTTGCGGAGCCTTTGTTGTGTGCGAGTTGGTGGGAAAGTTGGATTCCATTCACGAAAACCAGGAAAGGAAGGGCATGGAAAACGAAGAGAAAGAGATTGGTGAGCGGCTGGAAACCGCAACCACACTTCTGGAGAGAACGCTGAACTGGCTGGAGGAGCGGCAAGCGAAGTTGACCGGCGAGGTGGAAAGGATCTCGGCAACCGTGGAGCAGAGCCGGCGGGAGACGGAACTGGGCGAGAAACTGGCTGCTGCCGAGCTGGAACTCAAGGAACTGAGGGCGGCTGGAGCTCCCTCGGTATTGAATCCACTGCGCAGGACGCTGCCGGCGGCTACCTCGGAGATGTTGTCGAAACATGGCATCGGCGACGGCCCCGTGGATGTGCGAACCTTGGACGCGGCTTTATCGGGACTAAGCCTGGAGCAGCGCATCGCGGTGAAGACCCAACTGCTACGGGCGGGCGCGATCGCTTAACTGCAGTGAATAAGTGAACAAGTGAAAAAAGTGAACTGTGCATAGCGCGCTGTCCACTTGCATCACCAGGCCCCAAGGAGGGGGCGAAAAAGCCTATGAACGCAACCTTTGCAGACATTCACGCGGCAGCGGATTATATCGGGCCGGGCGCTATCGAAGTTCCGCTTTACCAGACCGAGATATTCGACATCTGCCGGCGTTCGAGCCCCTTCGGGCAGCGCATCAAGCAGGTTCCGGCGACAGGTCATCCTTCGCGCTTCTTCGAGGAGACTGCGATTCCGAACCCGGGCACGGCCGGCTTTGTGAATCCGCGCAGCATTGTGGCGCCGGTTGTAAGTCCGACGCGAGTGGAGCGCAGTGTTCCGCTGAAAGCGATCGTTTCACAGATCAACTACAACCTGTTCGACATCGAGCTGGGCGACCAGCAGAAGCAATTCGCCTATCTGCAGGCCAAGGATCTTGTGGACACAGTGAGCGGGGTGATGGTTGCCCACGACGTGGCTTTGTGGAACGGAAACGACACCAGCCTGAGCGCTCCCGTGACCACGCAATACATGGGAGTAATTCCGCAGATAGTTGCAGGCGGTCTTACGACGACCATTGGGACAACGGCTTCGATCGTGGATGGAATCAAGTCGGCGGTGGCGCAGATGGTGGCCAACAACGGCTATTATGTGCGGCCGACGGCGATCTATGCCAACCCGGTGCTGCTTGATTTGATTGATCGGGAGATGAAAGCGGAGTTCAACGTGGTGTTGAATACGGACAACATCACGGGTGGAATCCGAGTGAAGATGCTCTCGACGCAGGCGGGCGATCTGCCGCTTATTCCGGATTGGAGCCTGGGCTACACGGGTGTGCCCGGATCGGGATCGGCGGTTTTGCCGGCCTACATCGTGACCGAGGATCTGATCGAGTATCACTGGCTTGGCGATCCGACACCCCGCATCTTCCAGCTTGGGCTGCCGAGTTCGATGACTCACCAGTATGTGGCGGTGAAGTTCGGCGCTCCGGTAGTGAAGGGCGCGAACTATGCGCACTATCAGGTCCTTGTGGACCGGTAGACAAGAGCAGTGATCAGTGAACAGTGGTCAGTGAACAGTAACAACTGACCGCTGTTCACTGCGAGCCAGCATTTCTCTGACCACTGACGACTGAAAGAAGGAACCTCATGGCATATCTGCAGCCTGCGGATTACCCGAACTATGGATTGCCGGATGGAACGACGGCGGACTGGATCACGGCCGCGACAGCATTGATCAACAGTTACTGCCGTCGGCCGGACCTGAATGTGATTCAGTATACGGAGCGCTTGCGGCTTACCAGCGGAGCGCAAACGGTGAACCTGAGCTACTTGCCGCTTGCGCCGCTGGGTGCGGCGCCAACGTCGATTGTAAGCGTTGAAGGCCGATACGCGCGACCGAGGCGCGGAGAGATTGTTAACGAGCCGATGTCGGAGGCTGCGTGGGCGTTTTCGTTGCCTGGGCAGTGGGCGTCGATCGATCCAAACTCTGTGGACTATGACCCGAACACCGGGGAGCTGACCCTGCCGTGGAATGTGCTGGGATTGCCCTACAACGAGGTGGCGGTGACCTATACAGCCGGCCTCGCGACGATCAGCGACGACGTTAAGACGGCGTGCGCGCAGATTGTTCGGAACGCGCAATCTACACCGGCGCTGAATGCGAGCAAGACCAAGATCGACACGATGCAGATGCAGTATTTCTCAAGTTCGCTAGTGGACGAAACGGTGCAGGCCTGGCTGCGTCCCTATATCGCGAACAGGCTGGGGTGAGCAATGAGCGATACGGCGCCGCGAAACCCAGTGGGAGCGCCACAGATGCTGGCCGATGCTCTGCTGCGAAGCATGACAGGAACGTCGGCCCTTCTGCGGGTAACGGGGACAAACACGGACACCAGCCAATCCGAACTGGGACTGGTGGCAACGACCTTCGCCGATGTGGTGGTTAGTCCGGTAGTAATGCGAAAAATGAGGCCGACCTGGCAAGAGGGGGCGCAATCAAAGTGGGAGCTTATGGTCTCTGCTACGGGAGTAGAGCAGCAGGTGAGCGCTTTGAGCCTGGCCTCGGCGCAATCGCTGTTTGCGATGACGTTGCTGGTTACTGTGTCGGGACAGGATTACATGATTGAGTCGATCGCTTCAAACGAGGCCTTCGGTCAAGTGTATTTATACCGGCTATTGTTGCGCGAAGCGCGGCAGAAGGCATTGTAAGGACAGTTGTAAGCGGCTAGCGATCAGTCTTCGGTTGATGTACGACGGGGAGATCGCCAGCACAAAGCCAACATCGCACAACCGACATATCGGCGGGATTCCTTCATAGTTGGTTGTTGGCGACGACAAAGGTTCAATAACAACTGGCAGCTGATAACTGTCGGAGCCTATTTCCATGCAAAATGCGAAAGACTCGTTTTATATGGCGCTGCGGACGCGCCTGGCCACTATCAACCCGGAGCGAACGGTTCTGCTACGAGGGACGATGCGGCCCGGGATTCTGGTGGAAGAAGCGGAGGCCCCATTCAGCCAGTTTCCCAATGACGTGTTTGTTCTGCGCTGGCTAGGCCTTGGGATGGAATTGGATCTTGGGTCCGCCATGGCGGGAGAAGAGTGCGAGATCGTCTATCAGACCTGCGGAACGCAAAGCTTTGGCGGGTTGGACCGCGGCCGCTCCCTGAGCGAGATGGATGAGGAACTGGTGGCGATGCTGCAACCGTTCTACACTCCCAAGCTGAATTACGCGGCAACACCGCCGGCAACGATGTTGACGGAGGTGTTTTGGGACGAGCCAGGGTTTGCGCCCATCGCGATCCAGCGAGACCAGTTGAGCCGGTCCGCAAGGGTGACGATCTACAGCTACGAGGAGCAGGGGGAGTAAATGGCGGCAAATTGGTTTTCAGCTCCCGCGCCGGTGGCACGGCGGGTACGGGGGTATTTCGCACCGGTAAATCGTGCAGCGCACATGCCGGTTCTCTTCGATGCGGCGGAACAAGGCCGGTTCAGCCTTGACGCTCCGCCCGCTCCATGGATCAGTCTGGGTTGGATTCAAGAATTCACGCGCAAGCCGGGAAGCAAAACATCTTCGGTAATGGCGGGCATTCCGGCTGGAATCCTGGAGCAAGTCCGCGAGACGGTTGGGGCGCAGGTGAGCTTCCAGTTCCTGAGCTGGACAAAGCTGACCATGGCGCTGGCGACGGGTTCGCAGCATATGAACTTGCTGGCCACGGCGAGCGGGGCGACTGCGGAGGCGGATGGAGCGCAAGCATCTGCCGCCGTAGTATTGCAGAGCGGCTCGACGGCGGCTTCGGTGGTGCTGGCAGCATCCGATGCGGCAAAGTTTGCGCCCGGCAGCATGGTCGCTTTGGACGCGGACTACACGGGACAAACAGGCTTTGTGGGTGCGCCAATTTCGGGCGCGTATCTACGACAAGCGTTGACCGACGTGGACTACATCCGTCGCGTGACCTTCAACGTCGGGTTGGTGTCGCAGGTTAACCCAACCGGGCTTACACTCGCCGAACCGTTGATTGGCGGCGCGCCCGCTGCGGGGGCAAAGCTTCAAGCGGTAGCAGGATTTGTAGACCGCGAAGGCGGGAGCTTCTATCAGGAGTGGTCGGCGCTGTTTGTGATGCAAGGCAGCCAGGGGGAAAGAATCTTCTTCCATTATCCACGCCTGCAGAGCATGTCAGGCGCGGAAGAAGCGGTGATACCTTTGGACGGCAAACATCACGGAGTGCATGCGCGGGTGTTGCTGAAGGGCCAATTTCTTGCGCTGCCGATAACGGATCCGCTGGATGGAGAACAAGTAGTGTGTTATCGAAGTTTCCTGCCCGCAGCCAATGCGCTGGTATGAGGAAGTGAACAAGTGAAGAAGCGAGCGAGTGAGCAATGAAGATAGCGATCCAGGGGCAAGACTACACTGTCGCGCTGGATGAAGCGCGGCCGTTGACGATAGAGCGCAAACTGAACGAGCCCTCCATTTGCCAATTATGGCTGAGTTTGCCGGCGGGCGGGGCTCTTACGACGCCGTCTCGCAGCCAGTATGTAACTGTGACAGGGGATGACGGCACAGTCTATTTCACTGGCTATATTGCAGTAAATCCGCTGCCGGAATATGCGGGGATCGGTATTGAAGGCCCGCGGTACCGGATCGCCCTCGAGGCTGTGAGCGATGAACTGCTGCTGGATCAACTGCTAATGCCACCCAGCTTCGGGGCAACCGGCCAGACTGCCGGGGCGCTGATGACTGCGTTAGTGACTCACGCTGGATCTCCGGCGCTTTCGACTCAGGGGCTCTCGCTGAGTGCGCCTGTAAGTAACTTCGTTCCCACTCTGGGGGCGTCGTGGAGCAAGAGCGCCGGGCTGGTGGCGAGCGCGGCACGGGCAGCATATCGCGCTCAAGGTGGTGTGCTTACAGCTTCGGCAATGCAAAGCACGGTACACACGCTGAGTGAGACCGACGGAAGCCTTAACCTGGTCAGCCTTACATTGAACGCCAGTGTGAAACGGGCGCTGGCGAACGATGTAACCGTTTGCGGGGAACACGAGCCAGTTGCTTATGTGACGGAGTATTTTCTGGGTGACGGGGCTACGACGCAGTTTTATCTTGCCGAGGATCCATTCTTTCCACCAGCGTCAAGGTCCACTATCATCGACGAACTGTTTAACGAATGCGCAATCAACCTCCAAGTATGGGGCAATCCGGGAGGCAATGGATATCTTAAGCTGGGCGCTGGTGGTTTGGTGATGGATGGGGGCAACGGGATCGACGGGGAGACTCTGCTGACCTGGCTCGATCCAGTGGAGATGGGTGGAACGCTGTTGCTGGAAGCCGTTGGTGTAACTCTTTCGCCGGGCAGCACCGGGATTCTCTCCGGCTTCTTTGTCGGCCTGGAAACGCAGGCTTCCTGCATCGCGGGGTTTCAGGCGGCGGCGGAGCAGGGTACAGGGTCAGTTACATTGCAGCCGATCATTGAAGGGTCGGCAGTGGGCACGACTTATGCGGTGAATCCTGCCAATCAATATACGCTCAGGGCAAGAGTGCATTGCGCGGAGATTGAGCGGTCCCTTTCCATCTACAGGTCCTTTGGAGATAGCGGTGCTATTACCTTGGGAGGTCAGACGAATGTAACTCCGGCGCAGTTGCAACTGGAGATTCAGGAGTTTGTAAATGGGGTGGCAGGGATGCCGGTAACGCTGTATGACGGCGCCATCACCAGCTTGCCTCCGGCATGCGTTGTGGTGGCGGCGAGCAGCATCAACCTGATTGGAACGATGCGCGCGATCAACCTTGCCAATCTGGGTTCCGGTTGGGTGGTGAGCACGCCTCCGAGCGGCGGTCCTTATACGCGGAGGTTGGGTACGACTGCCGAGTCGGCCGAGTGTCATGTGGAACGCACGGGCAAAGTTGTGTTTTATGCCGGGTTTGCACCGATGGCAGGTGAGCAGATCGCGGTGAGTTATCGCACGGTTGGCCGGGCAGTGGGACGAGCGGTGAATACTGCCAGCCAACTCGCACTTTCGCAGGCCGGAATTCCAGCCGTGTCCAGCTGGATCGGGACAGTAACGAATCCTCCTGCGCGCAGTTCAGCGGATTGCCAGAATGCAGCGACAGTTATTGAGCAAGCGGCAGCCGGAGTTAGCGCGCTGTGGAGCGGGACCTATGTGGGCAACGGGACGAGCTTCGCCACCGACGTTTGGCCGGGCGACGCGCTCGAGTTGAATGCACCGTCGACGAACCTGAACGCGGAGGTGGTGGTGCGCACGGTAAAGGTGAGTTATCGCGCCAGTTATCCGGATTATGTGGAATATGCTATTGCGTTTGCGAACGACTGGGCCGACGACCTGGCGATCAAGACCAGTACAGCGGTGCCGGAGGATGCGTGGCTGCCGACAGCAGTCGCTCCCATTTGTCTCGCCAATCTGACCAGTCTTACAGTTACCGAGCTGAATGGAAATACGGTCTCGATTTGTGCAGGCGTGACTCCGCCCGCGGGTGGCGGGGTTGAGATACGGCGACGGGATTTTGCGTTTATGCCTGGAGAGGATCCTGGCTTGGTGGTCCGTGCCAATTTGCCGAACATGACTTTTTCTCGCGAAACAGCGAACGACAGGTTCTTTATTCGGATGTTCGACGGCGCGACTCCGCCGAATTATTCAGAGTTCTCGACGGCATTGTTCATCAATCTGCCGCTGGGCCCGTAAGTGGAACGACTAGAGGGAAGATGGAGTCTGGCGGATGCGGATGATGAATGAATTCGAAGCGCAGGTGCTAAGCGATTTAAGCGTGGTGAAGACGCAGATCAACAACCTGATGGGCGACGGTAACGGCGGGCGAATTGCCGAGTTGGAGCGGCGCATGGAACGGCATGAGCAGAACTGGCAGCGCGCCAAGGGCTTTCTGGCCGCTGTCAGCGTACTGTTTGCGGTCATCGAAGTTGCGCTGGAATCGTGGCACCGGCATTGAGCGCGGCGCTCGTTCCGTATCGTCAACCAATGGTATTCTCATTCGACTTCAGCTTGCGACCTGAACCCTCGTATAATCGGGCCTATGAACGAGAAGCCGCAGGTTGGCGTTGTGATGGGCAGCAAAAGCGACTACGACGTGCTTGAGGCTGCGGTGGAGATTCTTCGCACGTTGGAGATTCCTTTTGAGGCGCGGGTGGTGAGCGCGCATCGCACACCCGATTGGCTTTTCAATTATGCGGAGACGGCGCGGGAGCGCGGGCTGCGAGTGATTATTGCGGGAGCGGGCGGCGCGGCCCATTTGCCGGGAATGCTCGCGGCCAAGACTTTGGTTCCGGTGTTGGGAGTGCCGGTGGCGGCGACGCAACTGAACGGGCTGGATGCGTTGCTTTCGATTGTGCAAATGCCGAAGGGAGTGCCTGTTGGCACTTTAGCCATTGGCAAGCCCGGCGCGGCAAACGCGGCGCTGCTGGCCGCTGAGATTCTGGCCGCAACTGACCAGGCGCTTTACGATCGGCTGGCCGTCTGGCGCGCTGCTCGCACTCAGGAAGTGCTGGAGCAGGAGTTGCCTGGGTGAGCGGCATTCTTATTTCTTCACAAAGCGAGACAAACTCCATCGTGCGACCGGGCGGGCTGTTGGCGATCCTCGGCGGCGGGCAGTTGGGGCGCATGACGGCAATGGCCGCACGCACAATGGGCTACCGAGTGCGCGTGATGGACCCCGAGCCGAACTGTCCCGCCAGCTTTGTGGTGGATGAGACGATTGTGGGCCGCTGGGGCGATGTGGCAGCTGCGCGGCTCTTGGCCACAGGCGCGGACGCAATCACGTTGGAGATTGAGCAGATCGGCGTGGATGCTCTCTCTGAGGTTGCCCGGCTTGCACCGCTCCGCCCTGGCGTGGAACCCATCCGCATCATCCAGGACAAGATTCTACAGAAGACGTGGCTCGCGGATGCGGGCTTTCCCGTCGGCGCCTTTCGCGTTGTGCATAGCGAAGCTGAGCTACAAGAGGCGGTTCCTGCGTTGGGTGGACGCGTGTTCTTGAAAATCGGGCGCGGCGGATACGACGGCCGTGGGCAGGCGCGGATTGGACTGGATGAGCCCGCGACTGAAGAGACCATTGCCTGCGCCTGGCAGAGCATCGGCGCGCGACCCGCTGTTGCCGAGCAGGCGCTCGATCTGGACTATGAGATCAGCGTGATGGCCGCGCGAAACCCCACAGGCGAGGTGCGCAGTTTTCCCGCGGCACGCAACCATCATGAGAATCAGATTCTGGCGTGGAGCGTGCTGCCCGCAGGCGTGCCTGCGGAGCTTGAGGCTCGCGCCGGTGCGCTCGCCGCCGCGATCATTGTCCGGCTTGGTTTGGAAGGATTGCTGTGTGTGGAGTTGTTTGTTACCAGGCAAGGCGAGTTACTGGTGAACGAGCTTGCGCCACGGCCTCACAACAGCTATCACCAGAGCGAGCGTGGGTGCGTGACCAGCCAGTTTGAACAGCATGTGCGCGCGGTGTGCAATCTTCCGCTGGGCGATACGGGGCTGATTACCCCTGCGGCGATTGTCAATTTGCTGGGAGAGGTTTGGCTTGAGGGCGAACCGGACTTTGCGGCGGCGCTGGCCGTGCCCGGAGTGCGGCTGCATCTCTATGAGAAGCACACGCCGCGCGCCGGAAGAAAGATGGGACACTTGTCTTCAGTGGGTGCGACGGCTGAAGAGGCACTGGAGCGCGTGTTGGAAGCGAAGAAAATGCTCTAATCGAGCACTGGGAAGGATTGTGCGGGGGTTTGCGGACTGACGTGAATCCTTAACTCCATATCCGCGGGATGATGGCGGACGAAGGCGTCGGCATAATTGGGATAAATGTACGGTTTTTTAAGCCCCCTTGAAATCGCTCTGAGTCCACCTTGTATTTGTATTGGAGCACCACATAACTTCCGCCGTACCCGTGCCCTTCGTAGTGACAGCGGACAACCCTGCCAGCTACAGTGGGCCATTGCTGGCTACCTGCCTTGCGCCAAAGGATAATCGTCCATCGCACGATGAAACCTATGTAGATGTCGATGACGAGGCCGGCCATTTGATAGACAGGCTATCATATGGCCAGTGGATTTACTCGCCCTTATCCCACCGCTTCGGCCGTCGGTTTTGTTGCAATATCTTCTTCCTCAGCCGCAGCGACTTCGGCGTAACCTCAACCATCTCGTCTTCGGCAATGAACTCGATGGCCTGCTCCAGGTTGAGAGTCCGCACAGGCACCAGCCGGATAGCCTCGTCGGCGCTGGATGCGCGCATGTTGGTCATCTTCTTTTCGCGCACCACGTTCACATCGAGGTCGTTGTCGCGCGAGTGCTCACCGACGATCATGCCCTCGTAGACCTCAACGCCCGCACCCACAAACAGAATGCCGCGCTCCTGCAATCCATTCAGTGAATACGTCGTGGTGATGCCCTGGCGGTCCGCAATCAGCGCGCCGGTGGGCCGCTGCGGAATCTCGCCCTGGTACGGCATGTAGCCATCGAACAACGCATTCATCACGATAGTTCCGCGCGTCTCGGTGAGCATTTCACTTCTCAACCCGATCAGCCCGCGGCTGGGTACGCGAAACTCCATACGCACGCGGCCCGAACCGTGATTGTGCATTTTGGTCATTTCGCCCTTGCGCGGTCCCAGTTTCTCAATCACCACGCCGGTATGCTGCTCAGGCACGTCGACGGTGAGGTGCTCAACCGGTTCCATGCGCACGCCATCCACGGTCTTGGTGACAATCTCCGGCCGCCCGGCCATCAGTTCGAAGCTCTCCCGGCGCATCATCTCGATAAGGATCGCCAACTGCAATTCACCACGGCCCAGCACCTTGAAGCTGTCCGGCGAGCCTGTGTCTTCCACACGAATGCTGACATTGGTCAGCAGTTCCTTTTCCAGCCTCTCACGCAGGTTGCGGCTGGTCACATACTGGCCTTCGCGCCCGGCGAACGGCGAGTTATTCACGCTGAATTGAATGGCGATGGTCGGCTCGTCGATGATGATCAGCGGCAGTGGCGACGGGTTTTCGACGCTGGTGATGGTTTCTCCGATGGTGATGCCTTCCACGCCGGCCACTGCCACAATATCTCCCATGGTGGTCTCGGTGGTCTCGATGCGCTTGAGGCCGCTGAAGGTGAAGAGCTTGGTGATGCGCGTCTTCATCAGCGATCCGTCGCGCTTTGAGATCGTTACGTCGTCGCCCGCGTGCAGCGTGCCTTGGAAGACGCGGCAAATGGCAATGCGGCCAAAGTACTCCGAGTAGTCGAGATTGGTTACCAGGATCTGGAGCGTGCCGCTTTCGTTCCCGGTGGCCGCGGGAATAGTGCTAACGATGGACTCAAACAGCGGTTGCAGGTTTACGCCGGGCGTGGCCGGATCGAGAGTCGCGGTGCCTGCCTTGGCCACCGTGTACAGCACCGGAAAATCCAGTTGCGATTCGTCTGCATCGAGATCGATGAACAGGTCGTAAATCTCGTTCAGCACTTCCTGCGGACGCGCGTCGGGCCGGTCGATCTTGTTGATCACCACAATGGGCAGCAGCTTGGCCTCAAGCGCCTTGGCCAGCACATAGCGGGTCTGTGGCAACGGGCCCTCGGCCGCATCCACCAACAGCATTACACCGTCCACCATCTTCAGCGCGCGTTCCACCTCGCCGCCAAAATCGGCATGGCCCGGCGTATCCACAATGTTGATCTTGCCGCCTTCAAAGACGATGGCCGTGTTCTTGGCCAGGATGGTGATGCCGCGTTCCCGCTCCAGTTCGTTCGAGTCCATCACGCGGTCGGCCACTTGCTCGTTGGCGCGGAAAGTTCCCGACTGGCGCAGCATGGCGTCCACCAGCGTGGTCTTTCCGTGGTCTACGTGGGCAATGATGGCGATATTTCGTATCGTCTGGGTCACAGGGGAGCTTTTCCTTCTTTTGTTCGGCCATAGTGGCCATGGGGTTGGGGGCGCCACGGTGGCGAGGTGCCACACAATGCGGCAACTTCCATTCTACCAGCAGCGTTGCGGAAGAAGCGATTGCGACAGGAATGCGGGACGGGCAAAGAGCCCGGCCGGCAGGCTTTGGTCAACTGGCCAAATGAGTTTACGTGCCTGCCGCCGTAAGGATGAGTACTGTAATGTCGTCATCCTGCCCAAATCGCTGCGCGGCCTCGACGACTTCAAGCGCCTCACGCGGCCGTGCCAACAGGTCGGCAATACGCTCAAAACCAAACAGCTCACCCGCTGCATTGCGCGCCTCCAGCAAGCCATCGGTAAAGAGGGTGAGTCGGTCGCCGCGAACCAGTTGCAGCTGCATTGGCTCAAACTCCGCTTCCTCCATCAGACCAAGCGGCAACGCCGGCGGCAGTTCCACTTCCTTCCCGTTGAGGAACGGCGGCAGGTGCCCGGCGTTGGCGACCAGGCAAGCCCCTTTCGCATCCAGACGCATTGCGAGGCAGGTGGCAAAGCCCCCGCGCAGGCGGCCATGAAGACGGCGATTCAAGGCTGAGAGCACGGCAGCCGGGTCATCCGTGGATTCAACCGTGCTGCGAATGGCGCCCACAATCAGTGCAACGGCCATGGCCGCGGGCAGTCCCTTGCCGCTTACGTCGCCAATCACCAGCATGGCCTCGTTGCCGGGCAGTGCGACGAGCTGGAAGAAGTCTCCGCCCACCTCTTGCGCCGGGCGGTAAGCGCTCGACACCCTGTAGCCGGAAAGAGCGGGCAGAGCCTCGGGAATGAGCAACTGCTGCAACTCCTGGGCGCTGCGATACTCCTGCTCCATCGTGCTTTGCCGCTGGCTCTGCTCCACTGAGTAGCGCCAGGCGACGTAAAAAATGGAGGCGAGAAACAGCGTGCCGACGATTGCGCTCGCGGGTAGCGCGGTGCCCCAAATGCTGATCAGGGGGGCAGTGATTCTCGGCGCAAGGGTCCAATGAGTCCAGCGGGCGCCCAAACCAGAGGTGTCGATGGCCGCCTGAAGCAGAACGGAAAGCAGCGCGGAGAGAGCGAGAGTCCATCGTGCGGCATCCAGGCGCTTGCGAATGGCCAACAGGAAGATAACGACGATGAACAACTCAAGCAACAGGACGGGGATGGTCGAAGCAACATCTGCAACGAGGAAGAAGCGCGGGAAAAGGCGGGTCCAATCGAAGCAGACCATTGCCGAGTCAACGAGAGCCAGGCAGATGCCGACCGCCGAAAGGATCCTGGTCCAACGAATCAGGCCGGCATTGCCCTCAAGGCCAAGCAAATAGAGCAACAGGAACCAGCTGGCAACGTCGTTGACGATCACCATCGGCCCGATGAAACCATAGAAGGTAGCGAAGGAGTTCCATTGGGAAAGGCCAAACATGATCATCCGGTATACGGGAAAGACCATGGCCAGCGCCAGCCAGCCGAGCATCCGGCGCTGGCGATTGCGCAGCCAGGCAAACAGCGCGAGCAGGCCCACCAGCCCGGAGATAAGCTGCTCGGCGATTTCAAATAGATGGCCTTGCAGATTGTTGTAAGCGGCGCGGTCGATCAGGGCTTCGACGGCCTCAAGGTTGCCGGCCAGCGGCATGCCGGCCAGTCCGCCCTCGTCGGGATCGCTGAGGTAAACGTGCGGCGCTTTCCATACCCGGATGGCAAGAACCCCTGAACGCGGAGCGCCAAGCGGGATGGCCTTGGGCGTCGGACCCAGGGACCAGGATGGACGCGGGGGTACTTTGCCGATGCTGCCCACGAGTTCGCCATTCCAGTAAACCTCGCCTGCATCCTGGATGTAGGGGATGAGGAGGGCAAGCTGCCAATCGGGGGAACTGTTTTCGGGAACGGCAAGGTGGATTCGGTACCATCCGAAGCCGGTATATCCAGGATGGCCCTGTCCCTCCCATGGACGGCCTGCTTGAATCGGTTGCCACGCGGAGTCGTCGAATGTTGGCGAAGCCCATGCCGGATCATCGCCGGTCCGAAACTGCCACAGGCCGTCGAGCGGGACGGTGGCCCGGCCCAGGTCCTTCAGGACAAAGGGCGGTGGCCCCGATGGAGCGGATGCGTGCTGGACTTCGGCACAGCACAACGCGCAAGCCGCAAACGAAAGGAGAATTGCGCCGCCCTGACGGACGAACGAGTTCGCAATGAATTTACCCATTGGCGGCTCCTGCGGGAGCAAAGGTAAGGGTGAGAACCCGACCTTCTGTAGGTACCGGCCATTCGCTTTCGTCAATAGTGTGATCGGCCCAGCCCAGCGTTCCGCCCGGCTCGTCCCCGAAGTCATAGCGGAACACGGGCGCAGCTTGACTTTGCTGCGCGCGCCACGACGCCCCGCTCAGGCCTGCACAGAGAATTGTTGAGAGAACCAGAAACCCAGCAATGCGGGGAAGCATGTGAGCATGATACCCCCGCACCGCCATTACCGGACAGGATACCTCTTGCCGAAGCGATGCCTGGCGCCTTCAGGCGGTCAGTGCGACGGCGGGACGTATTCCGAGGGCAGCGCCGATCCCGTCCCAAAGAAGAACTCTTCCATCTGCTCCACCAGGAACTGCTGCGCCTGCGGGGTCCAGGGCTGTAGTCGGTACTCGTTCAGCAGCATCTTCTGCCGGTCGACCCACTCGGCCCAGGCTGCCTTTGAAACGTTCTTGAATATCTTTTGACCGAACTCCGAGTCGAAGGGCGGCTCGTCCAGGCCCTCCATCTCCTTCTTGTTGCGAACGCAAAAAACCATATGTGCCATTCTTCATGCTCCCAAGGCTTATTGTATTGGATCGAGTGCAATCCGGCCTAAGAAGACTGGGTTTTCGATCCGGCGCGGACGCGCCGAATTATCATCCTTGTATGTGCGGACGATTCGCCAGAAAATCCACGCAGCAGGTTCTTGCCGACTGGTTTGGCGTGGACCTGGAAGACATTCCGTGGTTCGCGCCCAGTTACAACGCGGCGCCGCAGAGCGTGCAGCCGGTGGTGCGGCTCAATCGCGACTCAGGCCACCGCGAGTTTGCGCAGATGCGCTGGGGCCTGGTGCCGTTCTGGGCCAAGGACGCTAAGTTCGGCTATTCGACTATCAACGCGCGCGCGGAAGAAGCTGCGAACAAGCCGGCTTATCGCGAGGCGCTGAAGAAGCGCCGCTGCCTGGTGCCTGTGGACGCGTTTTATGAGTGGCAACGCATCGACAAGAAAACCAGGCACCCGTTTGCCTTCGCGCTGAAAAGCGGCGAGCCGTACGCGATTGCCGGCCTTTGGGAGCGGTGGCAGCCGAACGAAGGCGACGCGCTTGAGACATTCACGATTCTGACCACCGACCCGAATGAGCTGATGGAGCCCATTCACAATCGCATGCCGGTGATTGTCGGCGAACGCGACTATGATCGTTGGCTTGAGCCGGGCGGGCACGGCCCGGGCGGTGGGGCGAGGCCGCCTGTGGAGTTGCTGCGTCCGTATCCGGCGGAAAAGATGAATGCGTGGCCTGTGAGCGAGCGCGTGGGCAATGTGCGCAACAATGACCCGCAGCTGCTTGAACCGGATTCGCAGGTGCCGCAACTCGGACCGCAACTCTTTGAGCCGAGCTGAACAATTGTAAGCCAATGTTGACCCGGAACTTTACAACGCCGAAAAATGCGACTTTTCTCATCGCATTCAAGCGACGCTATCTGGGCCGCATCTGTGTTGAAAATGCTTGAATTCCGCTTTTGGATTGAATGGCAGACGTTCCTTCATGAAACTCGATCTGGAACAAGGGAGCCACCGTGTCCGATGCCATCCAAGCCAACGTCTCGGACAATGCGGCTGGCGGCGCCTTGGCTCTTATCGGCGTTTGCCCCTGCGCGCGGAATGTTTCTTGCTCTTCGAAGCTCGCGCTTCGTTGTTACGCTTGTTTTTTTTCGGCTTCGAAGGGGGACGCGCGGGCTTTCTCCCTGTAAGTTGCAAACCCTCTTCCACAATTGAAAACTGCAGCTTGCGCTCCTGCGCCAGGATACGATCCAGAATCACCTGCACCCGGTCGCCGGCGCGGAAGCGGCGTCCCGTGCGCTCGCCGATAATCTCGTGAGTGTTCTCGCGCCAGGTGTACCGGTCGTCGCGCAGGCTGTCGATCGGCACCAGCCCCTCAACGAACAGGTCGGTCAGCTCCACAAACAGGCCGTATTTGGCGGGATTCAGCACCAGCGCGGCAAACTCCTCGCCAACGCGGTCCTGCATAAAGCGCACCTTCTTCCACTCCACCAACTCGCGCTCGGCATCGGCGGCGCGGCGCTCGGTGATGCTGGTCTCCTCGGCAATCTGTGCCAGCTCCGCTTCCGGAATTGGCGCCTCGCCGGGAAAGGTAGCGGGTGTCCCCGCTCTCGATTTTGAGACCGGGGAGACCAACCCGCCCCCCTCGTTCGGATGCGTCCACGGCGAGCTGTGACGCCCCTGCGCAACCACTCCATCGCCTCCCACGCCGGCCCGCAGCAGTGCCTTGGCTATGCGATGCACAATCAGATCCGGATAGCGGCGGATGGGCGACGTGAAGTGCGTGTAAGTGGGCGCGGCCAGCGCAAAGTGGCCCTCGTTGATCTCCGAGTAGCGCGCCTGTTTCAGCGACCGCAGCATCAGATAACTCAGAATCCGCTCCTCAGGTTTGCCCTCTATTTTGGCGGCCAGCTTCTGATACATGCGCGGAGTCACAGGTATGTCCTCAGGGACTTCGACGGTTCTCGCGTTGCGGCCGCTACGCTGCGCATCGCGGCGATCCCCCCGCGTTTGAATGCGCCTCACCGGCAGCGCGCCAAGCCCAAGCGAATAGCCGAATGCCGCCGCCAGTTCCTCAAATTGCACCACGCGCCGCGGCTCCGGCTTCTCATGAATGCGGTAGAGCGACGGCACGCCCAGATCCTCTAGCCAGGTGGCGACGCACTCGTTCGCAGCCAGCATAAACTCCTCGATCAGCCGGTTGGCCCAGGTGCGCTCGGACTTGGTTACGCCCCGCATCTGCCCTTGCTCGTCAAACTCGATCACCGGCTCGGGCAGGTCGAAATCGATGCTCCCCCGCTCCTCGCGCCGCCTGTTCATCATCCCGGCAAGCTTGCGCATCCGCTCGAATTCAGGAACCAGCGCTGCATACCGCGCACGAACCTCGGCATCCCCCTCCAGTATCGCGTGGACCTCGGTATAGGTCATGCGCGCAGCCGAGCGGATAACGCCCTCGACAACCTCATAGCTCTCGATGCCGCCATCGGAATCGAGCTGCATAATGCAACTCAGCACCAGCCGGTCCTCGCCAGGCCGCAAACTGCAGATGCCGGTCGATAGCTCCAACGGCAGCATGGGTATGGCGCGGTCGGGGAAGTAGACGCTGGTTCCCCGCAGGCGCGCCTCCAGGTCGAGGTCCGTCCCCACGCGCACATACTCGGCTACGTCGGCAATGTGGACCTGCAACTCGTAGCCGCCACCTGCGCGCTCAGTCACCAGCACCGCATCGTCGAAGTCCCGCGCCGTCTCACCGTCGATGGTGACAATGGGCAGCGTGCGGAAATCGCGGCGGCTCGCGGTTTCTTCTGCATCGAAATGCGCCACGCTGCGCGCCTCGGCCAGCACCTTCTCAGGAAAGACGCGCGGCAATTGATGCTTGCGGATCATCATCTCCACATCCACGCCGAACTCGTCCGGATCGCCCAGCACCTCGATCACGCGTCCAACAGGCGGCCGTGTAGGCGTCGGCCAACTGGTGATCTCCACATCCACCACCAGCCCCTCAAGGTCGTCATGTGTCCGCACAGCTTGCGGATAGCTTGTGTCGGAGGGAGGCGGGGGTTTCAGCCCCCGCATGGAGCCATCCGCGTCACCGTGGGCTTCAGCCCCGGAGGGATGCACTATGGGTGTCTTCTCTCGAATCCGGGCCCGCTTCGCTGCCAAGAGCGCAGCCTCATCGCCCAGCACCCGATGCGCCGTAGCCCCCTCGCTCACGGCTGGAATCTCCTGCCCAAACGGAATCACAACATGCTGAGTCATCCGTTCGTCGAAAGGGACCACGCTATGCCCCTGAGCCCGGTCGGAACGAGCATAATGAAACACGCCAACCACCGTGGGGTTGCGCCGCTCCAGCACGCGCACAATGCGGCCCATGCGTCGGCCGTCGGCCTTGGGAGGCTCCACTTCCACCAGCACCTGGTCGCCTTGCATGGCGCCGTTGATCTCATTCGGCGGAATAAATATATCTTCCTGCCCGGAAGCTTGCCGCGCATTGGGCCGCACAAATCCGTACCCGTCCCGATGCAGATCGAGCCGCCCCGCGGAGAGATTTTCCCGCGTCCCAGCCACTCCGGAAACCTGTCTGGGAATGCCCCAGTGCTCGCGGTCCAGCTTCACCAGCGCGCCGCGAGCCGTCAGCCGGGCCAGATGCTCCAGCAGCAAACGCCGCTCGCGGCCGCCTCCCAGGCTCAGTTCGCGAACCAGTTGCTTATATCCGGCTTTTCCCCCGGCCGAGCGCGCAATCCGCGCCACTAGTTCCTGATCGGTCATAAATCAAGATTAGGGTATTACGATGAGTTTTATCGAGGACTGCGGAAGGAATGTCCGGACAAGCGCGCCGGAGGCGCAGAGTTAGCTAGCCCCGCGCTTCAGCGTGGGGAGAAGTGTTCTACAAATTCGTTACGGAGTCCCGTCGGGACGGCGCAAGGACATTGTTTATGCAGGAACCAATAGCCAGGAAAAAATCTATGGGAAGTGGAGTGAATGCATGAAGCTTCGTGAGCGCGGCGTCGGTTTGGCTTTCTCGATCCTGTGCGGCGGTGTCTGGTTTACGGTTTGTGCGCTGGCCACAGCGCAGCCAGCCCAACTTCCGGCGAGTCCACAGAAAGCCGACGCTGTGTTGATTCTGAAGAAGGACCACGTAATGGAGTTGCTGGCCGGGGGCAAAGTGATCCGCACCTACAAGGTGGCGCTGGGACAAGGTGGACTGGCGCCCAAAGAGCGGGAGGGCGACGCACGAACGCCGGAGGGCCATTACACCGTCGACGCGCATTATGCGGAAAGCCACTACCACAAGGCTCTGCACGTCTCCTATCCCAACGTCGAGGACCGCAAGCGATCGGCAAAGCTGGGTGTCCCGCCCGGCGGTGCCATCATGATCCACGGCCTGCCCAACGGCAAGGGCTGGGTGGGCGCGGGGCATCGGCTCTACGACTGGACACTTGGCTGCATCGCGGTCACCGACGAAGAGATCGACGAGATTTGGGATCTGGTTCCGGTTGGCACGCCGGTCGAGATACGGCCTTGAATCGCTGGAAGTCTCGCAATTCGATGTGTTTTCTCTGACAGGGATGGAAAGCCGGTATGCAGTTTTGTGCCCACCGTCATAAAATAACCAAGACGGAAATATCCGGCGGACCCAAAAGGAATAGCATTCTATTTGTGGCCGCCAAAGGGGTCGCGGGACTGCAAGCTGCCCGCCGATCCACGATTTCAGCTTTTTTGGGCTCATGGCAGTGGCCCCTGCCTCTCGAGCTCCATCCAATCAGGTCAGAAAAGGAACCCCTTGAGCGCTATGTGGAAACCAAATCAAACTGGACCGACTGCACCAGCCCCAATCCCAGAACCCACCACCCGCCCCATTCCCACGCCCCCCCCTGTGGTTGAGCCCGTCAACCGCGCCCCAATCTCAGCGGGCGACCAGGCCACCATCGGCAAAGGCCTGCTCGTAAAAGGCGAAATTACCGGTTCGGAGTCTCTCTACATCGACGGCAAAGTCGAGGGCAGCATCAACCTGCCCGGCAACCGTGTCACCGTGGGCCGCAATGGCCAGGTCGCCGCCAGCATCATCGCCCGCGAAATCGTGGTGCTGGGCAAAATCCGCGGCAATGTCTCCGCTTCAGACCGTGTGGATATCCGCGCCGAGGGATCGCTGAGCGGCGATGTTGCCGCAGCCCGTATCAGCATCGAGGATGGCGCATTCTTCAAGGGCGGAATCGACATCCGCAAGCCTGAAGGCAAAGCCGCAGGTGCGCCGGAAGCTCCCAAGTCCGCTTAGCCGCAAGCTGACGCCGTAACCCGCTCCAGCACAAGAGCCTCTGCCAGGGCAGGGGTTCTTGTGCCTTTGGCAGAGGCGTGCTCAGCCCAGGCACAAGCAACGTAAACCCGGAAAACAATCCTGCGATGGGACGGAAATGAACTGAATATGACTTCTAGATTGAACTTTATAATTGACAGAAAATAAAATAGATAGAAAAATATGAAATAGAAATGAGTCAGATATGAAGTCGAAAATGAATCGGAAGATCCAATGATTCGGTATGAGCTTCCAAGGCGCTGGATCCTTTACGATTCAACCGCTGTTATGACCGCTCTTGTTGAAGCAAAATCGGCGGTGCAATCGCTCACTTCTCTGCCCTACCAAAAAAGCTGGGTCGAGGCGCTCCAGGAGCTGCAGCTTAAGCGCGAAGTGGCCGGGACCAGCCGCATTGAAGGTGCGGAGTTCACGGAGCGCGAGCTTGAAGAGGCCGTCCGTCCAAACGTCTCCGCGGAGGAACTGCGAACGCGATCGCAGAGGCAGGCGCACTCCGCGATGCGGGCCTATCGCTGGATTGGGCAGCTTCCCACCGGCAGGCCGATTTCCGGCGATCTCATCCGGGAGGTTCACCGGCTTTTGGTGACCGGGTGCGATGAGGACCATTGTCCGCCTGGAGTGATTCGCGGCCGCGATTACAACGTAACGTTCGGAATCCCTCCGCATCGAGGCGTGGAAGGTGGGCCACTCTGCGAGGAGGCGTTCGACGGGCTGTTGCAGTCGGTTCAGACTGAATTCCGCGATCACGATCCTCTGGTGCAGGCGATGGCTTTGCACTATCATCTGGCCGCCATGCATCCGTTTCTCGATGGCAATGGCCGAACGGCACGAGCCATGGAGGCGCTCATTCTGCGCCGTGCCGGACTGACCGACAGAGCCTTTGTGGCGATGTCGAACTACTACTATGACGAAAAGCCTGCCTATTTGCGCATTCTCGGCGAGGTCCGGCAGGACAGCCACGACCTGACGCCCTTCCTGATCTTTGCATTGAATGGTATTCGCATTCAGTGCGAGCGGCTGACGGCGGAGATTCGCAAGCACATGCAGCGCGCACTGTTCCGCGACACCATGTACAGCCTCTTCAACCGGCTGGAGACGAGGCGGAAACGGGTGATCGGAGAGAGGCAGATTGAAATTCTGAAGATTCTGCTCGACGGAGAGCGCAGGTCCATCATGATGGATCTCTACTTGCGCACCAAGCCGCTGTACCTCTCCATTAAAGATGCATTCGGGGCATTCCTGCGAGATTTAACGCAACTTGAGAGTCTCAAAGCAATCGAGGTCCAGCGGAATCCATCGAGCCATTATGCGGAATCCGTCTCCGTCAACCTCGATTGGCCGCAAGAAATCGACGAAAGTGAATTCCTGCGTCGAATGAAGACGATGCCCAAAGGCAAGAATTTTAAGTTCCTATCCTGATCTTGCCCTACCCCAGTCCCAGCCGCCGCATCGCCACCCTGGGCAGCGCCGATCCGGTCTTTTCCAGTATCCACCTGGCCATCGCCACCCATAGTGCCGTTCCAACAATCAGCATCGCAAAGTCGATCCAGCGCGTCTGCGCGGCCAGGTGAGCGCCCGCCAGACGGCCAGTCAATCGGCCCAACTCCCAAATTAGCAGCCACACTCCCGCGCCACTTCCAACCCCCGCCAGCAGGCAGCGGCCCATCTCGGCAAAATCCAGGCTGGCCAGCGAAACCATGCGCCGCTGGTGCAGCAGCACGGCCAGCGTGATGGCCTGGAGCGCAATCCCGGCATCCGACGCCAACGCCAGGCCGGCCGTGCCCCACCTCTCGCTGCCCATGTGGTAGAGAGGGAATGCTACAAGCACGATGATGGTGCTGGCCAGCATGGGCAGCCAGGTAATTCCAGCGGCGTAAAACGAACGCGCATAGATAGCCTGCGCCGACCAAAGGAAGAGAGAAAGCGTGTAGAGAGCGAAAAACAGAGCGGTCAGGTTCACATCGTTGGCAGTGAATCGTCCTCCGCCAAAGATAAGCCCCACAATGGGATGAGCCAGGGCGATCATGGCTGAACTGGCCAGCAGGCACAGGGCTATCACGCGTGAGACCGCGTCGGCCACGCCCACAGCGAACTCAAACCGCTTCCCTTTCGCCCAAAGTTGCGAGAAGAACGGCAGCGAGGCGACGCCGGCAGCCTGCGCAAGCATGCTCATTGGTGCGGAGAAAAGTTGCTTCGCGTTGTTCAGGCGGGTAATGTCGCCCATGGTCCCAGAAGCGTAATAGCCCGCGAAGTACTGATCGAGAAAAGGAAGCCCGAAGCCGAGCATGAGCGGCAGGGTCATCTTCAACCAGATTCGCAGTCCCGGATGGTGCAGGTCGATGCCCCAGCGGTAATGCACCCCGTTGCGGGCCGCGCCCCATGCGTTCAGAGCAAAGGAACCCAGAAGGAACCCGGAGGTGGCGCCTATCGCGAGTCCGGAAACTCCCAGATAGCCGAGAAATACTCCCCCGGCGATGATGCAAATGTTATAAACGATCGGCTGCAGCGCCTGATACATAAACTGCTTGCGCACCAGCAGCGTTGCGCCCATCACGCTGCCGGCAAACAGAAATATCTGCGCCGGCAGCAGGATTCGAGTCATGTGCGTGCAAAGCGCCACCTGTTCGGAGGTGAAGCCTTTGTTGGTGAAGTGGATGAACGGGCCGGCGAGAAACATGAGCACGATGGAGGCAGCGGCCAGAACCAGAACCATCAAGTTCAACACGGTGAAGAGCAGGCGCTCTCCTTCCGGCTCTTCCCCACGCTCGCGGTAGCGGTCGAGAATGGCGACGAAGGTAATCGCAACGGCGCCTCCCACGAGAAAATTGTTCATCAAGTCGGGCAGGCGAAAGGCCGCAACGTAAGCATCCGTCTGCGGACCCGCGCCAAATCGCCACGCTATGAATTTGCCGCGGCCCAGGCCGATGATGCTCGACAGGAACGAGGAAGCCGCCAGCAGGATGGAGGCCGTATAGACGCTATGCGCGTGCGATGGGCGCAGCATTCCCAGCGCTCGCGCCCATCGCGAACGCGGACGCACTGCCTTCGAGTTCCCGGATTTCAGGTCCAGGCCAGATTGAGTTGGCTGCGATCTGCCCACTGCTCAAGATTCTACCGGGCCGAAGCTCTGTTGCCGTTGATGTCATGCGGAATCGATACACGGGAAGCTAAGAAAGCAATGACCAATCGATCCCCTCTCGCGTAAGCTGTCCGCAGGAGGCATTGCATGCGGCGGGCCTTTCAATTCGGATTCGCAATGTGGGCCGTAAGTGCAGCGGGCGCGCTTCCACAGACCATTCACGGACGGGAAGGCATCACGCTCCCCGCTCCTCCCGCGGTCCGGTCCATCTCTGTCGCCGACGACTACTTCGGGACAAAGATCCTCGACAGCTATCGCTGGCTCGAGGATTCCACAAGCAACGAGACTCGAGCCTTCATCGATGCCGAGAACGCCTACACAGCGCGCTATTTCAATCAGGCGCGCATTCGGCCCGACGTTGTAGACGACCTGGAGACGCTGGAGAGCGTCTCGGCGGCCGGCACTCCCTTTCAGCGCGGAGACTGCTACTTCTTCAGAAAGCGGCTGGCCGGCGAACAACAGTTCTCAATCTATTTGCGCCATGGATGGACTGGCTCAGCGAGCCCAGCCAACAAGACTCCGGGCAACAAAAGCCCTGTGGCCGCCAAACCGGACGAGCGGCTGATTGACCCGGCAACGCTGAGCCGCGATCCAGACACGTCGATCGACATTGCCGATGTTTCCCGCGATGGATCGCTGGTGGCGTATGGGATTCAGCAGGGCGGAGCGGATGAGAACGCCATTCATGTGTTCAACGTGAAGACCAGGAAGACGCTGGAGGACGAGTTGCCCTCGGCCCGGTACTTCAGCGTCACCTTTGCGCCGGATGGGGCCAGCCTGTATTACGCTCGCAACGACAAGCATGGGACGCTGCTCTACCAGCACGTGCTTGGAACGCGCAACTCCCGCGACGTGCTGATCTTTGGGCGGGAGTTTCGCGGCGAGGAACTAGGCCCCGACGATCTCTTCAACGCTGCGATTACCGACGACGGGCGCTATCTGGTCATCCAAATCGACCGCGGCGTGCCGGCCAGGCGGGTGGATATTGTCTACCGCGACCTGACCAGGCCTGGGACGCCCTTTGACGTGCTGGTTTGGGGACTCGACTCGCGGTTTGAAGCCATTTATGCCAAAAACGCGTGGTATGTGAAGACCGACTACAACTCGCCCAAGGGGAGAATCTTGAAAGCCGATCCGGGGATCATGCCAGACGTCTGGGCGACGATTGTACCCGAATCGCCGGATGCAATCGACTCCTGGTCAATCGTCGGAGCAAAGATCTATGTGAACCGCCTGAGAGACGTAAAGACAGAGACTACCCTCTATTCTCTTGACGGCAAGCCGGCCAGCACGGTCGACTACGACGCGATCGGCTCGGTATCCGGGTTCAGCGGCCGGACGACGGACCGATACGCATTTTTCGCCTTCGAGTCGTTCATTTTCCCGCCCGCCATCTATCGGCTGGACACCTCGACCGGCAAGCGGGAGATCTTCTTTCAGCCGAAGATTCCCTTCGATTCCAGCCAGTTCGAGCTGAAGCAGGTATTTTTCAAGTCGAAGGACGGAACCCAGATCCCCATGTTCATCGCCGGCAAGAAGGGCCTGAAGCTCGACGGTACCGAGCGGCTGCTGATGACAGGCTACGGCGGTTTCGACGTCAACATGGGCCCCTACTGGAACTCGACCTTTGCGTGGTGGCTCCAGCAGGGCGGCTGGTTCGCCCTTCCCAACCTCCGAGGCGGCGGTGAATATGGCGAGACCTGGCACGAGCAGGGCATGTTCGAGAAAAAGCAAAACGTTTTTGACGACTGGTTTGCTGCAGCCGAATACCTGATTGCAAACAAGTACACGTCGTCGGAACACTTCGCCATTGCGGGCCGATCAAACGGCGGCCTGCTGATGGGCGCATCCATTACCCAGCGGCCGGAGCTGTTTTCGGCCGTCTGGTGCGGCTATCCACTGCTGGATATGCTCCGCTATCAGAAGTTTAAGGTGGGCTCCTACTGGACGACGGAGTACGGCTCCTCGGAAAGCGAGAAGCAATTTCCCTACCTGCTCAAGTACTCGCCTTACCAAAACGTCAAGTCCCCAACACCCTACCCGGCGGTGCTGTTCTTCACCGGCGACAGCGATACGCGCGTAGACCCGCTCCATGCGCGCAAAATGACCGCCCTAGTGCAATCGGCCTCATCCGGCGGCAGGCCGATACTGTTGCATTACAGTCTCTCCGGCGGCCACTCGGCCGGGGTGAGTGTCGACCAGCAGATTCAGGACGATGCCGATCAACTCACCTTCCTGTGGACTGAAACAGGGAAAGCGGGACCGGGCAAGCAGGCTTCCGGCAGTCACTGAAAAGGTACTCAGGTACGCCGCCCTGACGTAACCTCATGCCGTCGCCACTCCCTTCCGATAAGGAAGATGCGGGACTCAAGCTATCGGTCCTCAAGGGCAGTGTCACTCCTTGGTCACCGCGAGAGTCGCGCGCGGATGGGACATGGGAGTCACATTCAGCCATGTTTTGAAGCCGCATGGCTTGCGCATGTGCGTGTCGCTGGATGGTAGTTTCAGCGTAACTGGAGACACGCCTCCGCCGCCGGGGTGGTGAGCTCGGAGTAAAGATGCAACAGGCAGAGCTGGAGACCGTCGGTGCCGAACAGGAGCAGGAAGCTGCCCGGTTGGCTGCCCTGACGGCGACAGGCATTCTGGATACCCCGCCGGAGCCCAGCTACGACGCAATTACCCGGTTGGCCGCGGAGTACTTCCAGGCGGATGCAGCCGGACTCGCCTTTGGCGACGAGACCCGAATCTGGGTCAAGTCCTGCTGGGGACAGAACATCCGCGAATTGCCCCGAAAAAACTCCATCTTTGAGATGGTGGCAGCGGAAAACGGTCCGGTAATTGTCTCGAATTTCTCCACGCAGTTCGAAAGCGAGACCCAGGCGCTGATTCTCAGGCGGCTCAACGCGGCTATGTTTGCCAGCGCCCCGGTGCGCTCATTCGACGGCAAAGTGCTCGGAGTCTTGACTGTGTTCTGGCATGCGCCACAGCAAGGAATGACCCAGGACGACTTTCACATGCTGGAGAGCCTCGCGGATATGGTTTCCAGCCAGTTGGAGCTTCGCAGAATGCGCAATGTTGTTGGTGGGCAGGGGGTGCGGCGGTCCCACGTTACAGTCAAAGAAACCGGAAACTGGCCGACCGGGTCGGACTTCCGCCGCGCCCTGGACAAGCGCGAATTTGTCCTGTACTACCAACCCGAGGTCGATCTCGCCACCCGCAAGATTGTCGGCGTTGAGGCATTGATCCGTTGGGTCCACCCGGAAAGGGGGCTTGTACCTCCCATGGACTTCATCCCGCTGGCCGAAGAAAATGGACTGATCTTGCCCATCGGCGACTGGGGACTGACCGAGGCTTGTACGCAAATCCAGAAGTGGTGCAAGGAAGATCCTCGGAATGGATCGCTGCGTGTCGGCGTCAACCTGTCCGCCCGACAGTTTTCCCGCGCCGGACTGGCCGACCACGTCGAGGCGTTGCTTATTCAATTCGGCATCTCAAGCCGCCAGCTTGGCGTCGAGATGACAGAGTCAAGCCTGATTCCCAACATGCGCATCGCCATGGAGGTGCTGGGCAGCCTGCGCAGGCTCGGCGTTTCCCTGCTCATGGACGACTTCGGCACAGGCTACAGTTCGCTGAACAACCTGCACTCCTTCCCGTTCGACGTGCTCAAGATCGACCGCTCGTTTGTGGATCGTATGACCGAAGGCGACCAGCCGCTCCAGATCGTGCGCACCATCATTGAACTTGCTCGAGTCATGGGCATGGATGTGGTTGCGGAAGGTATCGAGACCCGCGAACAGTATCGTCTGTTGCGCCAACTGGGCTGCCGCTTTGGCCAGGGCTTCCTCTTTGCTCGCCCCCTGAGCGCCGAGGCCGTAACCGAACTGCTGCGGCTTCCAGGACGCATCCTCCCCGATCCCGAGACGCTCGAATTCTGCGGCGCATGACCACCGCCGCTATGCACGGATGTTGCAAGGCACAGTTTCATTTTGAAATCCGCAACTCGCGATTCCTAATTCGGAGCGACCAAACCCCAAAAATGAGAAGCTTCTCACACTTCTCGCCGGCCATTGGGCTATGCTCCAAGGCATGCAACAACAAGCCACGTCCGTACCCTCAGCCAACCCCGCGAGCTTTGCCGGTCTGTTGGCATCGCTTACCGCGCCCGCGAAGAAGCCAGCGGCCGCCTGGAGCGACGAGGGTTTGGCAGACGACTTTGCGACCATCAGTTACGAGAGCGCTTTGCGTTCCCATGCGCGTCCCCGCGTACCCGATCCCGCCGACCACGCGCCCATCCAGACCGCAACCCCGGTAGCCGGCCTCCGCGACGCATCCAAGGGTGTTGCATCTCCAGCGGCTGAACAGGTTGCGGAAAAGCCCGTTGCTTTGAAAGGGCACTACTTCAGTCGTGCCGAAAAAGCAAACAAATCAACGTGGGCTTCAGCCCCTGAGGGATGTCTTCCACTAATTTCATCTGGGATTCCGAGTTTTTCCGCAGCCTCTGAAGCCCCATTCCCGCCGCACGCTCTCGCATCCTGCACCGACGCCGGCTCCGAGGCCCCTCAAAACGAGTCCACAACGCTCGATCGGAATCTGAAATCCTCCAGCATTACCATTCGGCTCAGCAAAACGGAATGCGCGCAACTGCGCAAACGAGCTGCGGAAGCAGGGGTTACCGTGTCAGCCTACCTGCGCTCCTGTACCTTTGAAGCCGAATCTCTGCGGGCGCAAGTGAAGGAAACGCTGGCGGAATTGCGCTTGGCCAGTTCAAGGGCGGAGCAGAACAGTTCCCCGCAACCCAGGCAATTTTGGCCCCGCTGGGTCAAGCGAATGTTTCCGCCATGGCACGGCGGCCAGCGCAGCGCCCCAGCCTGAATCAAGCTTCACCTACTCCACCTCCAGCAACAGGCACTTCAAATATTCGGTTTCAGGCAGGTTCAACACCACGGGGTGGTCGGGAGCGGCGCCGCGGCGTTCCAGCAGCCGGACCCGGCGTCCAGCATCAACCGCCGCCGAAGCCACACTGCCTTCAAGGTCTGTCCAGCTCACATGGTGTGAGCACGAACAGGTCACCATCAGCCCGCCGGGACGCATCATCCGTAGTGCGCGCAGGTTTAATTCCTTGTAGCCGCGCAATGCGCCTTCCACGGCGCGCTTTGTCTTGGCAAATGCGGGCGGGTCGAGCACGATGGTATCGAACTGCTCACGAGCGTCGGACCAGTCGCGGAGAATCTGGAACGCGTCGCCCTCCACCCATTCCACTGCGCCGGTGAGTTGCGCCCGATTCGCCTCCAGGTTGCGTTCGGCCACTTGGAGCGAGGAATGCGAGGCGTCGATGCCGGTCACGCTTTTCGAGGCCCGCGCCAGGTGCAGCGCAAAGCCGCCCTGATAGGTACACACATCGAGCGCACGGCCGCCTGGGGCGAGCATCCGCGCCCATTGTTCGGCGGCGTTGTAGTTTGCACATTGGTCAAGGAACGCTCCGGTCTTTTGGCCGGCATTGGCATCGTATTGGAACAGCAGGCCGTTGAGTTTGAACTGTGTGCTCGTGAGGGCATTGGCGGGATTGACTGCCCAGAGTGGCGCCCCATCAAGCGCTGCCATTCCCTCAAGCTCGCGCATGCGCGGGTCCGGACGTTCCAAAATAGTTGACGGCTTAAGCGCTTCCCGAAAAACGCGAACGCAGGTTTCGCGAACAGCCGGATTGTCGAGACCCTTGGTCAGCAGTTGCAGAATGAGGAGGTCGCCGTATTTGTCGGCGACCAGACCAGGAATTTCATCGGCTTCGCTGAAGCAAAGGCGACAGGAGTCAGTCTCGCTGCTGAGCCGAGTTTTACGGCGGCCGATGGCGGTGCGGAGGCGAGCTTCGAGCAATTCCAGCCAGCCAGCCTCATCGATTGCCTCGCGAGATACCATTCGCAGCGCAATCTGCGACGAAGCGCTGTAAAGCGCCGTACCCAGCAACAGGCCACGGTTGTCGGCCACCGGCAGCAGGGCGGGGGGTCCTCCCGAATCGTCTTTGGGTAACTCAAGAGATTCAATTTCCGACGCGTAAACCCAAAGATAGCCGCTTCTCAGCCGGTCGGCGGCGCGGCGGCTCACCATGGCGCCAATACCACGCCGTTCCGGCTTAGTGGCTGCGCCTGCGGAGTACACTTGTCGCCTTGTGTCGGCACCTTGGGGGCGTTCAGCAGGGGAAGACTGTTCGCGATTTCGATCAAAAGGCGCCCCGGGCTTCTCGGCCTTGGGCGCCTTTTGGGTTACGGCAGATCGTGGGTTGTGCGGCTTGGCCATGTACTCCCTTTCGCCGGGAGCGATTGGGCAGCCGGCCCTACTTAACCTGCATGGAATCCAGGTACCGGCTCAAATTGCTGATTCTGAGCATCCTGTCCTGGGAGTTGGACACGTTCATCTTACCAAGAATCGGTCCCCACACGGGCATCTCGACTGAGCCATGCGACTTTACATCGGCGCCGTTGTTCAGCACGGTGACGATATGCGAGTCAGGGAATTTCCCATGGTTGTTCCGGCTCAACACCGTCAGGTTCGTAGGCGATGCCTTCAGCGCGGAGGCTACCGGGCCTGCTCCCATGCCGTCCACTCCGTGACACGGGGCGCAATAGTTCACATACATCGCCTTGCCATTGACGGGCGTGGTCTTGGTAATCGGAATGACGACCTTCGCATTGGTTTGATCTGCATAGCTCAGGCTTACTGCGAGTGTAGATGCCAGGGCTGTAAGTAAGAGGCGTTTCATCATAAGTTCCTCGGTTCTGGACCTCTAGTCCGAATGGGACTTTACTCCTTCTTCGATATACTCGCGATGTGACGGCCAGCACACCACTTAGAGCTACTAGGCACCGACGCACCAATAAGGGAAAGCCTATTATTTACCGGCATAAACCTCCTATCCGGATATATGACAAAAGCCGAAATTAGAATTAGTTTATGAAGTTACTCCAAGCCGGGAAGCGACG
>Ga0302198_10000855_pt1 | contig 33984 bp, 30 predicted proteins | sample II_Bog_N2_2_FD_193521 | JGI IMG/M metagenome (GOLD analysis project Ga0302198, IMG submission 193521) | Peat permafrost microbial communities from Stordalen Mire near Abisko, Sweden - II_Bog_N2_2 | ecosystem: Environmental > Terrestrial > Soil > Wetlands > Peat | place: Sweden: Abisko...
GCCGTAATTCAGCGTGATGGTGCCGCCGATCGCCTCAAGCGCCAGGAACGAGATCGCGCCCAGCGCGGTGTTGGCGACGCGGGCGGCGGACCAGCGCCGCGCGCTCTTGGCTGTGAAGCGCAGCGCGTAGTCTTCCAGCGTCTGGTTGGCAACCCATTGATTATATTGGCGCCTGACGCGGTCTATCCGCTGCCGCCCTGCCACTTTTCAACTCCTGACCCCGCGCGAACCGGCTCCACGGAAGCCGCCAAAAACCTACGTCGCTATTTTGCGGTGCAATATACGCGATCTTGCGTATCTGTGCACTGCACAAATTCGGCAATCCTCGCCTGACCAATAACGCGTACTCGAACATGAACGGGGTAGATATGGCAGACGACAACAAACAGGGACTGCAGTCGGCATTTCGCCGGAAGCTGCTGATGGGAATGGCGGCGATTCCCGCCTTAACCATGCTTCCTCGCCCATCTTTTGCGGATGTGCCGGCAACCTCCGCGATCAACACCACGGGTCTCGCGGTTACCGATACTGAAGTGACCGTCGGGATCCTGCATTCCGCTACCGGCACCATGGCGATTTCGGAAACCGGCTCGATCGAATCCGAAAAGCTCGCGATCGCGCAGATCAACGAAGCCGGCGGCATTCTCGGCCGCAAGATCAAGATCATCCAGGAAGACGGCGCCAGCGATTGGCCGACCTTCGCGGAAAAGGCCAAGAAGCTTCTCGTCAACGACAAGGTCGCGGCGATCATGGGCTGCTGGACCTCGGCATCCCGCAAGGCGGTGCTGCCGGTGCTCGAGCAGTACAACGGCATGCTCTACTATCCGACCTTCTACGAGGGTCTCGAGCAGTCCAAGAACGTCATCTACACCGGCCAGGAAGCCACCCAGCAGATCCTCGCCGGCCTGAACTGGATCAACAAGGAGCACGGCGCCAAGTCGTTCTTCTTCATCGGTTCCGACTATATCTGGCCGCGCACCTCGAACAAGATCGCGCGCAAGCATGTCGAGCAGCATCTCACCGGCTGCAAGGTCGTCGGCGAGGAATATTATCCGCTCGGCAACACCCAGTTCAACTCGGTCATCAACAAGATCAAGCTGACCAAGCCGGACGTGATCTTCGCCGACGTCGTCGGCGGCTCCAACGTCGCGTTCTACAAGCAGCTCAAGGCGGCCGGTGTCGACCTGTCCAAGCAGCTGCTGCTGACGATCTCCGTGACCGAGGACGAGATCGACGGCATCGGCGGCGAGAACATTGCCGGCGCCTATGCCTGCATGAAGTACTTCCAGTCGCTGAAGAACCCGAACAACGAGAAGTTCGTTCCCGCCTTCAAGAAGATGTGGGGCGAGAAGACCGTGATCGGCGACGTGACGCAGGCCGCCTATCTCGGCCCGTGGCTGTGGAAGTTAACGGCCGAGAAGGCCGGAAGCTTCGACATCGACAAGATCGCGGCGGCTTCGCCCGGCGTCGAATTCAAGGGCGCGCCGGAAGGTTACGTGCGGATCCACGAAAACCACCATCTGTGGTCGAAGACCCGGGTCGGTCGCGCCAGGCTCGATGGCCAGTTCGACGTGGTTTTCGAAACCAAGGATCTGGTCGAGCCGGATCCGTTCCCGAAGGGCTACCAGTAAGCACGGGCCAGCCATCGGCGCGCGGTCCTGACCGCGCGCCGTACCGACAAGCCTCTCCCTGGCGCGGATCGTCAGTCCGCGCACAAGTCCCCCGCGTCGTGAATCGCATCGCGACGCGGGGTATTCCCCCGACGGAGGACATCGATGTTCGGCGATTATTCGATTGGTGATCTCGGCTCCATCTTCGTCATGCAGGGCTTTGCCGGCCTGATCCTGTTTTCGGTCTACGTGCTGATGGCGCTCGGTCTTGCGATCATCTTCGGCCAGATGGGCGTCATCAACATGGCCCATGGCGAGTTCATGATCCTGGGCGCCTACGTCACCTGGATGACGTCGAACTTCTTCCAGGCCTACCTTCCCGGACTGTTCGCCGGCTACTTCTTCCTCGCCATGATACTGGCGTTCATCGCCTCCGGAGCGTTGGGAATGGTGGTGGAATGGGTGCTGATCCGGCATCTCTACAAGCGCCCGCTGGATACCCTGCTCGCCACCTGGGGCCTGAGCCTGATCCTGCAGCAGGCCTACCGTTCGATCTTCGGCGCGCGCGAGGTCGGCGTCGAACTGCCGCAATGGATGCTCGGTTCGCTGCATGTTTCCGACAGCATCGAAGTGCCGATCAACGGCATCTTCGTGATGTGCCTCACCTTCCTGATCACCATCGCGGTCGGATACATCATGTACAAGTCGCGCGCCGGCCGGCAGGTCCGCGCCGTGGTGCAGAACCGCATCATGGCGGGCGCGGTCGGCATCAACACCGAGAAGGTCGACCGCTACACCTTCGGCCTGGGCTGCGGCATCGCCGGCATCGCCGGCAGCGCCTTCACCATGATCGGCTCGACCGGGCCGACCTCCGGCCAGCTCTACATCGTCGATACGTTCCTGGTGGTGGTGTTCGGCGGTGCGGCGAGCCTGGTCGGTACCATCGCCTCGGCATTCAGCATCTCGCAGACCCAGTCGACGCTCGAATTCTTCATGTCGGGATCGATGGCAAAGGTCATCACGCTGCTTGCCGTTGTCGGAATTCTGATGCTGCGGCCGCAGGGGCTGTTTGCCCTCAAGGTCCGCAAATAACAAAAAGGGCCGAAGCCATGCTCACCAATCGTTTTGTCAATCGATCGGAGCTTATCGGAATTGCGGTGCTGGCCGTTTTCCTGGTGGTGATCCTTCCGCTTTGCCTTGATGTCTTCAGGCTCAATCTGGTCGCGAAATACCTCACCTACGCCTTCGTGGCGCTCGGTCTGGTGGTTTGCTGGGGCTATTGCGGAATTCTCAGCCTCGGCCAGGGCGTGTTCTTCGGTCTCGGCGGCTACTGCATGGCGATGTTCCTCAAGCTGGAAGCATCGAGCCCGGAAAATACCAAGATCCAGTCGACCCCCGGCATCCCCGACTTCATGGACTGGAACCAGATCACCTCGCTGCCGACTTTCTGGCAACCGTTCCACAGCCTGACGTTCACCATCGCCGCGGTCATTCTGGTGCCCGGCATCTTTGCCCTGATCATCGGCGCGGCGATGTTCAAACGCCGCGTCGGCGGCACCTACTTTGCCATCATCACCCAGGCGGTCGCCGCCATCCTGACCATCCTGATCGTCGGCCAGCAGGGTTACACCGGCGGCATCAACGGCATGACCGACCTGCGCACCCTGAAGGGATGGGACATCCGGCCGGACCACGCCAAGATCGTGCTCTACTTCTTCGAAGTCGGCTGCCTGTTCGTCTGCATCTTCATCGCCCAGTTCATCCGGCATTCGAAGCTCGGGCGCATCCTGGTCGCGATGCGCGACAAGGAGGATCGGGTCCGGTTTTCCGGCTATAGCGTCGCCAACTTCAAGATCTTCGCGTTCTGCGTCGCCGCCGTGTTCGCCGCGATCGGCGGCGCCATGTTCGCGCTGAACGTCGGATTCATGTCGCCGTCCTTTGTCGGCATCGTGCCGTCGATCGAAATGGTGATCTATACTGCGGTGGGCGGCCGGCTCTCCATCCTCGGCGCGATCTACGGCACGCTGCTGGTCAACTTCGCCAAGACCAGCCTGTCGGAATCCTTTCCCGAGTTGTGGTTGTTCGGCCTCGGCGGCCTGTTCATCGCGGTCGTGCTTGCCTTCCCGAACGGCCTTGCCGGCATCTGGGGCGATTATGTGCAGCCGCGCATCGACCGCCTGATTTCGTCGCGCAAGCCGGGCTGGACCGCCGGCATCGATAGTTCCGTCGCCGACGGCGCACCGGCCGAGTGAGGAGATAGATCATGCTGATAGGTCACCAGCCCAAGGAATTCCTGCTGTCGGTCGAGGCGCTCACGGTTTCCTTTGACGGCTTCAAGGCGGTCAACGACCTGTCGTTCTATGTCGATGAAAACGAAATCCGCGTCATCATCGGCCCCAACGGCGCCGGCAAGACCACGGTGCTCGATCTGATCTGCGGCAAGACCAAGGCCACATCGGGGTCGATTCATTTTCGTGACAAGGACCTCACGAAAATGAAGGAGAACCAGATCGTGCAGGCCGGCGTCGGCCGCAAGTTCCAGAACCCGTCGATCTACGACGATCTCACGGTGTTCGAGAACCTGGAGATCTCGTTTCCGCGCGGCCGCACCGTGTTCGGCGCGCTCACCTTCACCCGCGACGCGGTGGTGCGCGACCGCGTCCATGAAGTCGCCGAAATGATCTTCCTGAAGGACCGGCTCAACGTCAAGGCCGAGTTGCTGAGCCACGGCCAGAAGCAGTGGCTCGAGATCGGCATGCTGCTGATCCAGGATCCCGAACTCCTGATGCTCGACGAGCCGGTGGCCGGCATGAGCGTCAGCGAGCGCGTCAAGACCGCGGAATTGCTCAATCGCATCATCAAGGGCCGCTCGGTTCTGGTCATCGAGCACGACATGAAGTTCGTCGAGGACATCGCGCACAAGGTCACGGTGCTGCATCAGGGCCAAATTCTTTCCGAAGGCACGATGGAGCACGTCAAGAACGACCCCAAGGTCATCGAAGTCTATCTCGGGCACTGATGTCTGTCCCGGTCACCGAAGGAACGCGCTAATGCTGGATATCTCGGATCTGCATGTCGCCTATGGCCAGAGCGAGGTGCTGCATGGCCTCAACGTCGCGGTGGCGCCTAACGAGATCGTGGCGATCATGGGCCGCAACGGCATGGGCAAGACCACGCTGATGAAGTCGCTGATGGGCATCGTGCCGACCAAGAGCGGTTCGGTCACCATGGAAGGCGCCGAGCTCAGTACCTTGAAGAGCTACGAGCGGGTCGCCAAGGGGCTGGCTTACGTGCCGCAGGGCCGCATGATCTTCTCGGCGATGACGGTCAAGGAAAACATCGAGACCGGCCTGGTCGCCTCCGGCGAGTCCGAGGTGCCCGGCGATATCTACGAATTGTTTCCGGTGCTGCTGGAGATGAAGGACCGCCGCGGCGGCAATCTGTCGGGTGGCCAGCAGCAGCAGCTCGCCATCGCGCGCGCGCTCGCCACCAAGCCCAAGGTGCTGCTGCTGGACGAGCCGACCGAAGGCATCCAGCCGTCGATCATCCGCGAGATGGCCCGCACCCTGAAGCGGATCCGCGACCAGCGCGGACTGTCGATCGTGGTGTCCGAGCAGGTCCTGAGCTTCGCGCTCGATGTTGCCGATCGCGTGCTGGTGATCGAGAACGGCGAGATTGTCCGCGACGATCCGCGCTCCAGCGTCGATGCCGCGCAGATTTCCAAATATCTGTCAGTCTAACCGCACCACCACTTGTAACCAGGGGAGCTTTCAATGCCAGAAACACTGATCAAGGTCGATCTCACGCAGTCGGCCTATGAAAACGACATGATCCACAACCGCTGGCATCCCGACGTCCCGATGGTGGCGTGGGTCAATCCGGGCGATGATTTCATCGTCGAGACCTATGACTGGACCGGCGGTTTCATCAAGAACAACGATTCGGCCGACGACGTCCGCGACATCGACCTGTCGATCGTGCATTTCCTGTCGGGGCCGATCGGCGTCAAGGGCGCCGAGCCCGGCGATCTCCTGGTGGTCGACCTGCTCGACATCGGTCCGAAGCAGGAGAGCCTGTGGGGTTTCAACGGCTTCTTTTCCAAGAAGAACGGCGGCGGATTTCTGACCGAGCATTTTCCGCTGGCGCAGAAATCGATCTGGGACATCAAGGGCCTGTTCACCTCCTCGCGTCACGTTCCTGGCGTCAATTTTGCCGGCCTGGTGCATCCCGGCCTGATCGGTTGTCTGCCCGACCCGAAGATGCTGGCGACCTGGAACGAGCGCGAGGCGGCGCTGATCGCGACCAATCCGACCCGGGTGCCGGGGCTTGCCAACCCGCCCTTCGCCCCCACCGCCCATGCCGGTCGCGCCAAGGGCGACATCAAGGCCAAGGTCGGCGCCGAGGGCGCCCGCACGGTGCCGCCGCGCGAGCATGGCGGCAATTGCGACATCAAGGACCTGTCGCGCGGCTCGAAGATCTATTTCCCGGTCTATGTGCCCGGCGGCGGCCTGTCGATGGGCGACCTGCATTTCAGCCAGGGCGACGGCGAGATCACCTTCTGCGGCGCGATCGAGATGGCCGGCTGGGTGCATCTCAAGGTCGAGATCATCAAGGACGGCGTTTCGAAATACGGCATCAAGAACCCGATCTTCAAGCCGTCGCCGATCACGCCGAACTACAAGGATTACCTGATCTTCGAGGGCATCTCGGTCGACGAGCAGGGCAAGCAGCACTATCTCGACGTCCATATCGCCTACCGGCAGGCCTGCCTCAATGCGATCGAATATCTGAAGAAGTTCGGCTATTCCGGCGCCCAGGCCTATACGATTCTGGGCGTCGCGCCGGTGCAGGGACATATCAGCGGCGTCGTCGACGTGCCGAATGCCTGCGCCACGCTGTATCTGCCGACCGAGATCTTCGACTTCGACATCATGCCGTCGTCGGCCGGCCCGATCAAGCACATCAAGGGCGGCGTCGACGTGTCGCTCTCGCAGGACAAGTAATCTCCCGCGACGGGATGCGGGGCGGCTTATCTGGCCGCCCCGCATCCGCCGTCGCCAATGCCGTGGAATTAATCACGCGAGGAAACCATCATGCCGGTCTACGAATATCTCTGCGACGCCTGCGGTCCGTTCACCGACATGCGGCCGATGGCGGAATGCGACGCCCCGCAGGACTGCCCGCAATGCGCCGGCGAATCGCCGCGGGTGATGCTGACGGCGCCGAATTTCTTCTGCATGCCGTCCGACCGGCGCAAGGCCCACGCCACCAACGAGCGCAGCGCCAACGCGCCGAAAACCCTCGATCAGTACAAGGCGTCGCATGCGCCGGGCTGCGGATGCTGCTCGGGCAAGCCGTCACGCCTGGTCAGGAAGACCCGCAGCGGGGCCAAGAGCTTCCCGACCGCGCGGCCCTGGATGATCAGCCATTGAAGCGATGCGCGCGGCTCGCGCCTGTCCCTCGAGTCGCCGGCCCTCGTGGGGCGACGACTAGGCTGATGTCGTCGCTGAACCTCGCCGCCGTCTAAAACACCACCCCGAGCCGGCGTCCGACGCTCCAGACTACCCGGCAGCGTTTCCTGGCGGCGCCGAACAACAGCTCGAATCGGTTGGGAAGCTTGGCCTGCCCGAACACCTCGAGGCAGGCGCCGCCAGCCGAATAATCGACGATATTGCAGTCGATCACGGGCGCTTTCGGACCAATGATGATCTTGGCGTTGCTTGAAATCCTGCCCGTCGGTCGTACGCGGGCAAACAGTCGCGGGTGCATGATCGCCCCCCTTTCTGGGAACTGGATCCGACCGACCATTCTGCGGGATATTATGAATATTTCGTTGAGTTTCATGGTTACCGCACTGCGCGGGGCCGGGCGCCGGCGATCAGCCAAATCTTGGCGGCATGCAAAAGCGACGAACCGGTGTCACGATGGTCGCGTCAGGCGGGTGATGGCGGCCCGAACCGCAAGGCGGGATGCTTCGCGTTGTCGCGATGCGCCGCCCAGGCGGGGCCGCGCCGGCCGACGCGGTCATATCGTCAGCCGCCGCGGGCCCGCGCCAGGGTTTGCGACGGCAGCTCGCCGAATGCCTCACGGTAGTCCCTGGCGAAGTGCCCCAGATTGCCGAAGCCACATGTGAAGGCCACTCCCGCAACCGACGCTTTCGAGTCGCCAGAGCCAAGCAGTTGCCTGGCATGTTTGAGGCGGATCATCTTCGCGAACGTCATCGGCGTATAGCCGCGCGCGGCCCTGAACGATTTGAACAGGCTTCGCGAACTGACGTTTGTCAATCCCGCCAGGTCGGCGATGCGAAGCGGCTTGCTCCAGTTGGCTTCGATGTAGGCTTCGACCTGGCGGACTTCCCTTGACGAGGTGTCGAGAATCTGGCGTTCCAGAAGAGTGCTGAAGCTGTGCCGGTTGGCGAACAGCAGCGCCCCGATCACGGCCTGCTCCAGACTGCCAAGCACCGCCGCCGGAAGCGGCGCCGCCGACGCATCCAGTTGCTTGGCGAGAAAGGCCACCAGTTGCCGGAGAAGCCGCGCCTCCGGCCGGTCGTTGTCGACGGAAGATTCGAACGCAAGCCTGCCTTTCGGCCTGTAGCCCAGGATGGCAATCAATCTCTGTTCGACCGCCTCGGCGCTGACCCGAAGCGTCAGCCATCCATGCCGGCCTTCACCGCTTATCGTCGTCTGGTAGCCCGATGATATGATGCATGACTGGCCCGTGCCGAGGGTTGTCGCCTTGCCGGCAATGCCGGCTTCGCCGCCTCCCTCTATCGCCGTCACAAGCCGGATCAGGCTGTTTTCCGGGTAGTCGATCGAGACACTGCTGTTGCTGGCGCCATGCAACAGCGCGATGTCCCTGAGCTGCACAAGATTGCCCCGCGCCTCGAAGTCCGGACGCTTGTCGACTTGAGCCTTGGCGCCTCCAAAACCGGTCAGGATGGCATGGCCGAACTCTTCGATGTCCGAAGTCCTGAATATCGGAAATCGATACAGCGGCTCGGCGAGCTCTTCATAGGCCATCGCTCAAATCCGCCTGACAGCCCATCGCTTTAGCACGGGCGATCCGCGGGCGCACTCGTTCGACCCCCCATATTGGGTAGGTCGGTTGCGCCTGATGAAATAAAATTCTCGGGTCGCCCGCGACCGCGACGGAGCCAAACTCCTCCGCGCAACGAGTTTCAGTGGCGATGCATCACCGATGGGGCATCCGAGGTCTCGGTTGTGCGAGGTTGCGCAAGTCGAATGCCGGCCCTCGATCGCACGATCGGCTTGAAGGCCTCGCTCACAAATTGTATCGCTCGCTCAAAAAACGCCGGGCTAAAACCGGCGCAGCAGCGGAATGAACTAATATTTTGGTCAGCTCGGATTGCGCCATTTACCGAAAGTTGTTTTTCAGTGCGTATTGTCCACGACAATTCGGTGCCGGTCTCGCTTCGTGAACGGCACAGCAATCAACCGCGGTGGGTCAGTGACGAACCCGCGGCAAATACTCCGGGCCCGCGATCGTGCAGAAAGCCGATAGCTCCTCACTGTTCGACGACCTCGATGACGCTCTGCAGAGCGGCTCTTCGGAAAAACGCGTGGCCATGCTGCGGCAGGTCACCGACCTGTTCCTGAGCGAAGCCGATCGGCTGAGCGAAGAACAGATCGGCGTGTTCGACGGCGTTCTGGTCCAACTGATCGAGCGAATCGAAGCCAGGACGCTGGCGGAGTTCAGCCAGCGCCTTGCGCCGGTTGCGAATGCCCCGCTCGACATTACGCTGAATCTGGCCCGCCACTCGGAAATCGCGATCGCCAGGCCGATCCTGACCACCTCCAGCCGCCTGACCACGGCGCAGCTGGTGGAGATTGCCAGCACCAGGAGCCAGGAGCACCTGCTCGCGAACTCGGAACGGGCAGAGGTCGAACCCGCCGTCACGGACGTGCTGCTGGATCGCGGCAACCGGGCCGTGGTTCACAGCATCGCCGGCAATTCCGGCGCGAAATTCTCGCAGAACGGCTTTACCGCCTTGTTGAAAGCGGCCGAGACCGACGACAAGCTCGCCGAAACCACCGGCTCCCGGCTCGACCTGCCGGTCAGCCTGCTGCGCGAGCTATTGCTGAGGGCAACCGAAGCGGTCAGGTCGCGCCTGCTTTCCCGCACACCCCCGCAATTGCGGGATGAGATTCATCGCGTGCTCGGCGCGGTGGTGGAGGCGGTCGACCGGGAATCCGCCAGGCCGCGCGACTTTCAGACCGCCAAGGCCTTTGTCGAGTTGTTGCGCGACAAGGGCGAACTCGATGAAGGCACCCTGCTCGCGTTTGCGCGGGCCCGCAAATACGAGGAGACCGCGTTCGCGCTATCCCTGCTGTCGTCGGCATCGCTCGAAGTCATCAAGCCGCTGATGAAGAGCCCCAGGGACGACGGCCTGCTGATCCCCTGCAAGGTGGCGGAGTGCAATTGGGAAACCGTCAGCGCCATTCTCGCGACCAAACTGCCGCCCGGATCCGCCGCGAAGGCGGAACAACACGAGAAGTTCCGGATCGAGTTTGCCAAATTATCCAGATCAAACGCGCAGCGGCTGCTTCGATTTTGGCAGGTCCGCGAGGTGAGCGCGAGGAGCGCTTAGCAGCATTTTAGTTTTGACGTCGAACCGATCGATCATCAATTTCAGAGACGGCCCGGATTGCAGAGATGGCCTTTGGCGACAGAAAGAGCGAACGTGTCGATTTCGAACGCGGCATCCTTGTCTACATCATGGCAATCGATGGCACATGGCGCCGGGAATGCCTGATGGTCGACGCGTCGCAGACCGGCGCGAGGCTGTGCGTCGACGGATCCCTCGAGGGCCTGGATCTCAGGGAATTTTTTCTGCTGCTGTCATCGACCGGCCTCGCCTATCGCCGCTGCAGGATGGTGCGGGTGGCCGGCGATCAGATCGGTGTCGAATTTCTCAAGCCGGAAAAGCCGGTCAAAAGGAAAGCCTACTGAAGCGGCAGACGGCCATCGCCGCGGTCTGAACGGCACAAGCCGACCGCTCAACTCCGGGAAATCCAGGATGACCCACGTACAAAAGATGACCGACGTAGCGGTCCTGACCAGATCAACCGAGCCGCTGGTCGGTCTCATCAGGGTTGCCACCCCTGAAGCGGAAATGGAATTCGAGATAACCGAACAGCTGGCGTTCGAGATATGCGTCGCTCTCGATAGCTTTCTCGATCGCTAGATGTCTGAAAATGTCCATTTCGGGCGAGACGGAGAATTGACACCCGGATGCCGTGCAGCGAGATCGGGAAAACGAGAAGAATTTGCCATGTCTATCCATGTCGTTGCCGATACCGCCAGCAAGCTCGCGGGATTGCGCGCCACGTTGCAACAGCACTACGCGGTAACCGGCGGGTTGCTCGGCGGCGCAGGCATGCCGCACGGCGAGGCCGAGGCTGTCGTCGTCACGGCGGATTTGCGGCTTGTTGAAAATATCGCGGCCTTGAGGGAGCTGTTCGGAAAATCAGGCCAGGCGCGCAAGCGGATCGTCCTTATCGATCAGAAGGCACGGCTTTTCATCGTCCAGGCCTACGCGCTGGGTGCGACGCAGGTGCTTGTCAATCCCGTCAGCCAGGCCAGCCTGCTGGCGGAACTGGCCGACGCGGCGCGTCCAGGCACCTGCGCCGGGGAGGCCTCGCACGGCGCCGGCGAAGCCGCGATGGCCGGAGCGACCGCGATAGCATCGATGTTCTCGGCCGTGCAGGCCGGCGGCCCCGTCGATGCCGGAGATGCGAAATCAGCGGGCGGCAGGATTGCCGAGGCGATCGCCGAGAATGGACTGTCCAACTGGCTCGAGACGGTTCGCCGTCACCATGAGGGGACCTACCAGCACTGCCTCCTGGTCACCGGAATAGCCGTCGATTTCGGATTGAGCCTGGGCCTCGCCAGGCCGGACATCGAGCGGCTGTATTCGGCCGCGATGTTTCACGACATCGGCAAGGCCAGAATTCCGCTGGCGGTGCTGGACAAGCCCGGTCGCCTCGATGCCAGCGAACGCGCCCTGATCGAAACCCACCCGGTGGCCGGATTCGACGTCCTCAAGGGCAACGCCGCCATTTCCGCGGAGGTGCTCGATGCGGTCCGCCACCATCACGAATATCTCGATGGCAGCGGATACCCCGACGCGCTTTGCGCGCCTGATATTTCCGACATCGTGCGGATGTTGACCATTTCCGATATTTTTGCCGCCTTGATCGAGTCCCGGCACTACAAGCCGACCATGCCTCGGGCACAGGCCTATGAAATCATCAAAAGCATGCAGGGAAAGCTTGAACGGCCTCTGGTGACGGCGTTCAGGGACGTGGCGCTCAGTCGTTGATGAAATCGTACCGGATGGCGGCAAGTGCGATGCTGAACCGTTTAAAAGGAATTCAGTCCTTGGGATGCCTTGCGAACTTCAGCCCGGCGTCCGGCCGGCCGCCTGACGCGGCGGTAGTGAGGACGATGGGGCGCCCCGCCGCCAGCAAGATTGCAGGAGATGCGAGATGACCGAGGTGACCGCGGTATCCGTGCTGGCACAGTCGACCGAGCCGCTGACCGGCATCCTTCTCTTCGAGACCGCGGCAGGAGGCGCGAGGTTCGAACTAACCGAACATCTGGCACACAAGCTCTGCACCGAGCTTGAGCGCTTCCTGACCGGCGATGGCTCGCCGGTATCCGCCGGACCCGCGCGCTGAAACCAAGCGCCAGGGGCCCGAGGCTCGGGGCGCAGCCAGCAGAGAAAATCCGGATGCGCCAGCGCTGTCGGATTGCTCGGCAATCCGGCCGCTCCCCGCACGCGTTCCGCAGGCGGGGAGAGGTTCCCGGGACGACCGCCGATCGATGTCAGCCGCCGACGTCGGCGCTGATGATGTCGCCGAACATCACCCATTTGCCGCCCTTGAACTGCATCATCTTGAGCTGTTCAATCGGGGCGAAGTCGGTGGCCGAGGTGTTGATCTTGACGCCGGGAATCAGCGTGTCCGCCGCAAAATCCTTCAGGCTGGCGGCCTGTTTCATGACGTTTTCCCGGGTCAGGTTGTCGCCGGCCTGCTTCAGCACCTGCACCATGGTCTGCGCGGCGGCATAGCCGTAGACCATGTTGGTGTCGGCGATGTTGGCGTCCGGCATGTACTTGGCATGGAACGCCAGGAATTTCTTCATGCCTTCGTCGTCGGCCCATTGCGCATCGGAGGCGTCCTTGAGATAGATCGCCGACAGCACGCCCTCGGAAGCATCGAAACCGGCGGGCTTCATCACCGCGGCGATCGAGACCGAGACGTCGGTCATCAGGTGCATCGGCTTCCATTCCAGCTCGGCGATCTTCTTGATCGCCTGGGCGGCGAATTTCGGCGTCGAGATATTGACCAGCACGTCGGCGCCGGTGGCCTTCAGCCGGACGATGTGGGAATCGATCGACGGTTCGCTGGTCTCGTAGCTCTCCTCGGCGACGATGATGCTGGAGGCCTTGTCGGCGAATATGTCCTTGAGGCCGGCGACGTAATCCTTGCCGAAATCGTCATTCTGGTAGAACACCGCGACCTTGGCGTCCGGCTTGTTCTTCAGAATGTATTTGGCGAAGATCCGGGCCTCGACCCGGTAGCTCGGCTGGAAGCCCATGGTCCAGGGAAAGTCCTTCGGGTCGTTCCACTTGCTGGCGCCGGTGGCGACGAACAGCTGCGGCACCTTCTTGGAATTCTGGTATTTTTGCACCGCGGTCTGGGTAGGCGTTCCCAGCGCGTTGAAGACCAGCAGCACCTCGTCGCTCTCGATCAGCTTGCGCACCTGCTCCACGGTCTTGGGCGGGCTGTAGCCGTCGTCGTAGGAGATGAAGTTGATCTTGCGGCCGTTGATGCCGCCGGCATCGTTGATCATCTTGAAATAGGCATCCTCGGTCTTGCCGATGATGCCGTAGGCGGAAGCCGGCCCGCTATAGGCCTCGACATTGCCGATCTTGATTTCGCTGTCGGTCGCGCCGGTGTCGTATTTCTTCTGCGCCAGCGCGCCCTGGGTGGCGAGCAGCAGCAGCGCCGAGGCGGCGGCGGCCGAGACCAGGCCGGAGCTCAAGGACAGTTTCTTGTTGTTCATGGAGAATACCCTTCGTTGCATGGAGATGGATGATGGAGGTTCGAATCCGACAGGGCTCATGACGCGATGGCCTGGACCCTGTCGGTAGCGTCAGGCGAGGTGAAATTCTTCCGCAGCGTCGGCTTGTGGATCTTGCCGGTGGCGTTGCGCGGCAGGGCCTCCACGAACCGGATCAGGCGCGGGCACTTGAAGCGCGCCAGGTTGGCGGCACAATGCGCATGAATCTCGGCCTCGGCAAGCGAATGGCCGGGCTTGACCGCGACGATCGCCATGCCGACCTCGCCCCATTGCTCGCTCGGGACGCCGATCACGGCGGCCTCGGCGATCGCGGCAAGCTGGTGCAGCACGTTCTCGACCTCGGCCGGGTAGACGTTTTCGCCGCCGGAAATGTACATGTCCTTCCAGCGATCGACGATATAGTAGAAGCCGTCGGCATCGACCCGCGCCGCGTCGCCGGTATGCAGCCAGCCATCGGTGAAGCTCGAGGCGTTGGCATCCGGCCGGTTCCAGTAGCCGGGCGTGACGTTCGGGCCCTTCACCCAGAGTTCGCCGAGTTCGCCGCTGGCGGCATCGGTGCCGTCGGGCCGCACGATCCGCACCTCGGTATGCAGCACCGGCTTGCCGGAAGACCCGGCCTTGCGCGCGGCATCCTCGCGGTCGAGCGTCAGGACCGCGGGGCTGGTTTCGGTCATGCCATAGCCCTGCTGCAGCGCGACGCCGCGCGCTTCCCACACTTTCAAGAGCGGAACCGGCATCGGCGCGCCGCCGACGCCGCCGATCACGAGACGGCTGAAATCGCTGTCGGCGAAGGCCGGATGCTGCGCCATGAACTGGTAGATCGAGGGCACGCCGAAAAACGCGTTGATGCCGTGGGCAGGATCGCTGATCAGGGCGAGTGCCGCGCCCGGGTCGAAGGCGCGCATGATCAGCACGGTGCCGCCGGCATGCAGCACCGGATTGGTATAGCAGTTCAGCCCGCCGGTGTGGAACAGCGGCAGCACGGTCAGCAGCACCGACGACGGCGAGATATAGGCCGGCCCGCCGAGATTGACGCAGTTCCAGAACGTCATGCCGTGGGTGATGATGGCGCCCTTGGGCTGGCCGGTGGTGCCGGAAGTGTACATGATGGTCGAGATGTCATCGAGCGTCACGGCTTCGGCGGCGCCGAGCGGCCTTGCGGCGGCGATCGCCGCTTCATAGGCGGTGCCGAGTTCGAGCGTCGAGGCGACGTGGCAGGCCCGGGCGACCACGCGCGCCAGATCGCCAAGCTCGGTATCGTGGATCAACAACCGAGGCGCGGCATCGCCGACAATGTAGCCAAGCTCGGGCGCGGTCAGGCGGGTGTTCAAGGGCAGGAACACCGCCCCGAGCCGGCCGCAGGCAAACTGCACCTCCAGCGTATCGGTGGTGTTGAGCGCCAGCACCGCGACCCGGTCGCCGCGTGCGATCCCGAGATTTTCGCGCAAATGCCCGGCGAGCCGCGCGATCCGGGCGTCAAACTGCGCATAGGAAAACCGTCGTCCGCTGGCAAGGTCGACCACCGCCAGTCTATCCGGCGTGCGGCGGCTAAAATGCGCGATCCAGTCATAATGGCGAACTGGCAAGGTCTCCTCCGATATCGGGGCGGTCTGGTGCCGCCCTGGGCCCGATCGGGCCGATGCGGCGCAACATGCCCAATTCCAGCCGGCTTGGCCAGCGGGCGTTTAGGCTGAGATGCGCAAGCGCCGTCAGTTGAGGTGCCGGTTCGGGGGCGTTGTCTTGCGTTGAGTGGCTGGGACTGCGATCGGGGCGGGCCGGGAGGCTCACGGCGGCACTGTCTGTTGCAACCAAAAAAGACGGTTGCTGCGGACCTGGCATGAACGGTTGCCAGCCTCGTGTTCCGGAATCGCGGTGTCCGTGCTGATGGCGCGGCGTCCTCGCACGATATCGTTCGCCCGTGAGCGCGGCACCTTGATGGCATGCGCCGACGCGTAGACGCTGATGCCCATCGGAGTCAGGAAGTCATCGCGCAGGATCTCGCCGCGATGAACCAGCGGCAGCCTGCGACCGGACCGGACTTGCGAGAAATCGACGTTGCGCCGATCGATATCCTCTCGCTTGATGCTCATCGTCTAGCTCCCTGATGATAGTCGGCTACCTCGACCTCCCAAGCCGCGCCATCTCGCCATACAAAGCACAGCCGCCACTGATCGTTGATGCGAATACTGCGTTGACCATGACGGTCGCCGCGCAAGGCTTCCAAACGGTTGCCGGGCGGCACCGGCAGATCGTCGAGCTGCCCGGCGGCATCCTAGCCAAAAGCTTTGCGCGGGCGCGGCCCTGAATTTGTGCGGGAAGCCCGCGCACCGCGTAGCCCGCAAAGATCGCAGCCGTTCGCTTGTGCCGTACCGCAGCCGGTCTACCCGGATCTCAAGTTCTCGAGGCGATGCCGCCAGCTGCCGTGGCGATCGACTTGCTCCCGGCCCTGGCGGTGCGCATCCGCGCTCGCTGCGCCAGCATGTAGTGCGTCAGATGCCGCGCGGCATAGCCCGATCCGGCGACGAAACGCATCAGGGGCCCATAACTCATCACCGCGGCTGATCCGACGAAGTGCAGATTGGGCACATTCGATTGCAGCCCGGTGGACAACTGCGGCGAGCCGTCGACACGCCTGATAGCCTCGAGCAGCCGGGGCGCGAACAGGTTCATCCTCTCGATATCGCTGCGATAGCCGGTCGCCAGCAGGACATGGTCGTGCTGCGCCGAACCGCTGTCGAACCGCAGCATGACCATCGAACCCTGCACCCGCGCCTCGAGGACCATCCGGGCCGGACCGGTTTTGACCCCCGCAAATCCCGGCTTCAGCCAGCTCGTGGCGCCGGGCCTGAGACACCGCGTGTTGATCATCCCGCGCAGGACCGGCGGCATCCGCCGCACCGCTCCGGGAAACTCCGCCAGCCAGTTGAGCGGAAAGGGGCCGACCCCGGACCGGGTTGCCAGCAGTTTGTGCACCCGCCACTTCAGATCCTCCGGCTGGTCTGCCGGCCTTTCCGAGCCGAGCCAATGGACATTGCCCCGGCTGACCAGTTCGACGTCCGCACCGGCCTGGTTGAGGAGGGCAGCGTACTCGCATGCGCTCTGACCCCGGCCGACCACGGCGACCCGCTTGCCGCGGAACACCGACAAGTCAACGTGTTCGGAAACGGAGCTGACGTAATCGCGCGGCAGGCCCGAAAACACCTCCGGCCGAAATTCCTGGTTGGCGAGCCCGGCGGCGACCACGACACGCTGCGCGGTCACATGGCCGCCATCGTCAAGCCACAGGCAAAAGCCGTCTGCCAGCGACTCGATGCGCTCGACCTTCCTGGTGTCGGGATCGGCCACGGTATTCTGCCTGAACCACTCGCCATAGCCGATAAAGGTTTGCAGCGGAATCGGTACCGACGGCGGCGTGGCCTGGCCGGCGGCGAAGGCTGCAAATGTCAGTTCGCCTTTCGGGTCCGAAAGGTCGCTCGCCTGTGGCGTCGATCGAAGCTTCATGCCGCTCGGCATGTGATCCCGCCAGAACGACATCGTCTCGCCGAACACCTTGGTCTCGATATCCGCGGCTTTCAGATGCGACGCAACGGAAAGCCCGTAAGGGCCGGCGCCGACGACAGCGACTTCGCATTCAAATTTCGACATCGAGGGGATCCCCATGACCGTTAAAAACCAATCGAACTCGTCTGCATCGATATCCGCGCCGGTCAGCGGCGGGGACCTTAAACACCAATCCTGTTCATCGCGGCGAAGTCGCCGCAATTTATCTTGACAATCTCAATGGGCGGTCGGTTTGGCCCCGATCTTGCCGGCATTGGCGGCACGCAGACCGAGCGCCGCCGCCGAGGAAGCGATCGCCCGGCAAACCACGCGGTACGCCGTGAGCGGCATCTCCAGCAAACCGGGAAGCGGATCGGCCCAGTCGAATGCTGCAAAGGTTACCTTGCGGCTGACAACCTTGATGTAGGAGAGCAAGCCGAGCTTGCCCTGGAGGATCAGCAGGGCTGCGACGATGATATCCTTCGGCAGATGGATCCAGACCTGGCCTATAGCGGGCCGGACCGCGGGGATCGCGTCGCCGAGAACGATGTTGCGCATCAAGATCGGAAGATCCTGGCCCGCGGCCTCGCACAGGGCGAACCAGGACCAGGGGCGCGGATTGACGTCGAGCACCTTGTAGCTTCCGTCACGCGAGTCCCGCTTGAACTCGATTTCGACCAGCCCTTCGAAGCCGATCAGCGACAGCAGCTTTCTTGCCGCAAGCTTCACCGCCTCGTTGTCCACCACTTCCACGAAGGTACTGGTATGGCCGAACTCGATCGGGAACTGCCGCACCCGGCGCGCGCTCATTTCCGCGACCGGCGCACCGCCATGCCAGAGCGCCGCGTAGGAAAACTGCTGCTCGCCGCCGCCCGGAACCAGTTCCTGGACCACGACGTCGTCCTGACCCACCAGGGCGGCGGCATGGCGATAATGCCGCGTCAATTGCTCGCGTGAATCGGCTCGCAAGGCCTTGCGCGACGTGAAGGCGTTACGCCGCAACCGCATCGCGGGCTTCAGCACGACCGGGAACTGAACCTCGACAGTTTCGGCATCGTGTGCCGACCGGATCCGGTAGCTCCTGGGATAATCGATGCCGGCGGCGGCTGCCGTGTCCGCAAGAAGCCGCTTGTCGCAAACCTTCTGCAACTCGCGCCAATCGCAGCTCACGATCCTGAACACCGAGCGCAACCGGACGAGGTGCTGAGCGACGCATTTCACCTCGGCGTCGGCGCACGGAATCAACAGCCAGTCCTGCAGATCGTGCCGGATGGCGAAATCGAGCAGCCATTGCTCGGCATGCGGCGACAGCGCGCCGGGCCAATCGAAGCTGCGGCGGACATGCCTGGAGAGCTTCGGCAGCGGATGGTCGTCGGTCAGCAGCACGACCGGAACGTTGTTGCGGCCGAAGCTGCGCGCCACCGACAAGGCGCCATGCGTGCCTCCGAGCAGGACGACCCCGGTAGCCGCCAAAGCAGCCCGATCCGTATGGTGATGGCGCTGAAGTGCCAATTTCTCCTCACGTCGGTAGCGTTCGAAGGCCGAATCCGACTCCGGCCCGACCTTCAGAACTTCGCCGGGGCCCGACGTCCGCAATGACGGGCCGCTGCGGGCGTTGGTGTGAACAGGCGGCCTTCCATTTTCATGATAGGCCTCTATGGCGCCGCCCCGAAGATCATTGTGATTTTTTGCTTAATGGCGCTGAAACCATGGTCCGGCCTGGCGGCTTGCGCGGCCTGCCCGCCGAAAACAGCTTCAACCCCCTGCTCTCGCGCCGGAAAAGATCGCCGCCAGTGGCAAGCCAGGCCTTGGTTAACTGACATCGTGGCCGCGGAATCAGGGCGATTGGAGGAGGAGCCGTCACTTCAGAGACGGCCAGGGATTGGCTGATCTGCCTGGGATGCACGAGCCGCCGCGTCGGGCGATCGCGGGCCACGCTTTCGGCTTGATCGGGCAGCGCGCCGCCGAACCGCATGTTGCGTCCGCTGTCGTCTACAGGTAACGCCGCAGCATCGGCAGCGCCTGCTCGACGCAGATGCGGCCTTCGGCAATTGCCTCCTTGGCGCGGTCGAATTCCATCAAACCCATGTCGCGCAGTCGCGGGAGCAGCATCACATGTGGCGGCTCGCCGGCGAGACGGGTCCGGGTGATGTGGTCCTGCATGATGTTGATCGAGTTGGCGAGCACGTCGAAATAGCCCGGTGCCGAAGACTGCTGCGGCAGCAGCTGCGCCGCGATCTGCGCAGTCTGTTCACGCATCGGCGCCGGCAAATGGCTCAGCACCCGATCGAGAAATTCGTGCGAAACCGGCGCCGCCGCTGTCGCTGCCGAGGCGTCGGGCTCGGCCTCGAACCGTCGCCCCAGCAGGTCTCCATTGAGATTGATCGCGATGATCACCTCGGCTCCGAGGGCACGGCATACCGAGACCGGCACCGGGTTGGAGAGGCCCCCGTCGACCAGCCATTGATCGTCGATCCTTGTCGGACTGAAAATCGCAGGGAGCGAGATCGAGGCCCGCACCGCTTCGTGAATTGGTCCGGACTGCAGCCATATCTCGCGGCCGGTGGCGAGATCCGTGGCGATGGCAGCAAAAATCCTGGCATAGCTCTCGATCGGCGCTGCAATTCCGAGCCTGCGCAGGAATTCGACCACTTCCTTGCCGTCGATCAACCCGCCACCCGAAAAGCGGACATCGATCAGCGCGATAATCTCCCGCCAGGTTGCGGCCTCTGCCCATCGCCGCAGGTCGGCCAGCCGACCGGCTACATAGGCCGCTCCGACCAGCGCGCCGATCGAGGTCCCGCAGACGATCTCGGGCTCAATTCCCGCCCCGGTCAACGCATCGATGGCGCCGATATGCGCCCATCCGCGGGCGGAGCCGCTCCCCAGTGCGAGGCCAATTCGGCGGCGTGTCATCAGGCGACGGTCCTGTTTGGAGCGATCATGCCATGCCGGACTGGCGGCTTGCCCGCCGTTCGCCCGGAGTCTTTCTTGCAATCCGCAGAAGCAAGACTGCCGCAGAATATCGCGCGGACATTGATCCAGATTAAAGCCGGCTCTGGCGGCCCGTCATAAACGAGCTTGCTTGGCAATCCTATATGGTTGCGCATGGGTCGCGCTGGCGCTCGCCTTGCGAACCGCCTGAAAACATCGAACGCCTGCCTGCTGGCAACGTCACCGAAGGCGATAGGCATCATGAACGAAGTGCTGCGCAGTCGCCTTCAGAGCCTGTCTTCAGCCTATGCTCAGGGCAAGCTGGAGTTCGTCGCCAATTTCATAGACGAGCATATAGATTTCATCAGCTATGCGCCGGTAAGCGTCTTTCCCTGTCTCGGAAAGCAGCGCGGCAAGGCCGCCGTTGCGAAAAGCCTCGAGACTATTCACGCCCATTTCGAACTTCACGCCTACAAGCCCGTCCTGATGGTCGTGGAGGCGGACGATGCGGCCGTGATCATCCAGGCGAGAGCGACGCAGCGCGCCACAGGGCGCGTCATTCAGCTGCTGCTGTCGCAATTCCTGCGATTTCGGGACGGTCGTATCGTCGAGTTGCGCGAGTTCATGGACTCCTTTGATGCCGTCGAGCAGGTGCTTGGCCGTGAAATCGATCTCTGAAGTCGGTCGCCGCTGCCCGCCAGCCACTCGACGCAAGTTGGGGCGGGCGAATCCGGCCATGCTGCGCGATTGCGGCAGACCATCCAGGGGAGCGCAGCCGAATGGCAAGTCCGTTCTACACCGCCGAACATGACGCCTATCGCGAGGTGGTGCGCCGCTTCGTCGAGAAGGAAATCGAGCCCTATGCCCACGAATGGGACGAAGCCGGCGAGTTTCCCCGGGAGTTGTATCGCAAGGCCGCCGACATCGGCCTGCTCGGCCTCGGCTTTCCGGAGGCCTATGGCGGCACCGAGGTCGACCGTTTCATGTGGATCGTGGCGGTGCAGGAACTGGCGCGGGCCGGCGCCGGCGGCATCAGCGCCAGCCTGAAGAGCCATTCGATCGGCGCGCCGCCGATCGCGCGGGCCGGCACGTCCGAATTCAAGGCCCGCGTGCTGCCCGAGATTCTCTCGGGCCACAAGATCTCGGCGCTGGCGATTACCGAGCCGGGCGGCGGCTCCGATGTCGCCGGCCTCCGTACGTCGGCGCGGCGCGACGGCGATGTCTATGTCGTCAACGGCGAAAAGACCTTTATCACTTCGGGGATGCGGGCCGATTACATTACGACGGCGGTGCGCACCGGCGGCCCCGGGCCCGGCGGCGTCAGCCTGCTGGTGATCGAGGGCGGCACGCCGGGCCTGTCGCGCACGCTGCTGAAGAAGATGGGCTGGTGGGCGTCGGATACCGCGACCCTGCATTTCGACAATTGCCGCGTTCCGGCCGGCAACCTGCTCGGCGAGGAAGGCGCCGGCTTCAAGATCATCATGCACAATTTCAACCATGAGCGTCTGACCATGGCGGCCGGCTGCACCGCGGCGGCGCGGGTCTGCCTCGACGACGCCATCGACTATGCCAAGCAGCGCCACACCTTTGGCAAGCCGCTGGCGCAGCATCAGGTGATCCGGCACAAGCTGGTCGACATGGCGCAGCGGGTCAACGCCTCGCAGGCGATGCTGGAAATGCTCGCGTGGCGGCTCGACCAGGGCGAAAATCCGGTGGCCGAGATCTGCATGCTGAAAAACCAGGCCACCCAGACCATGGCGTTCTGCGCCTCGGAAGCGGTGCAGATTTTCGGCGGCGCCGGCTATATCAGGGGGATCAAGGTCGAGCGCATCTACCGCGAGGTCAAGGTCAATGCGATCGGCGGCGGCAGCGAGGAGATCATGAAGGATCTCGCCAGCCGGCAGATGGGATTGTGAGGGGCTTGCGTCACTCCGGGGCGCGTCGCAGACGCGAGCCCGGAATCCAGGGGTGTAACGGTCGATCGAGATACCGGGTTCGCGCCACGCGCGCCCCGGAATGACGAGGGACACCGAGCATGCTACTCAACTTGCGTCATTCCGGGGCGCGGAGCGAAGCGAGCGAGCCCGGAATCCATACTCCCTGTCGTGGTTATGGATTCCGGGCCCGCGCCCCAGGGCGGCTATCGCCGACCGGAGACGCATCCCGGAATGACGAGGAAATGAAAAATGCTCTTTAGCAGCGACCACGAAGAACCCCGCCGGGCCCTGCAGAAGTTCATCGCCGCGGAAATCAATCCGTTCGTCGATGAATGGGAGAAGGCCGGCATCTTCCCCGCCCATGAATTGTTCAAGAAGCTCGGTGATCTCGGCTTTCTCGGGCTCAACAAGCCGGTCGAATTCGGCGGCCAGGGACTCGATTACAGCTATGCCCTGATGATGGCCGAAGAGCTCGGCGCCATCCGCTGCGGCGGGGTGCCGATGGCGATCGGGGTGCAGACCGACATGGCGACGCCGGCGCTGGCGCGGTTCGGCTCCGACGAGGTGCGCTCCGAATTCCTCATCCCGGCGATCGCAGGCGACGCGGTCGCCTGCATCGGCGTGTCGGAGCCCGGCGCCGGCTCCGATGTCGCCGCGATCAGGACCACTGCGCGCTCCGACGGCGACGATTACGTCATCAGCGGCGGCAAGATGTGGATCACCAATGGGGTCCAGGCCGACTGGATCTGCCTGTTGGCCAATACCGGCGACGGAGCGAAACATCGCAACAAGTCGCTGATCTGCGTCCCGATGAAGACCAGGGGCGTCGAGGTGGCGCGCAAGCTCGACAAGATGGGCATGCGCTCGTCCGACACCGCGCAGATCTTCTTCGACGAGGTGCGGGTGCCGAAGCGCAACCGGATCGGCGAGGAAGGCCACGGCTTCACCTACCAGATGCTGCAATTCCAGGAGGAGCGGCTGTGGGCGGCCGCTGCGTGCCTGAAGGCCCATGAAATCATCATCGCCGACACCATCGAATACGCGGCCAACCGCAAGGCGTTCGGCCACAGCATCCTTGACAATCAGACCGTTCACTTCAAGCTGGCCGAGATGCAGACCGAAATCGAGCTGTTGCGGGCGTTGACCTATCGGGCGGCGGAAGCGCTGATTGCGGGCGAGGACGTCACGAGACTGGCGACCATGGCCAAGCTCAAGGCCGGCCGGCTGGGGCGCGAACTGACCGATGCCTGCCTGCAATTCTGGGGCGGCATGGGTTTCATGAACGAGACCCCGGTCAGCCGCGCCTATCGCGACGTCAGGCTGACCTCGATCGGCGGCGGCGCCGACGAGGTGATGCTGACGGTGCTGTGCAAGATGATGGGCACGCTGCCCGGAATGAACCGGAAGTAGCGGGATATCCTCATCCCGAGGAGCATCGCGAAGCGATGCGTCTCGAAGCATGAGGGGCGTGCTGCAGATGGTTCGAGACGCGCGCGAGAGCGCGCTCCTCACCATGAGGCTACAAGGGAGGCCGGACTGACATGATCACACTCTATCACTGCCACGCGGCGCGCTCGTTCCGGCCGCTGTGGATGCTGGAAGAGATGGGGCTGGCCTACGATCTCAAAATGCTGCCGTTCCCGCCGCGGGTTTTCGCCAAGCAGTATCTTGCGATCAATCCGCTCGGCACCATTCCGCTGATGATCGACGGCGAAACCAGGATGACGGAGTCTTCGGGGATCTGCCACTATCTCGGCACCCGCCACGGCCCGACGCCGCTGGTGGTCGGCGTCGACGAGCCGGCCTATGGCGCGTTCCTGAACTGGATGTATTTCAGCGACGCGACGCTGACCTTTCCGCAGACCCTGGTGCTGCGCTACACCCAGCTCGAGCCGGAGGAGCGGCGCAATCCGCAGGTCGCCAGCGATTACGCCAAATGGTTCCTGGGCCGGCTGCGGGCGGTCGAGGCCGCGATGGCCACGGCGGAGACGCTGGTCGCCGATCGCTTCACCGCCGCCGATATCGTGATAGGCTATGCGCTGCGGCTCGCTGCCAACATCGGGTTAGCCAGGGATTTCGGACCCAACGTGTCTGCCTACTGGCAGCGCCTGCAGCAACGCGACGGCTACAAGCGGGCGGTCGCCGCGGAAGAACTCGCCGGCGAGCAGCAGAAGGTGGCGCGGCGGTCCTGAAGCGCGGGATGCCCGGATGCGCCCTTGCGCATTCCGATGCCTCCTTGCGCATTCCCGGGTGCGCCCTTGCGCATTAGGATGCGCCCTTGCGCATCTGGATGTTTCGCATCGCCCTGGAATGAGGCTATGGTCGGCGCAGCGCAGCGGCCAGAGAGCCGCTGCCGGGAGATTCGACCATGGACAACAAGGGCCGCGACTCCGGCCACCTGATGCTGATCACGCCCGAACGGGTGTTTTACGCCGGCCTGCTCGGCCATCCCCGTGAACGCTGCCCGGGGGCGTTCTATGTCTACGTGTCGATCGAGGGGGCGATCCGGCTGACCACCGCGGGCGGCCGGGAAAGCTGCGGCGAGCTCGCCGTCGCGCTGGCGAACGTCCGGCATACCGTGGCAAGCGACCATCGTTCGGCGATCTGCCTCGTGATCGAGCCGGAAACCGTTCGCGCCGGCGCCTTCGAGCAACTGGCCGGGCGGCTGGTGGGAGTCGAGGCGCCCAGGTTTGCGCAGCGCATCCGCGCGTCCTACGCCGGGTTGCGGCAGCGGCGCTGTGGCGACGACATCACCAGTGCGGAATTCGACGCGATGTGCTTTGGCGAAGCGCTGCCGCGGCGCGCGCTCGATCCGCGCGTGGCGCGGTCGGTTGCGGAAATCGGCCGGTTTTGCGGGGAGCCGGTGACGGCGGCCGGCTGCGCCGCCGCGGCCGGATTGTCCGCGTCGCGATTCCTGCACCTGTTCAAGCAGGAGACCGGAATCTCGTTTCGGGCGTTCCGGGCCTGGAAGCGCGCCCGGCACCTGCTGCACTTTGCCAACCAGGACCTCAACCTCGCCCATCTGGCGCAGGACATCGGCTATCCCGACTCCACCCATTTCAGCCATTCGATCCGCCGCTTCTACGGACTGAAGCCGCGCGCGATCTTCTCGGGTTCCCGCGACCTTGCGATCTACCGCAGCGACGCCGGCATGCTCGACAGCGCCGGCCAGGGACGGCTGTGACGGCGTTGCGCCGATAGCGCGTGGACGCAAGTAGCGCAGCCGCGCCCGACGCATGATCCGCCGAACCCGTGGGGATTTGCAAAACCCAAGAAAATCAAGGCGGCTCGCATGAGCGAAAAGGCTGTGATCACCTGCGCGCTGAACGGCGTGCTGACCGACCCCAAGCAGCATCATGTTCCGGTCACCCCGGAGGAGATGGCGCGCGAGGCGAAGGCGGCCTTCGACGCCGGCGCCAGCGTGATGCATATCCACCTGCGCCAGCAGGCGCCGGGCAAGGGACACCTGCCGTCCTGGGAGGTCGGCGTCTCGCGCGAAATCCAGCAGGCGATCCGCGAGGCCTGTCCGGGCGTGATCATCAACCACACCACGGGAACGTCCGGGCCGAACTATCAGGGCGCGCTCGACTGCGTGCGCGAGACCAGGCCGGAAATGGCGGCCTGCAACGCCGGTTCGCTGAACTATCTCAAGGTCAAGGCCGACAACAGCTGGGCCTGGCCGCCGATGATGTTCGACAACGCGGTCGAGAAAGTGCAGGACTATCTCGACGTGATGAAGGCGGCCGGCACGGTTCCCGAGTTCGAATGCTTCGACGTCGGCATCGTGCGCTGCGTCGGGATGTACCGGCAGACCGGCATGTATGCAGGGCCGCTGGAATATAATTTCGTGATGGGCGTCTCCTCGGGCATGCCGGCCGATCCGGAATTGCTGCCGATCCTGCTGAAGCTCAAAGTGCCGGAAGCGCATTGGCAGGTCACTGCGATCGGACGGGCGGAAATCTGGCCGCTGCATCAGCGTTGCGCCGACCTCGGCGGCCACCTGCGCACCGGCCTGGAAGATACCTTCTATCAGCCCGACGGCACCAAGGTGACGTCGAACGGCCAGTTGATCGAGAGCATCGCCGCCTGCGCGCGCCGCGCCGGCCGCGCGATCGCCAGTCCGGCCGAAGCTCGGCAGATTTTCGGGATCGGGCGATAGGCCTTGTTTTGCAGTGGCCCAATCCACCATCGCCGCAGGGAGGATGGATTCCGGGCCTGCGCCTCAGGTCGGCCATCGCCGACCAAAGGCGCATCCCGGAATGACGGTGGTGAGGGCCAAAACGGGTCGGCTTAGGTGGGAGGAATCAACATGACCGATCTCGCGGCAACCGGCGGTGTGCCGGGGCCCGGACGCATCGGGCGGGTGGCGATCGGCGATCTGTTGAAACGCGCGGCGGCACGCTTTCCGGACCGGATTGCCGTCACCGACGGCGCCCGGCGCGTGACCTTCACCGAGCTCGAGCGCGATGCCAACCGCTTTGCCAATTACCTGGTGGGACGGGGATTGCAGCCCGGCGCCAGGATTTCAACGATCTGCAACAATTCCGTCGAAATGGTCAAGGCGCTGTTCGGCATTCATCGCGCAGGCCTGGTCTGGGTGCCGATCAACACCATGCTCGGCCCTGCCGACATGGACTACATCCTCGACCATGCCGAAGTGAAATTTGCAGTCATCGACGACAATCTGCATGCGCAGGCCGAGCGGCGGGCAGCGCTGCAGCAGCGCGGCATCGACCTGATCGCGGTCGATCTGACCGGCAAGGCTGCTGCCGCGGGGCTGGAGAATTTCAACGAGCTGCTGAACGGCCAGTCCGACGTCGAGCCCGAGATCGAGATCGACGACCGCGACCTGGCGATGATCATCTATACTTCGGGCACCACCTCGCGGCCGAAGGGTGCGATGCATTGCCATCTCGCGGTGGTGATGGCGGTGATGAGCAACGCCATCGAGATGCAGCTCGGCCGCAACGACGGCATCACCGGGCAGTTTCCGCTGTTCCATTGCGCCGGCCATGTCCTGCTGCTGAGCTATCTGTCGGTCGGCGGGCGCATGGCGCTGATGCGCGGCTTCGATGCGCTCGCCTGCATGGAAGCCATCGTGCGCGACAAGCTCACCGTCTTCGTCGGCCTGTCGCTGATGTACCAGGCGATCCTCGACCACCCGCGCCGCAAGGAGTTCGACCTCTCCGGCCTGAAGGCCTGCATCTACACCATGGCGCCGATGAGCCGGCCGCTGCTGGAACGCGCGATCGCCGAGCTGTGCCCGAATTTCGTGCTGAGCAGCGGCCAGACCGAGATGTATCCGGCCACCACGATGTCGCAGCCCGACCGGCAACTGAAACGCTTCGGCAATTACTGGGGCGAATCGCTGATCGTGAACGAGACCGCGATCATGGACGACGAGGGCCATCTGCTGCCGAGGGGCCAGGCCGGCGAACTGGTGCATCGCGGGCCAAACGTCATGATGGGCTACTACAAGGACCCGAAGGCGACCGCGGAGGTGCGCAAATTCGGCTGGCACCATACCGGCGACCTGGCGCTGATCGATGAGCACGGCGAAGTGCTGTTCCTCGACCGCAAGAAGGACATGATCAAGTCCGGCGGCGAAAACGTCGCCTCGGTGAGAATCGAGGAGACGCTGCTCGCCCATCCGGCGGTGCAGAATGCCGCGGTGGTCGGCCTGCCGCATCCGCAATGGGGCGAGGCGGTATCGGCCTTTGTCAAACTGAAGCCGGGCGCCGTGGCCAACGAGGCCGGTCTCGCCGAATATTGCCGCCAGCACCTTGGCGGCTTCCAGGTACCAAAGCTGGTGCGGATCCTCGAGGAGATGCCGATGACGGCGACCGGCAAGCTGCGCAAGGTCGAATTGCGTCATGCCTTCAGCGATTATTTCGCGGACAAGGGCGCGTGATGGACAGATCAGGAAAGCTCGTCATTCCGGGGCGTGCGCCAGGTCGGCGATCGACGACCGAAGGCGAACTCTCGGACCTCATCCTGAGGAGCCCAGCAGAGCGCAGCGAAGCTGGGCGTCTCGAAGGATGGCGGTCTGGCGCGGCCGTCGTGCGCGGCCGTCCTTCGAGACGCATCGCTTCCGCGACGCTCACCAGGATGAGGGGCGAGGATGCCGATATGATTTCGAACCTCGAAACCGCCGAGCAGTGAGCCGAATGTCTCATGGCCATCCTTGAATCGACCATCGCGACCTCAGGCGCGGCCTACAGGGCCAACCGCGAAGGCATGCTGGCGCTGATTGCGCGGATGCGCGGCCTCGACGAGAGGGCGCGGGCGGCTTCGGCCGCCGCCAAGGACCGCTTCCACAAGCGCGGCCAGCTGTTGCCGCGCGAGCGCGTGGCGCTGGTGCTCGATTCCGGCTCGCCCTTCATCGAGCTGTCGACGCTGGCGGGCTACATGTTCGACATCGCCGACGCCGACAAAAGCGTTCCCGGCGGCGGGCTGATCGCCGGCATCGGCTTTATTTCCGGCATCCGCTGCATGGTCAGCGCCAATGATTCCGGCATCGATGCCGGCGCGCTGCAGCCCTACGGTCTCGACAAGACACTGCGGGTGCAGGAACTGGCGCTTCAGAACAAGCTGCCCTATGTGCAGCTGGTCGAAAGCGCCGGCGCCAACCTGTTGCGCTACCGGGTCGAGGATTTCGTGCGCGGCGGCAACATCTTCCGCAATCTGGCGCTGCTGTCGGCGGCCGGCTTGCCGGTGGTCACGGTGACGCATGGTTCGTCGACCGCGGGCGGCGCCTACCAGACCGGGCTGTCGGACTACATCGTGATGGTGCGCGGCCGCACCCGCGCCTTTCTGGCCGGGCCGCCGCTGCTCAAGGCCGCCACCGGCGAAATCGCCACCGAAGAGGAACTCGGCGGCGCCGAGATGCACACCAGCATTTCCGGGCTCGGCGACTATCTCGCCGAGGACGATCGCGACGCGCTGCGCATCGCGCGCGATATCATGGCCAACCTGCAATGGGACCGCCCGGGCACCGACCGGATTTCACACCTCCCGCCGCGGCACGATCCGGAGGAACTGCTCGGCATCATGCCGATGGATCACAAGCGGCCGGTCGACATGCGGCAGGTGATCGCGCGGATCATAGACGATTCCGATTTCACCGAATTCGGCGCCAATTACGGTCCGGCCACGCTGTGCGGGCACGCCCGCATCGAGGGCCAGGCGATCGGGATCGTCACCAATAACGGCCCGCTCGACCCCGCCGGCGCCAACAAGGCGACGCATTTCATCCAGGCCTGCTGCCAGTCGCGCACGCCGTTGCTCTATCTGAACAACACCACCGGCTACATGGTCGGGCGCGCCTATGAGGAAGCCGGCATGATCAAGCACGGCTCGAAGATGATCCAGGCGGTGACCAGCGCCACCGTGCCGCAGATCACGATTTATTGCGGCGCCTCGTTCGGCGCCGGCAATTACGGCATGTGCGGGCGCGGATTTCATCCGCGCTTCTGCTTTTCATGGCCCAATGCCAAGACCGCGGTGATGGGCGGGGAGCAGGCCGCCGAGACCATGGCGATCGTGACCGAGGCCGCCGCGATCCGGCGCGGCAAGCCGGTCGAGAAGGAAAAGCTCGAGGCCATGAAGGCGCAGATCATCGGCGTGTTCGACGGCCAGATGGACGTGTTCTCGACCAGTGCCCGGGTGCTCGACGACGGCGTGATCGATCCGCGCGATACCCGCAGCGTGCTGGCCGAAGTGCTGGCGATCTGCCGCGAGGCCGAGGCGCGCGCGCCGCAGCGCATGCAGTTTTCGGTGGCGCGGCCATGAGCGGCTCGTCGATCCGGCGCACGCCGTTCCGCAACATCCTGATCGCCAATCGCGGCGAGATCGCGCTGCGGATCATGCGCACCGCGGGCCGTCTCGGCTATGGCGTGGTCGCGGTCTATTCGGACGCCGACCGCGAGGCGTTGCACGTCCGCCTCGCCGACCAGGCGGTGCGGATCGGCGAGGCGCTGCCGGCGCAATCCTATCTCAAGATCGAGGCGATCATTGCCGCGGCAAAGGCTGGCGGTGCCGACGCGGTGCATCCCGGCTACGGCTTTCTGGCCGAGAACGAGGAATTCGCCGGGGCCTGCCGCGAGGCCGGCCTGGTGTTCATCGGACCCTCGCCGGAAGCGATCCGGGCGATGGGCAACAAGGCCGGCGCCAAGGCGATCATGCAGGCGGCCGGCGTGCCCTGCGTGCCCGGCTATCAGGGCGCCGACCAGGGCGACGCGGCCATGCTGGCGGAGGCCGTGACCATCGGCTTTCCGGTGATGATCAAGGCGGTCGCCGGCGGCGGCGGCCGCGGCATGCGGCGGGTGGCGGATGCCGCGTCGTTTCCCGACCTGCTGCGCAGCGCGCGCTCCGAGGCGCAAGGCGCGTTCGGCGATCCCGACGTGATCCTGGAGCGCGCGATATCGGATCCGCGCCACATCGAAATCCAGGTGTTCGGCGACCGCTATGGCCATGCGGTCCATCTCGGCGAGCGCGATTGTTCGGTGCAGCGCCGGCATCAGAAGCTGATCGAGGAAGCGCCGTCGCCGGCGGTGTCGCCGCAGTTGCGGGCGCGGATGGGCGCCATTGCGGTGGCCGCGATCCAGTCGATCGGCTATGAGGGCGCCGGCACGCTGGAATTCCTGCTCGACGGCAACGGCGAATTCTATTTCATGGAAATGAATACGCGGCTGCAGGTAGAACATCCCGTCACCGAGGCGATCACCGGCCTCGATCTCGTCGAATTGCAGCTGCGCGTCGCCAGTGGCGAGCCGCTCGGGCTCACGCAGCAAGACATCACATTTTCCGGGCACGCCATCGAGGTCCGGCTGTGTTCGGAGGATGCGGCGGCCGATTTCATGCCGCAATCGGGGCGGCTGGCGCTGTGGCAAACGCCCGACGCGATCCGGGTCGAACACGCGCTGCAGTCCGGCGCCGGGATTCCGCCGTTCTACGATTCCATGATCGCCAAGCTGATCAGCCACGGCGAGACCCGCGACCAGGCGCGGCGCCGGCTCATTTTGGGGCTCGAGCACACCATTGCCTTCGGGGTCACGACCAATCAGGCGTTTCTGGCGGCCTGTCTGCGGCATGGCGCATTCGCCGCCGGCACCGCCACCACGGCGTTCATCGAACGCTACCGCGACGATCTGCTGGCGCCGCGCGAGGGCGGCTCGGAGGCGGATATCGCGCTGGCGGCGCTGCTGCTGCATGTCACCGGCCGCCATGCGCCGCCGTGGCGCAGCGGGCGAACCCTGGCGGCGACGTTCCCGCTTCCCGCGCGCGTCGAGCTCGATCGTGTCGTCCACGATCTCGAGCTCACCCGCGAACACGACGGCGGTTACGCGGTCCATCTCGATGGCCGCGTGCACCGCTTCGAGATCGCAGCGCTGGGCTGCGATTCCCTGCGCTTCCGCAGCGCGGGCCTGACGGAATCGGCAATCTTCCATCGCGACGGCGACCGGCTTTATTTGCTGCATCGGGGCGTCACCCTGTCGGTCCGCGACCACACGCTGGCTGCGCCGGCCGCGACGGCGGCGGCGGAGCGCGACGGCAGGATTCGCGCGGCGATGAACGGCCGCGTGGTCGCGGTGCTGGTCCGGCAGGGCGAGCGGGTCGAAGCCGGCCAACCGGTGATGACGCTGGAGGCCATGAAGATGGAACATGTGCATACCGCGCCGATCTCCGGCACCATTGCCGCGATCGACGTCGCCGAAGGCGACCAGGTGACGACCGGAAAGATTGTCGCCGAGATCGAGGCCGGCCCGCCGCAGGCGTGAGCGGGACGGCGATGGCCAGCCTGGGGCATGGCCTAAATCTTGAATGAAAAGCCTCGCGCGCGAAGACGATGCGGTCTTGTCGTGAGGTTCGCATGGATATGCCATCGAGTGCCCCGGCCGGCGACCTGGTCAGCCGGTCCGTCGCAAGCTTCGCACCAGCCCGGGCGGAGGCCGCGCTCGATCAGCCCAATTACCTCCATCATGCGGGGAGTCCTGGGTTTTTGGCATTGACCGCATTGGGCGTCGTGTTCGGCGACATCGGCACCAGCCCGCTCTACGCATTCCAGGTCGCGTTGATCGGCATCGGCCATCCGGTCCCGACCGCCGCCGAGGTGCTTGGCATCGTGTCGCTCATTCTTTGGGCGCTGACGATCATGGTGTCGCTGAAATATGTGGTGTTCGTGCTGCGCGCCGATAATGACGGCGAAGGCGGCATCCTGGCATTGCTGTCGCTGGTCGGCGCCGATCAGGTCGCCCACGGCCTGAAACTTCCCGTCCTGGTGCTGCTCGGCGTGGTCGGCGCCTCCTTGCTCTATGGCGACGGCGTCATCACGCCGGCGATTTCGGTGCTTTCCGCCATGGAAGGGCTGAAGCTGGTCGCGCCCGGCTTCGAACATTTCATCGTGCCGGCTACGCTGTTGGTGCTGATCGGACTGTTCGCGATCCAGCGCCACGGCACCGGAAGCATCGGCAGGCTGTTCGGCCCGCTGATGGTGATCTGGTTTGTCGTGATCGGGGCGCTGGGATTGGTCAATGTCTGGATGGCGCCGGCCATTCTCAGGGCGATCAATCCGGCCGAGGCCGCCCGCTTTCTGGTCGATGACCCCAAAATCTCCTTTGTGGTGATCGGCGCCGTGTTCCTGGCGCTCACCGGCGGCGAGGCGCTCTACGCCGACATGGGCCATGTCGGTGCCACCGCGATCCGCCGGGCATGGTTCGGCCTGGTGCTGCCGGCGCTGCTGCTCAATTATTTCGGACAAGGCGCGCTGATCCTGAGCGATCCGTCAGCGGTCGACAATCCGTTCTACAAACTGGCGCCCGGCTGGGCGCTGCTTCCCATGCTGGTGCTGGCGACATTCGCCACCATCATCGCGTCGCAGGCACTGGTGTCCGGGGTGTTCTCGTTGACGCGGCAGGCCATGCAGATGGGATTGTGCCCGCGGGCCCGGATCATCCCGACCTCGGCCGAGGAGGCCGGTCAGATCTATGTCCCTGCCTCGAACTGGCTATTGATGGTCGGCACGCTGCTGACCGTGGTGCTGTTCAGATCGTCAGACAGCCTGGCGGCCGCCTATGGCATCGCGGTGTCCGGCACCATGCTGATCACCACGATCCTGCTCTACCGCGTCGCGGTGTCGCGATGGCGATGGCTTCCCGGCGCCGCGATCCCGATCATCGTCGTATTCGGCGCGATCGACGCCACCTTCCTGGTTTCGAATTCGATCAAGATTGTCGAGGGCGGCTGGTTTCCGCTCATCATTGGCTCGGCGATTGCGATCCTGATGCTGTCCTGGCGCAAGGGCGCTTCAGAAGTCAGGCGGCGGCTGCAGGAAATGTCGATGCCGCTCAAGGAATTTCTCGATTATGCCGACAAGGCCGTGATCGGCCGCGCCGAGGGAATGGGGGTCTGGCTCACCAAGGTCGAGCACGGCGCCTCGCCGATGCTGCTGCGCCATATCGAGCACAACCGGGTCCTGCATGCGACGGTGGTGCTGCTGACCTTCGTGTCTGACCGAAGGCCGCGGGTGCCGTTTCACGAACGCCATTCGGTGCACCGTCTCGGCCACGGTTTCTACCGCATTCAGGTCAGGCTGGGATTCATGCAGACCCCGGACATCCCGCTCAGCCTGATCAACTGCAACAAGCTCGGCTTCGATGCCGACCTCGACCACAAGAACTATTACATCGCCCATGAGACCATCGTTCGCCGCGAGGCGGCATCGTCGATGGAGCCGATCTCGTTTGCGATCTTCTCGTTTCTGAACCGGATCGCGAGTCGGGCGCCGGATTTCTTCAAAATCCCCCAGGACGCCATCATCGAGGTAGGGTTTCGAGTCGAGGTCTGATCTGACGGCC
>Ga0302198_10000858_pt1 | contig 33974 bp, 39 predicted proteins | sample II_Bog_N2_2_FD_193521 | JGI IMG/M metagenome (GOLD analysis project Ga0302198, IMG submission 193521) | Peat permafrost microbial communities from Stordalen Mire near Abisko, Sweden - II_Bog_N2_2 | ecosystem: Environmental > Terrestrial > Soil > Wetlands > Peat | place: Sweden: Abisko...
AGTCAATGGAGACTTGAGACACACGAATATTCCTTTTACGGGCATTTTCATGGATCCATTCTTCGAGAACTTCGACCTATCAGATTGTGCGTTCATATGGGTTAGGAAGTGGACTAACAAGCAAGAGCTTATCTCTATGTATCCTCACATGAAAGAAGCGATTATAGAGATACCTAGCGCGCAGATGAGAGATAGTAAGTTTATCTACATGCCAGAGACGAGCATGTATACGAAGCGCAAAGACCTTGTAGCGGTGGACGAGTTCTACTATGCCACTACAAGAGAATGCAAGATGATCACTGATCAGGAAACAGGCGAGTCATATGAGCTCAAGAAAGGCTTAGAATTCGATCCGTTTGTGAGTACGTTCTACGATGGTCGCTACACTACAGAGACCCGCACAAAGTGGACTGTTAATCTAGCGATCGTTGCAGGCCCTCTAGTCATTTATAATGGTTGGAACCCATTGCAGATCGACCGATACCCATTTACTCCATTCATGGCCTATTTTGAGCCTTCCTTTAACGAATGGGGCTATCGATGGCAGGCTGTGACGCGCATTCTTAGAGATCCGCAGTTTCTCTACAACAGGCATAAAATTATTGAATTGGACGCCATGGAATCTCAAATAAATTCTGGTGAGATTGTCAAGGAAAGTTATTATAAATCACCTGATGAAATGAAGAAAGTGGGTCAAGGCGCTATCAGAATCGCGAATGATAACGCAGACTTACACGCAGACCGTGTTTCTATCAACGTTCCAACGATTCAAGGCGATCGTCAAGCGCTTACTGAGGGTCTAGGCAACGCAGTTTCGGAAGTATTCGGCATGAATGAACAGGCTATGGGCATGGCTGATCAGGATATTTCGGGCTTAGTTAGCATGATTCGTCAAAAGTCTGCTCTTGTAGGCAAGGAAGACCTGTTTGACCACCTAGACCGCTCTCAAGGTGAGATGGCCGAGGTAGATTTAGCTATTATGGAAGCCAACTGGTCAGAAGGTAAGTGCGAGCGTATCTTAGGTCGCAAGCCTAGCGAGGGACTGCTTAACCCATTTGTAGACAAGTTCAGCGTTGCTATTGAAGCGGGCGCTATGACAGAGACACAAAGACAGTACGAAGCATTGCAAGTCGTCGAACTGATCAAGCTAGGGGCTCCTATCAGTTGGGATTTTGCTATCAGCAAGATGAACATCCAAGGCAAGAACGAACTCATGGCGAACATGAAAGCAGCCCAACAGCAACAACAGCAAATGCAGCAGCGTGACTTCGAACAGAACCAACACAATATGCAAGTTGAGAACATGACGTTGCTAGCTAAAGCAGAGAGCGACAAATCACTTGCAAGAGAGAGATTAAGCAAGATACTCACTGATCAAGCTATGGCTGAGCTAGACATAGCCAAAGCAGGACATGAGCGCACAAGGTCATTCCTAGATCTAGTTATCGCTGCACAAGAGATCAAGGGTAACAATATCTCTCACGTTCAGCAAGTAGCCGATATCATGGGCACTATCGACGAGATAGGCCGCAGAGACGAAGTAATTGAAAAAAGTACTGCTAAAGTATAGTGTGGGACTGCTCCCTAGGAGGGCAAAATGAACAATTACAAAGTAGAAACGGGCATGAAATCACCTATCGCCGTCAAACGCGGTGGTAATGATGCTCACCCATCAGCCCCAATCAAAGCTATGGAAGGTTATGGCCGCACTGGTTATATCGAACCTCGTGGTTATGCTGAGCATATGGCAAAAGCACAAGCTCATGACAAAGGCGCAAAATCTGCGTCTAAGTACAAAGGCGGAAGGTAGTGGCTAACCCCCAATTACCTAAAGGGGATGTAATAGTCCCCCTTATGTCTCAAGAGTACGGCCAGCTTGTCAAAAAGATGAGTGATAAAGGCAACCTTGAGCTACTAAACCATGGCCAGAATGCGCTTGATACAGGCGAGGCTATGCACGCCGGCTCTATGCGCAATGTAGAAGCCGCTCTTAATCAAACGATCGCTAAAAATCCAGGCGTGAGTTTTTACCTTCTGCGATGCATGAGGCGAGACTTTAAAGCGTTTAATACCTTTCATGAGGCCATACAAGTTAGGCCCATGCACTGCCCCGTCCCTCAGACACCAGGCATGACATTATTCCAGTGGGACGCACCATCTCAGAAACTCACTATGTTGTGGAGCCTTCCAGTATCCAATCTGTTGGAAGCTACCGCATCGAGCGACCTAGACAAAGACTTGCAGAAAGCAACTCGTCAATATCTCCACGACACAAAGAAATTTAAATAGTTGAAGCTATTGCGTCTTACGTATATGTATAAGCATGTTGTAAGAGCATCAACCCCTCATAGGTAAAGCATGGATGATTATTCCGACATTAACGATCAGCTAGTCACTGATCAAGTCCAAGGCGACCAACAGGCAAACACCCAAGACGAAGCGCCGCCGAGTCAGGGTATGCGCCAACTCCGAGAAGCTTACCAACGTGAGAAGAACGAGAAGATTCAGAAAGATCTAGAGATTGCTACGATGAAAGCTAGGCTCGAGATGATCGAGCAAGGCTACTCCAAAGCACCCGTTCATAGACAAGAAGACGTCGAGACTGATTATCAGGGCGAAATCGACTCTATGGATGATGACCTTCCAAGCGGCGCACAAGTGAAAAAGGTAATGGGTGGTTTAGTTGGCGAGATAAAGCGTTTGAAAGCCGAAGCTCAAAGTGCAAAGAGCCAAGCGAACAACTCGACTTTATCCCCCATTGAGCGCGCTAGATTGAAATATGAAGACTACACTCGAGTCGTAAACAAGGAAGCTATCGACAAATATCTTACCAATTCAGCTATCCGAGAACTAATCGACGCTACAGAGCCTAATAAGCAGCCTGAGCTAGCGTATAGGATTATCAAAGGCGAGATTGAGAAAGAAGCATCAGGCCAGAAGCGCGCGCAAACAAGTGCGACGATTCAAGTAGCTAATACAAAGCCTGCTTCTATCAATCAGACTGGACGTAATCTAACCATGGGCGAACAGTCGAAAGACATTTCACGCATGAACACTAGCGAGAAATCCGATTTAAGAGCGCGAGCTATGGATCAGATCAGGCAGTTTGTTAGGCAAGCTAATAGCGTAGGCTAGTGACAGTAGCTGGATGGAATCGATTCCATGTCAGCAGTTACAATCAATAACCTTCAGGCGCAAGTACCAAACAGCGCGAACCAGCTCTTGCTCCTCACCGAGCGTCCAGATCTGATCTTCAACCTGTTTGCTACTCAAGACGAACACCCTGAAGGTGGCGGCGATATTCATACTTATCGTCACTATCAACGCTTACCGTTGAACCTTACACCGCTACCACAAAACGGTCAGAACCCAGCTCCAATCCAAAGCCAGGTCAACGACTTTAACGCACAGCTTCAGCAGTACGGCGCTTATACACTCATCACAACGTTTGTAAGCTCTATCTCTCAAGAAGACGTCGTTACTAAGTATTTTGACCTTTATGCTCAGTGGACATCTGAGATGTGCGATCAGCTCCTTAAAAACGTGCTTATTGCCTCTACTTCAACTTACTACTGCCAGTATGGCGTATCACAAGATGACCCGACTGAAATCACTTCACGTGATATTCAGGAAGTTACAGCTCGTCTACGTTCAAACTCAGCGATCCCAATCATGAATGGTAAGATCGGCGAACTACGAATCGGTTCTTCACCTGTTCGTAACTGCTACGCTCTTCTTTGCCATACAGACCTTGAACCTCAGTTCAACCAGATCGGCAACTTCACATACACTTACAACTACCCTAACTACGACGGGGTTCTTGAAAGTGAATATGGAGCAGTCTTAAACGCTCGTGCCTTCACTAGCCAACTTGGTTCTTACATTGATAACGCTTCAGCCCTTGGCGAGCGTGTCTATCTAAGTCCTATGGTGTCTATGGAGTCGTTCGCTCATATCAAAATGAACGGACAAATGGCGCAGTACATTTATACCCCAGCTGGCTCAGGTCAAGATTATCTCCGACGCACACAAGCAGTCGGCGCGATCTTTACTCAAGCTCAAACCATCCTCAACCAGTTATGGGTTGATACAATGCGTTGCACGCTGAATTAGGTAATAGCATGTTTCAAGATCTAACTTTCGGCACATACGTATCAAACGGCGTTTCTCAGTTCATTCCTCTTGCATGGGTTCCAAGCAAGTTCGCAGTGAACGTCCGAGGCGACGTATCAGGCTCTAACTGGAATAGTGTGGCTAACCCAGGCGTTGTTAAAAGCGCTTTTGCTTACTCAGACACTCCAGCAGGAAGCGCTTACGCTGTAATAAACACTAACGGCGCAGCTACTAATCAGGATATTTACTTCACATCAGGCGGCTTTAGCTTCTACGATGCAAGCAATCCTCCTGTTTACCCTACTGTAGCTATCACTAGTGTTTCACAAGCAGCGGCAGCAGTTGTTACAACTAGCGCAGTCCATAACCTATTGACTGGGGATTATGTCCGCTTTCAAAACGTGACTGGCATGCATCAGTTGGACACTCTTGTTTTTCAAGTAACTGTTCTAAGCACGACTACTTTTAGCATTACGCTAGATACGTCTGCTTTTGCAACAGCTGGTTCAGGGGGCAAAATCCTCCAGTTGTCACAACTTAACCCAATGTTCCCTCGCAATCTGCTTATCACAAGCATTACGCAAGCTACTAACGCGGTTGTTACAACTTCATTTGATCATGGTATTCGTATCCCAGCGCCAGGCGTAGGCGTTTACGCGTTCCTAACATTTACCATCACTTCACCGTATGGAATGGTTCAATTGAATGACAAACTAGTAAAAGTACTAAGCGTCACAGCTAACACTCTTACTCTTGATCTAGACACAACAGGCTTTACAGCCTTTGCTTATCCTACAGCAGGTACAGTTATCGTTGATAATACACCTCCTCAAGCGACTCCATCAGGTGAGATCGGTCAACTCTTCAATGCAGCTACTAACACAAGCCAATACGGTATTTTGTTAGGCGCAAGCATTGTAGGCGCATCCGGTGTCTACGTGAACTGGGAAGCTTATTTAGGCTCACCGCCAGTAGGCAGCTAGTAAAATAGCAAATAAGGGCGTCATTTAGGCGCCCTTTTTAATTTAAGGTATAAAAATGGCAAAATCCAAAGTAAACACAAGTGACCTAGATGCCATGGGCGTCGAAATGACTCCTATGATTAACGATAGCGTGCTTCGTGATGTAAGTGAGAAAACCAAAGAGCTGCAAGAGCGTGACCGCGAGTCAGAAGCTAAGATTGCAAGACTACCTGAAAAGGAAAGACCTAAAGACTTCACGTCTAAATCTCAGTCAGTAAAGGTGCGCGTAGGCAATGACGAACCGCATCAAGCCTCATTGATCCATCGTTGGGTAGCTAAAGACTACGACAAGAACAAACTGCACCCGATTGTTAAAGCGAAAATGGAAGATGGAATGCAATGGGTTACTGGCAAATTTCTATCTATCGAAGATAACAAGAAGATCAAGAACCCCGTCACGTTTGAAATATCACGATGGGGAGTGACTGAACAGCACACTTTGATTCACAATATGCAGTTCACAGTAAGGAAATTCGTTGCTGATCACCTCAACTCTCTAACCTATATGGTCATGGATGATGAGATCAAACAAGTTAGTGCTGATTCTCGCTTTGGCGGAAAGGGATTAAACTTCGATCAAAGCGTCGCAGGACACTATCCGAAGTATAGTTTTAACTGGACATATGCCGAGGGCAGCAATAAAGTAAGCATGCACACTCCAACACGTCTAGTAGGTATCTAATGAGCCAGGGAAATCTTGAGTCTATTCGCTTAATGACGAGAGAATTGACGGGTAGAGATCCCTCGCAGATGCCAGATAGCGAGATAGATGATCGTATCAACGATTACTATCAGATCGATATGCCAGCAAACTTGAGGATATTGAAGTTGAAAGACTTCTATATCTTCAATACCCAGCCCAACATCGACGTTTATAAGTTTGACGACGTTGATTATTTCTATGTGGAACCTCAAGCAGAGGTAGACGACTACAACTGTTTCCTTACTACTGAGCCGACCACATTCTTTAATCAGCTTCCAAGAGCGCAGATACACCAGATTATTGGGCAGGGTAACGGTACTCAGGGGCCTTTTACAGGTACGCTTAATGCGATGCCCGTTTACCGTTCTTACAATATGCAGAACCTCAATGGTGAGTTCCCCAATGATTACAACATTGGCATTAACCAAATGGTCATGTTCAACGCTAAGATGTCCGGCGAGCTGCCAGGTAATGGTAGCCTTGCTCAAGTAGTCGTTGATAGTCCCAATGTAATCACTGATCCAGCTTATCTCCCTATCTTCAACCCTCCCATATCTACCGCTACGGGCACTCGTTATTTAGATACGGGTACTCTGATCGGTGAAGTTGCAGCGGGTTCTAATTCGTTTATCAACTACATTACCGGTCAGTACAGCGTTACTTTTAGTCGCCCAGTACCTCAAGGCATGAACGTAGAAGCTGTTTATACGACTTATGCGCCTACTCGACCTAGCTCGATGCTCTTCTTTCAGGATCAATTCTATCTAGGAAATCCTCCTGATAGAGTCTATAAAGTGAAACTCACTGTCTATAGACGTCCTAGCGCTTTGATCAACTCCACTGATAAGCCAGAGCTTCAAGAGCTATGGCAGCTATTAGCGTTCGGAGCAGCTCAGAAGATCTTCGAAAGGAATGCAGACTGGGGACAGTGGAATGATATCCAACCAGCTCTAAAGAAATACGAGCAAATCTGTATGGCAAGAAGCATGTTGCAGAATGCAGCTACACGAATCGAAACCATCTATAGCATCGGTGGCGGCTCTTTCAGTGCAGCAAATCAACCTACGACGTGGTATTAAGGAATTATAAATGAGCAACACTTTTAAACCTTCGATTCCTCAGCCCTCCGACCCTCAAGACGTTAGCCAGGGCGATCTATTAGCTAACAATCAAAGCTTGCAATATGTCTATGGTATTGATCATTGGCCTCTATTTCCCAGCAGTGCTAACGATGGATTTCATGAGCAAGTAACGCTGCCCACGTTCCCAAATAGCATTGGCGCTCTTCCAGCTCAACCTTCAGCTATCACTCCCTCGCTTAGGCTCTTTAGTCAAATAGTAGCGTCAGTTCCTACTTTATTTGGTATTAGCTCGGCTAGTGCAACACCTTTCCCAATTGGAGCTATCTCTGTTAATGCTAATCCAGGCGCCTTACAGCTCGGGAATATCATTATCAACTTTGGTTCTATTACGGTTAATGCAGGTGGTGGTACAGGAACGGGTACTGTTACTTATGCGCAAGCTTTTGGATCGGTACCCTATTCAATAGTTGTTACTCCCATGAGTGGTGGTGGTGTTGCCGCTGATAACTTTTGGGTGTCTAGCTCAACGGCTGCAGGCTGCGTAATTAACCAGCAGGGCGTTAATAACATCGCACCGCGAATCTTTAGTTACGTGGCCATTGGGTCAGTTTAGGAGTACAAATGCCTCTCAAAAAAGGTAAGTCAAAGCAAACTTTGCAATCTAACATCCGTAAAGAAGTAAAAGCTGGCGAGCCAGTTAAGCGCGCTGTGGCAATTGCCTATTCAGAACAAAGACGATCAGGACTGCGTAAAGCTGGCGTACGTAGAGCGCGAGGATAATGACACCTTACACCCCCTTTGTTGTAACCAATTTCTCCGATGGAATTAGAACCGATACCGAATCGTTTCTGATCCCCGATGACGCGACACCTCAAATGTTGAACATGACGCATTTTAGAGGGCGTATCGTTGAAAAGGGAGGCAACTCGCTTCTTTGCAACCCGTCTAATATAGGCGAGTATTTCAGAGGCAGATTAGGAGTTCGCAACCCAACGGGTACTACAACAAACGTTGCGGGTCAGGCAGTCATACCAGCAGGTACACTTATCCAAGCAGGCCCTTTAGATCCAGGCACTGTTAGGATTACCGTTGGATCTTTAACGGTCATTGATAACGCTATTGACGGCACTTTTGAAGTGTATACTGGCGGCCCAGCTACTGTTACAGGCCAGATCAACTATTCTACGGGTATAATTTCCACGGCAGTAACAGGCTTTGGAGCATATGGCGTTAGTACAAATAGCTGGTCAGCTCTTGTTATCCTTACTCCAAGCTCAATATCTCCTGTTATGGGTGCGGATAATATTGACGTAACAGGAAGCACATCAGAAAACATGATGGCCTTTGATACGGTTAAGCCTTACATATTCAACGTTAGCGTCGATCAGTTTCAGATAGCCGATAAGTACGACTCAACATCAGCTGATAGGCCAGTAGTTACATTTAGCGGTTCCGATAGCGACTTCTTTTGGTGCTTAAACTATGCCGATACATTTTGGGTAACAAATAACACGCCAGGCTTTCAAGCCCTTTACCCAATCAATGTGGTGGTTGGAGCTACGACCACGATCACCTTTCCTGCTTCAACTACCTTTGCGGTTAACGATTGGGTTTTCCTATGGGATCTAGGCAATATAACGATCACTCAAGCTAGTGACATTATCCAAGCTTATGGCCAAGTAACGGCTGTCTCTACCACTACTTTTGCTAATGACACCATCACAGTTAACATTGCTACGAGTTATACCGATGGTGCATCGACTTTCTCAGGTGGTGGAACGGTTCAAGCGATCAATAGGCAGCTGAATACTAGCGGAGATGGAATCAAATACTATTCCGTTTCAGGATGGCATAACTTTGCTCCACCTCTAACGGGCGTTTACAATACTCCTAACGGTGGTGGTGGTCAGGCAACCTATCTTTTTGGAGCGCGTTTTATCGTGTCCTACAAGGGATATCTGCTCTTTTTCAATACCGTTGAGGGTAAAACACTAGCTTCCGCTCAGCACTATCAGAACAGAATGAGACGCAGCGCAGCAGGTACGCCTTATTACAGCCAGCCGCTTCCTTCTACTCAAGGCACTAACGCTAATTCGTTCAGTCAGTTTCCAGGATTTGGCGGTTTTTATACCTCACCTGTTAATCAAGACATGGTAAGCGCGCGTTTTTGCCGTGATGAGCTGATTGTATCGCACGAAACGCACGACTTAAGACTAGACTTTACAGGAAACATCGCTCTTTTGTTCACATGGGCGAGGGTTAACGATGAGTTTGGCGCAGAGTCTACGTTCAGCATGATCAACGCCGACACTAAAGCAGTTAAGATCTCTCAGGATGGATTCACCGAATCTCAGGGTATCGACACTGTTAAGATGGATATGAAGGTTCCAGACCTAGTCTATCGCTTGTCTAATACGGACGATGGCAAGAAGCGCGTTCATGGATACCGTAACTTTGTCTCTCAGCTATTTAAATGGACTGCGGTTATCCCTCAAGGCTACCCTTCCTATCTCAAATTTCCTAATGTGGAAGTGGTCTACAACTACGCATTAAAGAGCTGGTCACTGAATAAGACGTATAACACTGTTTACAACAGTTTTAAGCTTTTCTACGACAATACATGGTCTAACGCTAAGCGCACATGGGCAGCGTCGCCTATGCCATGGAATACGCTTCAGTCTCGTAACGGTGAACAGATTTCTGTAGTAGGCAATTCCCAAGGCTTCTTTCACAAGACGGAAGAAACCCAGATCACATCACAGGCTTACAATGATCGCGGTTACAGAATAACCGATATTACGAGTTTCTTTCTTACCGTTCCCAACCATAGCTTTAAGAACGGCGATTACGTCTATATGACACTTATGAAGGCTCCTAACGCAGCTTTCAATAATGCAGTTTATCAAGTTCAGTTTGCTACAGTTAACGGCTTCAATTTGGTCAATCAGGCTGGAAACGTCATTCAGTTTACCAACTCATCGGCCACCTCTCCACCATCTGGCTTTCTAGCTGTAGTGGACAATATAGAGTATTGGACTAAGAAGTTTTATGTCGGCGGTAACGCAGGACTTCAAACTCGTCTAGGTTATGTGGATGTGTTCTTTGAGTCGCAAGACGTAGCAAGTGAGATGTCCGTAGACGTCTATTTAGACGATAATAATGAGCCTAGTTTTACAAAAGTCTTCTCCTTAGAGAAACCGGTTAGTGGAAATTCAGGCAAGATCATCCGACGCGTTTACATTAACGCTATGGCTCAAGCGGTTCAGCTAAGGTTGTACTACTCTAACGCTCAAATGTTCGACTATAACACGGGCTACAAGCAGTTTATCCTACACGGCTACACGATCTACATTAAGCAAAGCGGCCGAATCGTCAACTACTCGGCGGTATAGATGAGCAGTTTCGTAAAACTCAATATCACGCTACCAGACGAGGAAGACTTTCGCATCTATCTGCAAAGTATTCTGAATGCCCATGCTGCGGCGATCAATCAGAGGGATATAGCTATCTATGACACAGCAGAGAACCCCACTGGTCAGTTATGGCCCAACCCCTCCGTTTCGCCTGATGCCACAAATACTACCTATCGTGTGTTTGTGCCTGTTACTTTGTCGGCTTATCCAGCACCTAATGTCTTTCCTCACGGGTTAGATATCAAAGGCTATGTATTTACATTGATTACAGGGACTATTTGCAATAGGGTAAATAGGGCGTTGGCTATTCCATACCCAGGCACGGATCAAGTTTTACTAGATGTAAACGCTACAGACGTAATCATACAGTGTAGTACAAATGCTTTTGACGGCTTTGTGGGCGAAGTAGTTTTGGAATATCTCAAATTAGTGTGAGGCTATATGGCAGATTTAGGCGGATTTTTATTTGGCAATAGTGCGAAGACTGAGAAGTTAGACACCAAATCGCCCGAAGTAAACAAGTACCTACTCAATGTACTTAACAATTTAGATCCTGAATTAGTGGCCAACTTACAAGCTGATCCGACTTTTGCAGCTGGTAGCGACTGGCTTCAACAGGTGTTAGGTGGAGATACCGACGCAATAGAGGCGCCAATCAAGAACGACTTCTATAAGAACATCCTACCTAGCATTTATGCGCAGTATGGCGGAGCTAACGGCCTTCAATCATCAGACTTTATGAACGCTCAAGCAGGCGCAGCAGGTGACTACTCAAACAAACTAGCAGCCACACGCTGGGGTGCTCAGAACCAAGCCGCTCAAACAGCTGGTAAGTATGGTAAGTTTGCAGGCGATCAAGCCCTTGGAGCTTCAGCCCAGGGTACGCAAAGCACGTTTGGTTATCAGCATACGCCAGCTAACAATGGGTTTGTAACTTCTGTAGCTTCAGCCGCAGCAGGTGGAGCAGGTCGAGGCTTTGGTAACTATGCAGCTAATAAGGTGTTTGGCTAATGAGTTTCTTTACTACAGTACCCGCTAAAACAAATCCTATCGGCGATTCATTCTTAGGTGGATTTAATGAAGGCATCGAATCAGTCTCTAGAGAGCGTGATCTAGCCTCCGCTACTAAGCGCCAGCACTATTTGCAAGAAGAGCTCTACAAAGAAGACTATCAGAAAGCAAAGCCTTCGCTAGATGCCATCATCAATAACGAAGCATGGTCACCCTCTCAGAAGCAAATAGAGATCGAGCGTTCGGCTGAAATCCCTCTTTCGGTGAAAGACAGGGCTACTAAGGCTTATAATAATCAGGTCGCTGAGCAGCAAAAGGCAGTTACTCAAAAAACTGTTCAAGCTTTTAATAAAGAATCGACTGAATTTGTAGCGAATGCTCTTGGAATTATCACAGATCTAAAAGGCGACACTATTCCGACGCCAGGACTTACCAACCTACGCGATCTTGACGAAGAAGGATTGATAAAATTTAGCACACTTTCCGATCTATACCGAAACAATTTGCTTCAGGGTGATTCTCAGGCGACAGCATGGGCAAGAGCTAAACAGGATTTTGACAAGAATAAATCTGCACTTATGGCCGAAGCCCAAGAAGAAGCAAAGCTTTCTAACGATCTCAAGATGCAAGAGATCAGAGACTATGAAGCAGCGGATAAAGCGGATAAAGTTAAGCTGATCATGGACAACCCTAACTTTAGCGATCGCCAAAAGATCATAGCTCTCAAGGGCGAGGGTATTGAAGCTAAAGAAGCATTGAACATCATTAAGAAAAATGATCAAGCGCAACAGTCTTTAGCGAAGATAGAAAACGAAACAAAAGCTCTTTCCTTACGCAAAGCCTCTCAGAATGCTTATAAACATCTGATCGATTATCGCGGCAATGTCCCACGCAAAGCTTTAGAGTACGCTTCAAGAAACGCGGATGATCTTCTATCACCAAAGTCATTAGCTAAGCTCAAAGATCTAGGTGTAAACGATGAAGTTCTTCGCCGCATGAAAGGCGAGAAGCGTAAAGCGACTCAAGAAGAATTGGGTGAGGCTTATCAAAATGCCGATGAAAAATCCATTGTGAAATGGTTAAAAGATAACGAACTGGAAGAATAATGGCCCTCACACCCGAAGAACTCATTCTAATCCAACGCGGACGCAATAGAGGGGCTGGCACTAGCTTTGCTCGCGGTTTACGCGGTTCATCAGCTGGTATCCTTACAGGTCAAGGCTTGTCTAAGGAAGAACGCCAAACAGGCGCCGCTCAACATGGTGAGAGCTTTACGAATGATACGATTGAGGGTTTCGGTCAGTTACTAGGCGATCTTCCTGCTATGGCCGCTGGTGGTACTGCGGGTACTGCGGCAGGTGGAGCATTAGGATCAGTAGCTGGGCCAGGTGGAGCAGCGGTAGGCGCAGCCCTTGGCGGTGGTGCTGGTGCTTTTGCAGCTCCAGAAGTTATCAAAGCCATGTATGAAGAATACCAAAATGCTCGTAATGACCTTGGAGATATATCCTTTATGGATTACCTCAAGGCTGTAGCATCTAGAACAGGCAAAGCAGCTGGTAAAGGTGCTATCTTTGGTGGAGTTGCTAAGGCACTCATTCCATTTTTGCATGGCACTGCGGCTCAAGCAGTGCTAAATAAGCTTCCTAAAGGCGCTGCTATTGCAGGGTCTCATGCTGTAGAAGCTATCACAGAAGCTGGCATTCTAGGCGCTCTAGACACTGCTTTCGATGATGCGGTTCCACTAGAAGCTTTTCGCGATAACCTAGTCATGGTACTAGGCGCAAAGATCAGTATGGGGCTAGCTGCTACTCTTAAGAAGTCTATGCAGAAGCACCCAGGCGCTAAAGAGAAGATCGCCAAGCAGCTATTGCTTGAGTACAAACCATCTCTACGCGAGAGAACAGAGAAAGCCCAAGCAGAAGCCAAGCCAGAAGAATCGGGCAAGTCTATGGTTCTTCCTCAAGAGCATGAATTAACGGGGGAGTCTCAACCCTTATTAGAACATAAAGAGGGGGGTAAAGCTGGTTATACCGAAACGCCTATCACTCCTGAGCAAGAAGCTAAGGCCGCCGCCATCTCACGCAATCAAGCAGAAGGCATAGCTGAGAAGCCTGTAACCAAAGAGCAGCGCGCGCTAAGAGAAGCCAATACAAAAGAAGCTAAAGAAGTTCGCGAAGCTAAAGAGCACAAGGCTTTCGAGAAAGAGCAAGCCATCAAAGACGAAGCTAAGAAACGTAAAGAATCAGAAGCTAACGTCAAAGAGAAACCTCCTGAGAAAAAGAAGCTTAACGAGCGAGAAGCTGCTGAAGTAGAAGCCAACCCAGCGATCAAGCTCCTCAAGGACAAGATCAGCGAAGCCGAAGACAATATTGAATCGCATCGTAAAGCTCTTAAGAAAGATCCCACTAGCGACATAGAGCACGCACGCCTTGAAAAAGAGAAGGCAAAGCTAGCCGATCTCAAAGAGCGCCTCAACTCCATATCCAACAAGCTTTCTCAGCAGTACCGCAAGAAAGAGTCAACTCAGTACAACAACGAAGCGATTGTTGAAAAGATAGCTCGCGCCTTCAAGATTCCTATCCGTTCAGGAAAGATTAGCCATCAGAATATCCATGGTATTTATAAGCCCCATGAACGCGTTATCAGGCTACAAAGTCCAGGTGATTATGTTACGGCGTCTCACGAGATTGGTCATGACCTAGAGCGCAACCTATTCCCTAACGGCGACTATTCATCTATCGAGAAGTTCCGAGGCGAGCTAGAACCTATCGCTACCCAACCTTTGCCAGGTCAAGACACAATTAGTGAAGGCTTTGCTGAGTTTGTAGCGGCATATACTACCGATCCGAGAGAAGCACGCAGAGTAGCTCCTAAGTTCTTTGATCATTTTGAAGAGACTTTGAAAGCAAAAAACCCTCATGCACTAGAGATCCTACGTCGAGTGCAAGAGGACGCCCAATCAGTTGCTAACCAGAGTCCGCTTGATTATGTTGAGTCTAGGAATGGCTATAGCGATTCCAATTCCAAATGGGCTCAATTAAAGCGATATTCTGGAAAACTTTACGAGTCATTCAAAGATGATCCTCGTAAGTTTCTTCAGTCTAAATGGTCAGGTTTTTACGCTAACTGGGTAGATAGAGCCGCTCCTATCTATGGTTTTAGCCCAGAAGCTTATCGAGAGCTTCGCAACCATGCAGGCGTTGACGCTAAGGTGATGTCGTTTATCCATGGGCAAGGCGTTACAGACTTCAAGGAGACTAAAAAAACTTCCGAATCACTTCAAAAGATCCTCGAACCGATCGGCAAAGACTTTAAGAAGTTCGATGCCTATCTAGTAGCTATGCGAACTCTTGATCTTGCAAAAAGAGATATCATTACAGGTGTTACTCCTGAGCAAGCTAAAGCAGCCGTCATTCAAGGCGATAGCACATATCCTCAATTTAAGAAGGTAGCCGAGCAACTTCAACACTATCAAGACGCCGTTCTTCAGTATTACCGTGATAGTGGAATGCTTTCTCAAGAATCCTATGCTGCTATTAAGGATAAGAACCCGTTCTATGTTCCCTTGAATAGAGTCTTTGAAAACACCGTCGATATGTTTTCTCCAGGTTCAGTCCGTCAGCTAACCCATAAGATTCTAGGTAGCGAACGTAAGATCATGAGTCCGCTCGAAAATATCTCTAAGAACACTGCTATGATGACGCGCATGGCTAGTCGCAACGATGTGCTTAAGACGTTTATTGCTGATACGGCACATAAGCCAGGAATCGGTTCCATATTAGAGTTTAATGGTATCCAAGAAGCTAAAAGAGAGAACCTGATTAGTCTAGCAGCTGAACGCAGTGGATTAGATCCGGCTCTCTTTGAAACCGTTTCTCCTGAAATTCTTCAAGCCATGGCCGATCATTCTCGATGGACTAAAGATGGTAACGATATCAAAGTCTTTATCGATGGCAAGGCGCATCTCTATAACGTTGATCCATTGATCTATCAAGGTTTAGGAATGCTAGGACGATCAGAAGTGCCTATGGCCGTTCAGATGATGTCTATTCCTACTCAATCCTTGCGCTCGCTTACTACTCACTCACCAGATTTTGTTGTTAAGACATTCCTAAAAGACGTCGTTGAAGCCACAATTAAGACTCAGCACGGCATTACCATGGGGGATATCACCCGTGGAGTAGCTAGCGCTCTTAAGCAAGACGATCTTTATTGGAAATGGATGAATGCCAAGGGTGGTTACGTCTCCCCTGCAAGCTTAAGCCGCAAATCCATGCTTGAAAAATCGTTGAGACTGGAAAAGTCCGGTATCTACGAAAACTATAAAGAATACGCTCAAGCTTTAGAAAGTGGGGCAAGGATCGCCGAGTTTAAGGCTGGTGTCGCAAAGTATGGAGACACTAAAGAAGGCCGAGCTAAGGCCGCTTATGAGTCTAGGGAGATCACACTAGACTTTGCTAAGCAAGGCGTGAAGATGCAAAACATCAACCGATTGGTAGCCTTTTCAGCAGCACACATCAACGGTGTCGATAGTTTCGTAAGATCGTTCAAGCCGCGTTATCTTGAAAACGGCCACGTGGATATGAAGCCTTACTACCGTATGGCTCTTTGGGTAGGCATGCCTTCCGCTGTATTAGCTGCCATGAATAGTGGTGAGCAATGGTACGAGCAGCAGCCGGCTTACATCCGCGATTTATTCTGGCTAACAAAGGTAGGCGATAAGGTCATCCGTATTCCCAAGCCTCATGGTTATGGACAGTTGTTAGGTAACTCCATCGAGAAATTCGTTTCCTATACGAACGGTCATAATCCAAACGCTATCAAAGAGTGGAAAGATCAACTCGTTGATCAATTTAACGTCACCATAACACCTAACGCTTTAGCGCCTTTCATAGAGTCTCACTTCAATAAGACTCTATTTACTGGAAGAACGATCGTTCCTGAGTATCGTAAGGAAATGAAGAAGTACCTTCAGTATTCGCCTTACACCACTGAGCTCAGCAAGAAGACAGCAAGAGTGATTGCAGACATTTTTGGTGATTCTTTTAGCCCTGCCCTTGCTGAGAACTATATTCGCGCTTGGACGGGTACTGCAGGATATAACGTCCTTCAGACGATCGATAAGGCTTTCATCAAGTCAGGAGCAGTTAAAGCCCCTGCTATTCCAGCATGGAAGGACGCAACAGAATGGCCTCTATTTAGATCATTCTTTGCTAAATACCCTATGCTCAACTCTCGCGACCTTGAACAATTCTGGACTAAGCATCGCCAACAGATAGCCCTTGAATCAAGCATTCGCTCACTCATGAAAGAAGGCGACATAGAGCAAGCTAAGAAGCTCATGAACGAAGGAACTGGCAAGAATCTTAAGCCCGCACACCTAGCCATGAGACGAATGCTGCAATCAGTGAATGCTATTCAAAACTCAGATCAATATGAAGCCGACGAGAAGCGCTATCTGATCGATCAAATCTACTTACAAATGATGGCTATCGCACAAAAAAATATCTAAAAATGATCCGTTGGAGCATTTAAAAGGTAGTTCATAGAGCGATATCCAAGATTTGATTTACGTAGGTTCAGCATGACTTCATATTCAATCCAAGCAGTAAGGCCACCCTTGCTAACACTAGCTGCAGCGTCTATCACGACCTCGTACTTGTTAGTAGGAACCCTGATCAAGCCTGCGCGGAAAATTAAGTTCAAAAACAACACTAACGGCGACCTCTTACTTACCTACACGCTAGGTGAAGATATGATCTCGCTATCAGCTGGTGAGAAAGACGGAGACGACCTAACAGGTAACGCTCCTTCAAACGCCGATATTTTTGACGAAGTACAAGGCCGTTCCTACTACGTTAAATGGAAGGGATCAGCTCCAGGATCACCAACAGGTGACATTACCATCGAATACATTAGCGCTTCATACGGAGCATAGAGAAAAAACATGTCTAATAACGGAAACTTTGCTCCTTTAGTAGCTTCAAGAGATGGCAGCTTTGTCACCTTTTTAACCCCCTGTATCGCGGTTCCCTACAATCCGACCTCGAACGATTCTAACGTCCAGCTTTTTCAATCATGGCAAAACACTGTAACAAAGAGTTTCTTTGTTTATTCAGGTGCTGGCGCATGGGTACAAGTAACCAGCGGAACGGGCGGAGATATCACTTCCCTCACAGGTGACACAGGCGGAGCGCTTTCTCCCGTCGCAGGCAACATTAATATCGTTGGCGGCTCAGGCGTAGTTGTAGCTGGATCAGGCAACACGCTCACTATTGACGTGTTTGGCACTAACGAAGGTACTGTAACTACTGTAGGCGCTACTACTGGAAACGTTATCACTTATGATCTAGGCGCTGCAGGTGTCTACTCGCTTGATATCTTTATCGAAGGCTATGACGCAGCAACCCCTGCTGGTGTGGCTTATGCGATCACTGGTGGTGTTAGGACTACAGGTTCTGCTGGAGTGCTTATCGGTGCTCCTATGATCGACGCATTTGAAGAAGCTGCTCTATCAGCCGCAGATGTGGCTCTAGCCATTAGCGGAAACAGCCTTCAGATTGCAGTTACTGGTGTAGCTGGCAAAACCATCGTGTGGAAAGCACGTCTTGAATTTATTCGCTCATAGTACAGGTAACTTATGTCAGTCCACGGTTTCTCTAATTCCACGCTCTATGCAACTAACGTCGATTTTCGCGGCGTAACTCCAGTCGTCGATCAGATGACAGCAGATGGCCAACTTCTTATTGGTTCAAGCGTTGCTCCATTTATTCGATCTGGTTTGCTTACAAGTGTAGGGTCTACGGTTGATATTACCGTGGGTCATGGCACGATCAACCTAGAGACTATCGGCGGCGTTACAACAATCGTTGGCGATTCTGGCCAAAGCGTTACAGGTGCAGTTACCCTTTATGCTGATCAAGCGGCTCTAAATTGCGGCTCAAGCGTAACCTTCACGACAGACGGTGCTCAGACAGCTACTTTCAATGTAACTGACTCAAGCAATAACACCCTTCTGGGCATCAATACAGGCAATCTTTCTCTTACTGGGTCTACGAACACTGGGCTGGGAGCGGGGGTTTTAACCGCACTCACGAACGGGATATCCAATTGCAGTTTCGGTCAAGGATCTTCAACCTCCATAACATCAGGGACTTATAATAGTTGTTTTGGAACCCTAGGTTTGAGCAGTCTTTCAGGTTCCTCATACTGTTCAGCTTTTGGAGCACAAGCCCTAGCCAATTTGTCCTCGGGAAACTATACGACTGGCCTTGGATACAATGCTGGGATCTATCTAAACGGTGCGGAATCAAGCTCAATTTGTATCAACAGCTACGGTGATACAGGGGTTAGTAATCGCCTTAAAATTGGGCAGGCTACAGGGACTGGCACTGGAGAATTATCGACATCCTTTATTTCTGGCATCAATGGCAATACAGCCTTAACTACCCCTCTCATGGTGGTTATCAATAGTTCTGATCAGCTTGGAACAATGCCACTTCCAACTAGTGGAGTTACATCACTAGTGGGTGATTCTGGAACGACTGTAGATGGTGCAGTAACCCTTACCACAGGCAACTCTACACGAAACTGCGGTAGTACAGTTAAATTTGTCTCAGGGACTACGACAGTTACTCTAGATGTGATGGACTCAAGTAATAACTTGTTTTTGGGTACCAACGCTGGAAATGCTGCCGATACAGGCCAAGACAATACTGCGGTAGGCTGGGGGGCGATGAGCTCAAATTCATCCTCAGCATATTGCGTAGCCATTGGATATGGTGCTCTGGGTACATCCTCAGCGTCCTTGAACCACGTAGCGGTAGGCCTAGGGGCACTTGGTGCTGCACAAGGTTCTTCAGACTGCACAGCTCTAGGATTTGGCGCCTTAAATCAATCTGCGCACGGCATCCAAAACACTGCGGTAGGCAGCAATTGTTTGAATGTTCTTAACAATTCTTTCAATGCTAATGGCAACGTGGGTATGGGGTATCAATGTTTTTCTTCAATGACAGGTGGCTCTCGCAACGTAGGGGCAGGTACTACCACAGGTAGTGCTTATACAAGTACTGAGAGTGACAACATCCTCATCAATAGTGCTGGGGTGGTCTCAGAGTCTAACACCCTAAGAATTGGCCATGCCACAGGCACAGGCAACTATCAATTAAACAAAGCCTATATCCAAGGTATTGCAGGAGCTACCCTCTCAGCAGGTTCTCCTACTCCTTACCTAACCCTTACAGATACATCAGATGGTCAAATTGTTTGTCCTACGCCAGTTCAAGCTAGTGCAGCGTCTACTACCTATGGTTCCCTATCTGTAGGTACAGCCCTCCAGAACACTGCCAACTACCCTATCCTTGTGCATGTGCAGATGGTTATCTCTGCTGCGATTACAGGTGTGGTTAGTGTGGGTGTAGGTTCTACTAACAGCCCAACAGCTAGAGCTATCACTCCAACTCTTTCAGGTGCTTCAAGTCAATACTTTAGCTTTGTAGTCCCTGCTAAGTTTTATGCACAGATAACAACTTCTGGAACAGTAACAGTCACTTCTACAACTACATTTGCATCACAAATAGGCTAACCTATGTCAGTCCACGGTTTTTCCAACTCTACGCTTTATGCTACCAACGTGGATTTCCGCGGTGTTACACCCGTTGTCGATCAAATGACGGCCGATGGCCAGCTTCTAATCGGGTCGGCAACGGCCCCTTTTATTAGGTCTGGGTTCCTTACAAGCGTTAACAATACTATTTTGTTTAATCTTGGTAACGGGACGATCGACCTAGCTGCTAGTGGTGGCACTATCATCAATGGTGACACAGGGGTTCCAGTCTATGGCCCTAACATCTATGTCTATGCGGATCATGGCGACAACTACTGTGGTAGCACAGTCCTCTTTGAGGGTATATCAGGCAATACAGATCTTCAGCTTCAGCTTTCTGATACCAATGGAAACACCTGCCTAGGCCAACAAAGTGGCAATGCTAGTAATCTCCTTACAGGGATACAAAACACCCTTGTGGGCACACAATGTGGATACTCACTGGTGGGTGGTTCTGGCACAGTAGCAGTTGGAAATCAAGCTCTACGCTCAAGTGTCAATGATAGTTATTCAACAGCAATTGGCACCTCAGCTTTATATAGTCTTAATGGCTCTATAGGCTTAACAGCTTGTGGTTACACTGCGCTAAGTGGAACTGTAAGCGATACAGGCTGCTCAGCTTTTGGGTATCAATCACTCGCTCAGCTCAATGGTGGGGGTAGCGCTAATAACTGCTCAGCATTTGGTTACAACAGCTTATTTGCTTCTTTTACAGACAGCGACAATAGTTGTTTTGGTTTTAACACGCTCACAAATACCCAAGGGGGCAGTTTCAATTGTGCTTTTGGTTCACAGAGTATGCAAGGCACCTCGCCAAGCCATGCCACACGAAATTCTGCATATGGATACCAAAGCCTTTTTACATCAGGTACTAACTGTAATTCAAACGTAGCTGTAGGGGCACAAAGCCTTTATAGCACAGCTGGCGATAGCTATTGTGTAGCAATTGGTGACGGAGCTTTACAGAATCTTAATGGTGTTAGTGGTATAACTGCTGTAGGATGTCAAGCTCTCTTTAGTAGTGTTCAGGACGCCCAGAATACTGCTCTAGGCTTTCAAGCTATGTACTCAACTAACTCTGGGGGTATGGGAGGCAATGCTAACGTAGCGACAGGCTATCAGGTGATGTATTCCAATATCTCTGGGTCACAGTGCTTAGCTTCAGGTTTTCAGGCTCTGTTTAGTGCGACTACACCTAACTCTACAGTGGCAGAAGGCTACCAAGCCATGTATCAAAGCTTGACCTCTGTAGGCTGCACAGCAACAGGATTTCAAGCTCTCTATAGCTCACAAAATGACCAATACCATTGTGCTTATGGTGACAGCGCTCTCTACTCAATAAATGGCTCTAACAACTGCTCAGCTTTTGGTACTGATTGCTTTGGCTCGCTAGTTACAGGGCAGAACTCATCAGGGCTGGGAGCATTTGTTTTTTCAAATATAACTACAGGGGAGGGCAACCTAGGGCTTGGCTATAGTGCTGGCTCAAGCTGCACTTCCAGCGACTCTTTCAACGTCTGCATAGCCTCCAATGGTCTTTCAGGGGACAATGGGGTTATCAGAATTGGTGACATTACAGGTTCTCCAGCTCAGAACCAGTTTCAAGCTGCATATTTCTGTGGTATTAATCAATTCACTCAAGACCCTCTATTAGCAGGGCCTCAAGTTGTTACGATCAGCACATCCAACCAACTTGGAGTGACTAGCCTTCTATCTGGCGCTATCCAGACAATCGTTGGCGATTCTGGAAGTATAACAGGTAACACAGTTCAAATTTTCGCTAATCAAGCCATTCTAAATGCAGGTAGCACAGTTTCTTTTAGCAATAGTGGCACAACTAGCACGCTAAATTTAAGCGATAACAACCAAAACACCATCATAGGAAATGGCTCTGGAGTGGTTGCCCCTTTATTTGGGAGTGGTAACACTATTCTTGGAAGTGGAAGTTTTAATAATGCTGCCTCAGCTCATCAAAACGTAGGAGTTGGTGCACAGGTACTTGTAAATTGTGTTTCGGATGGTGGACTAGTCGCCATTGGTTATCAGTCAATGTATGCAGCTAATGGTGTAGGTCAATCAACAGCTACAGGTTTTTTAAGTCTGCAACAATCTGTTTCTGATAGTGGCAATTCAGCTTTTGGGTACCAATCTTTAACCTTTCTTAATGGAGCTGGAAGCGCAATTAATAACAGTGCTTTTGGTGTTAATAGTCTTCCCAACCTAGTAACAGGTTCTTTTTGCGTAGGTATAGGAGCCAACAGTGGTGAAGGGTACACATCTAGCGAATCTAGCAATATTTGTATCAACAGCTATGGTGTGGTTGGTGAGTCCAATGTTGGAAGGATAGGGGCAGGAACAGGAACTGCCAACCAACAATTAGCAGAGTTCTTCCTAAGTGGGGTGAATGGCAACACTCTAGGTGGCACTCCTCTAATGGTGGTCATAGATAGCTCTACAGACCAACTAGGTGTTCAGGCTATTCCTACGACTAGCGTTCAAGCGTTGACCCCTGTAACTCATGGAGCTTCTCCTTACACTGTCCTCACAACAGATCAATTTCTATCGTGTGCGACTAGCGGTGGTGTGATTACTCTCCTCCTCCCTAACGCTCCAGTGACTGGTCAAGTTTGGACTGTCAAAGATGCCTCTGGTGCAGCAGCTACTAGCAACATCACTGTAACCACAGTGGGTGGAGCGGTGACTATCGATGGGGTAACTTCCTATGTGCTCAACGTCAACTATCAATCAATCAGCGTTATCTTTGATGGCGCCTCATACTCGGTATTTTAGGTGTTCTAATGGCATATGATGGCCCTCTTCCTCTAGTAGAAAAAGCTGGTGGAACTAATCAAGCTACCTACACAACAGGCGACACACTCTACGCTAGTGCAGCTAACACTTTGTCTAAGCTTGCCATAGGTACTGCTGGGCAAGTGATGACTGTTGCAGGAGGTGTGCCTTCTTGGGCTGCTTCTGGTGGTGGTGGAGGGGTTGTGGGATTTGCTTCGACTGTTTCGACGACTGCGACTAGCACGGCAACTCTTGTTGATACATTTACAACGCCAACAACCACCAATAGTGTGTTTGTGATTAGTATTACTTACACACCAACCTCATCTACTAGTAATTTAGTTTTTGATTTTTGTTGTCCTTATAATGGCCCTATGGGAGTTTTCTTGTTTCAAGGAACAACTCTCCTTAATTCATATCCAATGGCTCCAGCAAATGGTACTGCGATATTTAATTTTGTTAAAACCTCTGGAACCACTTCATCAACAACCTATTCTGTTTACTATGCTTCTAACATTGCATTAAGCAACGCTTCTTTATTGGGTTCATATAATGGAACTGAATCAATGACCTTCTCTGTGACAGAGATCGCCTAGCCCCTAAATCACCCTTTTGCTACTATCCCCTTAACCCCACAGGTACCCATGCCAGAAGCCCTTAAGCAAGCACTCCTCAAAGTCCTACACTCAGCATTGCGCTCAGAAGGTCTTACTATCCTACAAGATGCCCAAATTGTGATTGGTCACCTACTAACTCCTGCTCAAGCAGCTCCATTAGCTCCAGCAGTTGCAGCAGCACAAGCAGCAACTCCAGTGGTTGCTCCAGTGGTTGCTCCAGTAACTCCAGTGGTTGCTTCAGTAACTCCAGTGGTTGCAGAAGCAGCTCCAGTGGTTGCTCCAGCAGCATTTTCAGAAGCTGTAATGGACTAAAAAAGCACTTTGCATAGTAGCAGAGTAATACTAGGGGGAGCAATCCCCCCTAACCTAGAGGCCACATGAGCATTACCCTAATCATTGTTGTAGCAGCATCCCTAATCGTTGGCTATGTCAGCTCAAGGTTCCTGCCTCCCAATAGTCCCATCGAGCAGCTAGCTGAAGAAGAGATCAAGGCAGAGACAGGTGTGAGTGTAGACTTTAGCGCAGACAAGACTCAGAAGTAACAGCTATTTCCTCAACAAGTCCTTAGCGATCCCAACGATGATGCCTATTGCCGCCGCAGTTGCTATGGTGAACAGGATTGTTTGCGCGACGATCATTTGTACAAAAACTCAGAGGTGAGCAAATCGTAGTTAGGGAGCCCAAGAGCTCTCCATTCCGCAAACTTTTCGGACTTGCTGAGTATGTTATCTATTACGAGAGTGTCTTCGACTCTAGTGCAAATATGTATCGCTTCAAGAGGGGCAGCATTGATAAAGAAAGGATTGTTGCTACAAGCGACTACCTCAAAGTCAAACAATGAGAAGTAATCCTTAGCTCTAAGTTCCTGAGCTTCTTGATCATCAACACAAAGCTCATTTAGAAAACAAATTGAATATTCATCACCTAACCATTTTAAGTGATCGACATATTCACGCTTGCGACTAGAGTCTTTACCTATGTAAAGAGCTTTTTGCATCTTAGGGGGTTCAATTACTTTCATTCCACAACCTCAGCGGCCTTCAGCAGCTCTTCCTCATTGTAGAGACCCTTCTTAACGTCATCACAAACGCTATTGTGACCAGCTAATGCTTCTTTAAGCGATCTATACTTGAGTTTCCATTTTGAGAGATCGTGGGTATGTCCCTGCACGAATACGCGTGTGCCGAAGACCTTTGCCTCGCCGCCCATATCGTAGCCAACCCAGATCGTTACAACCTCAAAGTCTTGGCGCTTGCTAGACGACACGCAGGTTTTAGCTACGTTCGCATACTCAGGGAGGCCAAGCAGGAGCTCCCATTGCTTTTGATTAAGCTTCTTAAGCTCTTTGTCTAGGTACATGCGGCGTCTTTTTGGGCTTTGAGCTTCACAAACAGACCTTTCATGCTCACGAGATTGTTGTCGAAGTCTTCTTCGCTCAGGTTGCTATTGACCATGGTGCTGATAGATACGCCTAGCATAGCGCGGATAGCTGCTTCAATATTCATATGACCTTCGTTGATAAACTTGCAGAACGCTAGCTCGGCCTCTTGCACGTCCTTCTCAGTAGGACGAACTATCTCGATAGGGTAGCTCGTCTCTAGGACAACAGGCTCGTTGATATCGATGACTTTTTCGATCGGTTCTTTTTTAGACTTTTTCATAGGGATCTCGTATGGGGGTAAGGGGTTCCTCATCGCCGTCCAGCATTTTCTCTAATCGATTGATTCTTTTCGATTGCAAGTAGACCACATATAGCAAAAACAGCAAAGTGGCCATCAGAGCGCCAATGGTTGTATGGCAAATAGCGCTGTCAGTCATCTTTAGGCGCCCATTTTTCTATAAACGTATTCATGTTTTGATCAAAGATTATATTAGATTGCTTGTACATAGGACTTTCATTTCCATAGACTCGATAATCAGACACAACGCGAGCCATGTCGTCCAATACCATCTTTAACTCACTTTTAAACTCTTCTCTAGGTGTCATAATTGCGGCCCATATTGCGTGGAAAAAGTATCGAGATAAACTCTAAATCGTCCGCCATACTCAATTAGCGTCTCTTCTAACGTAGGATCAACGTCTGCAACAAGGCATCTCTTTATATATTTCTCATGAGCCTCAAGCAGTTTAGCCATTTCTCCAAGATACTCCATGTGGAGATAGCGCTTTCGATCGCGTTCAATTGTGTATTCGTTTGGTTCTTCTTTCATTCTTTGAGGCTCCAGCAGCAATAGATTAGGGTTGCGACGGTGACGACCGCGGCGATTAGGAGGGTGAGCATGGGGCTACTCCTTAGGAATTTCATCTATTAGATTGTTATAAATAGTTTTTGCTACAATTTTTAAAAACTTTTTATCCCCTCTCACGCATAAGATTCGAAACGACCCAACAAGAAGTCGGTGGTAAGCGTTAAAACAAGGTATAGTGTCTTGATCTTTTGTTAATGTTCTTACGTCATTGACGATTTGATTCTCTAAAATATCATAGCCATCCATCTAGCTCACTCTCACATTCGTAGTAACGATAGGATCCTTCCTGTATTGGTCAACCTCATGCGAGCTAATACACTTATCCACACAAAGTTGCTTGTAGTCTACAGGCCCACTTCTGATCGTTTGATAGTATTTTAATCCGCATCCTACAAGCCTAACTCTTCCGTTAGCGATCTTTTCCATTCCAGCTTTAGCCGCTTCTATCTGGTTTTCAGCTTGGCGTTTCTGTTCTAGAGCTTCTTTGTATATCTGAGCTGCAAAAGCCCAGTCCTCAGACTCTTCAACTGCCCAGTCAGCATCGCTAATATCAGGTTCGCGAAACTCGTCAATCATTTCATGGAACTTTGCGCAGGCTTGAAGGACACGTTTAAGTTCTTCGGGTGGAAAAGGCTCAATGCGATGAATGATTCCGTCTATTCCGTCGAAAGCAACAAGCAAACCGTATTTAGCTCCCGTTACAAAAATCTGCCATTTGATTTGAATTGCATAATGCTCAGGTATCTCACCGCTTAAAATCTTGGCATGATTAGCAGCTCCAAGAACTTTGATTTCTACGACGGCTTCAACTAAATAAATCCAAGGCCCTTCAACGGGGGTATCAAAAACCCGCATCCCAATGCAACCGTCTAAGCTGGCAGCGTAAAGGGGATTTAAATAGTGTTCTACGCAGATAGGCTTATCAATCTCACAGCCTAGCTTTTGTTCAGCCCATAGGCGCGCGGGTGTCTCGAGAGCCTTGCCCCTATCCAAAGCAGGCTGAAACATCTCACGCTTCTCCCCAAGCACCATCTCTCGCCATAGCTGATTAGCGGTGCAGTAAGGAGACTTACCCATGATAACGGCTGGCATAGTAGCTGTAGTGCGACCGTGTTTCTTGCGCCATGCTAGCCACTCATCGGAGCCTTGCTGACAATCAAATAGCCTAAACATTTTCGCCGTCCTGAGCTGCTCGGAAAGCTTCTGCTTTATCTGCGAGCTCTTTCTCAAAGCGTCGTTTGACTACTTGGTATTGATTACGCTTTAACTGATTCCATCCAGTTACTTTGTAATGATTCTGAAAGTTTTTGGAGACTTCAGGAAATTTAACGCTGATAGCATATAGATCATCAAGTTCTTGCTGGGATATTTCATCAATTGGAGAAACGTCTATTGCCCCTTTCGAATCTTTGTCAAACTCACCGTCGACATAAAGTTTGCCCATCTCGTTAGGAAAGCCCTTTCGTAAACAAGCCATTTCTGTACATTTAGAGATCATGACGTGACCCTTAGTGGCCCAGAGACCTGATACTTTGCTCTCACCCGTTTTCTTATCTGTAAACGTTTGAACGTACTCATCAAAAAAGCATGTATGCTCTATCTCGTGCCAAGTTCCGTCGCTCGTAAGTTTTTTTACATACGCGGTACAAGTTAGGATTAATCCATCAGGTTTGTAAGTAAACGTTGCGCTTCGACCAGGCGCATACTTACCAGTTCGATCAGCAATGAGCCTTGCGCCGTCGATCGACACTTGAGGCGTGTAAGCGTTCCGTCCAAGCTTTGAATCCCATCTTGGGATCATCCAAATCTGCTTAGCTATAGGATCTAATCCCGTATGTCTAGCAATGTTCAAAAAGACGGCTATTTCATCAGGGCTTGCTTCTTTACAGAGAATTTCTCTAATAAGCTTCTCTTGCTCAGGACTCATTCCGCCAAGTACGGGCGCAGGTGAATTAGTGTGGACGGTAAGGCTCATATAGGCTCCCAAAGCAATAGTTATCATTGCTGTATTTTACGTATTGGTTTACAGTATATCTTAAGTAACAAATACAAACAAGTGATACGTATGATCAATGAAGATTACAATTCGTTTCAGCTGAAAATCACAGTGAGCGTCCTCAACAAATTCCGCAAATGCCGTGAAATTTTACAGCAGGAAGCAAAGCAAGGCATGAAAGTCATGAATGCTTACGTTTTTGAGCAAGCGCTAGACGCTTTTTTATCTGGAAAGAAGACGAAATAAAAAAGGCCGCTTTAATCCAGCGACCTAAAAACACAACCTGAGAAAACACAATTGAGGTGCCCGAACAGTGAAGCTCGGAGGTTTTGAGTAAGTATAGACATACGTAGAATTATACTGCAAGTGCCTAAAGTGTCAGGACTAGTGTAAAACGATTAATCAGGAGATGTGGTAATGGACTTAAGGCAGCAATTGGCAGACGCCTACGCAGATTTAGCGGCGACTCTTCAGCGAGTGAAAGCTTTAGAGGAAAGAGAGCAGCAACTTATTGAGATGAACGATCAACTGAAAGTTAGAATACACAGCTTCTTGAACGTCATGCTTAGTAAAAACGATTAAGATTTACAGAACTCACATATGTTACATATGTCACAAGGACCCCTACAAGGGCTCTTTTTTGCTTTCTACACTATTCAAGAAACAGGCGACTGGATTAAGGTAAAAAGAAGCCCTTCTCAGGAACTAAGTGAGAAGGGCTAGGTGGCTCGAAAGCTAAGACAAAATGAACTTAACAGGTTCCGCCATATTTTTAAAGAAAATAGGCCAAAATCTTAGCTCGAGCCACTGATTATTTTCAATACTCAGCAATAAGACTCCGCTATGAGCAGCACTCAGCCAACATATCAATTCACCTCAATTTCGATCCCAGCACCTATCTACTGCGACAAATCATTGTCACCTGTAGAAATCCTATTGTGGTCAGAAATATGCGCTCTTTCTCAAAGCACGCCTTGCATAGTTCGCAATTCTCACTTTATGGAGCGATTCAATGTTTGCGATAGAACCATAAGACGATATCTAGAAAATTTGATCAAAAAAGGCCATTTGATCAGGGAATTTGTTAACGAAAGGCGACACCTTTTTGCTATCCAACCACAAAGTTACGCCGTCCAGAAATCACGCTTTAAAGAAAAGTTTAGGGCGGACATTTCTGTCCGGGGGGTAGGACATTCGTGTCCGCCCTATCCTTATATACAGGAAGAAGAAATTAACTCTGTTAATTGTACAGATGGGAAAAAGGTTTCTGCCTGTCCCTCTCCAAAAGAGGGAAAAAAACCACGAGTGAGAGATCAAGCCGAAGTAGAAAAAAGCCAAGAGCTATTGCATGGCCTCGGAGCGGATAAAAACTTCTGCCGCGAGATGGCCGAGCGCTTTTCTTTCGATCGCATAGAGCGAAATGTCGAGTATGTGAAGTCTAGAAGAGGCAAAAAGAAGGTTAAAAACCCTTTCGCTTACCTCAGAGTAGCTATTCAAGACAACTTAGCGGCTAATAACACAAGTCGCGTATAATCCCGCCGCCCTAACCAAAAACAACTCAAGGCTATATGAAAGACATTTTTACATCTGAGCAGATCCTCATAGGCTCTTGCATCAGAGACACCCTAAGCATGTACTCGATCATGGATCGTATAGCAGTACAGGATTTTGAAAATGAGGACTTTCGCCTCATATTTCTTTGCATCAAGGTTCTTCTAGAGCAAAAAAAAGAGATCACACTTGCTCGCGTAGCCTCTCTCTATACCGAGAGATCAGCTAGAAACGGACAAGACTGCTTAAAAATAGTAACCGATTGCTTTGACTCGGCTTACGCGTTCGATTATGAGCATCACGCAGAATTGATCCAGAACCACGCAAAGCTATGTAGGCTCCAAGAAATCGGATTTAAGCTAGCTAATATCAAACTCGATAGCGATAACGCAGAGAAGGTCATTTCTGAGCTTAAAGAGAAGTTGGCTCTGATCTCATTCGAAACGAAGCAAACCGTTTGTGATACGCCGACTTCAATGAATAACTCTCAGGAAGGTAAAACGTTCGAGGATATTTTTAAGCAAAGGCTTGAAGCCGCTCAACGAGGCGAAGTAACACTTCCAGGCATTCCTTACAAAATACCGCGCATTGACGAAATGACCGGTGGCGTTCGACCAGGCTCGCTCGTCCTAATCGGCGGTCGCACCTCTTCAGGTAAAACCCAATTCGTTCTCAATCTAGTCAAAAACTGGCTAGATATGAAAGTTTCGGTCGGAATGTTCTCCATGGAAATGCCACTATTTCAAATTGACGCTCGCTTAGTCGCTATCAAATCGGGACTGGAGGTCGATCGGATTGAACGCCCTGAAAAAACTATGGAATCTCGCGAGGTAATGGCGATTTATCAATCGGCTCAGTGGTACAGAGATTCTAAGCTTTGCTATGACGAGACAGCAGCTTTAACACCCTCTCAGCTCAGGGCTCGCATGTACTACATGCAAAAAGTGCACGGGATTAAGATTTGCGTAGTGGACTTTTTGACGCTCATGCGTAGTGATAAAAAGACTAGCAACCCTCACGAGAAGTTCACGGATATCATTCACGAGCTTCAATCTATCGCCAAGGAAACTGGCGTTGCAATCGTGGTTCTAGCTCAGCTTAACCGTGAGAATGCTAAAGACGGCAACCGCTGCCCCTCACTTCACCAGATACGAGAAAGCGGAGCAATCGAGGAATCAGTGGATATTGCAATGCTAATTCACCGCCCAGACGCACAAGATCACCTGAATAACCCCGGCGAAGTGCTAGTTAACTTAGATAAAAATCGTCACACAGGTAAAAGATCAATCGTAAGAATGTGCTTCGAGGCAGCTACGGGTCGTTATTACGAATCTAAAAACCAAAAGCAGTCAGCTCAAGTTAGGGCGATAGATGAAATACCCGACGACGTATTTCCAAATCGAAAGAGTTACTAAAACAAAAGGGCGCTATCTCTAGCGCCCATACACCCATCCCAAAAACAACTAAAGGACTATATGTGCCCCGATCCTACCATCACAGAAATAAAAGAAGCTATTGCTTTAGCTGAGAAACTTGCTCCAGATAGCAAGAATCGATTCGTTAATTACGCTTTAGTAGCTCGAAAGTTTGAGCTAGATAGCAAGGATTTGTTGAAGAAACAGGTCAAGGCTATTATGGGAATTGACTACCTTGAAGAAAACCCAAAGGGTGAATTATGACCCAAGTAATCCCCCTCAAAATCTCCGAGTCTTACCAGATCGAGTATGACCAAACGTTAGCGGAAAATTTTTTAGAAGAAGTGAAGCTGCAGACTGCTAGAGAAAACGAACTAGAAGCCCTGAAATCCCTAAGATTATACGAAGCCAAGCTAGTCTACCTATCCAAAAAGATCGCACAAGAAAAAGCACGTGAGGCACACCTTGAAAACTGAAAATATCGTTTCTCTTCCTGAAAAATGGCGAGAACCTATGCAAACTCTCGTTAGCAAACTAACGAAAAAAGAGAAAAAGCTACTGCTTCGATTTATCGCTCGAATTAGCGAATCATCCTATCGTCGAGGCGCTCACCAAACCCTGCATTTATTTGAATTCGACGAACTTCCCGCGATACTCATTAAAGACGTTGGCGAACACTTTCGCTATGGTACCTCCCTAGATAATTCCAAAGGCTTAACGGATAATATCAAAATGACCTCAGTGGATCGGCTCATTCAGCAATATGATCTCGGTAGAACAGGATTAGAAGAGGTTTATGAAAATAACTAACGTCCAAATCAAAAACATCAAGTCGCTCGTCTGTGAGTTCGATATAGCTTTCGGCTCAGGTATGAAAATCACCTGTTGCATGTTCAACGGCGAGCGCGGCTACTACATAGTCATGCCTAGCTCAGAGTATCAAGGCAAAGATGGAAAGACTAAGCGCAAGCCTTTAGTCACATGGGCAGACTCAGATCAGACAAAACGCTTCAATGAATGGGCGTTAGCTGAACTTAGAAAGGCTAGCCCAGCTGCATTTGGTGAAATTTCGCACAGAAACGACCCTTCAGACGATTATAATGAAGACAACCTGCCATTTTAAGGACGAAGCTATGATAGACCCTTTAAGCCCTGCTATGAGACTTTTGGTAAATACAGCATTCCCTATATGTGGCGAGACTCCAAACACTGCACAGGCTCAAAAGTATGTAAAATGCTTAGCTGATCCAGTTAACATCGAAGCCATCAAAGAGTATGAAAACACTTATCCAAGATCTTATATGGTGATTAACGAATCAGTAGCAGCTCCCGAAGTTATAGCTAAATATTGTGAACTCTATAACCAGTGGCAAGCACAAGTAGAGCGCGAGATCATGTTCGAACTGCTAGCCAAGAACGGCCCGATGGAAGTCTCGCCAGGCGGAGAGATAAGGAAGATTGTAACAACCAATCAAGCAAATATCGACAAATAATGAGTATAAGTGAACCCGTCATATTCCGAGTCTGGAAAAGCAAGGAAGAAATGCTAAAGCTCTATCCAGAGTCTGACCCTCTTAGGCCTGTTATGAGTCCAGAAGAGTACGAAGCTAGGAGCATTGTTCCAGAGTATTCACCGTTTATAGTCGAAGAGAGATAACGAAGATCAAAGAATGAGTAACCCTACCCTTAATCCCCTTATCCAATACCTAAGAAACCAATTCATTATCGGGCCGTTTCCACGGGCTCAACTCAACCCAACGCGGACACACATGAACAAAGACCAACTCTCAGCACTTGAGGCAGATCTAGAATCTTTTATTGAAGACGACGAAGACGAGTAGCGTTTAATTTACGTAAGTCTTACTGTAGAGACACCCAAAAGATGGGAAATAAAAACAAAATAAAAATAAAAGATGATTTTTCTGCTATTTTTGGCCTTTAAGTTGGACTTCTTGGCCGCTATATTTGTTAGACTCTTGCTATGTGGAAGGCAAGAGTCTTTTTTTTGAGGGATTATGCACACTGTTCACATAGTCATAGAAGGCGCCCCTCAAGTCTGGTCAAGACCTAGAGCCTGTATTCGCGGCGGCAAGGTCGCTATGTTCGATCCTAAGACGGCTGAGCGTAAGAAGCTCGGAATCTCGCTTAAGCAGCACTTCCCTAAGCCTCTAGAGGGCCCAATCAAGCTAGAGCTATGCTTCTACTTTGCTATCAAAGATAAAAAGAAATGGGGCGAGTACAAGACTAGCAGAAGTGACCTCGATAATTTGGTGAAGAGCGCCGGGGATACGCTTAATTCAATAGCCTACGTAGACGATGCACAAATCGTATCTCTAACCGCTTCAAAAAAGTACTCCGAAAAAGGCTCGACTCATATTTTTGTTAGCCAAATGTAAATGATAGTTTATACAAGAGATAGAGAACCTAGCCGAGAGGTGTCCTATGTCCGCAGTTACTCCAACATTTGCTCCAACAATAAAAGCAAGAGACGTTCAAATTGAATGCTGCCTCAGTTGTTGCCCAGGTCGAACATGGTACGGTCGCAAGATCACTCCACCCACACCTCGAACAGGAGAGCCTCGCTTATCGCTAAGAGAAGCCATGGCTATTGTTCCTCCAGTGCCTCCTCGCAAATCGATTGTAGCTACACGCATGGAGTCATCAATTGATGTGCTAGCGGCTCCTCCTGCTCTGCATCCTGTAAGGCAGGCATCACATAGCCCTGAATACAAGGGTGATATTCGAATTATTATCCATAAACACGGTGAAGGCACACCTTCTGTGTCTGTATATCCCAAGTAGACACAGGTGACAATTAGCACGGTATAATGGCCGTATAATGGCCGTATTGCGTAAATATGGCCGTATTGCTTAAATAGCCTCGACCCTTTCGTCCAAGATTAGGATCCCAAAAAAATAAATATGCGTCAGAACGTCTTTAAAAATAGGGGAATGAGAGTTCAATTCTCTCAGGGGTCATCATTTAGAGTCTCATGCAAGGGCTCCCGCACATGCTCTTTGAACTCAGCTATTCGTTGCTCAAAAGCAGCCGCTAACTCGTCGTCATGCAACAAACCGCTAGCTATTTCTCGCGAGCGCTCAAGTTTCTTCAGATATTCGCTATTCATGATCCCTCGTGGAGCGTAAAACAACATATGCGCCCCACGTGGAACAAAATCAAGAACTTTGTGCCATACCAAAACTTAAGCGTTGAATGACTTTAGCCTGCCGCAGTAAGAGCAACGGCAAACGTATCTAGTTACAAAAGGTTGAATCATCCCAATGCGCCTATGACTATCGATCACTTTGTATCGATGAGGACAGAAGAACAGACGCAGGATGCGGTAGAGCCATTTCATTCTTTATCTAAAACGAATTCAGCAACTCGTAAAAAGTAAGCTAACTG
>Ga0302198_10000860_pt1 | contig 33934 bp, 48 predicted proteins | sample II_Bog_N2_2_FD_193521 | JGI IMG/M metagenome (GOLD analysis project Ga0302198, IMG submission 193521) | Peat permafrost microbial communities from Stordalen Mire near Abisko, Sweden - II_Bog_N2_2 | ecosystem: Environmental > Terrestrial > Soil > Wetlands > Peat | place: Sweden: Abisko...
TCAATGGCCCAGCCAATGATTTTGCCAAGAAATTCGGGCTGAAAGAGCGCAACGGAGATACTGTCTCGCGCTCTGAGATGATGGCCAACAAGGCGCTGCTTGAGCACTACGGAAAAGACAGCGGACTCTTCAAGACGGAGATGCAGGCCATAATTACCGATGCGCAGGGAAACCCAGTTGGAGCCCCAATTAAAATTTCTAATCCATCAGCCGCCGAAGGCTCATGGACGCATACGACCGACGAGAGCGGAAATCCAAAGATCACCCAGACTCGGGGATATGGCCAGATTCCAGACGAAATACAAGGTGTTACAATTCCTTCCGGCGGACAAGTCCACGTCGAGAACCAGTTCGTCTATCAGCCTGATGGCGAGACTCCAATTCTCAACAGCCCCAAGGATGTCAAAAATATCCTGAAAGCTCGCGGAACACTCATTCGTGATGCCATCGACAATACTCCTGATGTAGGGGCTCCAAACCGATTCCGCGCAGTCAGTGCCGATGGTCTTACCTACAAAGGCACGATGACGCCTCTCCAGATCAAGGCGATCCAAGCCCTTCCAGAATCGATTGTTCCACGGTCTATCAAGGAAAAGATTCTCACGCTGAATGAGGCGATCGCACGCAACGATGGCAGCAGGTTCATTGGCGACTACGCATCGCGCATCGACAAGAATGGCCGCTACGTTCCGTTCTCCTCGAAGCACATCGACTTTATCCCGGTCGGCATGCATTTCAGCAAGGATGGTCACTTCCTTGTCACCACCATTTCCGTAAGCCGTATGTTTGACAAGCTGGCTGCATGGAGAGACCGCATGCCAGCACGCCTTGCCCCATGGGGAGGCGATGCGGAGAAGTTCTTCAACGAGATGGTGTCTGACTACCTCAAGAACTGGCAGGAGGGCAGGAAGGGTGCTGAAGGGCTCGATCCAGACCCTCAGGTCGCTCAGGCCAAGGCAAACATCTACAACGATTTCCTGAACATCTACGACAACGCGAACGAGGGCTCCAATCCTGACCGTACTCGCCTTCCAAAGAAGACCGGGAAACTTACCAAGGAAGAGCGCCGTGACAATGCCAGCAGCGACGCAAACACGATTGTCCGCTCGCGCAGGCTCGACGCATTTGCTGACCTGATCCCTCATGCTGGGCCAAAGATTCCGATCGACTACGAGAAGGCGAAGATCAACTGGATGCCAGCTCGCTACTCCCCGGCCAAAGACCGCGAAGAATACCCAACATCCGAAGAGGGCCTGTACAGCAACCTCCAGAAAACGATCGACGCCAAAATCCAAGGCAAGGCCGCATCTCCCGAACAACTCAAGGCCCTGATTAATAATCCTCAGTCTGGAATCAAGCAGGAAGAGATCAAGTGGACTGGCGTGAACGACGCCATTGATCGCATTGCAGCAGAGAATGGCGGGAAGGTTCCCAAGCAGGCGCTGATGGACTATCTTCGCAACGAGGGGGCCGTGAAGCTGGAGCGAGTTAATCCGAGCGGGAAGGAGTTCACTGACGATCAAATATCTGAAGGAAATTTTGAACTCAGGGATTATGGGGTTAGGGCCATTTCTCGCGGAAATTATGTTAATCTCTTTAAGACGGGATCGCATCAGGCAGTGGATTACGACGACCTTCCGCCAGACGCCCAAGATGTGTACGACAGGCATTTCAGTGAAGGCCCTGTCGGAAAGTACAAGCATTACTCGGTGCCAAGTGGGACGAATTATCAGGAGCATGTTTTGAAGATAACTCAAAATATCGCAAAGCAAGAAGCCGACGAGCTTCAATACCGACAGTCACTGAAAGACAAATACGGCGCGGGGAATGTTATCCGGCTTGCAACCCCAGAAGAAATCAAAAAGCTAGACTCGCTCGGAAAGCCAATCAGGGAAGCCGCTCAAAATTCCTTTACAGACACAGTGCATTATCCCGGCCTGTCGGGTTATGTCGCACACTCCAGAAGGGCCGACAATGTGATTAACGGAGAGCGCGGGTTGCTGCTTGAGGAAATGCAGGCAACCGGCCACCAGCGAGCAAGAAAAGAAGGCTATCGGCAGGACAGGGACGCGGAGCTGGCGTCGTTAAAGCAGGAAATGGATTCACTTCCTGATGATGTCGGCTCGGAACCCAAGAGGCTCGAAATAAGACAAAAGATGAGGGAAGTCATGGCTGGCCCCGTGGGAATACCCGACATGCCCTTCAGGAGCACTGGTGACTGGATCACTCAACTATTCAAGCGCTCCCTGATCGACGCCGTGAAGGACGGCAAGAAATGGCTAGGCTGGGTAGGCGGAGAAGAGCAGGCTGATCGCTACGATTTGAGCAAGCAAGTTGATCGCGTTGAATACACGCTCAATGACGACGGAACCGCCAATTTCAGCGCTATTGGAAATGATAGCTTTTCTGATTTGATGTCGAAAGATCATGCGTCCAAGCAAGATGTTGCTGAAGCCTTGGGAAAAGAGGTTGCAGAGTCAATGTTCAACGACGAAGGAATGGAAGACGAGAGCTTTGGCGAAGGAGTGAAGGCGCTCACAGGCCATCAACTCAAGGTCGGCGACGAGAAAATGAAAAAATTCTATGACGTTCAGGCCCTGAATGAGATCAAGAAATTCCTCAAGAAAATCGATCCGTCCGCAACGGTCGAGCAAACTGAAATCCCCAAAGAATCAGGCGAAGGATTTGGTCTCGGCGGAAAGCCCCGCAAAGGCGATGTGCCGATGGTGAAAATATGGAAGGTCAGCATCACTCCCGAAATCGCTCGCGTCGTGAAAGAGCAGGGACTTCCTCAATTCTCACCAGCGAGGGAAGAGAGTGAAAAAAACCTCGTCGCGGTTCACAATACGACAGAGAAAAAAATTGAGCAGGCGCTCAAGATTGGAGGATTTGCAGCTCCGTCAATGGCTATTATCAGGAGCGACAAATCCCCGTACTCAAGCTTTGGAGACATTACCCTCGTCGCTCATCCTGACCTTGTTGACCCCCAGGCAAATAAGCATTCCAGGGTGTTTAATGCGGATATTTACAGCCCAAGATACCCATCCATCAACTACAGCCTTCCCGCCGATCAGGCCAAGAAGCTATGGAAAGCAATTAACGAAAAGCTGCCGGACATGCCAAGCGGAAAAAAGCCATTCTGGTCGCTGGATACAGACCGGAGGGATAAGCCAATCAACGAAGAGCTGCGCAATAATTATGCCGTACAAATGGCCTTCCTGAACGATACCGACAACCTGGATAAGGTTAAGTGGAAGCTGGCAGAAAATCCAAGGTATCAGGACAATGTTGACCAAGCCGCCATTCGTGATGCCGTGACTCCTTGGGGAGAAACGGAGGGGATTGGAAAGCAATACGAAGCATGGCTCGACAATCTCATTTCCAAAAACCACATCTCCGAGAAAGAAGAAATCTTCAAGGGACACACGCCATCAGGTAGCCGAAAATATATTCCCCATTCGCTGGATAATGTCGTGAAGATGATGACAAAAACCATCCGAGATGGAGAAGGGTTCAGTTATGGCGTCCCAAGCATTCGTAGTAATGTTGCCAAGCAGTTCAAGGCCATGAAAGACATCGCCAAGAGCAGGGAGCATGTCGTGACTAAGGAGGAAATGGAATCCCTAAAGAAAGAGGTGAATGAAGAATTTCAAGAGCTTGCAGACAAGGCAATGCCAATGAGGCAAAATCAAGGAAGAGTCGGATTTGGACAGCTTGAGGCATTTTCAGACGACCTGAAGGCACTGGCTGATGGAGATATGGCGCACTTGCGCGAAATGTATCCAGACGGAGCCCCGTTTCAAGAGTGGCGCGTATATCTGGAAAAGCTGAGAAACCTCCCAACGGAATACTTTGAGTCGAAGATCCAGCGAGGCGTGCAACTAAATGAGTTTTCCGGCGCTATTGTTCCTGATGATACTTCGGAGGGAATGCTTTCAAAGCTCAAGGGTCTCGGGCTCCAGGTTAGAACTTATCCAGCAGGAGATCAGGAAGCAAGGCAGGGCGCAGTCCGAGACCTCTCTGGATCAATGGATGTGCATTTCCAGCCAGCAAGAAATAGTCAGCCGTCTTCCGCGAATGACGCGATAGAAAAGGCACTGAAGGTACTGGAGGATATTAAGAGAGAGGGGGCGATGCGGGGCGCGTCTATAACCCCACAGCCAGACAAGAATCGCCAGTAGGGCCAAGCGACCAAAATCCTTGAAACGATCAACAAAGTAAGACATCATTGGTCATTGAAAAACATTTGACTCGATAAGAACGAAGGAAAATTTAACCACAAAAATCACCACGACATGAGCGCAGATAAAACCCCCAAAAGCCTTGCAGACATCAAAGACCCAAAGGATGTAGTCTGCATCATGGTGGATAATGGCATTTTTGGACATTTTGCCGAGCGCCTAGCAAAGACGTACAAGAAGGTTTACTTGGTTACTCCCTGGATTAGCGCCTTCCCGAAATTCAATCTAACGCACGTTGGGTACGGCGTTGAGAATGTTCACATCGTTGATTCAATTTATGGCCCTCACTTTCTGGAGGCGGATTTGTTTTTTTATCCAGATATTTATTTTGGGCCGGAGCAGGAGCATCTTATCAGCCTCGGAAAGAAGGTGTGGGGATGCCGCACGGGGGAATGCCTTGAACTCTCCAGGCGCGGGATGAAGTCCATTCTCACCGCGCTTGATCTGCCGGTTGGAAAGTTCGCCCATATTGTCGGCATGGATAATCTTAGGGCCTATCTTAAAGAGCATAATAATGTCCATGTTAAAATCGACAAACACAGAGGGTCTTTTGAAACATTTAAGTCAACTAACTATGATTACGTTATGCCTAAGCTGGACGAGATCGAGTGTTCGCTTGGCGCATTCAAGACAATCGTGCAATTCACGGTCGAGGACGACCTTCCTGATTGTGTAGAGCTTGGAACTGATGCTTTTGCCATTACCGGCGCTGATGGGGTTTGTCAATACCCATCTAAACTAATATCAGGAATAGAGATAAAAGATGTTGGTTTTCTCGCGAAATATACAAAATATACAGACCTCCCAAAACAGCTAACTGAGTTTAATGAGGCCATCAAGCCGGTTCTGGCCGCATATGACTGGAGAGGATTCTTCTCTACCGAAGTCCGCATCGCGCAAGGCGGCAAAAATTACATGATTGATTTTTGCTTCGACAACGAGACCGAAGTGCTCACGCATGACGGCTGGAAGCTATTTGCTAACTCTACGGCATCCGATAAATTTGCCACGCTCAATCTCGACAGGTTAGAGACAGAATATCAGCAGGCGAGCCGATATATTGAATACCCCTATCAGGGAAAAATGATTCATATCAGCAATCGCAAAAAATCAATTGAGTGCCTCGTTACGCCAGAGCATGAAATTCTGAGAACAGATAGAGGCAAGAATCGAATCTTTAAGGAGCGAGCCGACTCACTTACGGACAAGGGGTTTATTCCTCGCGTCGCTCCTTATTATGGCGGCAGCGACGAGCCATTCTTTGTGCTTCCAGCATACCATCATGAGTGGGATTTTATAGGTCAATACGGGCACAAGATTTGCACGAAGGCAAAAGATTGCCCGGAAGTTAAAATTCCCATTAAGGATTGGGCGGCATTTATGGGATGGTATCTTTCTGAAGGATCGACATCCAATAGTTATGTGACGCAGATTTCGCAGACCAAGCTGGTGGCTGAATGTGAGGAGGTTCTGGATCGTCTTCCGTTCGACTTTGATTATGACGGAAATATGTTCCGGTGCAGCAATGTGCAGCTCGCCACCTACCTGAAGAAATACGGACTGTGCGATAAAAAATATATCCCCGACTATATCCGTCACGCAAAAAAGGATGTGATCGAGGCATTCCTGCTGGCATTTTCGATGGGCGACGGAAGCTATTTGACTGACAGAGATAAGTATTACACTTCGTCAAAGGTAATGGCAGACCAATTACAGGAGCTTATCTTCAAGATCGGAAAGCTTGCCAACATTCACGTTCGGAAAACCAAAGGAACCCAAACAACAGGGTTTGTAAAAAACTACACCCGCAAGCACGATATGTACGTTCTTGAGGTTCATGATTCATTCACGGATTTCTGGTTTGAAACCCAGGCCCGCAAGTCGCAATACATCAACGAGGTCGATTATGACGGAACAGTGCATTGCGTTACCGTTCCAAACGGAACGCTGTATGTGCGCAGAAACGGAAAGCCATTCTGGGCGTGCAACTGTGCGCGAGCCCCATCTCCGCCAGGAGAACTCTACTGTGAAATGTACAGTAACTTGCCCGAGGTCGTCTGGGCTGGCGCTAACGGGATTCTCCTTGAGCCAGAGAGCGAATTTTCTCACGGCGTCGAACTGATGCTTCACAGCTCTTTTGCCGACAGTGGATTCCAACCAATTTCCTTTCCGAAAGAAATTGAGCGGTTTGTAAAAATCAGAAACCACTGCGTCATTGATGATGTTCATTATGCTATCCCGCAGGCCGTAGGTCTCCCTGAGTGCGGGGCCGTCATCGGCATGGGAAATAGCATTGAAGAGGCAATGGATCACGCGGTCGAAAATTCCGAGCAGGTCACGGGATACTACCTGGAGGCCAAGACCGGAGCAATCGACGACATCAAGAAGCAGCTTGATATTATGGACGAGAGAGGGTTGAACTATTTCAAATAGTGACCCCCTCATTCTCCGCTCGCATCCTCCCTCCTTCCGCCATGCCGTATCAAACGGCGGGCGATTGGAAGATTGACCAATGGGGCAACATCACGGCCTCATGCGCCCACCTACCAGGGATGGACGCATCGGTAACGCTTGTAATGTGCCACGAGGTCATTGAGGCCATCCTCTGCCGTCACCTCGGCATCTCCGAGCAATCCGTCACCGACTTCGACACCTCCCATCTTGAACTCGACGAACCAGGCGACTCGCCGCACGCCCCCTATAACGCGGCTCACATGGCCGCAATGGACTTAGAACGTCGCCTCTGCGAATACATGAACCTCCCCTGGGAACAACACGAACAAAACGTCGCCCAGATCGCGGACGCAGTTGACATCGCCCTACAAAGTAAGACATCCGAACCTCCCCCAACCAACGACTTCCTGCCGTGAACTTCCGCCGCATCACCTCTGCGGTCATTCTCGGCAAACGCTACACCTTCGGCTTCGGATTCCCCGGCTCCCAAAAGCGCATCGTGGACGACGGTGCGTGCCAGTACCACAACAGGCGCGTCATCATCCGATCCAAAGATCGCGGGCGAAGCGAGTCGCTACTAGAGTGCGTGATCCACGAAGCACTTCACGCACGCTTTCCTGACCTCTCCGAAGAGGCCGTTGACGACTTCGCCAAGCTGGCAACCAAGGTATTTACCAGGATGAGTGCCCATGAAAAATAATTAAAAATAAATCTTGTAACCCAAGCAGCTTGGGTTTATGGTCTGTCTCGTAGTCAACAAATCAATCAATCAATCCAATGAATAAAGTAGCCGTAACGCGGAAGATATTCAAAAAGACAGAAGGCGACCTGATCTTAAACTCTCCCGTATGGGAGCGGTTGGATTGTGGCTCTGCTTATGCCGAGTTGAATGGCTTAACTGGAGATTGGTTCTGTTATGGCCAGAAAGGCAATGAGCGTTACCCGTATTTAGTTGAGACTGTCGCGCAGGCCGCTCGCTTCTGCGCCCGCATCGACCACTGGAACGCGACCGGAGAAATCAAATCCATTCCTGTCAGTATTATCCCTAAAAAATGAGCGCATCAACCTACCTCGCCAAACTCTACGCCACCATCCAATCCATGAAATCAAACAAACCTCCAATCAGCCTGTCCGATCCAGGCTGGATCATCTTTTCTGCCCAGAACCCCGGCGCGAAGAAGCTCGATAAATTTGAGAATCTTCGACTCCATGAAAAGTTAATACTGGAGCTAAAATCGTGCGAGGCGGATTTCCAAGAGGTCGAAAGCGTCTATGGCGGAAATGTCGAGCCGGGCGTTCTTATCAGACATCGGAACCCATACGGAAAGCATCTGGCTGCACTGATCGCCACCCAGCGCCTTCAGGAGTCCGTCCTCACGGCGGATGGATTAATCTACCGAGACGGCTCCTGCCATAAGGCAACATCCATCTTCACCTATCCCGAAAAACCAAACGGCGATTACACAAGGATTGGAAACCAATACGTCGTCGTCACAATCGACTTCTTAAATAAAATCTAGCCATGGACTTTACCATCTTCACTTGGATCGAGCACCTAGCAAGCGTAGGCAAAAAGGCCAATGAAATCCCCGTTGGCGAGCCAGTGGTTCAGCCCCTGTTCGGCAGGGAGCAATGGGAGAAAAATCTCGCAGAGATAGGCTGCAAGATGGCCAAAACAGCCGAAAAGGGAGGACACTCAAAATCTAACAACGTCGGGATCAGAAAAACAGGATTCGCCTTCATCCAATGGCAAGAAAACCACCCTCAACTACCAATGTTCCACAAATCATGAAACTCAACAACATCTACATCGAATCACACAAAATCCCCATGGCTGTCGAGCAAGCAGCCAAGCTCATCCTGCGCCACTTCAATGTGGTATACGGCTACGGGTTCTGGGCCTTCATGGGCATCTGCTCTCGCGATTGCGTCACGATCCTTGAGATCAAGAACGCCTCCCTTCGCGGCCAGCTCAAGGGCCTGCATCGGGCTCGCAGAACGCGGGAGAAGGAGTTGGAGGAGCAGGTAGAAAAGCTCAAGCAGTGCAACGCCGCTCTACGCGCCATGAACTTTATTGTGAAGTACCAGCGCGACGATGCCAAGATGAAGCTCGGTCGCATCCGCAAATTCACACCATGAACAAACAACTGAAAATAGGCCGCAAGGCCACCATTACCAAAGGAGCCCTCTATGGATACAAGGGCGTCCTTAAAAGCAAGGCTATCTGTGCGAAGACCGGGGAGGAAGGGTTTCACTTAATGCTACCTCCCGATCGCTACCTTAATCGCTATCATCTCGTCTTCGTGACATCCGACATGCTGGAGCGTAAGCCCGGGCCGTCGAGAAATGACGCTTGACAATGTAATACAATCGCTGTATCCGCTCTTGCATGGATCAGCGAATAAATCAATCGGAATACGACCGCGCATACCAGAATGGTCTTGATGACATGCGCGAGCGGTTGATTGCGATGATCTATAACGAATACTCTGCGCAGAAAGGTTATCACGGTAAAGACCACCATACCGTAGCAACCCTTAATGGCTTGATACTTGACATCCGCGAGGATCAAGGTAAAGAAATTGACGCGCTCAAAAACCACACAATCAATCATGATCAAGCCAGCTAATTTTCCCGCCTTCCCTCTCCTACCATTTCCCGGCGATGAAGAAAATCCCCCTCGCCCCGGAAACACAGGGATGAGCTGCCTTCACGTTTTTACTGCCGCCGCCCTTCCCGGTGTGATATGCTCTATCGACGAGAAAGCTACCCGCGAAGACATCGCTAAGGAAGCTGTTGATATTGCTGAAGCAGCAATGTCTGAAGTCGCACAACGCCAAGCCCGCCGCCGCTAAACCCCATGCCTCCAAAAAACCCACTCCAAAACCTCGGAACCTTCGCTCATCCCGCCAAGGCTAAAAAGCCAGCAAAAGCCATGAAGCCCGATGCCGTCAACCCTTCTGCCGTGAAACCAAAAAAGGTATCTGGCCCATCCATGGGTAAGGGCTTCACTCGCCCCAACCACGAGAACAATTTCGGACGCGTCACAAAGTCGCCGTTCGGAGCATAAAAAACAACCAACCCATAAACACATGAGTCAAGATCAGGCGGAAAAAAATGAACCGTGCGTTTGCGCGTGCGAAGCAGAGCGCAAACTCACCAAGGCCGAGCGCCTTATTATTGAGGCACAGGCAAAGGTCGATGAGGCCAATGCCATTAATGAGCACGAGGCAACCATTCAGTTCGTAAAGGGACTGCGTGTCGGCTTTGACGAAAACCTCCAGAAGCTGAAACAGCTTCCTGAGTCAGTTGAGCTTCAGATCGCGGCAACGCGTATCAAGGAAGGAATTATGTGGCTCGGAATGGAGCTAAAGCGCCTTGGTGAAGCCAATCCTTATCCCAACAGCTACAACGCTGAAAACGCCACGGTCGATCCGACCGCTGACGGATTGAAATTGTAACATTCACCCATCAACCAACAACAAACACATCCATACCCATGTCTGAAGAAACCACCACGGCTCCAGAGCAGCCAACCAACGTCGTCGAAGGCAACCTCGGTGCCGCCGCATCTCCCGGGCCAGCCGAGCCCGTACAGGAAGCCCCAGAGCAGCCATTGAGTGGTTCTGGACTCCCTCCTGAGTACGTCGCCGCCCTCGAAAAAGCCAACACTCACCACATCTTTGGTGAGATCAAGAACCACGTCGCCAATTTTGGCTACACCATGCTTTCCGGCTTCAAGGCGCTTGAGCACATCATCATGCGCGACTCGGCGGCACACGCCGACGCCAGTTCCGCGTGGGATCGCGTTGAAGCAGCCCTTGATCAGGCTGGTGCCAACTTCGAGGATGAGAAGGCCGCAATCAAGGCTTGGTTCCGCGCTAGTGACCCTCGCCCTCCGATCCTGACACAGCCACAGGCCCCAACCGACCCAGTTGCCGACCCGGCAACCGACCCAGTTGCTGAAGCCACGACAGAAACGCCCGCAAACGAATCAGTTGTAGAGCCGGTCGCAGAACCTGTGTCGGAAGCTCCAGCAGAAACTCCACTCGTGGAGTCCGCGCCTGAAGTCCCGAATATCCGCTTGGAATAACAATCCATGTCCGTCCGCAAGGATCATCGCGCACCAACGCGCCTTGCTCCTGTCTGGGAGACCCTGAAGTGGAAATCTCCCAGACCTGCGGCGGAGGTGTTAAAATCACCAGAATCCAATCAATCAAAACCAAAACTTATCAATGAAAAAAACCATCTACATAGCAGGGCCAATGCAAAATTGCCCTCTTTTCAATTTCCCAGCATTCGACGCGGCGCGTGATAAACTCATAGCAGAAGGCTGGAACGTCATTTCCCCAGCCGACCTTGATCGTGCTATTGGATTTCACGAAACATTCCCCGCGAGCCAAATAAATACAGCTTTCCTTGATGAGGCCCTCAAGCGAGATGTCGATGCCATACTGAAAAGCGATGCCATTTACATGCTTCGAGGCTGGAAAAATTCAACTGGAGCTACCGCTGAATACTGGCTTGCCAAATGGAGGCATATCGAAATCATTGAGCAGCCAACTCCAAAAATCATCGCCTTCACCGGCAAGGCTGGATCGGGAAAAAACCTTGCCGCCAGCCTGCTTCCGCAGGGATTGGAATATGGCTCATGGGATGAAATTGCATTTGCTGGCCCGTTGAAAAGCATGATTCATGTGCTGATGGGAAACTTGACGCATAGCCATCAAGCGTACCGCGATCACCGAGACGGAATTAACCAGCCGTCCAAAGAGGAAGAAATCCCACACCTCAGGAAGTCGCTTCGCCAAATAATGCAGACACTCGGAACTGAATGGGGTAGAGAAATGGTTTGTGACGACCTTTGGATTCAGTGCTTCCGAGCCAGCGTTGCCCGCATACGCGAGTTTTGCCCGGACGCCAACATTGTTGTCACCGACCTTCGATTTCCCAACGAAGAAAAGTGTATCCGCGAAATGGGCGGAACAATCATTCGCATCGTACGCTCCAGCCGTAAAGACGTGGCCTCACATAAAAGCGAAGAGCAGCCCATCTCCGCTGATCATGTCATCTACAATGATGGATCACTTGAAGACCTGAAGGTAGAAGTGGACAAAATCATCAACACAAAATGAAAGACTGGCTGTTCTCTCGTCTTTACAAGTGGTTCGTATGGCCATTCGTCATGCGCTCCATGGCTCGCGATGCCACAAAATCTATCATCTCTGACGGCGAGGTTGTGCTGGAATGGTGGGTGGATGGCAAGAGGACAGCCAGCGCTGGCTCGGGAGGGCTGAAGCAGGCATGGAACTCAGGAATTTCTAAAGAGTATGGGAAATACGATCGCGACTTCGACGAGACATTAAATCCGATAACCCAAGCATTCCCGAAAGAGTTTTCCACCACAGGAATCGACAGGATCACCCGAAAATACCGCTCAACTGACGGAGATGGCGGATGCGAAGAAATTACAACGTAAGACAATATCCTATGAGTGAAATCATTCCAAAATCTCAAATGAGCTGGGGGGCCGGGAAAGGTGATTGGGAAAGACCCATCGACCCCAAGGTTTACAAGGAAAACCTATCCAATGTGAAATTCTCAGGAAAGCACTCCGGGACGCCAGTTCGCAAGAAACTCGGGAAGACGACGTACAAGTATTAGGTCGTAGAGCTAGTATTCATGGGCGTCTGTGGCCCATGAAAATAATTGAAAGTTTTTCTCGACAGTTTCTGTGGTTGGGTTATTTTGGGTCTCGAAAGTTAATCAATCAATCAATTCATAAATAAATGAAACTTCAAATTACCCATCGTTTAGATTCATCCAAAGTGCTGTTTAAGGGAGATGCAGATTCAATTCTCGCATTGCTCAAAATGGCAATTTCATCCGGTGCCAACCTGTCCGGTGCCAACCTGTACAGTGCCGACCTGTCCGGTGCCGACCTGTCCCGTGCCGACCTGTCCGGTGCCAACCTGTCCGGTGCCAACCTGTCCGGTGCCAACCTGTACAGTGCCGACCTGTACAGTGCCGACCTGTCCGGTGCCAACCTGTCCGGTGCCAACCTGTCCGGTGCCAACCTGTACAGTGCCGACCTGTCCCGTGCCGACCTGTCCGGTGCCAACCTGTCCGGTGCCAACCTGTACAGTGCCGACCTGTCCGGTGCCGACCTGTCCGGTGCCGACCTGTCCCGTGCCGACCTGTCCGGTGCCAACCTGTCCGGTGCTTTGAATGCGGATCTTGTTATCGCCAGAACCCGCATTCTCGGGGAAGGTGACTTGATTGGATGGAAGAAATGCCAATACGGTAAAATCGTCAAACTACTTATTCCCAAAGATGCGAAACGATCTCACGCATTTGGCAGAAAATGCCGCGCTGAGTACGCCGATGTATTGGAAATCTCGGAAGGCAAAACTGCTAAAAGCAATAGTGATACAAACAGCAGTGTAAAACCTCTTACCTATAAGGCTGGAGAGAGGGTTGTAGCACATGAATGGTGCGAGGATTTCACACAAGAATGCGCCGCAGGAATCCATTTTTACATCACCGAAATCGAGGCGAAGAATCACTAATCTAACCCAATAAATCCCATGTATACAGGAATCGACACAATCACCCTCTCAAAAGCCATCAGCGATGCTGGCTCCGTCTTCCCAGTCCAGCGCGACTACATCACCGCTAAGGCGGAGGCGATGTTCCTTCGATGGACATACGCCTTCCTGCCTGTGCTGGAGGTTCACGATGTTCTGGAGGTGGAGAGCGAATTTGCATTCGAGCTCCTGAACCCCGAGACGGGCGGATCATCTAAGACCTTCCTTGAGGCTGGCAAAAAGGATGGCGTCCTCCGTCATCGTGCCACCCGGGAGATCAAGCTGCTGGAGCACAAGACGACCAGCGACCAGATTGGCGCTGATTCGGACTACTGGGCAGCTCTCGTAATGGACACACAAATAAGTAAGTACATCATCGACATTTCTCGGCAGTACCCCGAGTGCCGCAGCGTGCTGTACAACGTGATGCGCAAGCCCGCTAACCGACCCCTCAATGTTCCAGTTCTCGATGCCGACGGCGTCAAGCAGGTAGTCAACCTCGAAGGCGAGCGCGTCCGCACCAAGGACGGCAAAAAGTGGCGTGAGTCGGCCAGCGTGGATGACGGCTACTCGCTTGTCACTCGCAAGGAAACTCCCGATGAGTATTACGTCCGCCTTCACGATGAGATCGAAAGTGATCCCTTCAACTACTTCGTCCAGCGTGAGATCGTCCGATCCAATCGTGACCTCGAGGCGTACATGAAGGACGCATGGTCTCAGTCGCAGGTCATCCTGTACAACCGCCGCAATGCCCTCTGGCCAAAGAACCCAGATGCCTGCCATCAGTACAGCACCTGTGAGATGTTCAATCTCTGCGCTGGTCGGGCATCTGTGGACGGCATCAACTACGCCCGGAAAGAGGTAAAGCACGCAGAGCTGTCAGAAAAAACTAACAGTATTTCTGACAAGTCTCTCCTGACAAACTCATCCCTGCGAGCCCTCCGCAAATGCCCTCAATACTACTTCCTGAAGTACGAGGAACCCGTGGAGCGCGTTGGGGACGACAAGGAGGCCCTGATCCTCGGATCGTATGTCCACGCAGCCATAGAGGCCTTCCTGAAGCCCTTCATTGTATTATGAATAATTTGAACCAAGGGAACTGGCGTAAGCGGGGTGGTGTTTCATTTGTGCGCCACGCCAAGACGAAAGGTTTGTACCGGCCCTTGGTTCATCCACTCACCAACCAACCCAAAATAAACAAACACCATGCAACGTCAAAACCACAACAGTATCGGCCTAGTCAACCAAATGGAGCGCGGATACCGCCGTATCCTTATCGCGATGGCCATCGCGTCATCGTCATCTGGCTTCGGCCTGTTCGATAAGATTGGAAAATTCGCTCGCAAGGGGCGCATCCGCTTTAAGGATTATTACGATCCAAAAACCCGCGAGATCGATCGCATGATCAAGCGCCGGTCTCTCGACGCTTGGGCTGCATCGCAAAATTATGCAGGTTGGGCTGGACACCCAAACTCGCCTCAGTAATAGTCCACATCCACATCAAACCAATACATCAATGAACCAACGTCTCGCTACCTGTGGTTGCGCTGAAACCATCATCAATGGTCGGCGTCTTCCGTTCGTCCCGTTCCATGATTGTGAGTACATCCACAATCGCAATCTCCGCATTCCAACAGCAACCAAGCTGGCGGAAAAATCATCAGGCGATCCCAAGTCGGAAGGCTTTGGACGCCGCTTCACACAAGCATTCAGCAACCACATGGATCGCCTCAGTGCCGTCCTCCTTAAGTAAAACATCATGAGTATCCTCGACAACATCAAACGCGGCGGTCAAAACCTCCCGCCTCGCGTCCTTCTCTGCGGGCCTGAAGGTATCGGCAAGAGTTCTTTTGGAGCCGCATTTCCTGACCCTCTCTTTCTGGCACCAGAGGAAGGTCTCACTGGGCTCGACCATGTCGCGCATCTTTCCCCGGCATCGTGGGAAGAGGTGCTCGATACTGTCCAAGCGCTGACGGTAGATGCACATGGCCACAAGTCATTCGTCATCGACACCAGCGACTCACTGGAGCGCCTACTGCACGACTACCTTGTTCGCAAGGCTAACTCGCCAAAGATTCAGTCGATCGAGGACGTTGGTGGGGGCTGGCAGAAAGGTTACAAGGCGGCGGAACAGGAGCTTTCTGTTCTTCTCCAAAAACTCGATCTGCTTCGCGCTCGCCAGAATATGTCGATTGTCATCCTCTCCCATGTTGAAATCAAAAACTTCATGTCGCCAGACGGCACCGCATGGGATCGCTACCAACTCAAAGGACACAAGTTCTTTACAGCTCTCCTGCGCGAATGGCCAGACGCCTGCCTATTCGCCACCTATGAGGTTTTTAAAATGAAGGAAGGACGCAGCGAGAAGGCTATCGCCGGGGATCGCGTGATCCACACCAACTGGAGCCCTGCATGGGAAGCCAAGAATCGCCTTGGATTGCCTGATGTGCTTCCATTGGATTACGAAGTTTTCATCAGGGAGGTTGAGAAAAACAGCCCTCCATCGCTTCGTAAAAAATTCCTCGAACTGCTCGAAACATCCACGCTGGATGCCGAGACGAGGAAAGCATGGGTTAAAACCCCAATTGAGCAAGTTGCCCCTGATCGTATCAGGGCAGGAATCGCGAAGCTGGAAAATCTCCAGCCAGCGAAAAAGTAAACACCCAACAATAAGGAAAACAGACACATGAACCAGCACGGTTATTTAGACAAGGCGGGCGAATTTATCGTCCGCGTGGAACCTCGGTATGACTCTTGGTGGACAACCTCCAAGAACGGATCAGCAGGACTCAGGCTCACCCTCATCGTTGATGAAGGCCCAGAGGAAGGCGCAAAAACCGAATACACGGGATGGTTGACCCCTGCGGCAGAAGATCGCACGATTACGACCTTCGCCAAGGTGTTCGGCATTGACATCGCCAACGGCGACATTGATTCCCTGATTGGAAGAAGGGCTCGGGTCTCGGTTGAGATGGAGGAGTACGACGGAAAGATTCGCGCCAAGGTGGCGTGGCTCAATCCTCTTGAGGGGGGAGGTGGAAATACCGCTCCAGAACCATCTAAGCTCGACTCCATCCTGAGCCGCCTGCGGAGCAAATCCAAGCATATTACCAGCAAGGTGTTGGAAGAGAGCGGACTTCCGGCTCCAGAGAATACAAGGAGTCGCGCACCTATCGCAGATTCTGACCTCCCATGGCCAGATGGAAGCGAGAAGGTAGGGTCAGACGTTCCGTACTAAACGCCATGGGAGCCACCGTCACAAAACGAGAGGCTTCCCTTGAATCAAAATATCCTTGCCGTGATTGCGAGCGCGTAATCACTGGCAAGGAGGTTCAGGAAGGAGTACAAGTCTATTACGCCGACAGACACCGAGACCCACTACTGACAACCTATCGTTGCTCAGAGTGCTTCGACGATCGCCTTCAATCATTTCACCATTGAAAATCGCAGAGAAAATAATTCAAAAGGCAATCACAAGTTGTCTTGATAGGCTGGGGATTCCCCACATCTGTCCGCCGATGTACATGCGATCAACCCTCCCGGTTGGTTGGCCTGACCTCACGTTCGTTGTGAAGGGAATCCCTTATGCCGTCGAAGTCAAAACAGCCGTAGGTAAGCGCAGTAAAGAGCAAATCGAGATGCACGAGCGCCTATCGCGCAACGGCTGGCATGTTCACACCGTCCGATCTCTCGATGAATTTCTGAAAGTCATCAACCCTTGACATCCTCCCCGGCCTGAAGGCGCGGGGATTCCAAGAATACAAATATGCTAGACATTTGCAGAGCTAGGTTGGTTGACACTTCGACGAGCATTGCGCGCCGAGGCCGAAGCCTTGGCGTGACTGATATGCTCTCCATGTCCTTTAACCGGCTGTCCACCGGCAAATTGAAGAATGTTTTTCGCGGCATTCTGATCTCTGTCCAAATGCTCGCCGCAGTTTTCGCATTTGAACTCGCGCACTTCCAAACCAAGGCTGCTGTGTATGTATCCGCAGGAATTGCACCGCCTGCTGCTTGGGAAGAATCTGTCTGCTACGCGCAACTCGCGGCCATACCAGGCACACTTGTAAGTCAGCATCGAACGGAACTGCCCAAAGCTGGCGCAACTGATATGCTTTGCGAGTTTGTGGTTCTTGACCATGCCGCGCACGTTCAAGTCCTCGATTGCCAGAACATCGAACCGGCGCACCAAATCTGTGGTGAGCTTGTCCAGTGTGTCCTTCCGGCAGTTGGCGATCTTGGCGTGCAAACGAGCCACTTTCAACCGCTGCTGATTCCAACGGCCGCTGCCCTTGATGCGACGGGCGAGAACCCGTTGCAATCTCGCCAGCCTTGCGGCGTGGCGGGCAGTGTGGCGTGGGTTGGCTATTCGAGTGCCGTCACTCAAGGTTGCCAAACGGCTAATTCCAAGGTCAATCCCGACCTTGCTTCCAGTCTTGGGGAGCGCGGCCTTGGCTGGTTCGTCCAGACAAAGACTCACGAAATAGCGTCCATCCCTGCCCTTGGTTATCGTGCAGGTAGTAGGCTCGCTCGCGAAACCGCGACTCCATTTGACATGAAGCCGACCGACTTTGGAAATTGTGAGGTTGCGGTTTTCCGCATCCCATTTGAAACCGCCAGAATGATATTCGGCGGATTGCTTGCCGTGCTTGGAAGCAAACCTTGGATAGGCTGTCCGCTTGGCAAAGAAATTGGAGAACGCAGTTTGCAAGTGCCGCAATGCCTGCTGCTGTGGGATGCTGGACGATTCACGCAGAAAAGCAAACTCGCCGGTATTACGATGTTTAGTCCAAGCCGCGCTGCTGGCGTTGTAATTGACCGGCTTGCCGTCTTTGAAGCTGTCCGTGCGGAGGCGCAAGGCAAAATTGTAGGCGTGCCTGACACAGCCGAACTCCCGCGCCAGTTGCCGCGCTTGGCGGTCTGTCGGGTAGCATCGGAATGTCATGCGAACTTTCACTTGCAAGAATCTACTCCGTCTTGTAAGGTTTGTCCAATGCTAATTTCAACCCATAAATAAATCCAATGAACCCAAATAAAAACCCCACACAATGCGAAGCTATCCTCAACTTCCTCCAGAATGGCCATGTCCTGACCGCGCTGGATGCCCTACAGCTCTTCGGATGCTTCCGTCTGGCGTCTCGCATCCACGAACTCAACAAACTCCCGGGAGTGACCATTGAGAGCAAGAAGGTCGAAGGCGAGAATGGTAAGCACTGGAATGAATACAGGATTGCTGCGTGAACTACTTCCAGCACCACATCGGAGACTATCGCAGGGACACTAGTCACCTCTCCCTGCTTGAGCATGGCGTTTACCGCCAGCTACTCGATTGGTACTACCTTGACGAGAAACCAATACCCGCCGAAACCCAAGTGGTTTATCGTCGGTTATCGGCAAAAACCGAGTCGGATCAGGCCGCTGTTGATGCGGTGCTCGCTGACTTCTTTCGACCCACCAAAGAGGGATGGAAGCACAAGAAATGCGAAGAGGTTATCGAGGAGTATCACAAAAACTCTGAAAAAAATAAGGAAAATGGGAAAAAAGGAGGCCGTCCTCCAAAAGAGAAAAATAACCCACAAGAAACCCAGTCGGTTATTGTTGGGTTGCCAGAACAAACCGAATCAAAAGGCAACCAAGAACCATTAACCAATAAACCAGAAACCAAAGAACCACAAACCAGTCTACCCCCTAAGCCCCCAAGGGGGCGAGAGAGTGACTTCGAGACTTTTTGGGCGGCATACCCCCGAAAGGTTGGAAAGGATGCGGCTCGCCGCTGTTGGATGAAAAAGAAGAACCTTCCGCCTGTTGAGAATGTTCTGGCTGCTGTGAAGAAGCAGGTGAGGTCTCAAGAGTGGCAGCGCGATAGCGGACAGTTCATCCCTCACCCGGCAACTTGGATCAATCAAGGTCGATGGGACGATGGCGGAATGGACTACCAAGCGCTCTCGGGCAAGCCTCAGCGGGCCGCATCACCACCAGCCCCACAGGGGCCTTCGGTTGAAGAGCAACGCGAGGCGCTGGCGCAGGAGTGGTTTAACAAACAAACATTCGCCTCCGCTCCGCTTCCTCACAAAGATTGGCCACCAGAGCTCAAAAAACAGTATGAGGATTATCTGGCCGCCGAGATGGCTGAAGCATTTGCAAAAATCCGCCGATCATGAGTAGAAAACTCGACGCTGTAAAAAACCTTGCCCTCCACCCCGGAACCGGGGAAACGGAGTGGCAAGCTGCTGCGATCGCATACTTCCGAATCCTCCGGGCCAATGGAGGCAAGGAGCCAGTTGATAAACCGCAGGGCGTTCGCATGGAGCACCCCATGCATCAAAACCCTGATCCATGGTATCCATTTGGTCAGGCAAGTGCCAAGGCAGATGCGGAGGCACGAACACATCACCACTTTTATAAATCGCCCGAGGAGCAGGCGAGGGAGGCAGGTAATTTGCGCAGGCAGCGCGAGGATAATGCCGCACGGAAACGTCGAGACGCTGAAGAGGAATTTGCGAAGTGGAAAGAAGGACAGCGCAAAAAGGATGAGGAGAACAAATTCTCAAAACCATTTTCCGAGACGTGGAATGGAGGTGTAAGACATGAGACCGCAACCGAAGCTAATATAAGGCAAGAGAATGCAGAGATTGCACGCCGCGTTATGGAAGACATTTACCGTCGCGCAAATGGCGGTTAAAAATAATTGAAAATAGTTGTTGCCATTCAAACCCAAGCGACTATCTTAAATCTCGAACGAGGGAAACCTCACAACAACCAAGGAAACACACATCATGAACGGACACGCATCAAACATCTACACCGCAGACGGACTTCCTCACAAAGTCACTCACGGAGACTACCTATCCAGCCTCAAGCTGGAAAAACGCAAGAAGGTTGCGGAGCGAGCCCAGAAGGCATCTGCTCTCGCCAACAAGTTCCGGGCAGAGTAATCATTTCTCCATGATGCACGGGGTCGCTCCCTGTTCTCCAAAATAGCGTGACAGCCGGGAAAGTACCGGCACTAATTTCAATCAATAAATCCAATGAGCAGATCAGTATCACACCACCCATACGCCATCGCAAAGGCGTACCTTTCGTTTGAGCTGGGCGACCACCTCGGAGACTGGACAGATTTTCTGTATTACATTCGTGATGTTTTCACAGGTAAAGCGGGTCTCGAAATCAACATCGCGGGACAAAAAATCACCCATTTTCCGGCGATGGAAGAAGTGGATTCATGGGAGGGCAGGGAAACCAATATAATCCTTCAGGGGGAGCTATCCGAAATCTCCGTCAGTACGTATGGAGGAATCGCCCGTGTTTCACTATCTCCGATCGACCCGGACGACACCCATCACGTCATGGCATGCCATCACGCCGGGGCTGCGTTCCAAGCATTCATGCTGGCAGCATTCCCTGCAACCTCTTTGAAAAAAGTAGGAACTTTTTCAAGTGGCGAGGAAGTTTTCACGCGGATCAACCCAGAGCCACCAGTGGTCGCTCCACAACAACAAGACGCATGAGTAAACGCGATACATCAACCGTGCTACTGGTACACAGCCAGCACATCCCAAAAGAGACCATTATGCCGAAAGGTGTGGAGGTCGCAGCGTGGCAGGAGATTCTGGAGCGATTACAGCCCCATGAGCACTTTGTCGGCTGCAACCCATTCACTGAGACGGGCAAGTCAAACAACCGCATCTGGGTGGCATCACAGCGCGGCAGGCTGTGTCCTGTGTTCGTATCAGCTCACACCAAAATCATCGACGCGGTGAAAAAAGTGCGGCAGTTGAATCGTATTTACCCGCGCTATATTGGATCGACCCCAATAGGAGGATTGTTCGAGGCTTCTGATGTGCCTGAATCCCCGGCAACCGAGGAAACCGGACTGTGAAAGCAACCAAATCCAAAATCATGGCCAAGATTGGCCGAAAGGGAGGACGAAGCAAATCCCCAATTAAACAGGCAACCGCCATCCTAAATGGACGTAAGGGAGGCAGGCCCAAGAAAAAGAAATGAGGCGATCACCATTAACTCGTAAGACACCCATGAAGCGAGTGTCTGACAAGATGAAGGTGAAAAACGCCGAGTACAAAAAACTCCGATTAATCTATCTCAATGAAAACCCTATCTGCGAAGCCTGTAAAGCCTCACCAGCCCAAGAGCTTCACCATAAAAGTTCCCGGGGTATCAATCATAACAATACCGCCACTTTTTGCGCGACGTGTAGCGCCTGCCACCGCAAAATCCACAACCATCCAAGCTGGGCTAGAGAAAACGGATTCCTCGTACGAGCCTGAACGCGACCACTGCCTATGGGTTGGAGATCAGGACGGATTTATGCGAACAGAATGCGAGAACATCTTTTGCTTCGACGAGGAGTTTAATCCATCCATGCAATATCGCTATTGCCCCGGATGCAGTAAACCGATTTGTGTGACATCGCAAGACCACGAACCAGACATCGACTAAATGAGCTTTCACCACACCAAATGCAAAGGCGAGATCATAAGGAGCGATCCATCTCCAGACGCCATTACGCGTGTTCTACGCGAGCGGACACACTGGTGCAATTGCTCCAACTGGAAGATTCAGCCAAATGGGTACTACAAAGTCTTCAGATATGGATTCTGGGAGGAGCCAGAGAGCGGTGAGGTAATGGAGGTTCAAAGAAGGAAAAAATAAAACTTGAAGACGCTTGGGATATGCCCATAGTCAAAACCATCAATCAATAAATCTCATGAACCCGATCATCCTCATCATTGTATGGCCGCTCATCTGGAATACCGTCATATGGCCTATGCCAAAACCTGATCCAACGCCGAAGGCAAAGCCGACACCACCCAGCCATTCAAGGGCGATACCTACGCCTATTCCTACTCCTCGACCAACGCCGACACCCAAGCCAACGCCAACGCCAACTCCACCAAACATCCTAATCAAACAAGTCTGCCCTCCGGGCAACCCAACGCCAGCCACATCGCGACTAACACCGTTCAGCAACTAACCTAATAAAATGAAAATAACACATAAAATCACAGGCGCGACTCTATTTGAGTCAGAAGCCGAAACGATGAAGCAGCTTTTAGAATACGCACACCTTGGAGACGCAGACCTTGGAGGCGCAGACCTTAGAGACGCAGACCTTGTAGGCGCAGACCTTAGAGGCGCATACCTTGGAGACGCATACCTTGGAGGCGCAGACCTTAGAGACGCAAAATTGCCATACGCTCCCAAGATCGAAAACATTGATTCAAGGATTCTGGCAGCTATTGAGTCTGGCGGCTCTCTAAACATGGGACAATGGCACTCATGCGAAACCACCCATTGCAGAGCAGGGTGGGCCATTCACCTAACAGGAGAGGCTGGAAAAGTTCTTGAGGATCAAATTGGGTCAGCCAATGCAGCAGTTTTGATCTACATGGCAAGTCGAGGGAGTTTCCCTAATTTCTATGCCGACGATGCAACGGCTATGGCTGATATTAAGGCGTGTGCAGCTAAGGAGAAGAGAGAATAGCTATGAACCCCTCACCCATCAAAGAAATGAGCTGCACCAAACTTACTAATCACGAGAAAAACGCCATCGCTGTATTGAAGAATATAGCTAAAGCATGGCCTAAATCACTTTGGCTGTTTTCTGGGGGTGGAACTCTTCATGTAATGAAAGTTGGCAAGAATGGCGGCAAGGTGGTGACGAATACCGGCGCATTCGACCCTGACTACTCAGTTGCGACTATCAACATAGAAAACGATGGAGGGGACTGGTAACATGACAACTGAAATCACGCCGGAGAAATGCCCTCCTGATACTTGCCCCAAGTGTGGATCAAAATATAAAACATCAACCGTTTTTGACGGATGCCATCTACATTATTACAAATGCGATACCATTTACAACCGAAACGAGTTAAACTCTCGAACACCCCTCTGCCGCGCACTTGAGCGAGCGCAGAAAGCGGAAGCGGAGCTAAAACTTCAAACCGGAAGAGTAGCCGTGCTTCTTGGAACCATCAAGGAAAGGGATTTGCTGAAATCCGAGAACGCCAAGCTGCGAGGGATTGCGGATAGACTTATTCAGTATATCAGGGACTCGGACAATGATTACACTGCCGATGTTTTCCGCGCCGAGTACGAACAACTAACCAGAAACGACAATGAGTGATAAAACGCCAAGGACTGAACGCGAGTTCCACGACATCCATATCAGACATGAGGTGGCGCACTTGCTCGCCTTCCGTGAGGCAAAATGCTTTAGCGAGAAACTAGAGTCAGAACTCGCCGCCGCAAACGAACGCGCCGAGGCATACAAGCAAGTTGCGGAGGAGTTGGGTAAAACTCTATGGGGATGCTATACAAGGCTGAGAATCGCTCTCGGAGAATCCATTGGGGAAATCATTGATATTCCTGAAGCGCCTTCACGGCGCGACAATATCAAGGCTATTGGTGCAGCCCTCGACAAACTCGAAGCCATCAACCAACTCAAAAAGGAGATCAAATGACAACTGAAACACCAACGCAAGAGGCTCTTGCTAAATTTAAGGGGCCGTTTCGGTACGATGATGAAATTATCTTAGAGGTAATTGATTCAGAAGGAAATCCCGTCGCCTTTCCATCCTCTTTTGATAACGAAAGTGACGAAGAGGCAAAACTTATCGGCACCGCAATAGCCGACTTCCTCAACCAGCAGGTGAAGAGGGATGTTTATACGGTCGATAAAGAAACGGAATTGCTCTATCCGATCATCAGGAAAAACGGCGAGTTTTTTATGGCGATTCACTCAGGAGAAGATGACGCAAAGATCATCACAGACAAGCTTAATCGGCTCGCGGGAGGTCATCGCTCGGAATTTATCTGCGAACGATGCCTACTTAGACAGGACGACACATTCCCCAAAAATCATGACTTCTAAAGAACCCCACATCCACATTGTAGGACACGAGAGTGACTACGACGACTCGCATGTCATCCATGAGACTGAGGATGACTTCTATCGCTACTCATCTCCCGACATCAACTTCTACAAGTTCTGTCCAGAATGCGGGGCGCTGAACAATACCAAGTTCAGGGGTAAGCGGTGGGATCGGTATCATCAGAGGAAAGCGAAGAAGCAGAAGCCTTATGTCCCGACCGGGAAAGAGGTGCCGAGTCCATTTTTTAGGTGCATTGAGAGAGGGGAGCTGCCCGGAGGCATGGAGGGAAGGAAAAAATGAAGGCTGCCATAATAGACCTGACTCAAGTCCTCAGAGAGATGCTCGACGAGTACCGGGAGCAGAGAAATTTCTATTGCGACATCCCAGACTGCTACGATCAGTGCGTTCATCACCTGCATACCCAGAAGGGAATCATCAGGCGTTGTGCCAAGCACAAAGGTATGGATGTCATCGCAGTGCCGCACCTTCCGTCGTAAAGTAAGACATTGACACCTGTAGCCACGCAGGATAACGGTAGCTCTCGGGAATCAAGGGTACTCAAAACCCGTCAAGCATAAAAGTCAATCCATTAAATCATAACAGTGTGGCACCTCGAAAAAAAAAGACACCAGAACCCGATCAACAGGAGAGAAGGCTTGTCGTTTATGTGCCATCCACCAAGCATGGAGTACGCAATCCTGACGCCGAAGTAAATCAGCGCGTTGGTGCCGTGATAAAGCTCTTGCTCGAAGGTGAGCCTTATTCTGAAATCGTGTCGAAATGCAGCGAATGGTACGGGGTTTGCTCAAGGACGACAGATCGATACATCAAGGCTGGCAACGAGAAGATCAGGGAGGTTATGAAACATGAGATTAAATCAATCGCATCTATCAACATTAACTATCTACGTTATACTGCTAAGTTAGCTGAGAAGATGGGACAGCCGGGAGTCTGTGTTTCTGCCATCAAGGAAATCAACTCCATGCTTGGCATAGGCCCGGACACAATCACTGCATCGGACAAGTTCGGAAATTCGATCACGTTCAACCTAACTCGCCGGCACAACATTGATACCGAACAAGTGGACGGTATGGGCGATGACTCGATAGACGTTGAGATTGAGGAGGACAACAGCGATCTACCAACTGGGCTGATACCGCTATGAGAAAGCCATTGACCAAGAAGAGAGCCGTCATCATGGCTCACAACATCCGAGCTCAATACGAGGGCTACAAAGAGCAGGGCATGCTCGCTGCCGCGAAATACATTCTACTCTACGCGGTTGAGCATCCAGAGGAAGACAAGGACGATAAGACCCTCGACTATGCCGAGGCCGAGAACGTCGTGCGATCATTCATCAAGCACCTCCTCAATAATAACCAGTTTGAGGCAGCCGCCGTGCTCATGTGGGGCAAGCAGGTATTCAACTACGAGCCAAAGAGCGTACGAGACGTCTGGAGGTGTTGCGAGCAGTACGACAAGCTGCTGATCCCCGGCTCTGGAGCCATGGGTAAGTCTTACAATGTGGGCGCAAAGTTCTACCTCGAGTGGTGGAAAGACCCAGAGTACACCTGCATCAAGGTCGTCAGCGCCACCAAGGAGCACGCCAAGACGAACATTTTCGCCTCCATGCAGAACTTTCACCGGCTGGCAATCTTGAGGCCCAAAGGCTGTGAGAGCCACGAGGCCGCTGAATCGATCAAGTGCAACTCAGACGAGAAGCAGGGCATTCACCTCATGGCTATCGCAAAGGGCGAGAGTGGAGCTGGTGTGCTGCGTGGATTCCATCCTGTTCCCCGCCAAGGAGAACCCCACCCGGAGTTCGGCATACTCTCCCGGGTGTTCGCGCTTCTGGATGAGGCCGAGGCAATCCCGTTCGGATGCTGGGAAGGTGTCAACAACATCGCATCCACGATCGACAGCTCATCCAAGAGCGGGCAAATCAAGATTGTGGCAGCGAGCAACCCAAAGAACCGAGCCAGCGACTTTGGGCAGCGATGCGAGCCGGTTGGCGGATGGACGATGATTGATAAAGAGACAGACCTCGAATGGACAAGCAAGGAGGGCTATCACGTCCTGCGGCTGGACGCTGCACAGAGCGAGAACGTCATCCAAAAGAAGATGATCTATGAGGGCTTCCAAACATACGACGGTTACATGGCGTATCTTCAGGCCGGGAGAACTGCGGAAAGCGACACCATGGCCCGGGGATGGTTCCCCGCCGAGGGTACAGCAATGTGCATCATCACCCCAGCCATGTTCGAAAACTCGATCGGCATCTACCGCTTCATCGGGCCGGTCGTCCCATTGACAGGCATCGATCTAGCCCTAGAAGGCAACGACAATATGGTGGCGGCTCATGGCCGATTCGGACTTGTGGATGGATGGACGCCACAGTCAGGAAAGATCATTGCCTTCAACGAGCCGAGGGTAGGACTCCAGCTCGACGGGCTGGTGATGTTTCCGAAAGGCGATACCGTGAAGCAGACCAATGCCATCAAAGACTTTTGTAAGACAATGCGCATCAAGCCTGGTTGGTGCTGCGTCGATCGTACCGGCAATGGATCGGGAGTACACGACTGCCTGCGTAACGACATCCACTTCGGAGAAGATGTGATGGGAGTCAACTACGGTGAGGCAGCGACAGACAGCCGCGTGATGGCAGACGACGCCAAGACATGCCAAGAACAGTACGACGGGATCGTGACCGAACTGATCTTCGCATTGGCGAGATTCTTGGAGTTTGGCTACATCAAGATCAGTCCGTCATTCAGGAATGAAGAGCTGTCCAAGCAATGTGTGAGTCGCCGGTACAAGCAGAAGGGCAAGGGCCTCAATCGCGTGGAGCCGAAGAAGGAGTACATGCACCGCCTTCAAGCCAAGAGCCCGGACGCGATGGACGCTGTCAGCTTGATGGTTCACTTGTTCCGCATGAAGTCTGGCGAGATTGGATCGATGACTCCGCAGAAACCACCACAGAGAGAGGATCGCCAGCGCGAGCAGTTTGATGTTGGGAAACTCGATTTCATTGATTTCTCAGGTGATTAAAAATAGTCGAAAATAAAGTTGACGGCGATATTGCTTGGGTTATTGTAATCTCAATCAATAAATACCAATGAAACTCGCTCGATCAAAATCACAAATCAACTCGGCGCTCAAGAGAGCTGGAATACCTTTAGAAATCCAGAATAACCGCGGCGGATATTCGTATTTTACAGACATGGAGGGCAATCAAGTCGGAGAATCGGTAATGGTTTGCTATTTGTCTCAGATTTCAGTGGGGGCGTGGATTGCTGAGGCATAAAACCGAATTGAAAAATGAAATTATCACAGAAAAAGACCTGCAATGAGTGTAAGGCGCTTGGAGGCTTCAGCTATCGCCCTGTATGCTTGCTTGGATTTTCCATAAAGGCAGGAAAGCGTCAATTTGATGCGGCGGTTCCTATGGAGCCATGCCAAAAGCCAAAAACAACCACGGGTCTTGTTTCTCTATTGAACAAGCGCCGATAATACAACCAATAAATCCAATGGCCCTACAGCAATACACTATAAAACAAATTTCCTATACCGAGGCAATGAAGCTGGTGGTGGAAAGGCACTATCTGCATCGCAGGTGCCCGTGCAGCATAGCCTTCGGGCTGTTTCTGGGCGAGGAGATAAAGGGGGTTGTTTGTTACGGTACGCCCAGCAGCTCGTCATTAAGGTGTGGAATTGCTGGCCCAGAGAATGCAAAAAATGTCATAGAGCTGACTCGCCTTTGGGTGTGCGATTCTGTTCCGAAAAATGGAGAGTCATTCCTCATTGGGAACACAGTGCGGAAATCTGGAAAGGAGATCGTGGTTTCGTATGCAGAGATAAATCAAGGACACTTGGGTGTTGTTTATCAGGCAACGAATTGGATTTACACCGGTCTTTCCGCAAAGCGGACGAATTGGACAATTGCAGGAATAGATAAGCACTGCCAAACCATAGCGGACAAATATACAGCGGAGGAGATACGCCAGAAATACGGAGATAGATTCAGCCTGCAAGAGCGCCCAAGAAAGCACAGATATGTTTTCATCAACGCATCCAAGCCCAGAAAGAATAAGTTGCTTTCCGTGCTGCGATACCCCGTACTTCCATATCCAAAAAAATAATCCAAAAATACCTTTGAAAACCCAAGCGATATTTGGGAGAGATGGATCGCAACCAATCAATAAAACTATGAGCTACGGAATCAACCCACCAAAAGGAGTCGCGTTTCTGCGCGCTCTTGTATCCAGCATCAAGAACATCGAAAGGGAGGCCATATTACTCATCGGAGAACTGGAGCAGGACAATGTAAGACGAAACACAGAGACCGATCGAGAGTTGCATGGCTCTTACCAATCTCAAGAGCCGCGCCGCCCCTGTCTAAGCGAGTATGTTGGAGCATATGGAAACACATATAAATGCGGAAAGCCAAGCGGTCACGGAGGCACGCACGCGCCGTATCCCATCGGCTCTCCGATATGGACGGACGCCATGGAGAAAAACAACAAGAACGCGCCAAAGACCTGTGGCAACACATTCACCAACTGCGCGGGCGACACCTACTCATGCTCGCGCCCAAAAGGCCACGCCGGACATCACGCCGCCAAGACGGAGTTGGGATTTGAGACGCAGTGGCCGCAGGGATATGGGGAGAAGCCAGCCTTTCAATGCACCGACACAATGTCTGTAGAGGCTTGCGGCGAGGCCAGGTTCTACCGCTGCACCAAGCCTCATGGCCATGAAGTTCCTCACGAGAATCGGAAGTCATCGGGCCTCATTTTTAATTGGTAAAATAATCCTTGCCATCAACAACCCAACCAAATAAACATTTCCATTGACGGTTGAAGAAAGAGCGACCATTCACTGCAAAAAACTGAGGCCGAGCCACCAATGCCCAAGGTCTTGCGACCAACAGGCGGGAAAGATCACATAATGGGGTGAGTGGCAACACCGGGCGAAGATTGCTCTTTCTTCAGTCGTCATAAATAAACATCCAACCAAATAAATAAATGAACATCGATCAAATCCTCGCCATTGCAGCCATCGCGCTCATCACGTTCGCATTCCTCATTCAGGTGCATGAGGCGGACTTCATTAACAACAATATCGACAAATATACTCCAGTCGCCTTAGTGCTTGAGATTGTCTTGAGACTCACGATCTCCGCCTGCCTTGGATTCGCTGCCGTCGAATGCATCAAGGTCATCTTTCAACTGTCATGAAATTCTTCATCGCAATAATCGTCGTGGCCGCATTTGTCCTGATTGTGGCCGCATTAATTCCACCATCACCACTATGAGCCCGCTTGCTCAATCTTTAGCCCTCACAATGCTCAGGGCATGCCTTGTGCTTGGTGCTATCTTCTGGGTAGGTCTGGCATCTATGTGCGTGAAGACCGCCGTATCAAAGCGCCAGTATGGATACATCATGGGCGCCGTGTTCTTATACTTCGTGGCGCTCGCTTACGGCATGCTTGCCGCATTCTTGTGAGAACCATTCACGTTGTAACAGGAGCACTGCTGATCGCCTGCGCATGGGTCGTGCTATATTTCAGCGACCAACTGGAGATGTGGTTTCCTGACTCAATGCCCGACATGATGTTGTTTGGAGGATTCCTATATGGCGCAGGAATTGCTTTCCTTCTGCTATGAACGTATCAGAACGCACCCGGCTACGACAGCCATGCAGACACTGCGGACGATGGTTTGGGGCTCACAAGGCCGGAACACTTCACTGTCCCATGACTCAGTCGCCATACACGCACTACCACAAGGTTCAGAGGTTCGAGAAAAAACCCCTTGACGCGCAACAGGCGACAACGTAAGACATCCCAAATGGGATTGTACCAATTTACTAGAAACAGGATTCTTGCGAATTTTCCAAATCCCGGATGGTGGCAACCCGGAGGGCCAGCGGCACGACATGGGTATGCGCAAACTGACCCTAACTATGTTGCACCCTATTACGGCTATCGAACCCCGGTATTTTCTGTTCGAGTAGCACAGATATTTGGGGGCTATGTGGGACTTCAAAACGAAATATGGGGCTTTTACGGTGACTTTGAAATTTTTACAGCCAATGCCACAACCCAATACATACGCCCGCTTGAAAACTGGAGTTTAGATCAGATATATGAAGGCTCCAGACAAAAGCCGTGGATGGCGTGCGGCGGCAGCGTGATTGATCCTTGACCAATTTCAATGTAAAGCGTAAGACATCTCCCATGGCAAAATTCATCGAAGGCAATACCTACAGCAATTTCCCGGCGCCCAACTACGGGACGAACAAATCCACAACTACGCCCAATGTTCAGGCATCTGCCGAACCAGTGATGACCAAGGTTGCCACAAGGGTCACAAAGACCTACGCAACCTTTGCTGATGTGACGCTCCATTACCCCCAGAGGTTCAAAATTTATTCCGACGCGCTTGGCTCCTTCGTTTACCCGAAGGGTCGGTTCCCTGGAGCGCCGATCTTCAGAGCGTAAACAATTTCCTTGCAGCGCCAGCTCCAGTTGAAGCTAACTACCCTGGTTACAGCACAACATAGGACTCAACCCAGTGAAAGTCTGGGAGCCTGCTCCAATTTCATAGCGCGGTGGACAAGTGGTTAAGTCACCAGTCTCATAAGCTGGGGATCGTGGGTTCAAATCCCACCCTCGCTACCAATTTCATCCACTATGTTGTGGAAGGAGTTACGAGATCGCTTTGGCGGTCTCAGCCAATTTTCTTACGGAAAAAGTGATTAGAATTTCCATTAGAAATCCCCTCATAGGGTATAAATGCAGCAAAGATCAATCGATTTATACCCGATCGGCAATAAAGAACGCCCGGATGTCCATTAAGCACCAAATCCTACCGTACGGGATATGTCAGCGCCCCTTATCGCCCTTACACCGAGGACGCGCCACTTTCTTCGACTTGGGCTCCTCTTCGTTCGTCACCGCACGACCGTAGATCGTTTTACGAGCGATTTCATTTGGGAGCTGCTGGACGAATATCTTCAGGCGAAGTTGTCGCTCTCCGTCCATCAATTTGCAGAGATGGGAAAAATCCTCACCGCCTGAAGCTAGCTTCTCGGCATCCCTGAGCGCCTGACACTGCAATTCATCGTATTGATTCATGGCGGCACACTACACTGACTGACTGCGGCGTGCAGCAAAAAAAGTCGTTGCCACGCGATGCGTTCTATCGTAAGACATTGACCCATGCCTCCAGTCAAGGTTTCACAATCAATTAACACGATCTAATCATGTCCACACCAATTAAGGGAATGGTCTTCCCCGGCGGTTATCATTTCTTTGAAGGCGACGTGAGGCTCGACTCTCACTTTGACCTCGACAATCTGTATGAGGTGGTCAAAGCGTACCGAGCCAACAACAACCTGCCAGTTGGTGATGTTGTGGGTGATGTAAACCGGCAGCTATGCGGGCGCGTCCCGACCTTCTGCCATGGAGTTGATTCAGTGGAAGTGAACTTCTCATCCGTTGAGCGACCAACGCCACAGGGCGACCTGCTCAACGATGTGGTGACATGGGCAAGCAACCTTCTAGCTACAGGAGAACAGATCAAGCTGGTTTCCGACACCGAGGCATCACGCAGGTCGTCCATCTGCGCCGCCTGTCCGAACAATGCCAACTTCAGGGTCGAATGCCAACCATGCACCGACAATGCGCTCCGGGTCTGCGCGTCAGTACGTCAGGCCAGAGATGTTGGCATGAGTAAGATTCTGGGCGGATGTCACGTCCTTCGCCACGACAACAGAACCGCGATCTTCATTGAGAAAGATCAGCTCTCCAAAGCACAAAACCTCCCAGATTCCTGCTGGATGAACGAAGCATAAAATGGCCACAACAAAACCACTTCCGGCCAAAGTCACCAACCATTTTGCGAACATAGCGCCACGCGTTACGGATGCCCATGGAGCCCCAAGAGAGCTTGACCTTCCGTACGAGCCAGCTTCGGGCAATTCAACGGACATCATCAATGAGGATACGTTTGCCGTTCAGCGGGTATTCAAGGACTCTGCGCAGGCGGCTAGCTGCTACAAGCGCCTCAAGAACGACAACAACGATCGAAACAAGAAAAACCAGACGATCCAAAAGAAGCTCAACAACGAGCCGCCAAATGACCAGAAAAAGCTCGAAAGTATGGGTCAGGGATGGAGAAGCAACCGGCCAACGGGATTCTTATCCACGATGGTCTCACGCATTCAGCCTCCATTCAAAGAGGTTATTGAAACCGCCAGCACATTAACATTCTCAAAATATCCAATTGAATCAGCCGACTCAGAACATAAGACCAAGGTATTCCGCGAGGAAATTACCAAGACCATCCGGGGGTGGAAGGGACATGCCGACCTTCTTGCTCAGACAACTCATGAAAATACAACCTTCGGATTCTGCGCATGGACATGGGATGACCTTCGGGACTGGAAGCCAGAGTTCCTTCGTCAAGACAACGTATTCTTCCCAATCGAAGCCCCTCAAGATGCCAACGCACTGCCTCTCTGGGGAAGAAAGCGCCGCTATCAAATTTCCGAGCTTCTTCCAGTGTTTGAGAATCCTCGTCTCTCTGCTCTTGCTGGTTGGCATCTCGATAATCTTGCAAAGGCTATAAATCAAGCCGTTCCAGCATCCCGTTCACTCAATAGCGACGAGGACGCAAGGCGCTGGGAGGATTGGATTCGTGAGGGTGGATACGGAGCCGCCTACGAGACCGACGCCAAGTACGTTGAGATCGGAGAGGTTGTGGTGCGCGAGCCGAAAGGGAAGGTTTCCCGCTACGTCATGAACGACAAAGACGGATCGGAGATTTGCACGCAGCTCGATCGGTACGACTCCATGAGTGAGGCAATTAATCTGTTTGCCGTGGAAGTTGGAAGCGGATCACTTATGTCTTCCCGCGGCGCAGGCCGAGACTTATACAACACGCACATTGCAATCGACCGAGCCCGAAACCTCGTGATCGACAACGTCTATCTCGCCAGCGTCATTCTCCTGAAGAAAACCATGAACGCGAAGCCGGGAATAGCGCCGCTGACCGTGGCGCATCCGATCGCCTACATCAGTGAAGGATTTGAAGTGGAGCAGCACGGCATTCAGGCCAATGTTCAAGACTTCCTCGACCTTGATAAATTCTGTTCAGGACTGGCAGAGATTCAGGTTGGAACATTCCTCCCCGGTCAAGTCACCGATCCAAACTCAGGCGATAAAGAAACCGCGTCCGAAGTCAATCGCGTAGCAGCCATTGAGAACCAACTACGTCAGGGCATCTTGATGCGCTGGTCTATTCAATACTGCTTCGGAGTGGAGCGCATGCAGCGTGGAATCTGCCATCCCGAGCATGTCAAGGCCGCTTCTGATCTATTTACCAAACTAAGCGCAGCGCGACAGATGGAGGGTAATGAAGCAGCCGTATGGGCTCGCAAATCAGTTGTCTCAGCGTTTGAGAAGAGCTGGCTGACGCTTCCGGCATTCCTCGTTCCATTCGATGTGCCGTCACATCTCGACGAGGACGCTATCGCATGCTGCTTGAACATGTTTGAGCGAAATCTCGACGCGGCAGACATTCTGATGATGGCATACTCTCCAGCCGAAGAGCTTCTTCCTGATACAACTCAGCAGGATGCTACATCACTTGACCTTGTTGTTCAACGCTACACCGGCAACGCCAATGTGAATCAGGCGGAGCTGATGAAGATGGACATCGCCAGCAAGATCGGGGAAGAGACTGCAAATTCG
>Ga0302198_10000867_pt1 | contig 33848 bp, 20 predicted proteins | sample II_Bog_N2_2_FD_193521 | JGI IMG/M metagenome (GOLD analysis project Ga0302198, IMG submission 193521) | Peat permafrost microbial communities from Stordalen Mire near Abisko, Sweden - II_Bog_N2_2 | ecosystem: Environmental > Terrestrial > Soil > Wetlands > Peat | place: Sweden: Abisko...
ACCCCGAGAATCCCAGCGACGGAGCAATCTCCTTCAGATCCTCGATTACATCCTCTGGAATCCTCATGCTGATCACCGTCATCTGACGGTCCTTCTTAAGCCGTGCTTTAATCCGTTCACTCGCAGTCTTCATAGGCTCTCCTCTCTTGCGCCGTCGCCGGCCGCGCCGAAATAATCCGAATCGTGTCATCTTCCCATATCAGGTGAACGACGAAAAGTAGCCGCCAATCCTCGGTGAACCCAACAGCCGCGTCCCGCGCATCGTCCTCAACGCCTGCCTCTTCCAATCTCACCAAAGGATCAAAGAAGACTTCGCACGCGGTCTCGAAGCGGACCCCATGCTTGCTCTCGTTGGCAGTCGCTTTTTCCGCGTTCCATACGAATCGCTGCCCGCGATAGAGCAGATGCACGTCCATTCTTCCTATATATACATTGTATATCTATTCGTCAATCCCTCCCTCACCTCCCACAGGCAACCCCTCCCGCCCCCCTCACATCAAAACCCTCAGTTCGCAAATACAATCGCGCAGCCCTCCCCCAATTCGAGCCGCGCGGAATCCGGGATCCCGTGGCAACTGTCTTAATCGTGGAAAGCGACCCTCTCCAGGGATTTCTGAGGAAATCGATTCTGGAGAAGCAATTTCATGACGTTGTCCGCGTCTCCGATGCATCCGAGGCCCTCTGCCTCGTCGAACAACCCCAATTCGCCCCCAAGCTTGGACTCGTCATCGCCTCACATCCCATGCAGGGCATCGGCGGACCCGCCTTCGTCGCTGAACTCCACTCCCGCCTACCCCAGGTCCCTATCCTCGTCCTCGGCGATCCACACACACTCAACCCCGACATCGGCTCAGACCATCTCAATGGCGGATGGTTTCGCATCCTCCCCCGGCCCTTTTCCATCGATCAGCTTCTCGAGCTTGCCAGCCAGATGATGTCCAATCCCAAGCTCAAAACCGCCTGATCCACACTAACCTGGCCTTTGCCAACTCCCATCTCCCTCCAAATCCCCCCTCCATCCATAGTGTGAGCCAAATCACACACAAAGAGCCTATCATCGCGTAAGAATAGCCTTCGTTGAAGGCCCTCGCTGCGCCTTTCCGCGTGCGAGAATCAGGTTGGAGTCATACATGGCAGCATTTGGTAGCTTCGCTCTTATCATTGCTTTGGCGCTCGCCGCTTACAACCTTCTTGCTGGCATCCTGGCCCTCCGGCTCATAGCCACCGGCCAGCCCGTTGCCGTCTCACCCGAGCGCCTGGCAGACACCGCCCGCCGCGCCGGCATCGCCGGTTTCATCGCCGTCTCCGCCGCCGCCTTCGCCCTCATCTACTCCGTCTTCATCAACGACTTCTCCATCACCTACATCATGGAGCACTCCAACCGCGCCCTCCCCGGCGCATACAAGTTCTCCGCTCTCTGGTCCGGCCAGGAAGGTTCCCTCCTCCTCTGGGCCTGGCTCCTCGCCGCCTTCGGCTTCGTACTCCGCCTCACCCACAAGCGCGACGTCAAGCTCTACGCCTACGCCGGAACCATTCTCGCAGGCATTCAGGTCTTCTTCCTCGCCGTCCTCAACTTCTCCGCCCCGCCCTTCGCGCTTTACGCCGGCGCCCTCCCAGACGACGGCAACGGACTCAATCCCCTCCTCCAGTACCCTGAGATGGTCATCCACCCGCCCATGCTTTACCTGGGCTACGTCGGATTCTCCATCCCCTTCGCCTTCGCCCTCGGCGCGCTCATGATGCGCTATCCCGGCGAAAAATGGATCAAGATCACCCGCATCTGGACCCTCGTCACCTGGCTCTTTCTTACCTGCGGCATCTTCCTCGGCATGCACTGGGCCTACGCCGTTCTCGGCTGGGGCGGCTACTGGGGATGGGACCCCGTAGAAAACGCCAGCTTCATGCCCTGGCTCACCGCCACTGCCTTCCTCCACTCCGTCATGATGCAGGAGAAGAAAGGCATGATGAAGAGCTGGAACGTCTGGCTCATCTTCTCCACCTTCCTCCTCACGCTCCTCGGCACCCTCCTCACCCGCGCCGGCCTCGTCAGCTCCGTCCACGCCTTCGCCCAGTCCCCCATCGGAACATGGTTCGCCATCTTCATGGGCGTCGTGCTCGCCGTCTGCATCTTCACTTACATCCTCCAGCGCGACCACCTTAAAACCGACCATCACCTCGAGTCCCTCGTCAGCCGCGAATCCAGCTTCCTCTTCAACAACCTCGTCCTCCTCACTGCCTGCTTCGTCATTCTCTGGGGCACGCTCTTCCCCATCCTCTCGGAATACGTCGTCGGCAACAAAGTTACCGTCGGCGCTCCCTGGTACAACCGAGTCGCCGTCCCCATCGGCCTCTTCCTGCTCTTCCTCACCGGTGTCGGCCCACTACTTCCCTGGCGATCCACCTCCATGCGCGCCATCCGCCGTAACTTTGTCCTGCCCACCATCGCCCTCTGGGTCACCGTCATCGTTTGCTTCGTCGCCGGCGCCAATCCCTGGAAGGGCGGCACATTCGACCAGGGCCCGTTCTACGCCATCGTCGGATTCGCCATCTCCGCCGCCGTCTTCGTCGCCATCCTCTCCGAGTTCATTCGCGGAGGCCAGGTCATCGCCCGTCAGACCGGCAAGAACATCTTCTCCGCCATGCTTCTTCTCACCCGCCGCAATACACGCCGCTATGGCGGCTACCTCGTACACATTGGCGTCGTAATCGTCGTCATCGGCCTATGCGGCGCGGCATTCAACAAGAACATCGAGAGTGAGCTAGCCCTCCACGACAAGCTCAACATCGGCCCCTACACCCTCGAAAACGTCGGCTTCACCCAGGACTCGAACGAGAACTACAACTCCGAATTCGCTCAGCTTGACGTCTACAAAGGCGGCAAGAAGCTATTTCAAATGACGCCTGAAAAACGCGTCTACCTCATCACCGGCCAGCCCCAGACCATGGTCGCCATTCACTCCACCATCGAGTGGGACCTCTACGTCGTCTACGAAGGCACCAACCAGGACACCGGCCAGCCCATCATCAAAGCCTTCCTCAATCCGCTCGTCGGATGGATCTGGGCCGGCCTCGTCGTCCTCGTTGTCGGCACCCTCATCGCACTCGTTCCCAGTCTCTCGCCCGCCACCGCCTCCCTTCGCGTCCCCGCCGTGCGACCCGTTCCCACCGAGCCCGCCCTGAAAGGAGGCAGTCTGTGAAATCTTCGCCTCGCCTCCGCATCGGCCTAAAACATGCTGCGGAAAAACTCGAACCCGGAAGCCTTGTATCAGGGCGTGGCTTCAGTCACGCCGATAGATCCAATGAAATGAATGGGGCTTTAGCCCCCGCTCCAGCCTCTTCGCGAGTTAAAACGCCGGGTGCCCCATCCATTCGCCGCTTTCTGGCGAATGGGTGGGAGACCACAAAAGCCAAAAGTCTCTTTCTCAAATCCGCGCAAGCCCTGCTTCTCGCCATCGCCGTCACCTTCTCTCTCGGCGCCACCGATGCAAGTTCGCGCTTCAACGACCTCGGCCATCGCCTCATGTGCACCTGCGGCTGCGCCCAGCTTCTCGGCGAGTGCAACCACGTCGGCTGCCCTGAAAGCGGCCGCGAGCGCGAAGAGCTCAAGGCCCAAATCGCCTCTGGCAAAACCGACCAGCAGATCCTTGACTGGTTCGCCGCCAAATACGGAGCCACTATGCTCGCCGCGCCCACCATGCAAGGCTTCAACCTCGTCGCCTGGATCGCCCCATTCGCCGTCCTTGCTGCCGGTTTCCTCGGAACCTTCCTACTCGTCCGTCGCTGGTCGGTCGGCAAAACCCCGCTCCCCTCAGGAGCTTCAATCGAAGCCAACCTCGACCCCGAAGAACGCGAACGCCGCGAAAGAATTCGCCGGGATACCGGCATGGACGGAGACCTTTAATGACTACACTCCAAGGCGAAATTGCCGCCATTGCCCTCACCCTCGCCCTCTTTGTCTACACCTTCTGGCCCGAGAACGTCTTTGCCTCCCAACGCCAGAAAACCCGTCTCGACTACCTCAACGAACGCAAGGAGCAGCTTTACGAAAACCTGCGCGACCTCAACTTCGAGTTCAAAGCCGGCAAATATCCCAAGGAAGACTTCGAAGTCCAGCGCACTCTTCTTGAACAGGAAACAGCCACCCTGCTCGCCGAAATCGACCACCTCGAGCAAGCCTGAGAAAGCGACACTGCCACCACCAAAGATGCTGTCATCAGCAAAAATGCTGTCATCCTGAGCGAACGGGGCCCCAAGCGTTTTTCAGCTTGGGGGTGGTGAGTCGAAGGATCTGCGGTTGTTCTTGTTCTTGCCTTTGCTCTTGCCTTTGCTCTCGCCTTTGCTCTCGCCTTTGCTCTTGCCTTTGCTCTTGCTTTTGCTCTCGCTTCTGCCCTTGCACTTGCCTTTATGCCTCCACCCAAATTCGAATCCTGAATCACCCATAGGAACCTTCATGAAAATCCGAACCACTCAAATCGCACTCCTCACCCTCCTCCTCGCAGTCCCCCTCGCCCACGCCGCCTCCGTCACCGGCACTGTCACCGACAAGACCACCGGCAAGCCCGCCGCTGGCGACACCATCGTCCTCGTTGACGTCCAGGCCGGCATGGGCGAAGTTGCCACCGCCAAAACCGATGCCAACGGCAAGTACACGCTCAAGGAGCCCGGCCCCGGCCCCTACCTCGTCCGCGTAACCCACCAGGGCAGCCCCTACTTCATCGCCGCGCCCCAGGGCGGCGCACCGGGCGACATCCCCGTCTTCGACGCTGCTCCCAAGGTCCAGGGCGTCTTCATCGAAGCCGATGTCCTCCAGTTCGAAGCCGCCAACGGCCAGCTCACCGTCGCCGAGCGCTATTTCGTCCACAACAACAGCACCCCGCCTACCACGCAGTTCAGCACCAAATCCTTCGAAATCGTTCTCCCCGCCGATGCCGTCGTCGACGGTGCCGAGGCCCAGCGCCCCACCGGCCTGCCCACCTCGCTCAAGCTCGATCCCGACGGCCCCAAGGGCCACTACGCATTCAACTTCCCCATCCAGCCCGATGACGGCGAAAAGGACACGCAGTTTCAGATCTCCTATCACCTGCCCTACGCTGGCGAAAAGTACACCTTCAAGACCCAGGTCACCATGCCCGCTGATAACGTGGGCGTCCTGCTTCCCAAGAGCATGACCTTCACCCCCGGCGCGGGCGCCAGCTTCAAGAACGTCCCCGAAGATCCCGGCGTTCAAACCTTCGTCGCCAAGAATGCAGTCCCCGGCAAACCCATCGAGTTCACCATCTCCGGCACCGGCTCCGTTCCGCGTGAGCAACAGGGCGCTTCGCAAGCCGGTAGCATGCCCGGTCAGCAGGATGCAGGCCAACCCGCGGCCGGCCCCAGCAGCACGCCCGGTGGCGGCATCGGCGCGCCCATCGACACACCCGATCCCCTCTCCAAATACAAGTGGTGGATTCTTGGGAGCCTGGCGATTCTTCTCGCCGCCGGCGCTGCCTTCTTCCTCCGCAAACCCCCGGGCTATGTGCCATCCGGCGCTGCCTCAGCCGCCACAGCTTCAGTAGCCTCGCCCGCCTACGCCGGCACACCTCTCACCAGTAGCTCCGCGAAATCAACTTCCCTGCTCAATGCCCTCAAGGAAGAGCTCTTCGCAATCGAAAGCGAAAAGATCAACGGCACCATCACCCCTGAGGAGTACGCCAGCGTCAAGTCCGCACTAGAAATCGTCCTCAAGCGCGCCCTCAAACGCCAGTAGCTGCACCTTTGTGAATTCCGTTCGTAGCACCGGCTTGCAGCATCCATTCGTAGCGCCGGCTTCCCAGCCGGCTGTACTGGCGGCATCCCTGCCGCCAGGTTGTGGGTGCCCCATCCTAAAAGCGTTTTTTGCTTTTAGGGTGGGAGGCCATTGCACCCAACCCGCCTCTTTTTTTACTCCGCTGAGCCGAATGCACCGTGCTCCATCCATTTCCCGTCCTTTGTGAAATGGGTGGGAAGCCATTGCATTCCCGATCGCCCAGATTCCCGCGCCGTAGGCGCAGCGTTAGTTAGCCCCGCGCTTCAGCGTGGGGAATTCTCACCCATGAATGATCCCAAAGTCCCGTAGGGACGGCCCTTCATGCACGGGGATGACGCATCTCCAAAATGCATCACCCCTTTCCACCCAAAAAATCCCTCGAATATCCACCACCCCACCCTTGTATCCTTTCCGAATGAAGACTCTTCTTCGCACTCTTCTCTATCTCGCCTTCATCGTCTGGCTCGGCGCTGAAGTCTTCTTCCCCGTTGTCGCCGCCATCACCTTCACCACGCTCCAGCCTGACACCCACGCCGCCGGCACCATTGTCGGCCACCTGCTCCGCATCCTCCATTACATGGGCCTCGTCTCCGGCATGGTTCTCCTGGCCCTGCTTGCCCTCGCCCCCGCCTGGGGTGTCTACCGCCCCCGCATCGCCCTCGCCGTCATGGCCCCCATCTTCCTCATGATTGCGCTCACCTCTTACTCGCAATTCCTAATCATCCCCTCCATGGAGCGCGATCGCATCGCCGCCGGCGGCGCCATCGACATCACCACCCCCGACAATCCCTACACCGCCCACTTCAATAAACTTCACACCCGCAGCGAAAACGTCGAAATTGGTGTTATCTTCCTCGGCCTCATTTCCGTAGTCCTAATCGCCCTCGCCGAAACCCGCAAAACATAGAGCTCCGTTTCACTACTTCACCTCATCACTTCTTAACTCCATCACTGTTCCCTGTTCCCTGTCTTTGTAGACCCTGACCCCTGAACCCTGGACCCTGTATCATCGAAGCAAATGAAAACTGGAATCATCGGCCTGCCTCAGGTCGGAAAAACGTCTCTATTCAAGATCCTCACCAAGGCCAAGCTCGAAGAGAAGGCCTACTCCAATCCCCGCGAAGAGCACATCGGCGTTGCCCGCGTCCCCGATGCCCGCCTCGACAAGCTATCCGCCCTCTACAGCCCCAAAAAGACCACCTACGCCACCGTCGAATACGCTGACGTCGCGGCAATCGGCAAGGAAGCCCTCAAGGAAACCGCCTTCCTCACCAGCCTGCGCAACGTCGACGCCCTCATCCACGTCCTCCGCGCCTTCGAGGACGACTCCATCCCCCACGTCGGCCCCATCGATCCCCTCCGCGACATCAAGAACGTCGAGTTTGACCTCATCATCAGCGATCTAGGCCAGGTCGAAAAACGCCTTGAGCGCCTCGAAAAGGACCTCAAGAAGGGCCGCACCAGCGAACTCGAACGCGAACAGGCTCTCCTTCTCCGCTCCAAAGAAGCCCTCGAGTCGGAACTCCCTCTCCGAGAACTCGAAATGACCAACGAGGAAAAGAAGCTCATCAAGGGCTTCATGTTTCTCTCGCAAAAGCCCATGCTCTACGTCGTCAACATCGGCGAAAGCACCACCCTCGGCGATGATCTGAATGAAGCCGTGAGCAAATACAAGCTCGACGAAGTCGCCGCGCGCCCCAACGCCGGCGCAACCGCCATCTGCGGCAAGGTCGAAGCCGAGCTTGCCGAGATGGACGACGAAGAAGCCGCCGAATTCCTCGGCTCCTATGGCCTCCACGAGAGCGGCCTCGTCCGCCTCATCCGCAAGAGCTACGCGCTCCTCGGCCTCATCAGCTTCTTCACCGCGGGCGAAGACGAGTGCCGTGCCTGGACCATCCCCGCCGGCTCCAAAGCCCCGCAGGGCGCAGGCGCCATCCACACCGACCTCGAGCACCACTTCATCCGCGCCGAAACCATCCGCTGGGATGCCCTCCTCGATGCCGGCTCCGAAGCCGCCGCCCGCTCCCGCGGAACCCTCCGCCTCGAAGGCAAGGAATACGTAGTCCAGGACGGCGACGTAATGCACATCCGCCACAGCGGCTGATCTACGCCGCTGTCGGTAACATTGTTCCAGCCCGTAAGGATGACAGCAACACAACGCTGTCAACAACACTGTCTTCCTGAGCGAACATGACAACACCAAAACGCTGTCAACACCAAAACGCTGTCAACACCAAAACGCTGTCATCCTGAGCGAACGGGGCCCCAAACGTACTTCAGTTTGGGGGTGGTGAGTCGAAGGATCTGCAGTTGCTTTTGCAGTTGCTTTTGCAGTTGCTTTTGCAGTTGCTTTTGCAGTTGCTTTTGCAGTTGCTTTTGCAGTTGCTTTTGCAGTTGCTTTTGCAGTTGCCTTTGCAGTTGCTTTTGCAGTTGCTTTTGCGGTTGCACTTGCAGTTGTTTTTTATGAAGCCTGCCTACAAAAAAGCGCTGTCATCCTGAGCGGAGCGCAGCGAAGCCGAAGGATCTGCGGTTGCTTTTAGCCATTGCCGCGTCCCCTCAGTCGGCTCGGTCAGTAGGCAAGTTAGGAAGAGGACCATGCTCAAGCTCTCCCTACTCCTCGGCACCATCGCCGCCCTCGCCGACATCGTTGGCGGCCTGGTCCTCGTCCGCGCCAAAGGCATCGACCGCTACCTCCGCTACTTCGTCGCCCTCGGCGCAGGCTTCCTCATCGCCACCGCCTTGCTCGAAATGATGCCCGAAGGCGTCCGCCTCAACCCGCATCTCGGCCCCGTCCTCATCATGGCCGGCTACTGCATGATGCACCTTCTCGAGCACACCATCAACGCCCACTTCCACTTCGGCGAAGAGACCCACCATGGCGAATTCGTCTCCCGCCACACCAGCAACTCCGTCATGGCCGGCCTCAGCGTCCACGCCCTCTTCGACGGCGTCGCCATCGGCTCCGGCTTCGTCGTCTCCCGCTGGCTCGGCATTCTCATCTTCCTCGCCATCCTGCTCCACAAGGCCCCTGAAGGCTTCACCATGGCCTCCGTCATGCTCGCCAGCGGACGCAGCCGCGCCACCGCTCTCTACTCGGCCGTCGCCCTCGCCGCTGCCACACTCGCCGGCGTCCTTGTCATTGAACTTGTCCCCGCCTGGCTCCCCTATGGTCTGCCCGTCTCCGCGGGCGTAGCCATCTACGTCGCCGCCACTGACCTCGTCCCCGAAGTCAACCGCGAGCCCGGCATCCGCATGGCCCTGGTCTTCTTCGCCGGCGTCGCCGGCTTCCTGCTCTTGAGAACCTTGCTCCCCGCCCTTTAGCGTCCCGAGCCTTCCGTTCGCGTCGCAAGAATGCTTGTCATCCTGAGCGAACGGGGCCCCAAGGCGCACTCTTCAGCCTGGGGGTGGTGAGTCGAAGGATCTGCTTTTGCTTTTGCAGGTGCTTTTCATGAAGCCCGCTTACCAAAAAACGCTGTCATCCTGAGCGAAGTTTGGTCGCACTTGGGCCAGACGAAGTCGAAGGACCTGCGGTTGCTTTTCGCCGTAATTCAACAGATTTCAAATGCAGGCCGCCCCGCCCTACCCCTTCATCTTCCCCGCATACAACCGCCCCAGCAACTTCGCGTAGTCCACGCCCACCTTGAAGTTCGCCTTGCTCGCCCCCCTGTACCGCAGCCCAAATGCAAACGGCACCTCTTCAACCGATTCAATCTGCCCCCGCACCAGCACCTCAAGCAGCAGCTTGAAACCCGTCGACTGAAACTCGATATTGTCCACGCAGCGCCGTCGCACCAGAAACAGCCCCGACATCGGATCCTTGGCATGAGCATTCCTCGGCTGCAACGGATACGTCACCCACACCGCCGCCGCCGACAGCAGTTTCCTCACCGGATTCCAACTGCCCGTCTCGCCCCCCGGTGTATACCGGCTTCCAATCGCCACATCCCGCCCGCGCTGGATCGCCGCCACCAGCTTCGGCAATACCTCCGGCGGATGCTGCAAATCCGCATCCATTACGCCCAGCACTTCCGCGTCCGTATTCTTCCACCCGTAAAGAATCGCGCCCGAAAGCCCCCGCTGCCCCTTGCGGACCAACAGTCTCACCCGCGGATCCTTCGCCGAGATCGCGCTCACCACGTCGCCCGTCCCGTCGCTCGAGTCGTCGTCCACCACCACAATCTCGTACTCAATGTTGAGCGGATCGAGCACACCGCGCACTTGATCCAGCAGGCCGCCAATATTCTCCGCCTCACACAATGTGGGGATCACAAGCGCAAGCTTCCCCATCGCACTTCCGGGCGTATCTTCCGTCGGCGCCTTCACGTTCATACTCGTTTCCACCAACCCACCTGTAGCCTGAATCTATGTATTCAACACCGCACTCGATTGTAAATGACCTCCATTGCCGCTCGCCTTCTCCATCCTCGTTGCTCAATCCTATGCAGCCAATCAGTCACTGCCTCACAAGTCCACCACGCTGCCACCCATGAAGCAAATGTCATAAACTTGTTTCGCGCTCCTCCGTCTATCTTCCTTGAACACAGAACGCTCCATCGGCGTTCCTTGCATCCAATGCTCTGACGCGAGTAAATTTCTGGCTTCTGGGCTTTTCAATCGCTCTCGCAACCGGGGAACTTCTCTCTTGACTCACCAGCGCTCCTTTCGTCCATTCATCCTCACCCTGTTCTTCACGGTGCTCGGCTTCCTCGTCATGGGATACCACCCCGGCATGGAAGATGACGGCATCTACCTCGCTGGCATCAAGGCAGACCTTCATCCCGCCCTCTTCCCTCACAACGCTGACTTCTTCCGCCTCCAGTTGCAGTCGACGATCTTTGACACTGCCGTAGCCCAGTCCATTCGCCTCACCCACCTCCCGCTCCCCTGGGCCGTTCTCTTCTTCCAGCTTGCCTCCCTCTTCGTCTTTCTCTGGGCCGCGCGGCGCATCGCGGCCCAACTCTTCCCCGAGCCCTCCGACTTCTTTGCCCAGTGGGCCGCCGTGGCCATGCTCGCCGCCATGTTCACCCTCCCCGTGGCGGGCACAGCCCTCAACATCGCCGACCAGCACCTCCACCCGCGCAACCTCGCCACCGCGCTCTTTGTCCTCGCCGTTTCGCGCATTCTCGCGTCCAAGCCGTGGCAGGCCCTCCCTCTCGCCCTGCTTGCCTTCGCCTTCCATCCCCTCATGGGAGCAATGGGCCTCTCCTTTTGCTGTGTGCTCACTCTCACACTGCACCAACCGCTCCAGGAAAAAATCCGCAACTGGCGCACCCGCCAGGTCGCAGACTTCGCCTCCCCGGCTATCGCAGCCATTCCCATTGCCTGGATCTTCGAGCCTCCTTCTTCCACCTGGCTTGAAGCTCTCAACAGCCGCCATTGGTTCCGCCTCTACCAGTGGACCTGGTACGAGTGGCTCGGAGCCATTGCCCCCTTGGCCCTTTTCTGGCTCGTCTCCCGCATCGCCCGCAAAAGCGGCGATTTGATGCTCGCGCAGTTCGCCACCGCTATCCTGATCTACGGCATCTTTCATCAAGCCGTCGCAATGATCCTGCTCGGCCCGCAAGCGTTCATCACCTTCAGCGCCCTCGAGCCCATGCGCTACCTCCAGATCGTCTACATCTTCCTCGCTCTCATTGCCGGTGGATACCTCGGTCGCTATGTCCTCAAAGCCCGCGTCGTTCGCTGGGTTCTCTTCCTCCTCATCGTCAACGCTCCCATGTTCTACGTCCAACGACAGGTCTTCGCCGGTTCCCCCCACCTCGAGCTCCCCGGCGCTCCTCCGCCAAATGCCTGGCTACAGGCCTTCGACTGGATCAAGCACAACACCCCCACCGACGCTTACTTCGCGCTCGATCCCCAATACCTCAGCGCACCGGGCGAGGACTATCACGGATTCCGCGCTCTCGCCGAACGCAGCGCCCTTGCCGACGCCATCAAAGACACCTCCGTAGTCACCAAAGTGCCTCAGCTCGGCCCGGCATGGAAAGAGCAAACTCAGGCCCTCGAAGGCTGGTCCCACTTCCAGCTCACCGACTTCCAGCGCCTCAAGTCCCGCTTCGGCATCGACTGGGTCCTCGTCTCCTACCCCCAGTCTGCCCCCCTCAACTGCCACTGGCACAACAACACCCTCGCCGTCTGCCAAATCCCCTAGGTCTCTCACCGCCGGGTGCCGGGTGCCCCATCCTAACCGCGTCCTTTGCGGTTAGGGTGGGAAACCAATGCCGGGTGCCCCATCCTAACCGCGTCCTTTGCGGTTAGGGTGGGAGACCATTGCACAATTCCTGCCAATGACTCCCCGCTCCCAGAGGGAGCGAATGAATTCAGCCCCGGGTGAAACCCGGGGAACCAGCGCAACAAAACACCTCGCCGTCCTGTAGGGACGGCATGAGTCATCCCCTCACACTCCACGATTCGAATCCAACTGGAAGCCCCCACTTTGCGCATTCCACCCACATCGGCAAGAATAGAAAAGCAGACCCTCCAGCGTTCCCTCCGCTCCTCCAAGAGCAGAGCCGGCGATCGCTCTTCGTGTCTGTGCAGCAGCGATCCCACAGTTCTTTCCCCCGGCGTGGAGGCCGGTTCATGCTCAACCTCTCCCAGCGTCTGATCCTCGGCTGCGCGCTACTCGCCGGTCTTGTGCTCGGGCTCCTGATCCTCTCCCATCGCGCTCTCGCCGCCGCCGGTCTCGCTGGCATCGCCTATCTCTTCGCCGCTGCCGCCATCCTCATCGCCGTTGCCACCGTCGTTGCCGTACAGCACCCCATCCGCATCCTCGCTCGCGACGCCCGCAAAATCGGCCAGGGTAACCTCGAGCATCGCGTCGAGTGGAACAGCCGCGACTCCTTCGGCGTAATCGCCGTTGAGCTTGGCCGCCTCGCCATGCGACTCCGCGAGCTCCGCGACACCGAAGCCGGCCGCCGCCAAATGGAGTTCCAGCTCTCTGACGCTGTCCTCCAATCCATCTTCGAACCCATCATCGTCACCGATGCCAAGGGCGGAATCCTCAAGCTCAATCAGTCCGCCCGCGAACTCCTCGGCGGCGCTGCCGACGACCGCATGGCACTCGCCACCACCCCCGGCGGTGAAAAAATCCTCGGCGCCATTCGCGACGCAGTCTCCATCCAAAAGGCCATCGCCGATGAAGACGATGCTGCCATGTTGCCCATGCGTATCGGCGACCGCCAGCGCAGCTATCGCCTCCGAACCACCCCCATGCGCGATGCTGAAGGCCGCCTCCTCGGCACCGTCACCACCCTCGAAGACGTCACCAGCCTTCAGGACATCGACCGCTTCAAAACCCAATTCATCACCGTTGCCAGTCGCAAGCTCCGCGATCCCCTCCTTCAGCTCCGCCGCGGCCTTTACGCCCTCAACCAGGGCTTCGGTGGGCCTCTCGAACCGCTTCAGGCCGAACTCGCCGTCGGCGCCTCAAACGAAGCCGACAAGCTCAATGAAATTATGGGCGACCTCATTGAAGTTGCCGAGCTCGACACCGGCAAACGCGATCTGAAACTCGAGCGGCTGCGGCCCCTCCAGGCTCTCTCCGATGCTCGTGACCGTTACTGCGAAGAGGCTGCTCAAAAGCACATCCGCGTCGAGGTCAAAGCCTACGCCGACCTATCTGTTGTCCAGGCCGATCGCCGCGCCCTCCGCTCCATCCTCGACAACCTGCTCGTCAATGCCATTCGTTACACACCACCCGACGGCGAGATCCTTCTCGCCGCCGAAGAAATCAAAAACTTCGTCCAGTTCACCGTTCGCGACTCCGGCCGCGGAATCGAAGCCGAACGCCTAAGCACCATCTTCGACCGCTTCAATCCATTCTCTGAGAGCGGCTCTGGTCTCGGCCTCGCCCTCGTTCGCCGTCTCGTCGAATCCCTCGGCGGACAGATCGCCGTCGAGAGCCGCTTTGGCCACGGCACCACCTTCCGCTTCACCCTCCCCATCGCCGCGGTTGAAGCGCTCCACCATCCGGTCGAGGTGGGCTGACAAATGCCAGAGATCAAGCTTGAGCAGAAGATAGAGCCCGCAAAACTACGCATCTACATCGGTGCGGCTCCCGGCGTCGGCAAAACCTATGACATGATCAACGACGCCTATCGCATGGTCCACCAGCAGGCCGTCGATGTCGTCATCGGCCTTGTTGAAACCCACGGCCGTGCCGAAACCGAGGCCCGCATCCGCGACCTCGAAATCATCCCTCAGCGCGTTATCCCTTATCGTGGCGTCAACCTGAAGGAGATGGACGTCGACGCCATCATCGCCCGCCATCCCAACACCGTTGTCGTCGACGAACTCGCCCACACCAACGTTCCCGGCAGCAAAAATCGCAAGCGCTACGAAGATGTCCTTGAGCTGCTCGACGCCGGCATCAACGTCATGACGGCCGTCAACATCCAGCACCTTGAAACCCTCAACGACGCCGTCAACCGTTCCGCCAGCACCACCATCCGAGAGACCGTACCTGACAGCTTTCTCAAGCGCGCCGATGAAGTCGTCAACGTCGACGTCACCGTCGATGAACTCCGCACCCGCCTCCGCGAAGGAAAAATCTACGCCAAGGAAAAAGTCGAGCAGTCACTCGCCAACTTCTTCCGCAAGGGCAATCTCAACCTCCTCCGCGAGCTGGCCCTCCGCACCACCGCTGAACAGGTCAGCGCCCGCGCATCTGAGTATCGCCGCACCCAGGGGCTCGAACAGGCACATGTCCCCGAAAAAGTCATGGTCTGCTTTAGCGCTCGTCCCGGTAGCGAGCGCCTCATTCGCATCGGTGCCCGCATCGCTGGCCGCCTTGCCAGCAACTGGTACGCCGTCTACGTCACCCGCCCAAACGACAAAGGCCACGACGACCCTGAAGCCTTTCACCGCATCGAGGAATACCAGAAGATGGCCAAAGACCTTGGCGCAACTGTCATCAATCTCGTTGACCGCAACGTCTCCGACGCGCTCATCCGCTTCGCCCAACAGGAGAACATCTCCCACGTCGTCTTCGGCCAGCCCATCCGCTCGCGCTGGAACATTCTCCTCTACGGCTCAGTCCTCAATCGCTTCCTCTCTGAAGTCCGCGACGTCACCGTCCAGGTCGTCCCCATGCAAAAACCCCTCCGCCGCAGCCATTAATATCCAGCGCCGTTCGATCATCCGTCCTGTTCAGCCTCAGACCCCTCACTTCGCCAGACCGCCGCTGGCCTCACTCTTCGACCTCGCGTGCCGCGCCTCCACATCGCTGTTCACGCTGGTCATTCGCCTGGTCAGAACCTCCCACGGGCTAAGGTCGATCTTCACCACACCGTAGTTACAATCTTCCCCGTCAAACCTGCCCTCCTTGGGCTCGTCGCGATACTCAAACCAGTGGTAGCCAACAACTCCGGGAATGTCCGCAAGCGCATTCGCATATGCCGCAAAGCCATCCGCCCGGTCAGCTTGCGTTGCCACCGGTTTCCCGCCTCCCCTGGAATTCGGCAGCCCGCTATCCATCGCTTTGAAGCTGAACTCCGTCAGCATCGCGGGCTTCCCGCTAACACGCGTAATCTGCCTGAGCTGCTCCACCGGCGGAACCGCGTTGTAGCTGTGAAACGAAATCACGTCGAAGTATGCGCCCACCGCACCTATCACCGCATCACCGGGGTACACCGCGAACCGGCATCCCAGTACCAGGTGGTTCGGATCGTAGCGCCGTATCGCCTCGCTGGTCACACGCGCATACTCCGCCGCAACCAGCCCGTTGAACTTCGCGCTGTCCTCTTCCGTAACCTCGTGATTCAGCGCCTTCACAAATGCGCTTGCCTTCATGAACCCGGGTGCCTCGTGAGGCATTTTCAGATAGTCCTCAAGCAGGCTGTCCTTCGATCGCCAATCCTTGCCCCATCGCAGCTCGTTATCGGTGAAGTAGCCAAGCAGCCACGGGTCCTTTGCATGGGCCGCGCACTTCCGCGCTGCCACTCGGTCCGCGGCATCCCGAAACTCCGGACTGAAATAATCCACCACCCCGCCTCTCAGCCAAAGATCTTTTTGGGTCGCTGCGGCCATATCCAGGATGACGGTGTAGGCAATTCCTTGCCGGCTGATCTCATCCGCCGACCATGCGCCGGCGGTGTTGAAGTTCCACCCGCGCAACTGCTTCGCTGCGGTCGCCGCCCATGCGTCGGGATCCGATGGAGCACGGGGCGCCGATGCAGCCTCTGGTCGGTAGCTGATGTTATCCACCCCTTTTGAGAAGAAGGCGTTGCCATCAGGCGTCACCAGCCACCAGCGTCCGTCAATCTCTTGTGTGTGAAAGAAACCGGTCTTTACGCCAGTCAACTCAGCCCAGCCGCCAAACCGGTCATTGTGAGCAGCGCCGCCTGCCAACACTGCCAACGCGAGTGCAATTAGGATTTTCATTTGCCACCATTGAACCACAATTTGCTGATGCGAACAGCAGTCGAATCCAATTGAAGCCGTAGAGGTTCTTTCCCAGGAGCAGGGATTGTTGGTGTATTTCCGCCGATCCGCAAAGAACCCGAAGATGATGTTGCCCCGTGCCTATTCCAATCAGCGACCCTTTGATACTGTTCTGTCCGAGTGAGCACTATCGAACAGAACTGGAATGTCCTTTGTCCGATACTTTAGTCTAGGTAGTTAGGGCCGATGATGTCTGACCACGCCCTTGTAGAGCTATCGGGTATCCGGCAATTGTAGGCCAATCGGGCAAGCACTCAAACGTGAAGTGGGTTGCGTGTTTTCGCGGCCTGCGAGGAGACTGAAATGATTCTTAGAATGATTCATCGACAGATAGGTTTTGCAGGCTTGGCGTGTGCGCTATCGCTCGGTGCCAGCCTATCGATGCAAGCACAGGACAACAGCAGCACCACGACAAAGGACCAGACGACTACCACGACCACAACGCAGTCGTACGATTCCTCCGACTGGAAGGCGCCGCGCGGCTACGAGGTGGCCTATCCAGAGAATGGTTCGCCCAACATGGTCGCCCGCCAGGGATATGCCGCGGGATTCAGCCAGGGTCAGGCAGACGCTGGCCGGGCCAAGAAATTCAAACCGACGGAGTCCGCTGCATACGAACACGCGAAGATACCAAAGGGCATGGACAAGGATCAATTCAAGCAGCAGTTCCGCGAGTCGTTCGTCAAGGGATACTCGAGCGGATTCAAGGGCGAATAGCCGCGCCTCCCGGATTACCTGATTCAAGAAAGGGTCGACGATCTGTCGGCCCTTTTTCGTCAGGCAAATTGTCCGGTCGTGCATAGCCTTCTTGAAGTCGTGCATCGCCTTCTTGATGACGCTGAATTCGGCCCGACTCCCCTGATCTTCGGCACCCCGGCATCCAGGACACCCCGGCGCACCCTCCCACCATGGACCCGCCCCCTCAGACAGCAATGGGAAATCACTGTTTCCCGAGTGCTTTCTCAGTCGATCTCCTGCCGCGGCAAGCCCGGCCCAGGCAGTCGGCTCCGCGATCCGGCCCCGGTGACGCCTGATGTATCCCAGTCTTGAACCCCGAATGTCTGACAGCTGTGAACTGACAACTGTGAACTGAGAACTGAGAACTGAGAACTGTGAACTGAGAACTGAGAACTGCCTTTAAGGCACCGTAAACGGCCTCACACCATCCGTCGGGAACAGCCCCGTCGGCGCGGTCGCCGTCGATGGCTGCGCCCGGAACATGTAGTGAATCGAGAAGCCCGCCGAGAGCGACGTGTAGTTCCGCGAGTTGTTCGCGCCCACAAACCCGCCCGCAAACCAGTGCGGCCCGATCTGGTACGACACATGCGTCCGCACATCGTAGTTCGGCCCCACGCTCGTCTTTGCCGGCAGCATCGGATTGCTCTGCGATGTCTCGATCGATTTATCCACCGCCAGCGGCCACAGCGGCGTCAGATCTTCCTGGAACGCCTGCACGCCCAGGCTCCCCATCGCGTCGTAGTGCCACCTCGTCCCGTAGTGCCCCGTCCACGTGAATGGCACATTCGCCAGGAAGTATGCCGCCGGGCTGAAGTATCCCCCCATCCCGTGCGTAAACGCGTCTTCGTTGTGCGCGTAATGCATCGCAAAGAAGTTCACGCCCACGCTCAGGTTTCCATACTCCGGCATCGTCTTCAGGTGCCAGTACGCCCCACCGCCGCCGTCAATCCGCGTGTTCGATTCCGTCTTGTAGCCCGTCAGATACTGCCCACCCGCGTTCAAATAGAACCCTGACTCTGCATCGCCCTTCGAAAACTGCACATTCCCCTGGTTGGCGATCACGCCGCCCCATATCTGCCCCAGCGTCCCCAGTGAGTTCCCAGCCGGGTCCCTCAGTCCGCCGTACGAAAGCTGCGTATCCTTCACCGGGTCGCGGCTCACGCTGATGATGAACGGCCCATTCGCCGGCTTCCACTGCGCCCGCGCCGTAAACGTCGACACCAGGAAGTTGAACGGCGTATACCCTCCGCCAATCAGGAGGTGCGGAAACGCCAGTTGCACCTCACCCCCTAGCCCTGTCGCATTCTGCTGTGCCGGCAGATTCGTATTCGTAGTCGTCAACGTGCCAATCGGCTGAGGAATCGACATCAGCACTGACCCGCCCGTCGTCGACTGCTGCACCGTGATCACGCTGGTTCCATCCGCCTGTCCCGAGTCAAGAAACACCGGCTTCGCTATGATCGTCAGGCGCGCGTTGAACCCCATCGGCATCGACGCTTCAAACGGCGCCTCCAGCGCCGCCAGGTGATCGTAGCCCAGAGCGCCAGAGCGATAGTTGATGATCCCATCGCCACCCAGCCACGGGCTGTAGCTCGCTTCAATCCCGCGTAACTGCATCTCCGCTTCGTCGCGCGGGCTCATCGGCTGTGCCTGCCGCTGCGTCCTCACCCACGGCCCTCGCAGCGGAGGAAGGTTCCGCTCCTGCAGTTCCTGGTCCGTCAGCCCCGTTTCCGAACTCGTTGTCGGCGTCGGTGCCTCCGGCAGTCCCTGCGTCGTCTGCTGAGGCGCGGATTGTTCCGGCAACTGCGCCGCCGCCGTCGGTGCATTGCCCAATGTCGCCGTTCCAGGCGCCGCAGTTCCCTGCGCGGCCTTCTTCTTCGCCTTGCCCGACATCCGCGTCTTCTTCTTCAGGCTGGGCGTTGGTTTAGCCGGTGCCGGCGTTGCCTCAGTCTGCTGAGCCGACTGCGGCTTCGGCGCTGAATATGCTCCCGTCGCCGCTTCCTGCGCCGACGGCGTGTACTGCGCCGCAATCATTGTTGAGGTCGGGCTGCCATTCGTCCCGCCTGCGTCGGCGCTCGTCGCCGTCGCATTCGGAGTCCCGTGAATTGTCGCCGCCGAGCCCTGCGTCAGTTGGCTGTCGGTCTGCTCGGCCATCAGCGCATGCACCTGTGCGGCCATCGATCCCATCGGTCGCGAGCTGATCCGCAGCGCCACAGGCGGAGTTGCATCCTTCGCAACCGAACCAACATTCTTCGCTGGCCCCGGCTGACCCGGCGCTTCCTGGCCCTGCACGGCCGCGCCCGAGTGCGCCTGTCCGTCGGTCGTCTCAACGTTCTGTTCCGCGGGCGGCAGGTTCATCTTGCCCATGTACTGGCTGTCCGCTTCCTTCGATGCCGTCTGCGCACCCATGCCCGACTGCCCCTGCACATGCACCCGCACCGAGCCCGAACCACCTGTAGCAGGCCCGCTCTTCACCTGCACGTTCTTCGTCGGCTTGATGATTGTCTGCTCACCCGCGGAGTAGCTCTGCTCGATCAGCACCGGCTGCTTTTGCCCATTGGTCCCAAGTGAGTTCTGTGGCACGTACACCGGCGTCGCTTGCCCATCCGGCATCTGCCCGGCGTTCGGACTCCGGTTCGCCGTCCCCGCAGGCATCGGCAGCGGATCGCCCGACGGAGAATTCAACCACTGATTCGGTCGCGGCCACACAGCCTGCCCCGCGTTCAATCCACCCGCCGCCTCGGCTGACGCTTTCACCTGCGAGTTCGGGTGGTATCCCGGCAACGGTGGCACTCGGCTCGCCGTCGTTGCTGTGTTCCGCGGATCGAGCAGACGTTTCACGTCGCCAGTCGCCGCAAGGCCCACACCTCCCTGCCCCGCCATACCCGCATCCAGTTGCGATACCGCCGATCCCGGGGGCAGTGCGGCCAGTGACGCCCGCCAAAAGTCCGCTGCCCTCTGCGCATTGCCCCGCGCCTGCTCAAACCGTGCCGCCTCGCTCAGTATTCCCGGATCGTTCGGGAACTTCGCCAGCGCCCGCCGCAGCCACCCCTCGGCCTGGATCATATCCGTAGCCCCCAGCGCCGCGCTGATCGCCGCCTGGTAATCCTGCGGGCCGGCGTCCTCCATCGGAATCGTCTTGAATAATCTCAGCGCGTCCGCTGAGCGACCAACCTTCGCATACGCCCCAGCCACAGCCCGGCGTACCGTCAGGTTGTCGGGATAGTTCTGCGAAGCCGCCTGCAGCAGTTGCACGCCTTCCGCCAGGTGTCCGCCATTCAGGTCAGCCTCCGCGCGCTTCACTGCCCAGTTCGCCCAGATCGTCTCCACTTGCCCGCGCTGCCCACTCGTAAGGTCCGCCCGCGCATCCAGCCGCTGCAACACCGGATACAGCAGCGTTTCATCTCCCGTGTTGTAGAGCAGCCATGCGTGCTGCACCTCCAGCGCCGCAGGCGGCGGGCTGCGACGCAGCAGATAGTAATTTTCCACCCGGTTCAAAGTCTGCGTCGCCCGTCCAAAATCACCCACCGCCAGGTAGAGGCTCGCCTCCCCCTGCACAAAGTCCAAATCCACTTCCAACTGCTGCCGCACGTCCGGCGGAATCTTGCCCAACTCCGCCATAGCCTCCGTGTTCTTACCCCCCGCCATCAGTGAGAAGATCAGCCCCTTCCACGCATCCGATGCCATCGAGTGCGGCGCGTTCGCTGAGAGTTGCGCCTCCGGTGCCAATCCCGGCGTCTGTCCCACCGCTTCTGCTGACGCCATGCTCGCATGAATCGCCGTCACCATAAGCCGCCGCGTCGCTCCCGATGCACCAACAGACGCACGCATCAACGTCCCTTGCGCCAGGAACCGATACTGCATCGGCAACCGCCGCATCTGGCTTGTAGTCCTGAACTCAAGCGATCCGCTCACCAGCCGCGCCCCGCGTTCAAAACCTCTGCCTGGTCGCCCCGAGCTTCCCAATCGCCGCGTCAGTCTCTGTTCCTGAAACATCTGCTGGGTCGAACCGTTCCCCGACAAAGGCTGCTGCCCAAATCCAGATGGCGCCCCTGCTCCAGAGCCTGTGCCCGATGCCGGCCCGGTCACCAGCGGTGCCGCCTGCTTCTCCGCCGGCTTCACCGGCGCCGACCCATCGTATGGATCAGGCCCATACTTCGGCAACGGCGGCAACTTCGTCGTCTTTGCAAATGGCTCATTGTTCGGGTCCAGCAGTTGTTGCAGGTCCGCCGCCGTCACCGCACGATGCGCTTTCAAATCCTGTTCCGGATAAACCAGAATGTGCGCCAGCTTCTCTGTTGGCGAGGTCGACGGCATCGCCGCAAGCGCTGCACGATAGTAGTCCGCAGCCCGCTGGTTGTCGCCACGCGCCTGCTCAAACCGCGCCGCCAGCGACAGAATCGCCGCGTCTTTCGGGTACCGCTCCAGCCCCTGCCGGAGCCAGATCTCTGCCTGCGCCTTGTCGTTCGCTGCCAGCGCCGCTCCAATCGCCCCTTGAAAATCTCCCGGCGTCGCGTCCTGGAACTCAACCGTCTTGTAGAGCGCCAGCGACTCCTTCGCCCGTCCCACTTGCACAAATCCGCCCGCCACTGCCTTCCGCACCGTCACGTTGTCCGGAAAAGCCTGCGACGCGGCGTCCAGAATATCCACCGCCCGCGTCACGTTCCCGTTATCCATCGCGATGCTCGCCCGCCGAACGCTCCAGTTCGCCCAGATGTCCTGCACCGTCTCGCGCTGCGCTACCGTCAAATCGGTTCGGCTGCCCAGCCGCATCAGCGCCGGGTACAACATCCGGTCATTCCGCGTATTGAACAGCAGCCACGCATTCTGAATGTCGATAGTCGCCGGCGGCTCCATCTTCAGCTTCGCGTAATGAGCCTGCACCCGTGCCATCAACTCCTGCGCGCGCGCCGTGTCGCCTGTCGCCGCGTACAGGCTCGCCTCGCTCTGCACAAACTCGATATCGCCATCTAGCTGCTTGCGCACAGCCGCTGGAATCAGCCCAATCTGCTGCAGCGCCTCGCTGTTGTGATTCGTCGCCATCAGCGCGGCGATCAATCCCTTCCACGCATCGGCGCGGTCCGCATGATCCTTCAACGCCGCCTGGTAAATCTCGTACGCCTTCGCCGTCTCGTTCCGCCGCAGGTAAATCCCCGCCAGCTGCATCTGCACGTCGAAGCTCAGGCTTCCACCATTCGCGCTCTGGATCTTCGCCGCCCTCTCCAGCATTCCCTGCGCAATCTCAAACTGGTTCGCTTGCTGATAGATCGCAGCCAGCATCGAGAGAAACGCCGGATCTGAAAGCGCAGCCTCATACGCAGCCGGTGGCATCTTCTCCACATCGCTGATCGCCAGCGTGTCCTGCCCCAGCAGATGATGCGCGCTGATCAAGCCCGACCACGCCGATTGATTCGTCGAATCGGCCTCCAGCAGTTGCGAGTAGATCGCCGCTGCCTGGTCATAACGCTTGGCTTCCATCAGCACGCCCGCCATCTCCAGCCGAACATCTGCCTTCAACGTCGATCCGTTGTCCGGATACGGCAACGCCAGCGCCTCGGTCAGTACGCGCTCCGCATCCGCATTTCTGCCCTCGGCCCTGTAGATCGTCGCCAGCGTCCGCAGATACTCCGGATCACGGTTCAGGGCCGCCCGCACCGCTGTCGGAGTCCTCCCCACCACTGCCATCGCCTGTTCATTCTTGCCGTCGCGCGCGTACGCCAGGAACAACCCCCGCCAACCTTCCGTCGATCCCGGCTGCAGCTTGATGAGTTGCTCATACAGCTCAGCCGCCGCGGCATAGCGTTGCGCCTTCACCATCAGCCCAGCCAGCCCCATCAGCGCCTCGGGCGAGTTCGCGCGCATGCCCAGCGCCTCGCGGTACTTCGCCTCCGCCACGTCCAGTTGGTTGTCCTGGAATGCCTGGGCCGCCTGCGACATCGTGTACCAGAAATGCGAAGTCGCCAGCGCATCGTCCACGGCCTTGCTCGTGTACCCGCTCTCCTTCGCCTGGTTCAGGAATCCAATCGCCGCGCCAAAGTTGTTCTGCTGCATCCGCAGAAAGCCCATCCCCGCGGCCATGCGCCCGTTCTGCGGATCGGCCGCCAGAAGTGCCGCAAACCGCTTCTCCGCCTCGTCCAGTTGATGGCGGTTCAGCGCCTCAAACGCCGCCCGCTCCTCCGGTGTCTTCGCAATGCCGCTGTTCATCTGCCCCAGCGTCACTTCGTCTTTCGCCAGTTGGCTCGCCAGTTCCTTGTCCTGCGGATGCTCCTTCAGATACGCCCGCAACTCCGCTGCCGATCCCGGATTCGCAGCATCCCAGATCAGCGCCTGCCGTAGCGCGTTCTGCGCCGTCGAGTCCTTCGGGTGCTCCTTCAGAATGCGTATCCCCTCGGCACGCGTCTTCTGGTTGTAGGTCAGCATCGTGCCCAGTTCGATCGCGTAACGTTCGTCCGTCGGATTGCGCTGCACCAGCCCGCGCATCCCGGCCATCGCTGCATCTTTGCCTGTCGCTGTTCCGTAAAGTGTCTGGTAATACGCCAGCGCGATCTCCCCATCCGGCGGATGGTCCCCATAGAGTTGCCGGTACACGCGCATAGCCTCGTCGTTCCGGCCTTCTTTGGCCAGTTCGCCGGCCTTACCCAGTTGTTCGTTCTCTACATGTGTACTGGGCAGCGATTGGATCCGCGCAATACTCGGATCGTTCGGGTAAGCGCTGCGCAGCTTCTCCAGCGCCTCCCCTGCCTTGTCCGAACCCATCAACTTCAGGTCGCGCGCTACTCCGGCCAGCGCATCTAGGTTCTTTGGTTCGGAAAGCAGAATCTGCTGCCACTCCTGGAGCGCCATGTCCGGCCGGCCGCGAGCCTCGAGTGCATGCGCCTTGTCCACAAGCACCGATCTAGCCTCGGAACTCGATGAACTGGCGCCGCTCTTCCCTGCATTTTGAGCGCCTTGCGCGGTATTCTGGGCGAGGTTGACTTGGAGCGCCAGCAGCAGGCAACTCGCAGCAATCGGTCCTCGGCTCCAAGCCCCCTTGAACACCCTCATTCCCGCTTCCATCCTACGTTCAATTCCCCACTCGGACCAAAGCTGAATCTACCCTCTATGAATCCCGTGGAGAACAAGGCAAGATTCTGATCGTAATACGCCAAGTCCTTTCCGTACAATCCCGAACCCGCATCACGCATCTTGCTCAGCCGCACCGTTTGCCGAGCGCTCTCCTTTGACTGCTCAGGCTCCGCTCGCAGATACGGCAGCAGCGCCGCGGAAAACCCTACTGGTCCATCTTCCGCCATTGGAATGCCTTGGTCACTCACCTTTTCGGGGGGAGCATCATGTGTGGCAAGGTACGCGCTCATTCCCGGAAGCGCATTCAGCATCTCAGCCCTCACAGTTCCGCTCCCATTCGTCATCCCCACCCAAAGGTAAACCCGAATCGCGTCATAACTCCCGCCCGGCGCGCTTTTCCCGTTTCCAGTGTCCAGTCCCGCTGTCGGATAGAACCCATCCCCAGGAACATAGTCCACCCAATCCATCGCAAATCCATGCCGATTGCTCTGCTCAAGCAGTCTCGGAATCCCCGCCGCGATCCCTTGCCACGGCCCACCCGGATCTACCGTCGCCAGCCTCTCAAACAGAAACAACGGAACATAACTTGGATTCAGCGTCCAGGATCGCAAATTGGATCGCACATTGGATTGCTCATGGCTGAAGCCCACCGGCCCCGGCAACAGCATCGGCCCGAACCCCGGCAAATCCGCAACTTCCTTCGCCGCGATTTGCCTCATCATCGCCCGGCCAATGTCGGTGTAATGCGCAGCCTTCCACAGCCGCCCCGCCTCCACATACGTGTACGCCATCCACACATCCGCATCCGACGCCGAATTCACATCCAGCGTCTTCCACGCCCCGCTTGCGTCCTTGCCCCAAAGCCACGAAGGCAGGTGCGTCTTCAAATCGTTTTGAGCCAGGTTCGCCTGCGTCCACGCCGTCAGTCGGTCAAAGGTCGCGCGGTCATTGTCTACCAGCGCAAAGAACAGCGCATACACCTGCCCTTCTGAAGTTGTCCGGTCCCCCGCCGAGTGATCGATCACCCGCCCCTGGACATCGATGAACCGCGACTGATACGCACTCCACAGAGTCCACTGCCCCTGCTTGCATCCCCCCGTCCCGGTCACCAGCAGAAGAGACGCGATCAGCAACCATCGCTTACCCGTTCCGCATCCTCGCTGGCTCATCTCCATCTCTCCTCGAGCCTCTGGCGAATCAATCAACCATGTCGTACTGTGCCCCATTCATCGCAGCCTAATCGCGATGAGTGGGCGTGCCTTCAACCGATACCGCAAACTCACCATGCCGGGCTTTGTATCAGGGCACGACTTCAGTCGTGCCGAAAGAACCAAACAAGAGGACTGGGCTTCAGCCCCTGCAAATCAGAGCCCCTTCAATGCCGTTTCATCCTTCCAATTCGCTCAAATCCTCACCTGCCGCCCGGTCAGCGGCTTCAATCCTCCAGCATCCTCAATCGCCTTCTCGCCTTCGTCCGCAACCACTGCCGTATCCACACCGCCAGCAGCAACGCCAGCAGGAACACCACCACCGCCACCAGCCACGAAACCTCGCTGAACCACATCGTCAGTTGCGTCCACCAGTGCAACGATCCCACGTGGTAGACCTCCGTCCCAATGCGGAACGACTGAAACTGCATCCCATGCAGCACCGACACCGATCCCGCAACCTCGCTCGACTGCTGCACCCGCAACAGCGTATCCATGAAAGGCTCAAATGCCGCGTCGTCCCTCAGGTGAATCGCCACAATCGTGCGATCGCCCACCGTCGCGTACGGCGACTTGATCCCTTCAATCACTGCGTCCGGCGTTCCCCCGGCGGTCAGCTCCCCTGACGCCGTATGCTCGTTCGACTCCGCCTTCCACCACGCATGATGCAGCAGCGGCGCGAACATCCCCATCGTGTCGTGCACCGTAATCTGCCCGCTCCGCAGCGTCACCGGCAGGTTGTCGCCCAGTTTGGCAAATCCCGGCTGATCGTCTCCGGTCCCAATCACCAGAAAGTCGTTGCCCGCCCCCGCCTGCAACGCCTCCGGTCCCGCCACCGTCACCCGCAGCGCCGGAAATCCCGTCTGCCGGCTGAAGTGTCCCATCAGCGTCACAAACGTCTCAATCTCCTGCTCGGTCGGCGCCGGCGGCAATACAACTGTCGTCTCGCTCAAGTCAGCTACCCGCGTAAACGGGAACCCCGCGTTCGCAAACAACTCCAGGTTCGGCAGTGCCGCATAGTGGGGATACCCGCTCAAATCCAGATAGCTGTCCCGCAGAATCGAACCCTGCATATTGATCGGCGTTGTGTCCTGGCAGCCCGACTTCTTCAGCAATTGGAACGTGAAATCAAACGAAAGCGAATTCGAGAATGGCCGCAGGTTCACCACCGGCACCGGCACGTCCACCTGCATCTTCTTCGACGCTTCCTGTCCCGGTATCAGCGGCACCGACCCCAGGAATGCGTTGTTCACCCGCACCTGCATGCTCGAAATCGGCCCAATCGGAATCGAGTTATACCGATAGGCCAGATGCAACTCCGAGTTCGGCTCTCGATTCGTATAGTAGAGGTCCGGCGGAACTCTAAAATACACATTCAGCGGCGCTGTTCCATCTCCCTGCAACTGCTCTGCGTTCGCGTAGTTCCACAACGCGATCTTCTTGTCCGTCTGCGCCCAGCGCGGAGCACCATCCGGCTGCTGCTTGGCCGGCAGCGTCAATCCGGTAATCGACGCCTGTACCCCGTCAAGCATCCCGGTGTGCAGCGCCACGGCCTGCGCCGCCGCCAGCACTTCGTCCCCATTCGATCCTGCCAGTATCAGCACCTTGCCGTACGGATCGTTCGGATTCGTGCGCATCGCCACCATCGGCCCGCTCACATTGACCCCATTCGGTCCAGTAAGGCTCAGCCACGCCGGCAAGTTACTCGTGGTGTCCGTAATTACAATTGCATTGCCCTTCGGTATCGTCCCGAAATGTACCGGAAATCGCACCGGCCGGTTCTCTGAGATCATCCCGAAGTAGCTCGTCACAACGCCCGCCGCTTCAATCGCCTTCATCGACGGCGTCGTAGGGAAAACGATTGGAATGTTCATCGGCTGCACCACCGCCGGATCGAGAAACGGCATCGGCAGTTGCTTCACGTCGTCTGCAATAGCCAAAAGATCGCCCTGAATATCGAGCGTCGTATTCCTGTGCACCCGCGCCCACAACGATGTGTTGGCCGGATCCTCGCAAACCAGCGTGTAGTGACCAATGAACTGAATGCTCAGATCGTTGTCGTGCACCAGCAACTCTGCCGGAATATCGAACTCCGCATCCGCTTCCTTGCTGTCCGATCCGCTTCCCTGTCCCGGCGTCGGTTGGATCGTCGCAAACAGCGTGCCGTTCATCATCAGCTTGATGTGGCTTAGCTGCGGCAGCAGGCTCGGCGAAAACGCGTAGTACACATGAATCTTCGCCGACCGCGGCACGTGCGTCTGCGGCAGCGTGAAATAGATGTCGTGCCGGCTATCTATCCCGTGCAGTTCAATCTGCGGCGATCCGGTCTCGTTCAGCGTGAACGTGTCGTGATACTGCCCGGTTTGCGGCGTCGCCGGGGTCCCCAACGACAGGTCTTTGTCGTTGGGGTGGATCACCGGGGTCCCCAACGACAGGTCTTTGTCGTTGGGGTGGATCACCGGGGTCCCCAACGACAGGTCTTTGTCGTTGGGGTGGATCACCACAGTCTTCACCTGCGCTGTCTGCGCCGCCCCTTGTTGCATTCCCGCGGTGCGTGCCGTCCCCTGCCCGCCCTGCGCGTTCTGCCCGTCCGCTCGCAACAACCCAAGCCCCAACCCCGCTCCCAGCGCAAGAATCACCAGCGACCGCGTCACTGAAAGAGGATCCCCGGTCCGTCGGTTGTCCTTCTCGCGCCCCGTAAACAGAGTTCTGAACGTCATCGCCAAACCATGCATCGAGATCTGGAAGATTCGCCCCAGGCTGTGCAGCACGTCGTCACTTTCCCGACCCTGTCCCCAGCCCAGCCACGAGTCTGCCCGTGAATAGAGCACCATGGTCAACACTTCCTGTTCCGCGATGGTGAGTTCCTCAAAGTGTAATCGCTGCACCGACCCCTCGGACGAAACCACCGTCGCCCGCAGCTCCGTTCCCACCGCCGGCGCCGGAAACTTCAGCCGCACCGGCGTTCCCGGCATAAGGTCCAGCGCCTCTGGAAGCCGTATGCTCGTGCCTCCCGAAGACATGTCGATCGTCTCGCCGTCGATCATCCGTCCATCTTCCATGTGCACCGCCAGCGGAGTCACAAAGCTCACCCGCACCGTCGTCCTAACCTGCTTCATCTCCCGCGCCACCGCCGTGCAAACCCCTAGCAGGATCACGTTGAAGATGCACCACACCACGTTCATCAACACCGTGCCCGGCCTGTCGCGATCCCAGATGAAGAACCGTGGAATCGCCACCACCAGCCCAAGCAGGTTAAACACCAGCATGATCAGGAACGGCTGCGCAATCCGCGTGTCAAAGAACGTTCGCCGCACAACCCCGCCCTTCGTCGTCACGTTGAACTTGCCCAGCTTCGGATTGATCAGCGCCAGCATCGTCGGCAACAGAATGTAAGGCGACAGAACAGTCTCGTAGATCTCGTTCCAGAACGAATGCCTGTGCTCGCCCTGGATCCTCGAGTTGGTCACGTTCGACAACGTCAAATGCGGCAGAGCATACGCCAGAATCGCCGCCCAGTAGCCCGGAATGTTGGTGTGGTTGAAAAGCAGAAAGATCAGCGGCGCGCTCAGAAATATCAGCCGTGGCACCGCATACAGAAAGTGCGCCATCGCGTTGAAATAGCAAAGCCGCTGCGCAAACCTCAGCCCCGGCGCAAACAGCGGATTATCCGTGCGCAGAATCTGGATCATCCCTCGTGCCCACCGAATCCGCTGCCCCACATGCGCCGCCAGCCGCTCAGTCGCCAGTCCCGCCGCCTGCGGAATGTTGATGTACGCCGTCGACCAGCCATTCATTTGCATCCGCAGCGACGTGTGCGCGTCCTCCGTCACCGTCTCCACCGCGATGCCGCCCGCATCGTCCAGCGCCGAACGCCGCAGCACCGCGCAAGACCCGCAGAAAAACGTCGCGTTCCAGAAGTCGTTCCCGTCCTGCACCACACCGTAGAACAGCTCGCCCTCATTCGGAATAATGTGAAACTGCCCCAGGTTCCGCTCAAACGGATCGGGCGAATAAAAATGATGCGGCGTCTGCAGCATCCCCAGCTTCTCGTCGCGAAGAAACCAGCCCATCGTCATCTGTAGAAAGCTGCGCGTCGGAACGTGATCGCAGTCAAAAATCGCCACGTAGGGCGAAGACATCGTCTTCAGCGCCGTGTTGATGTTGCCCGCTTTGGCGTACTCGTTGTTTGGTCGAGTCCTGTAGCCAATCCCAGCCTCGAATGCGAACTCCTGGAACTCCTGCCGTCGCCCGTCGTCCAGAATGTAGACGTGCAGCTTCTCCGCCGGCCAGTCGATGTTCAGCGCCCCCAGCGCCGTATACCGCACCACGCTCAGAGGCTCATTGAACGTGGGAATGATCACATCCACATGCGGCCATTCTTCGGTTGCATCCGGCAGTGCCACCGGCGCGCGCCGCAGCGGCCATATCGTCTGAAAGTACCCGAGAAACAAAATAGCAAAGGCGTAAACCTCCGCCACCAGCAGGCAGAGAATGAAAAACGCATCCAGTGCGCCCCAGTGGTTCGACGGATCCTGAAAGAAATGCCACGTCTGCGACACTCTCCAGTACCCATAGCGGCACGTGCAGAACACCGACGTGATCATCAGCACCAGCGTGATCAGGTAGGAGTCTGAGCTCCGCGCCAGCACCAGCGTCATAATCAGCGTCAGCAGCCCGCAAACCGCCTGCTGCGGCCATGTCAATGGAAGCACTACCAGGAAGCCGAAGACCACCGCGCCTGCAATCAGCACCAGCAGCCGAAGAATCTTGGTGAAAAATGTCTCTCCGGCCCCGATGTCCTGCCAGACGCCCGCTGGGCTCATCGCTCACTCCAGCGCACGCCACGATAGGTGGTCGTCGCCGGAGACGACTGGCTCTTCACCCATCCTGCAAGCTGGTTGAAGTCCTCTGCAAGGCTTGAGTTCGGCGCGTAATCCATCACCGTCATCCCCTCGGCCAGAGCTTCGCTCATAGCGGGAGCCCTGCGCAGAACAAAAGGCAACAGCCGATCCCCAAGCTGCGCGCGCAAAACCTCCCGCACGTCCAGGTTCAAAGGAAGGGACGAATCGAACTGGTTCAGGATGTAGAAAGGCTGGATCGGCTTGCCCGCATGGCTGCTGTTGTGAAGGAAGAACGCATCGATCGAGCTCACGCTCACCACCGAGTTCATGTCCGGCACCACAGGCACCAGTACCAGCGGCTGCAACCGCATGATCCGCCGGCTCGTCGCGCCGGATGCTGTAGCCAGGTCGATGATCACCCGGTTCGCTCCGCGCCAGTGCCGCGCGATCTCATTCGCCAGCAGCTCCTGGCCTGGCGATTCTGCGCCCAGTCCTTCGGGATCAATCGTGATCAACTGCACCGGCGCATCCGAACTGTTGCCCCCGGGGCTGAACGTCCGCAATACCCCAGGCCGCTGATCGCGCGCGCCAAAGAAGAACGGCAGCAGCCCGAACGAAGCCGTATCCACCAGCAACATGCGCTCGCCCAGCGCTGCCAGAGCCCGGCCCAGCGTGGCCACTACGCTCGTCTTGCCCACGCCGCCAGCCAGCGAGAACACCGCGATCACCGGCGGCCGCGCCACCACAGGTGCCGGGGCAACCTCCGGCGCCACCGCGCCCGGCTCATACAAGCTCCGCAACGCAAACCACCGCGTCGTCATCCGCTCCCGCGTGCCTTGCAGCGTATCGTCCGGAGCCGGCGGAATGAAGGCCGGACCACCCGAGTGCGCTGGCGCTTCCTGCCGGTCGGCCATCAGCCATGCCGGGCGGCTCGGTGCCTCGCGCTGTTCCGGCTGTGCCCACGGTGCTCGTGATTGTGCGTAGATGTCTTCCGCGCCCGTCATTGGCTGCTGATACGGTGCCGGTGCCTGCTGTGGTTGATATTGACTAGGTGCTTGCCGGTATCCCTGCCCTGCATAGCCTTGGCTCCCTTGCGGCTGCTGCGGAAACTGCGCGCCCGCCGATCCGTACTCACTTCCGCCCGGTTTTCCCGGCCCCTGCATCGGTTCCACCCGCGACTGCTGAAAGGCCCGGTCTGCCGCTGCCTGCCGCACTGCCTCTTCCGCCGCCCGCAACGCCCCCCGCCGGGCTTCTTGTTCCGCTGCCTGCTCTGCCGCCCGTTCCGCGGCCTGTTGCGCCGATCGCTCTGCCGCCTGCTGCGCTGCCTGCTGTGCCGCCAACTCAAGTTGCCGCGCTGCTTCCTGCCTTGACCACTCCGCTTCCCGGGCTGCCTGCGCTGCAATCTCCGCCTTGTGCGCTTCTTCCGACGCTATCGCTGCTTCGGCCGCATGTGCCGCATCTGCTGCGCGCTCTTCCTGCGCCCTTGTCAGTGCGGCCTCAAGCTCCTGGCTCCGGATGCGCTCTTCTTCAATCGCCTGCGCGCCTCGCTGGTCTTCGTCCATCGCTTCCTGCACCCGCAGCCGAGCCTTCTCCCGCGTCTGTGCACGCGCAGCCGAAAAATCTCGGTACTTGGCCCCGTGCAGATTCGCCCATGAGTAGAGCGTCGCTACATCGTCCGGAGTCTCAGCTTGGTCGCTCTGTCCTTTGCGATCTGTCATTGGCCCTCACCGACTCGCGGAGTTCGATTCCCTTGCTGCTCTTCCGGTTCTGCGCAACCGTCAAAAGAAGACGGCTGATTCGTCCTGCCTGCACCTTCTTTGATCATGGCCCGGACCCAAAGCCGACGCGACCCGACCCCGATCCCGGCCTCGATCCATGCACCGGGTTAACAAAAGGTGGACTCTCCAGAATCCTAGTCGGTCGCTGTTGGCAGAACAATAACACCTGCTCGGTTACTTGCCTACCACTTTCATGCCATCGATACGGCCCTTATTGCTTCATTTTCTTCGGTATGCAGCACTTTCCATTACCACTTTCCGCTCTTTGATGACCTTAGTTCTGTGACCCTTGGTACTTAACGGTGATTCCTGATTCGGAACCCATCCCACCCCGTTTTCACACCCGCGCTCGACATTGTCATTCGGTCTCCTCGTCCAATTCCCGATCCCCAACAACCGATACACGATACCCTAGACCCTAAGCCCCTCCTCCCTGCACCCTGTGGTACCTTGGAACAAGCGGCCTTTTCGAGCTCGTAGCTCAGTTGGTAGAGCATCGCCCTTTTAAGGCGCTGGTCCTGGGTTCGAGCCCCAGCGAGCTCACCACACCCCTCCCACCCGGCCGCATCTCCTCCATCCCTCCCCTGGAACGCATCCAGCGCCTCTCTTTTGCTCCGTGCCCCGCCGTTCTGAAACCGTGGACAATTGGTTAACTGCCCTCAACGCCGCCTGCGCTACAATTCCTGCGACCCAAATTATTCCGAACTTGGTATCTCCGACTCGCGGAAAGGAACCCTGATCATGTCCACCTCACTCGAGGGCCCTGGCCGATTGAAACCACCCGATCACAGTGCTCGCGACCTGAGTCTGCTGGCGTGGGCAACGCTCTTGCTCTTCATTGTCCTGCCCTTCTCCGCCATCATCTTGCGTAGCCATCGCCCCCCGGACGGCGACTTCGCCGGCTTTTACAGCCTCGGCGTCATCCTCAATCACTACCCTATGGCAGATCTATACAACTACCCCCTGCTGGTAGAGATCTGCAACCAGGTTCACCCACGCGCCACCACCTACGGGCCGCTCCCCTACCCACCCTTTGTAGGGCTCTTCTTCCAAGTCTTCACGCTCTTGCCCTTTTGGGCCGCCTACCTCGCATGGATCATCATCTCCCTTGCCCTCTACGCCGCCGGCCTGCACATGATCATCTCCCGATTCTTTCCCCTCCCATTTCACTTACGTTCCCTGCTCTTTTGTCTTGCCTTTGCCTATGCGCCTTTCCTCATTGACACCGCCGCCAACGGTCAGCTCGCTGCCGTGGGTTTCTTCGCCCTGGCCGTTGTGATCTGCGAAGACGACGCAGGTCGCCTTTTCGCCAGTGGACTCGCCCTCTCCCTATGCACCTATAAGCCCACACTCCTGGTCTTGATACTGCCCATGCTTCTTGTCACTCGGAGGTTCAGGACGATCCTCGGTTTCATCGCCGGAGCCCTTGCTCTCGCATCCATTCCCACACTCGTCGGCGGCTTCTCCATCTGGCGCGCCTTCCTGCGCTCGATACTGAACTACGGCAAAAGCTCAACCAGCCCGCAGGTAGCCTTGGTTCACCTGCCGGTAAAATCCGTGGATCTTAGCGCCCTCTTTTCCATTGCTCCCGGCGGCCGCTCCATCCCCGCCATGATCTTGTTCGCTTTCATAGTGGTCGCCGCCCTTGGCTCCCTTGCCTTCTTCGGATGGCGTTCCCCGCGTCTCGGCAAGCCCTTCAACAGCTTGCTGTGGGCCGCTGCCATCACCTGGACTTTGCTCCTCAACCTCTACGTTCCCATCTACGACTCAATCCTTGCTGTCATCTCCCTCATTCTCACCGCCGCCGCTCTCCGGCAACTCCCGGCGCACGCCGCCTCGTCCAAATGGAACCGCCGCGTATTTACCTTCCTTTGGCTGGCCATTTTGTTCTTTTCCTGGTTCACGATAGCGATCGCTAGCCGCACCGGCATCCAACCCCTCACCCTCCTGCTCACAGCCCTGGGCGCTTTCCAATTCCTCCTCCTGC
>Ga0302198_10000871_pt1 | contig 33777 bp, 28 predicted proteins | sample II_Bog_N2_2_FD_193521 | JGI IMG/M metagenome (GOLD analysis project Ga0302198, IMG submission 193521) | Peat permafrost microbial communities from Stordalen Mire near Abisko, Sweden - II_Bog_N2_2 | ecosystem: Environmental > Terrestrial > Soil > Wetlands > Peat | place: Sweden: Abisko...
AGCGCGATGTTCCCTCGGGATCGGGTGATCGGCTCCTTGGCCAAATACAATATCCCTTACTCAGACGACGAAGCCACCGAGTCGCTTGTGAGCAAACTGGCGCAGTTCTATGCAGATCGTACCCTTACCAAGGCACCGATCACGCCGGCTGATCAGGCGGAAGCCTACTTCCTCCTCGTAAGTCAGCGTCTGAGCAAAACCACCGGCCAGATCATCACGGTCGACGGAGGTCTCCACGAGGCCTTCCTCCGCTAAACATAGCTTCCCCTACTTCCCGGGTGAGAATCTCACCCGGGAAGTTTTCGGGCTGCTTTTACTTTTTCATTTCATCGTTTAACGTTCCTTCGTGCGCATCTCGCTTTTTGTCCCCTGCTTCATCGACCAGCTTTATCCGAATGTTGCCTGGTCGGTCGTTCGAGTGCTCGAGGGCTTGGGTCACGAGGTGATCTTTCCCCAGGGACAAAGTTGCTGCGGCCAACCCCCCTTTAATAGCGGTTACTGGGATGAGGCGCGTTCAGCCGCTCTGGTGACGATGAGGGCTTTTCGCGATGCCGAAGTGGTTGTCGGCCCATCCGGTTCCTGCGTCACCATGATCAAGGTTTTCTACCCGGATCTTTTCAAAGGGCAGCCGGAGGAACTGGAGGCCCGCGAACTGGCGGCAAAGACCCATGAATTTTCCAGCTTCCTGGTCAATGTTCTGGGCATCAGCGATGTCGGGGCAAAGTTTGAGGGGAAAGTCACCTTTCATGACGGCTGCCACGGACTCCGTGAGCTTGGAATCAAGAAGGAGCCAAGGGTTCTATTGGAAAAAGTCAAGGGGCTCGAACTTATCGAAATGAACGAAGCAGAAACGTGTTGCGGATTCGGAGGCACCTTTGCCGTGAAATTCGCCACCATCTCCACCGCGATGGACGAAGTGAAATGCGCCTCCATTCTTGAAACGGGAGTCAATACCGTTGTCTCCAACGACTCGAGTTGCCTCATGCAGATACGGGGAATGCTCGAGAAGGAAGGCAGTAAGGTGCGAGGCCTTCACCTCGCCGAAATTCTTGCATCACGCTGATGCCCGCACAATCAACCGATTTTCAAACACTCTCCCGCCGCTACACGGCGGACAAACCACTTCGTGCCTTTATCCGCAAGGCGTTAGGCGGTTATTATCAGAAGCGCGACGAGAACAAGTCGAATTTCCAGGATTGGCAGGGTGCACGGGATCTTGCTGCCGAGATCAAGTATGAGGCGGTCAATCACCTCGAAGATTACCTCCTTGAATTTGAAGCGAAAATAACCGCACGGGGAGCCAAGGTTTTCTGGGCTCCGGATGCGGAAGCAGCCCGAAACTATATTCTGCAGGTGGCAAAGGAGAATGGTGTCCGTGCAATCATCAAGTCCAAGACCATGACGAGTGAGGAAATCCACCTCAACCACGCTCTCGAGAAGGAGGGCTTCGGTGTCATTGAATCTGATCTAGGGGAATACATCGTTCAGCTTCGCGAGGAACCCCCCTTCCATCTTGTCTTTCCCGCGATGCACCTCACGCGCGGGCAGATCAGCGAACTATTTGAGGAAAAACTTGGCTCCGAACCGACTGACGAACCCGAAAAACTGACCATGATTGCCCGCGACGTCATGCGGAGTAAATATTGCGAAGCCGATATGGGGATTAGCGGCGCGAATTTTGCCGTGGCAGAAACCGGCATGATTTCTATCACGGAGAACGAAGGAAACGCACGCCTCACCACCTCTCTTCCGCGCATTCATGTCGCCCTTCTCGGGATCGAAAAGGTGCTCCCTCACCTTGAAGATCTTTCACTCTTTCTACCTATGTTGGCCACCGCTGGAGCCGGTCAGACAATGACCTGTTACAATACGATGTATGGTGGTCCCCGCCAACCGGGTGAACCCGATGGCCCTGAACAGATGCATGTCGTTCTGCTTGACAATCGCCGCACGGAACTTCTGGCCGATGCCGAGCAACGTGACGCCCTTGGCTGCATCCGTTGCGGTGCCTGTCTCAATGTCTGCCCAATTTTCAAAAATATTGGCGGCTATAGTTATGGCACAACCTACGGTGGTCCGATTGGTTCGGTCATCACCCCCCATCTGCGCGGCCTGAAGGATTGGAAACACCTTTCGGCGGCCTCTTCCCTTTGCGGCGCCTGCACCGAGGCGTGTCCGGTAAAAATCGACCTGCATCATCACCTCCTCCAAAATCGTCGGAATGGCGTAAAGGCATCCCCTTCGCCTTTTGAAAAGTTAACATACGGAGGGTTTTCCGTCATGATGGGGCATCCGCTTCTCTACCGCTTCGCCATTAAGATCGGTCGTTTCTTCCAACCTCTTCATGATCTGGTGAATGGAACCTTTCTCGATCCCCTGCGAGCCTGGACGAGCTCACGGAAGTTACCAAAACTCGCTTCAACATCCTTTCAGGAACAGTGGAAAAAAGAACGGGGAGGTGAGAAATGAACGATGGTCGTTCCTTGATCCTAAAAAGGATTCGCGAGGCACTGCGGGACAATCCGGCCCCGCATCCCCACACGTCGCATTCGCAGGTCGAGGCGGAAACTCACACGGGTGGCCATCCCCAGCGGGATTGGCTCCCCAAGGTCGGCGAAACCGTGAGCGAGCAGATTGACCTCTTTTCAACAATCTCAGCCGGCCTGAAAACGGAAGTTCACCGGGTAGCAAACCTCGCAGCAGCCCGTGAACGCTTTTTAGCTCTCTCCAAAGAGAATGGTTGGAAAAAAATCGGCAGCCACCAGCACACCGATGTGGATTTCCTGCTTACAGGATGCACGCTGCCCATCGTGAGGACGGATCTGGGATACACGATTAGCGATCTCGAATCTTGTGATGTTGGGCTGACTGCATGCGAGGTCCTCGTGGCCCAGACAGGTGGCATCCTGGTCTCGGTGGAGAGCTCTGGAGGACGGGCCCTCTCTGTTCTTCCACCGCATCATGTGGTGATTGCACGAACCAGCCAGATGGTTCCCGATCTCACCGCATCCTTCCAGCACGTGAAGAATAAGTATGGGAATAATTTTCCATCCTTCATGAGTTTCATCACAGGCCCTTCAAGAACCGGTGACATCGAACGGATTCTCGTGCTCGGAGCGCATGGTCCCAAGCGTTTGAGCGTACTGCTTGTTGATCAGGAATAATCGTCGCAGGTCAGCCTTCGTGCCTGTTCACGAAAGATTGCCGCTGATTGGCATGAGATCATTTTCTGAGATTCTCACGCGGGGCTCGCACGGCTCGCGGAGTGCACGGAGTGGAGAAAAATAAACCCAAAAATTGCATCAGAAATTGGCCTCCTGCGCGTGGCTAGAGCATTATCTGGTCAATTTGTCGCAAATCTAATGGGTTTATCCTCTACGATTGATCGGAGGGAAGGAAGAGGCTCTCGCGGAGGCGCAGAGACGCGGAGAGTTTCGTCAAAAGGCATAGAATTAGTGTGGGCTTGCATTGGAGATTGCCGCCGCTACCCGTTCATTCTCCCTGTGAATCATCTATTTTTCTCAGCGTCTCTGCGCGAGATTCCTAAATTTTTCCAGAATGCGTCAGAATAAATCAAAAATGATCTAATCGAGGCTACAGTTCTATACCGCTCTAACCTGCAACCAAATGAGGATGCCGTTTTTCAATTGCAGCGAAGCATTCCAGGCTGACTCTTTTGGACTCCTCCAGATACTCCGCTGCAACAGCCAATGGATCTGATTCTGTTTCCCAAGCCTGCATCAACTCGGCGACCCTTTGTGCCCCGGTTGAGGAACAGTAGCCCCTGATCCGGTGTAACGCTGAGCGTACGGTGCTGATATTTCCAATTACTCCTTGCTCCAGATCCTTCAAAAAACTCTCCCTGACTCCACCCCATATCTCCCGCTGCATCACAATCACATCCGCGTCATCCGAAAATCCAAAGAGTTCATCCACAAGGCTTTCATTGATCAAAGGTAGGGAATAACTGGTTTTCATTTACTGTTTGTCTCCATTCTTTAAAGATCTGATCCCTGAATGGGATCAGCAGGCCGAACAGTTTAAACTTCCCTCAGCTTTCCCGAATTTTCCAGCGATAAGAAATTCGCATAGGCATCCCTGATCCCACGCTCAAGATCATATTTGGGAATCCAGCCAGTTGCCAACAACTTACCACTGTCCATGAGTTTGCGAAGGGTACCGTCCGGTTTCGAGGTGTCCCAGAGAAGTTCTCCATGGAACCCTGTGACCCTAGCAATAAGTTCAGCGAGTTCGCGAATGGAAACATCTCTCCCCGATCCGACATTGATCCAATCGGGAGGGTTCTCTAAGGCAAGCACGCTCAGCAATCCCTCGGCCAGATCGTCTGCATGGAGAAATTCGCGCCGGGCAACACCTGTTCCCCAAATGGTGACAGTCGGAGCTTCTTTCACAGCAGCTTCATGAAAACGCCTGATCAGGGCAGGAAGGACATGGGAGTTTTCAGGATGATAATTATCGCCGGGACCATAGAGATTGGTCGGCATAGCCGAATGAAAAAGGACACCATACTGCTTCCGGTAGTATTGGCAGAGTTTCAGACCGGTGATTTTTGCAATCGCATAGGCCTCGTTCGTGAGCTCCAAGGGTGAGCTGAGAAGACATTCCTCCTTCATCGGTTGCGGAGCTTCCCGGGGGTAGATACAGGAACTGCCGAGGAAGAGCAGACGCTTCACTCCGTTTTTCCAAGACTCATGGATCGTGTTGTGCGCCACGGCAAGATTGTCATGAATGAATTCCGCGGGATAGGTGCTGTTAGCATGGATACCTCCGACACGGGCGGCCGCCACGATCACGACATCTGGCTTCTGAACACGGTAAAACTCGCGAACCGCAGCAGCATCGCAAAGATCGAGTTCAGCATGTGAAGGAAGCAGCAGATTCTCATATCCTCTCTGCTTCAGCGCGCGGACAATCGCTGAACCGACCATTCCACTGTGTCCAGCAACATGGATGCGATCTGATGATTTCATGCTTTAGATAAAGATTATGGAGGCGTGATGGATCCGTCCTGAATGCCGCCGATATTCTGATAGGCCAACTCACGCCGGGCCAGTTCGAGATCTGCTTCTGTCATGATACGAACCAGTTCCTTGAACTTCACCCTGGGTTCCCAACCGATCTGACGTTTCAACTTGGCGGGATCCCCAATAAGCAGTTCGACCTCGCTTGGCCGTTCATAACGCTGGTCATATTTCACATATTTCTGCCAGTCGAGATTCAGGAGCCCGAAGCACTCCTCGCAGAAGGCCCTGATGGTATGGGTTTCCCCGGTTGCACAGACATAGTCATCCGCCTTGTCCTGCTGGAGCATGAGCCACATCACTTCGACATATTCGTTCGCATAACCCCAGTCGCGCTGCGCATCAAGGTTTCCAAGGAAGAGTTCATTCTGCAACCCCATCTTGATGCGGGTCGCCGCACGGGTGATTTTGCGCGTCACAAAGGTCTCTCCACGTCGGGGACTTTCATGATTGAAAAGAATGCCGTTGGAAGCGTGAAGGTTGTAGGCTTCCCGGTAGTTGGCTGTCAGCCAGTAGGCGAAAACCTTGGCGCACCCATAGGGAGAACGGGGGTGGAACGGCGTGGTTTCTGTCTGAGGCACCTCATGCACCTTGCCGAACATCTCGGAGGAAGATGCCTGGTAGAAACGGACATCCTGGGTAAGCCCTGACTCGCGGATCGCTTCCAAAAGTCTGACGGTGCTCAAGCCGGTGACATCACCCGTGTATTCAGGCACGTCAAAGGAGACGCGCACATGACTCTGCGCTCCCAGATTATAGATCTCATCAGGCCGGAGATCGTAGAGCAATTTTGTCATCTGGGAGGAGTCGGCCAGATCACCATAGTGGAGAAAGAGCCTCGTGCCATTGATGTGAGGATCCGTGTAGAGATGATTAATCCGGCTCGTATTGAACGTTGAAGCGCGGCGAATGATGCCATGAACTTCATATCCTTTCCCCAGGAGGAGTTCTGCGAGGTAGGAGCCATCCTGTCCGGTAATGCCGGTGATGAGTGCTTTTTTCATCACTTAATCATACCTCATCATCGTTGCTTGTCATTGCGTAGTTGCGCAATTATTTATTTACTTAATGCGCAATCCGCTTGCTAGCACTCGTGCAACTCTTATTGTTGTAGCACTTCCACTGCTCTCCGAGGGGGAAATCGAGTTGGTGCAAGGGGTGCGTAAAAGCCTTTTGTCGCTCGGAGATCACTTCGAAGTCTTGCTACTGAGTGGCGGTTACGAGGCATCTCTCCGAAAACTGGCCGACCAAGGGAAACTTGCGGGAACAATCGGAGAATTCATGAGTCCTCTCTGGTTAAAAAGCCTCACCGATCAGGGGATCCCAGTGGTGCAACTTGGCCATCATGCAGGCGACAACATCCCGTTGGTTTCTTCCGATCTGAAAGTGATTGGTAAGGAATCTTCCAGGACTTTCCTTGAAAACAGAGTGAAATCCTTCGCCTACCTCGGGGCTTCAGGACCGGCTGGATCAGCCCGTCTCGGAGAGGCATTTGCCGAAAATTGCAAACTTCGCGGACACACGGTGGCGATATGCAATGAATTTTCCATTCCCACGCTGAAAACATTTCTCCATTCACTCTCCCACCCCATCGGACTCCTCTGCGCAACCGATCGCCTGGCACATCTTGCAGCCCTCTCGGCCAGGGAAATAGGGCTTCGTATTCCCCAGGACCTGGCATTGATCGGTGTCGGCAACTCGCGCATGGAGTCTCTCCAGGCAGGCATTGCTCTCTCCAGTTTTGATCTCTCTCTCGGAGAAATCGGCCTCAAAGCCGGTGCTATGATGGCGGATCTAATCAGCGGGAAGAGTGCGACCACCACCTTATCCATACAAGTCATCCCCAAACTCCACGAACGGGAGAGCAGCCTCCGCTCCACATCGGGAGTAACCCGCGCATTGGCCTATCTGCGTAGCAACCCGGGCACTAGCATGAGCGCCGGTGAACTGGCCCGTTTGGCCGGAATGTCACGCCGTTCCTTTGAAATGGCGATGCTCGCAGAGCATGGAAAATCACCGGGCGCACTTCTCCAGGAACTACGTCAAAAGCGCGCCAAGGAATTGCTGATAGCTTCGGGATTAACTATCGCGGCAATCGGTCGAGAATGCGGTTATCAGGAAGCATCCGTCTTCTCCACGGCATTTAGGAGATGGACCGGTATGAGCCCGCGAGAATACCGCAAGGCTGATCCCAAGAAGGAATGATTTCTGGGAATTTTCCCCGTTAAAATAAGGTCTAAACCTTATGCGTTTTTCCGATGAGTTCTTCCTGTGAATAACCAGTGATCTCGGTAAAGAGCTCATTGGTCTGGACAATTACCCCTTTCTCATCGGTGACAATCGCAAACGCGTTTCTTGCCCTGAGGAGGTTCTCCATCGTCTCCCGGGCCTGATTCGCCACCTCATTGCTCAAAAGGAGATGCTGTTCAACAACTAACCTCTATTGATCCCTGATCAACAACCATCACCAGAGAAAAAGGGTAATGGTACAGGCCAGCAGGGAGGAATCAATGAATGCCTCGGTAATGGGAGAGAACGTCGTGAATATATACGCAAAAAGAAGCATGATGGTGAATTCCAATAGAAGCACGAGCCCAAGAACCTTACTGAAAAGGAAGCCCCCCTCGCGGATGCTTGCAACCACATTCTTCTCTCACATTATTTATATTTAAACGGCAAGAGGGAGATGCATCGAGTGTTTGTTAATGCGGATGTTTATCTCCGAGGGATCCAAATTAGATGGTTTTTTGTTTTCCATCTTGAGTACCAAAACCTGCTTGCTTATCACTTAGGGGGACATTTTAGAAAAGACATGGTCTAATATTTCTTTTCCCTTAGCTCTTTCCCATTCTCCCATGAGTTTGAAAGAATTTATAAAACCCTCAATCAAACCGGGTGATATTCACCCAAGAGTGATTGGCTGGCTCGGTACAAGCTCCCTTGCCATGGGGGGAAGCAATCAGTCATTGTTTCTCATCGTCGCTCTCTTTGTCGGCCAGGGAACCATCCCTGGACAGGGAAGTGCTGCAGTTCCACTACTTATTCTCGGTCTGCTTCTTAGCTGGGCTGCAGTTCCCGGTTGGATCGAACTGATCCTGATGCACCCCAACAAAATCGGTGGTATCGCGGCCACCTGCGCCGAGGCATTCAAACCCTACAGCCCGATTTTGGCGAATCTCACTGGAGTTTGCTACTGGTGGGGGTGGGTGCCAACCTGCGGATTGACAGCTCTTCTGTCCGCACAAGCCATTCATGAATGGTATCTTCCTAGCATCCCTGTGAATACGATGGCTGTCGGGATCGTCTTCGCCTTCACCATTGTGAATCTTCTGGGAGTGAGGTGGGCAGCGTTGATTGCCATTCCCATGGCAACGATCTCGGCAACATTGGCCTTTATTTCCAGCCTCGCCCCGATTTTGGCGGGGAAGGTAAACTGGCACCAGGCGGTCGATTTCCATCTGACCCTGCCATTCCCGGGATGGTTCGGGGCCGTCACGAGCGCCATGGCTGGGCTCTATCTGGTAGGATTTGCCGCACCGGCATTTGAGGCCGCGACCTGCCATGTCGGCGAGACGATCAATCCCAACAAGAATGTTCCGAAAGCTGTTTGGGCCAGCGCTTTCATGGCCTCGATATACTTCATTGTGCTACCTGTGGTGTGGCTTGGGTGTCTTGGCTCCGATGCACTCGGGAAGGATCTCATCCAGGTGCTCGGGCCGACCTTTGCCCCTGTTTTTGGAAGCGCCGCTAAGGCGGCTGCGATCTGGTTCATGATGTTCAACATGTTTCACGGCACGCTTCAGCCCCTTGCCGGTGCAGCCCGGACGATGTGGCAACTCGCGAAGGATGGTTTGATTCCCGAGTTCTTCGCGTGGAGATCCAAATACACCGACGCCCCTTGGGTCGCCATCCTGCTAACAGCGGCATTTTCGATCTGGTTTCTGCTCATCGGAGATCCTATCTGGCTGATTGCATCGGCTAATTTCACCTACCTCATCGGCATTGCACTGCCAAGCATTGCGGTCTGGCTTTTGCGCAAAGATCAACCCGAACTAAAGAGGCCATACCGTGCTCCAAAGGGGACGATTGCCCTTGGTGTTGGAGCGGCAGTGGCCTGGGGCATCTCCGCAATGCTCGGATTCCAACAGTTTGGACTTAAAACGGTGCTCATCGGACTTGCGATGGCCTATTCAGGATCGGCTCTCTATGCTTGGAGAAAGTTCTCGGATCGTCGCAAGCAGGGGCTGCCCGGAGTCGCCCGTACTCTTCATGTCAAATTGACCGGAGCAATGCTTCTCGTGCTGTTTCTGGACGGAGCCGGATACCTCATTGCCGTTCAAACTGCCGCAGCTCATGCACCGGAACGACTTGCCATACTTTCCGATATCTTCGTTGCAGTGGCGATGCTTACCATTTCCGCGGGGCTGATTCTCCCAGGAATGATCGCGCACTCTGCCGTGGAGATTTCAAAAGCCGCCCACCGGCTGGTTGATGGCGTCATGGCTGATTTTTCACAGGCCATGCTGGCCTTGGGACGCGGTGATTTGGCAGCGGCACACGCACGTGTCGAATTTCATCCGGTCATCCCCAACTCGAAGGATGAAGTTGGAGAAATGGCCGTGAGTTTCAATTTGCTACAGAAAGAGATTGCGCGCGCTGCCGAGGGACTCTCCGGAGCAAGGGAGGGCATTCAGAATGCCCGTCAGGAACTCACACAGTCAAACACGCAACTGGAACTGCGCGTCGACGAACTCGCCACCATGCTGGTGGAACGCGAGCGAACGGAAATACAGCTTCGACAGGCGAAGGAAGCTGCCGAGGCCGCGGATCAGGCAAAAGGTGAATTCCTCGCCGTCATCAGTCACGAACTCCGAACCCCTTTGAATGGAATCATCGGCTTTGCCGACATCCTGAAATACTCCCCTCTCTCTCACGACCAGAGCGAACAAGTAGACATCATTCGTCAGAGCGGAGAAAATCTTCTGCTCATCATCAATGACATCCTTGATTTTTCCAGGATTTCATCTGGTAAGATCCATCTGGACTCCGTTCCGTTCAATGTGAGGAAAATCGTCGAAGAGGCTGTGACGCTCTGTTTGGCGGGTAAGAAAGACGAAGTCAACGTGAGTTATTCCTTCATCATGGGAACACCTGAATGGGTGGTTGGAGATCCGAACCGACTGCGTCAGGTTTTGGTCAATTTGATTGGCAATGCGATCAAATTCACACCGGCAGGCACCGTTGTTTGCATCGTTTCCGTTGACGGTCTCTCCCCGGCCTTGATCTCCGGTCAGAGATGCAAACTGCGGTTCCAAGTGCGTGATCAGGGAATCGGCATAGCACCCGACAAGCTTCCCATCATCTTCAAGCCATTCGTTCAGGCAAACTCCACCACCACCCGCAATTACGGGGGAACAGGACTTGGACTTTCGATTTCATCGGATCTTGTGGGCCTTTTCGGGGGACATATTTCGGTGACCTCCGAACTCGGAAAGGGATCTGAATTTTCCTTCACCTACCCGACCTGCGTCTCGGAAGCATTTTCAACAAATCCTCTCGGCATCAAGCAAACAGAGCATGAAAGACATTCGGGCGGTGAAGGACTCAACATCCTTGTGGTTGAGGATAACAAAAATAATCAACTGCTACTTTTGCGGCAACTGGAGATCCTCGGATACCAAGCCGACATCGCGTGCGATGCCGTGGAGTGCAAAATAGCCTTCAACAATAAAAGGTATGACCTTGTACTAATGGATCTTCAAATGCCAGAAGGGGACGGTTTTGAGGCCACCAGTAAGATTCGGGCAAAACATCCTGACATGATGAATCCTTTCATCTGTGCCGTGACGGCCAACGCCCTTGCCAGCACGAAGGAAAAATGCTTGGCCGTCGGCATGAATGAATTCCTAACTAAGCCTGTCGCCATTGAAGACCTGCAGCGCATTCTCAAGCTGCTGGCAAATCGATAAGATCACCCTCATACCTTGATCAGGGAAGGTTAAGGTTGGATCGAGTCATCCACACTCATTATTAGTATTAGAGCATTTTCATGTTAATATGTCGTTTGAAATCAACTCTTGAAATTCCTGAGTTCTTGAGTTCCAGATTATTACCGCTCCTTTTCTCTTCACTCCTTTCACCAACTTGGTAAGCAAGTTTTCTCTGTTCCCATGATTCTATTTCAAAATCTGGGATAAAATCATCAGCGTTTGCTCGTCAAAACCTCTGAGAGAGAACGCCGGTTGAAAGGTTTGCTGAGATACTTGTTTATCCCTGCTTTAAAACAGTCGTTGCGGATGGCAGCACTTGTATTTGCTGTCAGAGCCACAATAAAGGCTGGCTCTGCCGAAGGATTCATCGCCTCCAAGGCCCGAATTGACTTCGTGGCGGTAATTCCGTCCATGACGGGCAAATGGAGATCCATAAAAATAAAATCGATTTGTTCCTGCTGAAATATCCTGACAGCTTCTTCTCCGTTTATAGCTGAAAAAATATCCTGATAGCCTAGTGATTTTAGTGAGCTGAGTAGAATTTTTAACATGATTTCGTTGTCTTCTACAGCAAGAATACGCGTTGAATGGGATTTCGAGAAATCAGCACTCTGATCATCGCGACTTCCTGCATTGATCGAGACCTCTGATTTTTTTGAGACTGTTGACTCAGCATCAAGCAGATCTAATTCAAAAGAAAACTTCGCCCCTTTTCCCTCTTCGCTCTCCAAAGTTATTTTACTACCCATTTTTAAGAGCAGTGCCTGCGAAATACTAAGTCCTAACCCGACTCCTCCAAACTTCCTGGATAACGTGCTATCTCCCTGAGTGAACGGCAGAAAAATTTTTTCGCTTTGTTCGGGTAAAACCCCACAGCCTGTATCTGACACGCTAAATTCAATCCGGTTTACCTCTCCAATTTTTGAAATCAGGTCAAGCCGCAATGTTATCCCTCCGTGTTCAGTGAATTTTACCGCATTGCGAAGAAGGTTGATCAGAACACGCTGAATTCTTCCTGAATCCCCTAAAACTGTCGGCGGTAGCTTTTCATCAAGAACAACGCTCAACGTGAGTCTCTTTGCTTCAGCGTCTGGTTCCACGATTCTAATGCTTTCCCAAGCCATTTCTGAAAGTGAAAACTGCTCGTTTTGAAGGTCGCTACGCCCTCCCTCCGCTCGGGTAAAATGCATGATATCATCGAGCGTGCGGAGTAACCCCTCCCCACATAAGAGAATACTGCCGAGTTGATCATAAACTCTGCCGGGAAGACCAACTTCATCAAGCATCAACCGTGAAAATCCGATGATTCCGCTAAGCGGAGTTCTCAGTTCATGGCTCATCACAGAGAGGAACTCGCTTTTTGCCCTGTCTGCAGATTGTGCTTTTTCACTGATTTCAAGGATAACTTTCTCCCGTTCTCGCTCTTCGGTAACATCCCGAACTGACAAAATGCGACCAAAGCAGACACCAAGATCAGAGAGCACCGGTGCGGTAAAGCGATCCAGGATTCGACCACTCTTTAACTCGATAGTATCCCGACTTCTCATTTCGGGATGGCTGGAGATCTCGTGAGCTTTGGAGATAAAATCATCCTTGTTTTTTACGTTTTGTGCGACCCATTCAAGTTGTGTATCACAGCTCGAATCAGAGGCAACTTCATCGGGTATTCCATAGCAAGTATTGAACTGATCGTTTTGGTAGAGTCTCACCTTATTGTTATCGATGATCATGTAACCATTGTTGGAGGCCTTAAAGATGGACGATAGCAAGGCATTTTTCTCTAACAGTGTTTCCCGGCTCTTTCTCATCTCGGTGATATCCCGAGCAATCCCGACGAAGTGACTCAGCACACCCTTTTCGTCATGGACGGGAGAAATCGAGAGTTCATTCCAGAAAATGCTCCCATCCTTCCGATAGTTAAGGATTTCCCCTGAAAAATCGGTTCCGCTCCGAAGGGCACTTCGCATCCTCTCAATCTGATTTTGATCAGTAAGCTCTCCTTGCAGAAACTTGCAGTTCTTCCCGAGAGTCTCTTCTTCACTATAGCCTGTGATCCTGCAAAACGCTGGATTTGCCGAGGTGATTAGCCTCTCTGCATTGGTGATTAAGATTCCTTGGGAAACTGACTTAAAGGCGATATCAGAAATGTGTAACAGATCCTCGGAGCGCTTTGCTTTCGTGATATCCTGAATCTGGGAAATAAAAAGAAGGGGCTCTCCTATCTCATCGTGTGCCAAGCAAACACTCAACTGTACCCAAATGATGGCGCCTGATTTATTGAAACACCGCTTTTCAATCTGATAACTACTAATCTCCCCTGCGAGAAGGCGGCGAATATCCTCCACATCGTTCTTGAGGTCCTCGACATGAGTGACTTCTTGGAATGTTTTCCCCAACAACTCAGTCTCAGAATATCCGAAGATTTTTAAGAGGGAGCCATTAACCTTAACCAACTTTCCTTCTAGGGAAACAAGGGCCATTCCAATGGAAGAGTGATCAAAGGCTGACGAAAATTTTTCGTCACCTTTCTTAATCCCCTTTAGTTGTGTTCTCTTCCTTAATCTCCCGCCAATTTTACCCAGTTTCTCTAGAATCCATGAATGAAGCGAGCACATGACAACTTTTTGGGGGGAGCAAATCACCTGAGAGATGATAAATTTCCGTTGCCTAAAATATATCCACCTCTGAACCATGTCCTATGGGGTGAACACCTACCCTCCTAATGAAGTTTCTGACATGAGGTCATCGCCCGGAAAAACAAACCACTTCCACCGTAAAGAATGTGAGAGGCGTTGGAACCATGGACATCATAAACTCTACCCAATCCTTCTCAAACACCACTGCCAGTATCCTCTCTCAGCTACATAAAACCCTAATTTTTTATGCATCGTCTGATTTGCCAGTTGCGGTCTTCAACCCCAGGAATGCATCCGGCAACCAGAGAGTAAGATATCGGAGATCTTCTGATTTTTAGCAGGTTTGTTCAGGACGAAATTCATGCCTGCATCAATGAAATGCGCTCGATCCAGAGGAACAGTATTCGCGGTCAAAGCGGAAATGGATGCGGCGGGTTCTGTGAAAATTGCGCACTACTGCGGAATCAAGAGTGAAAAGGTGGAACCCTCTCCCGGCTGGCTTTTGAGTTCAATCAATCCTCCCATGAGTTTTGCCAGACGGTTAGAAATAGCGAGTCCAAGACCGCTGCCACCGTATCGGCGGGAGGCAGTCGAATCTGCCTGAGTGAATGCTTCAAAGATCATCCCCTGCTTCTCAGGCTCGATACCCTCACCCGTGTCCCGGACTCTGAACTCGATAAAATCTCCCGAATCAAGCCTGCGGCGTGAGATATCGAGCGCGATGGAGCCGGTGGTGGTAAACTTGATGGCGTTACCAATCAGGTTGAGCAGGACTTGCCGAATACGTCCTGAATCCCCGATGATTTCCAGAGGAATCGATGTATCCGCCGAGGACTCAAACGAGAGCCCCTTTTCCCAGATCGAAAATTCAAAAAGATTTTTGAGATCTGCAACGAGATCATGAATGGAAAAGAGGGTTTTTTCGATGACCAGTTTTCCGGCATCAATACGACTGTAATCAAGGATGTCATCAATGATATGCAGGAGACTTTCTCCGCTCTTTAAGATAGTCTGTAGGTGCTCTTGAGCTTCTGGAGAAAGGGAGTCCTCGAAACGCAGCAGTTCGGCAAATCCCAGCATTCCATGCATGGGAGTTCGGATCTCGTGACTCATCACGGCAAGGAACTGGCTTTTGGCTTCCAAGGCAGCTTGAGCGGTGCGGGTGAGCGTTTTTTGATCTTCCAGCGCTTTTTTTAATTTCTGCTCGGCATCTTTAAGACGGGTGATATCGAGAACAAAACAAACTCCGCTTTCCTTTGAATCTGTAAAAACTGCCGCACCGATCAAAATCGGCACGCGTGAGCCATCCTTGCGAATGAATTCCTTCTCGTAGGGAGTGCAGACATTATTAATTCTCATCTCTTCAAGGGCATGACGATCGTGGTGTGCGTATTCTGGTGGTGTTAACCCCACCCAGGTCAGATACCCGGACTCAATATCCTTGCGGGTATAGCCGGTTAGGTTCAGGAAAGAATCATTAGCGTCAAAAATCTCGCCGTTTGAATTCCAAAAGAAAATGCTTTGCGCGTTGGATTCCACTAGCAAGCGGAAGCGCGATTCCACTCGTTTTCGTTCGGTGATATCTTCTGCCACGATAATGTACTTCGTGATCTTTCCTCCAGCCCCGCGTACCACTGAGACGCTGTGAGATGCCCAGACGAAGTCGCCGCTTTTCTTGAGATACCGCTTTTCCATGACATAGCTCTCCCTTTTTCCGGCAATCACCTCCTCCCGAAGCTCGAGGTTCATGGTGAGGTCCTCTGGGTGGGTCAGCAATGTGCAATCCTGATTGCGCAGTTCCTCCTCCGAATAACCGAGCATCTTACAGTAGGCTGCGTTGGCCTGAAGCAAGCGGCCATCCGGCGAGGAGACTGCGATGCCGGTTGCGGTGCCAGTGAACAAGCTGCGAAACCACTGTTCGCTTTCCGAAAGCAATAAATGCATCCGTTTTCGCTCGCTCACATCCCTTAGGATGCCGATAAACCTGATAATCCGACCATGATCATCATGCATTGGACTGATCGTAAAATCGTTCCAGAATGTCGTCCCGTTTTTCCGATAGTTGAGAATCTCTGCGTTAAATGACTTCCCGATGCTTAGCGCGAGACTCAGTTCCTTGACAGTCTCCGGTTCGGTGTCTGGCCCCTGGAGAAAGCTGTAGTCACGTCCTCTGGCCTCCTCCAAGTCGTAGCCTGTGAGCCACTCAAACATCGGGTTGGTGTAAAGTACCCGCTGATTTGCATCGGTGATGAGCACCCCCTGGGAAATTTCCCTAAGGATTCTTTCTTTAATGGCCAGCTCTTCATCGCGTTTCTTGCGCTCGGTGATATCGCGCACGATTTTCGAGATGCCGACGACCTGTCCCTCATTATTCCTGAGCGGAGCGAGGGAGATCGATACCCAGATTTTTTCCCCACCCTTTTGAAGACGGGTGGCTTCAAAATGAGAAAACCTCTCACCGCGGTGGATGCGTTTGTGCCTCTCAAGATAATCCGCTCTCTGTTCTTGAGGAACGAGGATATTGGCCTTTTTACCGATTATTTCCTCGGCAGTGTAACCGAAAATCCTTTCAGCTGCTGCATTCCACGAAACCACCGTTTCGTCAAGTGACTCACTGTAAATGGCATCCTCCGAACATTCAACGATGGTAGAAAGCAGGGCCTGCTGGGATTCCGCTTGAGTCAGTGCCTCACGGGCCTTGTTCAGGAGATGGGTGCGTTCGTCCATCAGCAATACCGAATCAATGTCATTTCCATAGTTCATACTTTTGGTTTCACAACGCCCTTATCCGTTCCAGTTGGGATGAATTTCGTTCAGGTATGCACGCCGCTACATCACTGGAGCCTTTCACGAGGTAATCCTCGGCGGTGGGATACTCCTTCGTTTTGTAACCGAGCGACCTGAAGAAGCTGCTCAACGATTCGCGGACACACGTTTTATTCTCCACGATCGATATCAATAATTCATGTTTTCCGTGTGGGGTCATCATCCTCATGCACGAAATTAACACTCTGCTCATTAGCTCCTCAATTATACCTTAGTATGAACCAATCATACTTAGGGAGCAGTGCGAATTTGCACAACAGAAGGGCGAAAAGCCTTATTTGCTTCGTCCCAACCGCTCTACCATGCGTACCAATTCGGCCAAGGACTCGGCTTTCATTTTGCTCATCACCTGACCGCGTTGAACCTTCACCGTGATCTCGCTGGTACCGAGCTCCCCGGCCACTTGCTTGTTCAGCATGCCTTGGACGACCATGGCCATTACTTCACGCTCACGAGGAGAGAGAGAATCATACCGGCTCCGCAATATCTGAATTTCCGCCCGCATCTCAATAGCCTTGGAATCTCGGTCGATGGCTTGTCCAATTGCGTCGAGCAAATCCTGGTCGCAAAACGGTTTGGTCAAAAACTCGACTGCGCCAGCCTTCATCGCCCGGACGCTCATCGGAATGTCACCATGCCCTGTGATGAAGATGATGGGGAGGGAGCAGCCTCTGTCCACAAGCTCCTGTTGGACTTGAAGTCCGCTTCGATCCGGCAGGCGAACGTCCAACACGAGACACGCGGGTTCATTCGGCCGCTTGTATCGGAGAAATTCACGGCCGCTTGAAAAGGTCTCGACCCGTAGTCCCACCGAACGAATCAGGCTGTCGAGCGCCTCGCGCACCGAGGCGTCGTCATCCACCACAAACACCACGGAACGATCCGTTGGCAGTTTCATGGCTCGTCTTCCTCTTGAACCGGTAAAGTAAATTCAAACTTTGCGCCACGGCTATCATTCGGGGTCGCCCAGAGACGGCCCCCGTGTGCCTCCACGATCGACCGGCTGATGGCCAGTCCCATCCCCAACCCGTGCGATTTGGTAGTATAAAATGGTTCAAAGAGACGTTCGGTTTGCTGCAGCTCTATCCCCATACCGGTGTCATCCACGGCAATATGCACTGCATCCAGCTCCGAGTGGCTCGTGCGGATGTGCAAAACGCGCGGGTGCGCGACCGCTCCCAATGAATCCACGGCGTTCACGACCAGATTCAGCAACACTTGTTGCAACTGTACTCGGTCGGCTGCGACACACGGTAAATCTCGCGCCAATTCGGTCTGCAACAACACTTTCTTGCGAGTCAATTCCGACTGTGTCAGGACGACGGTTTCCTGGATGAGTTCATTGAGATTGAGCGGCTTTCTGACCGGTTCGCTTTTTTTAATGAGTGCGCGAATTCGCCGAATGACTTCGCTGGCGCGATTGCCGTCTCGGGCAATCCGCTGGACGGCTTCACGCGCCTCGTCGAGATTGGGCGGCACGGTGGCGAGCCACCGCGTTACGGCGTTTGCGTTCGTCACCACTGCGGCCAGCGGCTGATTGACTTCATGCGCAATGGATGCCGTAAGTTCACCCATCGTCGTCAATCGCGCCACCCGGGCCAGTTCCGCCTCGGTCTGACGCAGTTTTTGTTCGTTCTCTTTTAGCTCGGTGATGTCGCGAAACGACCAGATTCTTCCGTAATATCTTCCGGCCTTGTCCCGAACGGATGACGAGTAGCGATCCAAAATCGTTCCATCAACCAATTCAATTTCATCCCGGATCACTTCGTCAGGGTGGGCATACAGGTAATTCACTTTCTTGACAAACCCGTCGGGGTCTTTCGTCTGGTTTGCGGCAAATTGAAGCCGCCCGGCATCATCGTTGTTTTCGGCAACATGCGGAGGAAATTTCCAGATCTCATTTAGCCGTTGGTTTTGGAGAATTTTTCGATTCTGACTGTCCACGACCAAAATGCCATCAAGAGAGGAGTCCACCTGCGCTTCAAGAAAGGCAGTTTTCCACTGCAATTCGTCTTGCGCCAGTTTTTGCTCCGTGATGTCCAGCGAAGAACCCAACAGGCAGCTTTCGCCGCATACATCCAGCACTTCTGCGGACCATAGTATATGGGTGATTTGCCCGGCCTTCCCGCGAATCTCCAGTTCAACATTGCGTGCCGTTCCCTGTTCCTTGATCTTGGCCATGTTTTCAACTCGGTGTTCCGGGTCATTCCAGATGCCAATTTCCACGGCGGTGTGCCCGACCACTTCAGCGCGGGATTTTTCAAAAGTTCTCAAAAATTCTTGATTCACATCCAGGTAACGGCCTTCGTTGATGGTGGAGAGTGATATGGCGATCGGACTGGATTGAAATATTTTTGAAAACTTTTTTTCACTCTCCCGCACTGACTCCTCCGCGCGCTTGCGCTCTGTCATGTCGCTGAAGACCACAACGGCGCCACAAACTTTTCCGCCTTCAAACATCGGATTGCAAACGTATTGAACTGGAATACTCGTGCCATCCTTGCGCCAGAACACATCGTCGCTGCAGCGGTGCATTAGTCCTTCGCGCAGGGTCATGATGATAGGGCATTCATCCGCGAGATGCTGCCGGTTGTCAGCCTTGCTGTGATGCAGCAGCACGTGCGTATTTTGCCCGATCAACTCGTGCGGTTCGTAGCCAAGTAAACGTGCCCCCGCCGCATTGATGAAGGTGGCTTTGCAATCTGTGTCTAGACCCCAGATGCCTTCGCCGGCGGTATCGAGAATCATTTCATTCTGCCGCGACACCTGACGCAATGACTCCTCCGCTTGTTTGAGCTCAGTAATATCCTGCACGGTCCCAAACATGCAAACTGGTTGGCCCGCCGCGTCATATCCGATTTCATCCCGGACATGCACAAATCGAATCTCACCGTCAGGCCGGACGATGCGGACTTCCAAATCGGAGCGCGGGCCACCATCCAACGCTTCGGCCATCGCCTTACTTCCGAGTTGACGGTCTGCAGGATGAATCATTTCTTGCAATTGAGCCCCGGAAAGCGTGCAATTTTGGGGTCGAAACCCGAATATACGAGATGTTCCTTCTGACCAAGTGAAGAGATCGGCGGCGAGATCACGCTCCCAGTAGCCGATTTTCGCGATTCGCTGGGCCTCATTTAGTTTGGCCTCACTTTCACGCAGTGCAGCTTGAGAATGGTCGCGGCAGATGGCGATCGCAGCAATGTGGGTAGCTATTTCAATCAGCCGCAGATGCTCGGGTTCTGGAAGCGCAGTGTGACAGTAATACATCGCGAATGTTCCGACCACGTGTTGTTGCGTGTCGAAGATCGGCGTGGACCAGCAGGAGCGTAATCCATGCGACAACGCTATCATCCGGTGATTCTTCCATCTCGAATCCGTGGCGATATCCTCCACAATCACGGCCTCCTTAAGATAAGCCGCCGTGCCGCACGAACCGACATCCGGCCCGATGGTCACACCATCAATCGCCGCCATGTATTCCGACGGAAGACTCGGAGCCGCACCATGACGCAGATGAACTCCTTCTTTGTCAATCAGCAGAATCGAACCCAGCATATCCGGAACGCGCTCCTCAATAAGTCGCGTCAATGCGGCCAGCGATTCCGACAGCGGAGCGTTGGCGGCCATCATTTCCAGCACCCGCCTTTGACCATCCAACAACGTCTCGGTTCGGTTGCTCCGGGCAATTTCGGCTCTCAACCCTTCATTTGCTACCGTAAGTTCCTTGGTTCGTTCATTGACTCGTCGTTCCAACTCATCCCGCGCCTGCCGAAGCGCAACCTGTGCACGCTTTTGCTCTCCGCTAAACCAACTGATGAACACGCCCGCCCCTAAAAGCATCACGAGGCGGGGCAGTTCACTTAGCGAAATCGCAAAAGTATGAAGCGGAGGCGAGGAGTAATACTTGATTGTTAGGATTGAAAGTAATGAAGCCAGAATTCCCGGTCCAATCCCGCCAATCCAACTGCTCAGAATGATGGCACAGTAAAACAGAGCAGCCGGAGCTTCTGGAAAGCTTTCCTTGAGCCATCCGGTTATTATCAGGGCTAGAGATACGGATATGGCCGGTATGGTGTAGCAAATGACTGGCGATGCACGATACCGCCAAAAGAGAGAGCATCTCTCAGATTCCGAGTGCGGAATTGACGTTAAGTGAGTTCTCATCTCAGCACGTCTTCAAAATTCCCTAGGGCTCGGAGTGGTGCAAACAAATTCTGGCATATTCTCAATCCATAACGCCACTCTCTGGGACTGAACACCTAGTGCTTATAACAGATGGACTCGATGCTGTTCGACACATCGGAAATTTTTGGCGCTCATCCTATAAAGAGCACATCTACTGGAGAAATCGTTGAGGTAGAACCCGGAGAAGCTCAGTGGAACCTAGATGTGCTAGACTCATTATTTGACTTCTACTTTGTTGCACCATCTAAAACTCAAGCCCGCAAGGCTGCATTGAATATAAAATTAGTCGAAGTAGGAAAAACTCCAATTGAATGATCCGTTTCCCTAGTGAAAAAGGGAATGGCTGCGATTCTAGCCAATTAACTTCCGTGGTCTTTGAGAAACTTGGGAGGAATTTTTTCTCATTTTACCTTTGGTGAGGCACTTAATCTCCATAAATCCTTGACTGTAAGGAGTGGAGCGGGCGAAGGGATTCGAAACCATCCTCTGATTTCATCTCCGTGCATAACCCTTCATCTGTGAGCATCTTACAACACATCACTTTTTACGATAAGTGCATGAATATGCACCGAGATGAAAATTTTTTGTCACAAATTGTCATAAAATTATAGATGGTGAAAGACGCGGAACGTAAGTCTATCAACGTGTTGAATGCTAGTCATGGTGGGTGCATCTTGTGAGAGAAAACTCCATCCCTTCAGATCTTTTCTGTGTGAACGAAGGTGGCATATCCAGTGCAAATTTGTACCTCCAGGATAATAGAAAGAGAAATACGCCCGCAGAGTCAAAAAAATTATCCCTACCGTTTTCTTCAGGAATTTCCCTAAATTTCCCCAGAATTTCCCTAAAATTCCCTAAATTTCCCTAAATTTCCCCTCATGTACTTGATAGCTATTGAGTTACGATTATTTTTTAATTGACATTTTAAAAGTAAAGGCCTATATATAAGGTACAATGCAAGCGTCCTGCGAAATCCCGCCACAGTCATCTCCTTCCTTGGAGAGGAAGCTGCTGACTTTGCAGGAGGCCTCCGAAGAGACCAAAATTTCGGTGCGAAAGCTACAGATGGACATGGCTGCCGGATCGATTGCCTACATAAAAATCGGGCGTCTCACGCGATTCCTTCCGTCGGATGTCCACGACTACATTCTTTCGCGACGAGTTCCATCACGAAAAGAGGTCAAGTTCCCTCCGATATTTAACAATTAAAAAGGACAACAAGACTTACTCGCGCGAGCAGTTCGAACTCACTCAGCAGCAAACCACACTACCCAACTAATGAAGACATGAAAACCTACAATTCCTCCTCAATCTTAATCACAAATCGCCCTGAATGCTGGTATTATAATCCAGACTCGCAAATTCCAGCAGTTTTTTTCGCAACCGAGTTGGTCAATGTTGAAATCCACACTCAACCCGCGTATGCGGCACTCAAAACAGTATCAGAAACCGACGATCTGACACCAGAGTTGGTGCGTTTCGCAATTGACATTGCAGCAAACAGCACCCTTTTAAAAACAGAGATTGGGAAAAAGCTTCTCGCAGCAGATCTGGAGGCAATGGAACTCCTCGCTGAAACACTCGCTGCTCTTTGAGCAGGTATTCCTACGAAAAGTTAAAAATTTGCCTTGGGTATAATTGATCGTGACCTCCGTAGATTGCGATCTCCAACAAAGACCAGACAATCATTTGGATCTCCAATTTGGAATTCAGTCATTCCATATGGCTGATCAAAGAGATCTCTTGTATTATATTGATCCTTGAAGGTCTTTACATGCTCCCAAAGAGCATGGATATCGGATACCTCGACATAAATCTCCGCATGTCCTCGAACACACTCCATGACATGTTCACTGGCGGCCTTCATGAGATGGATCGTTTGGCCATCTCGTTCAATTATGGAGTATTCTGTTGATGTCATCGTGGCGCGAAATCCCAGGACATTTTCATAGAATGAAATTGTCTTCTGCATATCAGCAACAGCAAGCATGGGGCTTATTCGTTTGATTACAGGTATGGTATTCATACATTTGATCTAACGTCTTTAACTAGGAGATCCTTATTGTGGTGTTTTTGCCAGAAGCTGATTAGTCCTCTGTATTTCTCTGGGACGGAAGCTGACCAAACACAATGGTATGTCCATCCGGCGTCTCGATCACGAAATCTCGCCAATTGCCTTTTTCAGTGAGGTGCTGCCTAAAGATCGCGCCATTTTCAATATATTCATTTTCCAATTCTTCAATGTTATCAACGAGGATCGTTGCAAAGCAGCTGTGACACCCGATCTCGGATGCCGGAAGATCGTTTGGACAATTGCCGAGATGAATCCTTGCGCTGTCTCGCTCCAGCATAATCCAGTCTTGGTCTGCATGAGCTACGGTGAATCCCAGAATATCCTCAAAATATTTACGTGATTTCTGGTGATCACGGACAGCGAGAACCGAAATTAGTTTTGTAAGTTTTGGGCTGGCGTTCAATGGAGAAGGTATTGCTGGCTAAACGATCATTCACTCGGGCCAAACTGGAGATGCCTGACCATGAAATAGCTCCAGGTTCAGATTGTATTGTATGAGCAATTCCTCTCCAGATTCCTCAATGAGATGCTTGATCGAGTGGACGGTGTATCGAATCGGTTTCGAGGGGGTAGCAATTGGGCCAACGCCATTCAGCCTGTTCCAACCAATATCATCAAATCGATCACCTACCTGGACTGAATGAAAGGGCGTCTCTGAGGTAAATTTGGCGATTGGCTCGTGTTTCCAAGACGTGTCACAGAGATAAAGCACATATTTACTCTTCATGGCTGAAGTGAAGCCTAGGGGTCTTCGGGTCAACGGCATCCGTGATTCAAACGCCTTGTGTGACCTCTTTTGATCCCTCGGAAATATAGAGTTCAACCCCCGCTGGATCAGTAACCACAAAATGTTTTTCTCCCCAATTTTCTGTCTTAATATTTCTGGTGACGGAAACACCTGCTCTTTTGAATCCTGCTAAGGCTGCTTCGATATCATCGACAAGGAATGGAAGGTGAATACCACCACTGAAAGTTCCAATTAACCCCTTGTCATTGGAAGGAGCACTGAATCCCAAAGTTCTTTTTTGGTTGGGAGATTGGATAACGATAAAACCTTCTGCCTCGGCGTTGATCGAGTATCCAAAGTGTTGAATATAAAAATCGGCAGTCTCTTTGAATTTTTCAGTAGTGATGCCGATGTAGGAGTTTGCGCGTGGTGTAGTCATATCATTGATGGTCTTTACGCTACCGCCCGTAGCGAGGGCTCAAGTGCCTGAACCCAGAGCTACTTCAGCGGCACTATGGAAGGGGCGTGGAAATTTGGAAAGAGGAAAGGAGGGGGCGCTATCAAAAGCACGCCTGAACCACTCCACCATCCACCCGGAGGGCAGCACCATTGGTAGCGACGGAGAGCGGGCTACACACGTAAGTCACTAGATTCGCCACCTCTTCGGTCGTCGCGAACCGCTTTAAAAGTGAAGATGGCCGGACTGTCTTGAAAAACTCCTTCTCAAATTCAGCAAAAGGTTTGCCGCCGCTGAGCTGCCCTACAAACTCCTCAACTCCTTCGGAACGAGTTGGTCCTGGCAAAATCGCATTCACTGTAACGCCTGTACCGGAGCATGATTGGGCAAGTCCGCGCGAAACAGCGAGCTGTGCTGTCTTCGTCATACCGTAATGGATCATCTCGACGGGAGTGTTGATGCCGCTCTCGCTGCTGATGAAAACGACCCTCCCCCAGTTCCGCAGCTTCATTCCAGGGAGATAGCCACGGCTCAGGCGCACGCCGCTCAGGACATTAACCTCGAAGAAACGTCTCCAGTCCTCATCGGAAATTTCCTCAAACGGCTTCGGTTCAAAGATGCAGAGGTTATTGACCAGAATGTCAACATTGGGAAACTGGGTGAGGAGCGCCTCGGTCGCGACCTCGGTAGAGAGGTCGCCGGCTCCTCTGCATATTATTCCGTCAGCATAGGCTGCACTCCGTCCGGGTCAACAGGGGAGTGCGGCCGCAAAAGGCGGTTTTTAGCCGACGAGGGGAACCTTGAGCTTGTAGTCCCTTTCGAGATCCTCTGCGGGGAGGGGCTGGCTTTCGGATTCCGGGATGAGGACCTGCACATAGGCAGCCCCATCGTGCTTTTCGATTTTGGCGAGGACTTCCTCCAGTTCGGCAATGGTGCCGACCTTGGCCGAGAGCCATCCCTTGCAGCCGAAAGCCTCCGGGAGGAGGTGGTAGTTCAGCTTGGCCAGATCGTCGTAGCCGTGGCCACGCTCGCTGACCATATCCTCGACGCCGTAGATATCGTTGTTCAGGACGAAGATCACGGGCTTGATGCCGTAGCGGCCCATCACGCCGAGTTCATTGAGCGTGAGTTGGTGTGAGCCGTCTCCGGTGACCATCCAGGTTCGACCGGTCTTCTTGCCAATGCAGACGCCAAGCGTGGCCGGAGTGCCCCAGCCGATTGATCCCCAGAGTCCCTGTCCCTCTGCCTCGACTCCCCCGGGAAGCAGCATGCCGTTGAGATGGAACATGCAGGTGCCGGTCTCGATGACCAGTGTATCGCCCGATTTGAGAAGTCGCTGGAGGCGCGGGTAGAAGGAAGCGGAGGATAGGCGATCCGATGCGCTGCCCGTGAGGGGAAGCAGGGCTTTCTCTGATACAACTGCTGCGGGCCTCGCAGCCACCCTGCTAAGGAGTGCTTCGATCACGTCGTCGATCGCCGTGTTCGCGAAGACCTTGTCGCCAAACTGGACATGATTGTCTCTAATTGAGACGACCTTCGATGGATCGAGGTCATCGGAAAAGAGTCCCGTGTTGAGTTCCGCCGGGACCATACCCCCGATATCGAGGACGAGATCGGCGCTCTCAATGACCTGCTTCACGGAGGAGGGGCTGGACCTGTTCCCGTTGTAGAGGCCGATGTGCTGGGGCATCGACTCGTCGAGCACCCCCTTGTCGCACGGGGTGACTGCTGCGGGGAGATTAATCTTTCCAACGAGTGCACGGGCCTTTTCGCGGATTCCGTAGCGGGCTGTCAGGGCGGTGACAAGGGCGACGGGATTTTTAGCCTTCTCAAGGCGCGCAAGAATGGAGGCCACTGCGGCTTCGAGTTCGGCGGGAGCACTCTGCTGGCGTTTGATTTCCCCAATGGGCTTGCCGGTGACCGGGGTGCCGACCAATGGGGTGTATCCGGAGAGTTCCGAGATCACGATGTAGGCTGGCTTGCTCTGGCGCAGAGCCTCTCGGATCACACGCTCGAGTTCGTCGATGCAGTTGTCAGGTGTGAGGACGGCAGTCACGCAGGCAGCAGCACCCGAGATCGGGATAAAGCGGTCGTAGTTGGTGTCGCCAAGATTGTGATGGGTGATAAGAGCCTGCCTTTGGATCCGTTCGCTGGGCATTCCGACCAGATGAAAGACGGGTACCCGGTGGGCCATGCTACCCATGACACCGTTGATCGCGGAGAGTTCGCCTACTCCGTAGGTCGTGGTGAGGATTGCCGCTCCTCGGACGCGAGCATAGCCGTCAGCGGCGTAGGCGGCATTCAGTTCATTCGCGCAGACAACCCACTCGAGTCCGGGGACATGTTCGGCAGCATCGTTGATGGAGAATGCATAATCACCGGGGACACCGAACATCCTGTCGATGCCGAGTTGGGAGAGACGGGTGAGGACGTATTCCGAGACGGTTTGGCTTTTCATCACTCAAAGAGCTTGCTCCTGAAGCACTAAACCACAAGCCTATTCATGTAACGGAATAGGAACCTGGTTTTCCATCCGCTACGGCCGGATATCAAAGCATCCTCTCTAGGAAGGATGCCCTGTCAAAAAGAGCAAGATCGCCGGCGAAGCCTTCGATTTTTGATTCTGGCAGAATTTTTTCAATCTGCTGCTTCGCGTCGGCAACCGACTGTTCCGTGCGCCCGTTGATAATGACCTGTGCACCTTCACGGGCCAGCCCTATCGCAATGGCAAATCCAATCCCTTTGGTGGAGCCCGAAACGAGCGCCGTTTTGTCGGTTAATTTCAAGTCCATAGATTCAAGGAAAATTGATGCTGCCTCAGGGGCGGGTCAAGCAATGTCTGCACTCTTCCACCCTTGGAACGAATGAAGGCTCCATTGATAAGGGTAGCGCGATCACTCGCCAGAAAGGCGATGCAATCAAACGACTGACTTTTTTGCCAACGAGAGTAAATTCCGTTTGTGATCTTCGAGCGCGACCAAATTGCCGAACGGGTCTCAGATCTCGCTGCACGGAATATCTACATCGGCACCTCCTCCTGGAAATACGAGGGGTGGATGGGACAGCTCTATTCACCAGACCGGTATTCCTACCGAGGTAAGGTCGCCAAGAGTCGATTTGAAGCGGGATGTCTGGAAGAATACGCCGAGGTTTTCAAAACCGTTTGCGTGGATGCTGGGTTCTATCGGTTTCCAGAGGAACGATATGTTGAAAAACTCTCTAACCAAGTGCCGTATGGTTTCAAGTTGTCCTTCAAGGTGACCGATGAGATCACGATCAAGCATTTCCCCAAGCATGCACGGCATGGAGAAAGAGCCGGAAAGCCCAATACCAATTTCCTGAATGCTGAGCTCTTCACCAAGGCGTTCCTTTCTCCTCTTACTCCTCATCGGGAAAAGATTGGGGTGTTGATGTTCGAGTTTGGCCACCTGTACAAACGGGATTTTGAACAAGGACGTGATTTCATTGCCGCCCTGGATAGCTTCTTTGCAGAGTTGCCAACCGATTGGCAATACGGCGTGGAGATCAGGAATAAGGAGTTTCTCAGGGCAGAGTATTTTGAGGTGCTGCATCGGCATGGTGTCACTCATGTCTTTAACTCCTGGGCAGCCATGCCTCCTGCGGAAGAGCAGATGGCCATGGAAGGAAGTTTTACGGCTGACTTTTTTGCCTCAAGATTTCTTCTCAAGCCAGGACGGAAGTATGACGAGGCAGTGCAGAGTTTTTCTCCTTATGAATCCGTCCAAGATCCCTATCCAGAGGGACGGCAGGCCATTAAGGAATTGGCTTCCACCAAGACTCAACGCCCCAGCTTCATCTTCGTGAACAACAGATTGGAAGGGAATGCACTGGGGACGATTGCTGCCTCAATTGGAAAGTAATTCCTTCAAAATCCATGAGACGACCAAATCAGATCAAGGATCGAGATTTGCCGATCCCTCTCTGTATCAAGAGCAAAAATTTCAGTGAAATACTGCCGCTCATTGAACTCTGCGGAGATGGAAAACTTTATGAAGTTGAGGAGTGGATCATCGCAGGAAAGCCGCTTCAGGGTGAACCACCAGATGATCGCAAATTGCAGCGGCTACTTACTCCACTGGAGATTGCTGCCGCAAAGGGATTCCATAGTCTTGCAGGGCTTCTTCTGGCCAATGGATACGACCCCAACGGCGATGATCGCTCTCCACTTACCGAGCCTGTGCGTTCTCGCGACCGTGAGATGGTTGTGTTGCTTTTGAAATTCGGAGCCAATCCAAATGATGCTGATTTCTGTGAGGTGCTTGAAACTTATGATCGGAATCTGATGGATCTCTTTATTGAGGCAGGAGTAGATCCCTGCAATGGCAATGCGGTGGCCCGTGCCCTTTCCCACAAAGGGCGACCGCTGCTTGGTTTTGTAAAAAGCTACCAGGATCGCTTCCCCAAAATGCAGCGCCAGATAGACATCGCTCTAAACGTGTTTGTGGATAGACGAGACGAAAAGGGGATCGCTCTGATGCTTTGGTTGGGAGCTGATCCTCATGACAGAGTCCCTAACTCCGCTTACCCCGAAGATGCAGAGTTATGTGAAGTGGAAAGTCCATTTGAACGTGCCCTCTGGGTTGATCGTGAAAACGTTATTGAATCGTTTTTAAAAAAACCAATGCCTCCTGAGCAGGTGGAGTACCTATTTAAAAGGGTTTCTTACAGGAGATTACCAAACGTAGTTCGACGACTGCTCAAGGAAGGGGCTAATCCAAACCACACTGAGGAAGAACGCCATATCATCGAGGATTTTGCCTATCCGATACTTTCTCCATGGAATAGTTCAGTAATTGATCGAGACGTGCGTGCGGTTGAAGCCATGGAAATAGTTATCGAGGCTGGTGCAAAATGGGATCCCTCTCCAGAACGGCTAGCATATTTTCGACGGCGGCTTCTGAAGGGAGAACCCCAAAAGGTTCGTAAAGTGCTTGAACTCTTCGAGAAGCACGAAGTCTTGTGTGCGGAGCAATTGAAGGAATTGACCCGAACTCCCAGTATGAAGCAACTACTCCAAAGAGATTTGCCTCAGAATCAGGCAATCAATTCCGCATTCAGGTCCGACGGCGCCTCTAGAACTAACTCGCCGAGGTATAGAAAAAAACACTAGTCTCAACGTTGAAATTGATTTGTTTCTACCAAATCCCCTCCAGATCTTCATCTTCTAGGGATAGTTCTCGAAAGTTGGGATCCAGTTCAATGGCTTTCGCCAAGCGTGACTTAGCCTCCTCAATCCTTCCCTGGCGACATGCATAAGGAGCCAGAAGCCCTCCGCACAATCACGAAAAATCACGAAACAAGGCCACCGCGTTGACTTTTCCCGTGGGGAGCGCTATCTCCCAATCATTAATCAGGCGCTTTCACCAGAACGACCTGCTTCCCATCTCCCTCCCACAAAAAGCGATTTCCTATCAGACATTTGAAAAAGAGAGATTAGCGTTAAAAAAGTATTCCCATCCAAAAACCTGAATCCTAAAAAACCAGATCCCATGAAAATATTTGTCGTGATGCTCTCAGTCGCTTTGACCTTTTTTTCACAGATGGCTCATGCCACCGTATTGACTCAAGCACCAACTAATAATGGTTGTGCTATTTTAATAACAATACCGAAATACAATGCTGGAGATTCCATTGTGATTTCCGTTGCGCCGAATCCTTTGATTTTTGCATCAACTCCTACAACTTGGGGCGATTGGTCTTGGAACGGTGTTGTCTATCCTCCCAATGGTCCTTATTGGTATAATAGTTTAACACTTAATTGCAATGGAACCGGGGTGAACGGTGAATATTTTTTCATTTCAGGTGCGGATGATCCCGGGGGTCCTGTCCAAACTGTCACCAGTGCCACCTATCATTCAGTGAATGGTTCAGTATCAAATATTCCGATCAATACCGTAAGTAATATTACTGATATTCCGCTTCCTCCGGGGGTGACAATCATTTCCGTTTCTGCATCAAGTGATGCTCTAAATTCTTCCCAACCCAGATACTACATTTCTGTTCCCCCCCAGGTCTCGAACTATCCGGTGACCTCGCTCTCTGATTCGACCAATACCGGTACCCTCCGATGGGCGATTTCCTCGGCCAACGGCAATGCCAATGCTGTGAGCACAATCACCTTTGCGACCAATGGGATCATCACGCTTGGCAGCCCTCTCCCTTTCATCTTCAAGCCTGTGACCATCGACGGAACCTCAGCTCCCGGATACAGTTCAAATCCCGTTGTTTCCGTGAACTTCAGCGGGAATTCAGGTCTCTCGATCAGTCCCACGGCAAAGGGTTCCTTGATCTCGGGACTCTCGCTGGTGGGTGCTTCGGGAGCCGCCCTGACGCTTCAGGCTTCCGGTGTTCAAGTCTCCGGCAACTTCATCGGGCTTGCCACGAACGGTACGGTCGCAGCCAATCATGGCGATGGGATTCTCCTCACCTCCATGGCAAGCAATGCCCTGATCGGCGGAAAAGAGGTGGCTTCAAGTATTGATTATTTCATAGCGGACACAAACTCTTCCGTATTCTCAACGAACTTCAATGCCTGGCAGGGGCTAAGGGGGGACGCTGCCTCCACCAATTTTCTTTTCGCCGGAACCGCTAATTCGAATGGTGTCTTTTATATTGGTCCCATCACCTGCAATACAGGAACTCCAGGGTACATGAGCTATCCGTTGACCAATCAGAACAACACAAGTGCATATGGTCCGGATAACGCCTCATTCACCTACGACTCGACGAACGGTCAGCTCGTCTACCTGACCAATGGTGCCTACAGGGTGGTTGGAAGCTATGTCCTGAAGCCTGATGCGAACTTCTACGACCATGGCTTTGTGTGGGACGGAACACTTTCCCAGTTGCAAGTCTCCCCGACCAACGGAACATATCGAACCATCGACTACTGCACGACAAACAGCCGCGGTCAGACGAATTTCAGGGCCACCTATCAGTACACGCACAGTACCATGGGCAATTTGGCCGTCGGCAACTGCGACTCCGCCGGCACGACGAACTTTCCGCCGCGCGGACTAGGAATTGCCTATATCTGCAAGCTGTCCAACCATGTTGGAAATCTCACCAATGCCAGTGACTTTGTAACCATTCCCACCGCCCCCTTGGGTGCAAAGAGCATCACAGCCTATGGCATCTGGGACAACGGACTGGTTCTCAGCACCAACGGAACCGTGCTTTCCCATCCTTACACCATCTGCGGCGGTTACAGTCCTCTTGCAGTCGATAACATCACCAACCCAAAGTTCCCTCTCACCCAAGGAAAAGGGTATTTGGTCGATTATGACTCCGTAAGTGGTAAATTCTCCAACTGGACGATCATTACACATCCTGGTGGGGCGAACATCATCACTCATCTGGAAGGCATCAGCAGCACCGAATCGGGAGTCTATAATCTTGCAGCAGGTTCGGTCATTCTTGGCAGTTCAGGTTTGGAGACTCCATCATGGGTTTCAGTGAATAGGAACGACGACGGAACATTCAGTCAGGGTACATGGGTTGACCTGAACTATCCCGGAGCTTCAAACAACGTGCTTAATGACAATGATGCGGTCTACGGAAACAATGCGGTGCTGGAGACAATTTCCCAGACCAATGGCTCGACCAATTACAGTTCTTTCGGCTATCAGGCCTTGATCACGATAGACTTTCAGCGTGCGAACGTGATCTCTGGTAACCAGGGCAACGGAATCAACTTGCTTGGGTCGGTCGGGAATGTCATCTCCCAGAACTATATCGGAACCGACGCCAATGGCGGTACAAATGCTGCCTATGGAAATGCCCGGAACGGCATCCAGCTTGCCTCAGGTTCCTCCTACAATATGATCGGTGGACAGTTCATCGGCAGCAACAATCCGACCGGCTCGGCGGGCTCGACCTCCCCTGCATTCCAGCGTCCTCCTCTTGGGAATGTGATCTCCGGCAACCACCTGAACGGCGTCCTGATCGAGAATGGGGCCCAGAGTAACATTCTTAGCGGCAATTACATTGGCACCGATGGATCGGGCACCAATGCTCTGGGCAACTGGTTCGATGGTGTTGATATTGAAGGGGCCAACGGTAACGCCCTGCTCGGTTGCGCCTACTATCAGAATCCCTTCGTTTACTACAACGTGATCAGTGGCAATTACGGTCACGGAGTCCGGATCAACAATGCGACGAACACCTTCTTCCAGGGTAACTACGACGGCATCGATGCGCTCGATACAACGAATGTTTCCAATGGAGGCGATGGACTCTGGGTTTCCGGATCCTCGAAGTTTGTACAGATCGGAGGAATCATTCCCCTCGGAAGCGTCATCTCGGGGAACCGGGGCAACGGCACTGAAATCAGTGATACGGTGAGCTATGCTACGAACTTTAATACCTTCGGCGGAGTTCCCTCTTTCAAAACCTATCCCATTCCCAACGGCGGCGATGGCATTCTGATCACCTCAATCGGAGGGCATAACACCGTCCGCACCTGCGTCATGTCTGGAAATCTGGGCAACGGAGTGGAAATTGGAGGTAACGCAACGGGCGTCTTGATTGAGGACACTACCTCCGGAACCTCGACAGGCATCTCAAATGCGATTCCGAATCAGTTCAATGGAATCGTTCTCAGTGGCAGTGCCCATGGCAATACGATCGGAGGATTTAATCCCTCCATCGAAACCTCCGTCCATGCCTCAGGTAATGTCGGCTATGGAATCGCCGTTCTCGACTCTGCAAACAACAACACGATCGTGAATACTCGTATCGGTGTGGGTTTGGCGCTGACCGAGAACCGGGGAGTTCTTCCGCCGATTCCGAATCAACAGGGTGGGGTCTTTCTTGAACAGGGAACATTCGCCACAACCATCGGCGGAACCAAGGCTCTCCAAGCCAACTTCATCAACAATAACGATGGAGATGGAGTGACGATCATTGCGAGCAAGTCGAATAATATTGTCGGAAATACGATCAGCTCGAATTCGGCAGGTATTTATGCCGAAGGAATCTGCACTGGTACACTCATCAAAACCAATCAGGTCAGTAATAATTCGACCAATTGGGAGACCAACACTGCACTTGGCATCATCTATCACTGAGTAAGTATGTTGACCGGGTGCGGATGGAAAATCTGCACCCGATCAAATGCCGAATTTTGATGAATAAGTTTCTTCCTGTTTTAACCTGGAATATGCATTAGATCATTTTTGGTTTAATCTGCCGCATAAGGAGAAGCTGAAAAATAATCTGGAACTCAGGAAAGCAGGAATTTCAGAGATGAATGGGAAACCTCATATTAACACGAAATTGCTCTAACAATTAACTCAATTAGGGATTGGAAGATCCTTTCTGTACCGGACTTCCGCCTGTTGGGCTGTTGGGCTGTTGGGCTGTTGGGCTGTTGGGCTGTTGGGCTGTTGGGCTGTTGGGCTGTTGGGCTGTTGGGCTGTTGGGCTGGCTGACCTTTGATTGCTGACCCGTGTGGCCTCCCTGACGGCTGCATCTCTGGTGGCATGGATGCCTGACTGGGAACCCTCACCAAAAGCGAGGTGGCCACACTGGCGGGACTGGCTCCCTTCAACCGTGATAGCGGGGCTTTTAGGGGCAAGAGATCCATCGGGGATGTCCCAGAGAGCGTTAAAAGTGACGGATGGTTGATGGAGGGATAAGGGGATGAAGAGGTGATGGCGTGGGTCAGGACATAGGTAACACTTTAGGTTCAAGACATAGGTAACACATGCCGTGAGTGTTTGGTTATGGTGTTGGTGTTTTTATTGTTGGTCAATGACAGGGTGATTTGGGAAGCAGGCAACGCAGCGGAAGGGGCGAGAGCCCCTGAAGCGGAGTTGC
>Ga0302198_10000872_pt1 | contig 33770 bp, 27 predicted proteins | sample II_Bog_N2_2_FD_193521 | JGI IMG/M metagenome (GOLD analysis project Ga0302198, IMG submission 193521) | Peat permafrost microbial communities from Stordalen Mire near Abisko, Sweden - II_Bog_N2_2 | ecosystem: Environmental > Terrestrial > Soil > Wetlands > Peat | place: Sweden: Abisko...
GCGCTTCGTACCACCATCGCATCCCCCTGGCCGATGTCGCAGTCCGCGATCTGCCAGTCCGCCGGACGGCCTAAACGCGTGATCACGTTCGATAGCCCTGCCACCGCGAAGGGAAGCAGCAGTGCGAGCGCGACCGCGCCGGCAAGGGCCGCGGTTGCGCGCCGGCTCAGGGGCCACAGCAGAAGGGCCAGCAGCAGCGCGGTCCCGCCCGTGAGAGCAAGCTCGCCCACCAACCCCCCGGGCCACGGCACGCCCGCCCCAGGGAGCGCGGAGAAGAACAGTGCAACGTCCGCGATCCAGGCGGCGGGCAGCCAGGCCAGAACGGCAACGAGGTGGCCCGCAACCGGGGCTATCGGCACTGCAAGGCACGCCACCAGCCCCAGCACTGTCGCGACGGGTGCAGCAGGCTCCGCGAGGGTGTTCGCCACCACGCCGTAGAGCGGGAGGGACGGGTTCAAACCGAGCAGTACCGGCTGGCAGGCCAGTTGCGCCGCCAGCGGAACAGCAACCAGCGTGGCCAGCCAGCGCGGAAGCCAGCGCGCCAGCCGGCGTGCGAGCGGCCCGGCGAGCACCATGAGTCCGGCGGTCGCAAGCACCGAAAGGGCAAACCCGTAGTCGAGTGCGAGCCACGGGTCGATCGTGAGCAGGACGAGGACGGCCAGTGCGACGACCGGCAGCCCCGAGGCCGGTCGTCCGCTTGCCGTGGCGCACAGCATGATGGCCGCCATGAGCGCGGCACGCAGGACGCTCGGCTGGGGCGTGACCAGCACGACGAACCCGACTAGCACAACGAGTGCGCAGGCGATCCGCACTCCCCTGCGGAGGCCGAGGGCCCGGCCGACCAACAGGATGAGGCCGATCAGCACTTCGCAGTTCGCCCCGGACACGGCCGTGAGATGGCTCAGGGACGACGCCTTCATCGCCGCGGCCAATTGGGGTGAAAGCGCTGTGGTGTCGCCAATGGCGAGCCCCGGCAACAGCTGCGAACCTGGCGGCGGCAGCGCCTGCACTGCCCGCGACAAGCCGGCACGCAACCCGTTCGCCCAGCCGAGGTACCAGGGTGGCGGTGCGATAACGCGGGCTGGCCCTCGAGCGAACACGAGCAACGAGTTCTCATCGGATGGCGTGGTCGCCTTCAGCGTTCCGCTGAGCTCGAGCGCGGTACCGATCTCCACTCGTTGCCCCGGCGCAGCGTCAAAAACCAGCACGGGAACGGACAGCGAACGGGCATCGCTGCTGAGCCCTGGGCGCTGCGCTCCTGACCCGCCCGAGCCCGTCTGCACCAGGGTCGCCGCAAAGTGAGTGGTCGCCGGAGTGACCGTTTGGGCCGTCACCACGATCGCTCCCTCGACCGCGTGGGCATCGCGCAATACAGCGGGACGTCGGGCATCAGCGCCCGCGAGGGCTGCCGTCGTGACCAGGGCGATGGCCGCCGCCCCCACCGCAACAACGATGAGGATACTGCGGCCGGACAATCGCGCGGCGATGATCATCCCGATCGAGGCCGCCCAGCAACCGATGGCCACCGGGAGCATCCATCGCGGCTCCGGAAGCAGCACCGCCGCACCGATCCAGGCGGCAGCAGCCGGCACCGCCAGCCGAAGATCGATCATGTCGTGACGCCGGCTTTGATGGCCGCGAATTTCCTGGGCCCGATGCCGGTCACATTCTGCAGGTCATTCACGGAGCGGAAACCTCCGTGAGCTGCGCGGTACGCAAGGATCCGTTGCGCCAGCGACGGTCCGACGCCGTCCAGGGTCTGGAGCGTGGTGGAATCCGCCGTGTTGAGGTTCACTTTCGCACCAGCACCCGCGGCGGGTGATGCCGCGGCGGCCACCTCCCCGACCGCAGGAACCACGACCTGCTGGCCGTCTTCGACGATCTGCGCCAGATTCAGATTCGCCTGGTCTGCAGCAGCGGTGAACCCACCCGCCGCCGCCACCGCATCAAGCAGCCGCGATCCGGCCGGCAATTCGTAGACGCCGGGTTTCGCGACCTGCCCCACCAGGTGAACCATCGCGGCCGGGGACTCCGCCGCCTCGGGCGCAGCCGTGTGCACCACCCTCGGTTCGGACGCCACCACCGTTGATCCGTGCGGAGACACCGCGCTCACCACGACGGCAACAGCCGCAATCAGAAGCACAAGCACGACTGCGGCGCCCAGGCCGACCCGTAGTCGCACCCGGGGCCAATGCTTTTTCGCTGCGTCGAACTCCACCGCTCGAGGTTAGGTCGCGGAGGACACCGTCCAAGGGAACACCGGTGAGACTGTGGAATACCGGCTAACGAGTCGCGATGTTGACGAGTCGCGGCGCTCGCACGATCACGTTCGCGATCTCGCGATCGCCGACCGAACGGATGACCGCCGCAGACGATCGCGCAAGCCCTTCGAGTTCGTCAGCCGAGATTTTGGGGCCAACGGTGAGCTTGTCGCGCACCTTGCCGTCAACCTGCACGATCGCGACCACGGAGTCCTCGACCAGCAGCGTCGGGTCAGGCTTGCGCCATCCCGCGAGCGCCACCGTGGGCTTGTAACCGAGCTTCTCCCACATATCTTCCGCCGTGTAGGGCGCGAACAGGCTCAGCGCGACCGCGATCACCTCGGTTGCTTCGCGAACCGCGGCGTCTCCCGGACCCGCTCCCGAGTCAATGACCTTGCGAGTCGAATTCACCAGCTCCATGATCCGCGCCACCACGACATTGAACTTGAATGCCTCAAGCAGGCCGGGGGCGTCAGCGAGCAGGCGATGAGTCTGCCTGCGCAGGTCGTGGTCGCCCGTCTTCCACTCGATCTCGGGCTTGCTGGTGACATCGTCGGCGAGCCGCCACGCCCGGGCCAGGAACTTTCCCGAACCGGCGGGCGAGGCATCCTCCCAGTTGAAGCTGTCTTCCGGCGGCCCGGCGAAGGCCATGGTGATTCGAATCGCATCGACGCCGAACTGGTCGAGCTCGTCACCCAGGTTGACGCCGCCCTTGCTTTTCGACATTTTCGCGCCGTTCGACAGCACCATGCCCTGGTTCATGAGGGCGCTGAACGGCTCGGTAAACGACACATAACCGAGGTCGAATAGCACCTTCGTGATGAACCGCGCATACAGCAGGTGCAGGATGGCGTGCTCGACGCCTCCCACATACTGGTCGACCGGAGCCCATTTGTCGGCGAGGGCCGGATCGAAGGCGCGCTCGTCGTCGTTCGGGTTCAAAAAGCGCAGGAAGTACCAGGAGCTGTCGACGAAGGTGTCCATCGTGTCGGGATCCCGCAGCGCCGGCGTGCCGTCGATCGGGTTCTTCACGTTCACCCAGTCCTCGGCCGCAGCCAGCGGCGACTGACCCTTGGGCTGCAGGTCGAGGCCGTGGGTTGGTGGAAGCACGATCGGCAGCTGGTCGAGCGGCACCGGGATGAGGGCGCCGTCTGCACCGTGGATGATCGGGATCGGGGTGCCCCAGAACCGCTGGCGCGAGATCAGCCAGTCACGCAGACGGTACGTCTTGGCGGCACGGCCGGTTCCCGCAGCCTCAAGCTGCTCGATGATCTTCTTGATGGCGTTCGATTTGCTCAGCCCGTCCAGGGGGCCCGAGTTGATCATCCGGCCGTCGCCGAGGAGCGGACGCCCCGTCGTGGCGGGGTCAAGCGGCGGAAGCTCATCGGGCAGGATCGCCTGGCCGTTCTCATCGAGTTCGAGAACAGGAACAGAACCCGTCACGGGTGCATTGGTGTCGACGACAACCCTCACCGGCAGGCCGAACTTGCGCGCGAAGTCGAGGTCGCGCTGGTCATGCGCGGGCACTGCCATGACGGCGCCGTGGCCGTAGTCGGCTAACACGTAGTCCGCCGCCCAGATCGGAATCCGCTCGCCGGTCGCGGGATTGATCGCGAAGCGCTCAAGCGGCACGCCGGTCTTCTCGCGCGTCGCATCCTGCCGCTCGATCTCCGTCGACTTCTGCGCCTGCTCGAGGTAATCCTTGAAGGCCTTCCGGGCCTGCGGTGTGGATCCTTCCGCCAACTCTGCGGCGAGGTCGGAATCCGGTGCCACAACCATGAACGTCGCACCATAGATCGTGTCCGGGCGCGTCGTGAAAACCGTGACCTTCTCGTCACGACCCTCGATCTCGAAGTCCACGTCCGCGCCGCGCGACCGGCCGATCCAGTTGCGCTGCATCGCGAGCACCTTCGCTGGCCAGGATCCCTCAAGCTGGTTCAGGTCGTCGAGCAGCCTGTCTGCGTAGTCGGTGATGCGGAAATACCACTGGGTGAGCTTCTTCTTGACCACGACGGCACCGGAACGGTCGGAGGTGCCGTCCGGCAGCACCTGCTCGTTGGCCAGCACGGTCTGGTCAACCGGGTCCCAGTTGACCCACGAGTCCTTCCGGTAGGCGAGGCCCTTCTCGTACATCTTGAGGAACAGCCACTGGTTCCACTTGTAATACTCGGGATCGCTGGTGTGCAGTTCCCGATCCCAGTCGAACGACACGGCGTAGCGCTTGAAGGATTCCTTCTGCTGCGCAATGTTGGCGTAGGTCCACTCGCGCGGGTCGATCCCGCGCTTTATCGCGGCGTTTTCGGCCGGGAGGCCGAACGAGTCCCAGCCGATCGGATGCAGCACGTTGAATCCCTGCTGGCGCCAGTAGCGAGTGGAGATGTCGCCGAGGGCGAATGCCTCGGCATGCCCCATGTGCAGGTCGCCCGACGGGTACGGGAACATGTCGAGCACATACTTGCGCGGGCGCTTGTCGTTCGGGTCGCTCGTGGCGAATGGCTTGAGCTTCTCCCAGACCGGCAGCCACTTCTCCTGGATGCGGCGAAAGTCGTATCCGCCGTCCGGGTCGCGTGGTTCGTCGTGCTCGTGTGCCACAGATACGTCCAATGCAGATGGGGAGGGATGGGCGTCGTCGCCGCAGACAAGCGTACTAAAGGTCGCTCGACGTCGGCCGACCGCCGCCGGGCAGTTGCGGTGGGCCACTCAGTTCGACGGAATCTCGCCCCGTCTTGTTGACGCTTCCAACGCGCGAATGAGTGCGGCCGCCTTGAGCTTCACCTCGTCGAGTTCCTCGAGCGGGTCGCTGAGTGCGGTGATTCCCCCGCCCGTGCCGATCGTCGCGCCCTCGGGGGTGAGCACAATGCTGCGGATCACCATGGCCAGGTCGATGCGGCCGTCCAGCGAGAAATAGCCGAACGCCCCCGAATAGATACCCCTCGGCGACTGCTCGAGGAGGTCCAGGATGCGCGTCGCGCTCGATTTCGGCGTGCCCGTCATGGAGCCCGCCGGGAAGCACGCAACGACGGCATCCATACCGTGCAGTCCCGGCTGCAGGATTCCGCGCACGGTGCTGACGAGCTGGTGTACGGGAGCGAGGGTTTCGACCTCGAGCAGGCGGGGCACGGTAACGCTGCCCACACGACTCACTCGGCCGATATCGTTTCGCATCAGGTCGACGATCATCAGGTTCTCGGCCCTCTCCTTCTCACTGGTCGCGAGATCGGCGCGGAAGGCTGCATCCGATTCCGGGGTGTGGCCGCGTGGCCGCGTGCCCTTCACCGGACGCGATTCCACGGTTCCCTGGGGTGTGACCAGCATGAACTGCTCCGGCGAGGAACTCAGGAGGGAGACGTCACCGATTCTCAGGAGCGCGCCATGCTGACCGGGACTCGCGGTACGCAACTCCAAATAGGCGGAAACAGGGTCGGGTCGTGTGTCGATGTGCACCGAGGTCGTGAGGCACAGCAGGTAGGCATCGCCCGCCGCGATCGCCTCCTGGCACCGCCGGATCTTCTCGAGATATTCGGCGTCGGAGTCGCGCCAGTGCGCGACGAGCGGACCGGACAGGGATTCCGTAAAGGCCGTTGGTGAGCCCAGCCCTCCCGCCGCCTGGGTACTGGCCAGGGCATCCACAACCCGGTCGCGCCACGCGCGAAGCTCCGCCTCCGGGCCGTCACCCAGCGCTATCAGCGTCACCGCGCGCGTCGCGTGGTCGAACTCGATCGCGCGATCCAGGAACAAGAACGCGGCGTCCGGGTAGGGCGAGACCCGCGTTCGCGGCGTGCCCATCGTCTCGAACCGGTTTTCGTAGCCGAGCCAGCCCACCCAGCCGAGCGCGAAACCATCAGCAGGCTCCTCGAGGCGATGCGCATCGAGGTCCTCGCGCAGGACGTCGATCACGGATTCGTGCGTTTCCGACGACACCACCCGGGATGCTCGCCCCAGGTAGCTGCGCCCGGTCGTCGCGGCGGGTCCACTGTCGAGCCAGACGACATCCGTCTCGCCCCCGAAGAGCGCGACAAATGCTGCGGCCGGGTCGACCCATCGCCCGAACGGGAACCGCAGGAGCCGGGGCATAGCCTTAAGCCTATGAGCGTGGAGTCGATCTACCGTTGGCAGGGCGGCGAACTGGTTCCTCTCGAGTACTGCGACATGAGCGACACGTCGATCGAGGTTGCCGATTCGTGGTTCGTGACCAACGGCACCGTTCTCGCGCTTGGACTTCATCGCGACCGGTTCCTCGGCTCACTGCCAGCGGATGTGCGTGCGGAAACCGGCGCAGACGCCTTCTGGGATGCGGCTCTCGCTCTCATCCCTCGCGAGGGTGACTGGTTTCCCCGGGTCGAACTGCAGCGTCGATCGGGAGCCCACTCGCTGGTATTCCGTCACCGCAGTTCCCCCCCGCGCACCAACAACCTGGTCGAGGTGACATGGCAGGGGCGCGATCCCCGAACCGTGCCGGCCATCAAAGGCCCCGACCTCGAAGCGCTGACCCGCGTTCGCACGATCGCGCAGGGCAGCGGCGCCGCCGAAGCGGTCATCGTGACCGGGGACGGGTACATCGTCGAGGACTCGCACGGCGGCCTTGCCTGGTGGCGGGGTGAAATCCTCTGCACGCCGCCCCGCGAATTCGACCGGGTCGACAGTGTGACCGTGCGCAGCCTCCTGGCGCTGGCGACCGCTCTCGGCGTCGAGACCTACGAAGAGTCGGTCACGCCCGCCGAGATCGCCGAAACTGAGCTGTGGTCGCTGAATGCCCTGCACGGCATCCGGATTGTGACACGGTGGGTCGATGGGCCGCCGCTGGCGCAGCTTCCCGGCCGGCTGGCACTCTGGCGCGCCCGAATGGATGCCCTGCGCAAGCCGATTCCGGCGGCGTCCAATCCCGCGACAGCAATGGAGGATTCCGGGAAACGGTCAGGGTAGGTTCGGCTCTCGTGGACGCGTTTCTCAACTGGCTCCTGGCAACGGTTCACGGTGTCGATCCGGGGCTGCGCGTGCTGCTGGCTGGCGTGGCCATGATGTTCGAGACATCCATCCTGCTCGGGCTGATCGTGCCGGGTGACACGGTCGTGCTGGTCGCTGCGACCGCGGTCAGGGGGCCAGTGGAATTCGTCTCACTCGCGCTCGCAGTGGTGCTGGGCTCCCTGGTGGGCGAGTCGATCGGGTTCGTCCTGGGCCGTTACTTCGGTCCGCGCATCCGTCGGTCGAAGCTGGGGCAGCGGATCGGCGAGAAGAACTGGGTTCGCGCGGAGACCTACCTTGAGCGTCGTGGGGGGATCGCGGTCGCCATCTCGCGGTTCCTGCCGGTTTTCCATTCCCTCGTTCCGCTCGTCGTTGGAACCAGCGCCATGCGCTACCGCGTGTTCATCGCCTGGACGGTACCGGCGTGCGCGATCTGGGCGGTGACCTACATCTCGGTTGGCGCGTTCGCTGCGGAAAGCTATCGCCAGCTGGAGGGGCAGCTGCGCTGGGCCGGGCTCATTTTCGTCGGGATCATCCTGGTCGCGCTGGTCCTCATTTTCGTGCTCCGCAAGGCGATCGAGCGGCGTGAGTCCCGGCATATGGAACCCTGATACCGAGCGTGGCGGGAGAAACTGCTTCGCGGGCGGAGTTGTTACCCCCGCCGCGGCGCCGTTTCTCCGCCCGCCGCCGGTAGTTTCTCCCGCCACAAGGGTTGAGGGTGGACGCGCGGGAGCGGGCAACGCTAAGGGGCGGATGCCCGAAAGCATCCGCCCCTCATTCAGCGGTTCACCGAGTCGGCGCCCGGGACCGGGTTTAGAACAGGTTCGCCTTCGCGAGCCAGTTCTTGGCTGCGACAGCCGGGTCAGTCTTTGATGCGCCAGACACCTCGGTGTTCAGCTCCAGCAGGTCAGCGGTAGTCAGCGCCGCGGACACCTTGTTGAGCACAGAAGCGAGCTTGGGGGTGTCCTTACTGGTGCTGACGATCGGCACGACTTCCTGTGACGCGAAGAGGCTCTTCGGGTCGGTCAGGGTGACGAGCTTATTCGCGAGGATCGACGGGGTCGTCGAGTAGATGTCGGCCACCTGAACGGTGTTGTTCAGCAGGGCCGCAAGGGTCTGCGGGCCACCGCCGTCGCTGATCGCCTGGAACTTCAGGTTGGTGAGGCCGTAGATCTTCTGCAGGCCGGGGATTCCGTCCGGGCGGGTCTGGAACTCGGGGTTCGCCGCGAGGGTCACCGATGGCAACTTGGCCAGGTCGCCGATGGACTTGAGGTTGTTGGCCTTCGCGAATGCGGGCGTCACGTTGAGCGAGTCCGAGTCCGCTGCCGTCGACGGCGTCAAAGCCTTCAGCGTGGCCGGTAGTGCCTTGTCGAGTGCCGCCTTGACATCGCTCGGCGAGTTCGCGGTGGCCGACTGGCTCAGGAAGTCGAGGATCGACCCCGAGTACTCGGGGATGAGGTTGACCTCACCCGACTCGAGGGCCGGAATGTAGGCCGCGCGAGCACCGATGTTGAGCTTGTAGGTCACAGTGAAACCGTTTGCCGCGAGCGCCTGGCCGTAGATGTCGGCCAGGATCACGTTCTCGGAAAAGTTAGCCGAGCCGACGACGACGGATTCCTTCGGCGCGGGACTGCTGCTGCCGCCACCGCTCAGGGAGGAGCTCGACGAGCATCCTGCGAGCAGTAGGGATGTTCCGGCGATGATCACACCGGCTGCGATCATGCCTCGTTTTGATCCGAACATTTCTTAGTTACCTTCCATAATGGGTTTCCCCGGGGTTGCGGCAATACCTCGGCCGCGGGCTGTGTTTCTTTTCTTCGAAGCTCCACGGGACACTCCCCGTGGAACAACAAATCTTTGGATCGTCGCAAGGATGCCGTCGGCCAGGAGCGCAAGCGCCGCGACGAGGATGGCTCCTGCGGTCATCTGCACGTAATCGTGCTGGGCTAGCCCGTTCGCGATGTAGGTACCAAGACTGACCTGCCCGTACAGCGACGAGATCGTGACCGTTGCGATGATCTGCAGGACCGAGGATCGAAGCCCTCCGACCAGAAGTCCCGCTCCGAGCGGTATTTCAACCTTGGTGAGCACCTGCCACTCGGTCATCCCGATCGCCCGTGCGGCATCGATGGTCTGCCGATCGACCGACTCGAGGCCGGAGTACGCACCCGCGAGAAGTGGTGGGATGCCCAGCACAGCGAACACGATGATGTTGGGCAGGTAATTGCTGGGAAGCCAGGGGACGATGGGCAGTATGACGAGCAAAAGGGCGAGGAGTCCGAGGCTCGGCAGTGCCCGCGCCGCATTGCTCGCGATGATCGCAACTGAGCGGCCCCGGCCCGTGTGACCGATGAACAAACCGAGGGGAACCCCGATGACGACCGCCACGGCAAGGCTGAGCCCGGTGAGGATGAGGTGCTGGGTCAGCGCGTCGGGAATGCCCGTACCGAGCGCGGTCGTCGTGTAATGAATCGGATTGAAGATCCACGCGAAGGCCTGGATGATGAGGCTCATGCGACGGCCTCGGCTAATTCGCGCTTCGCCGCCCGGCGGCGGGAGCCCCTGGAATTCCAGGGAAGCAGAATTCGACCAGCTGTGGTGATGATGAGGTCGAACACGATGGCGATCACGAGTACGGCGACAATTCCGGTCCAAATCTCGGTGGGGAACGCTGATTCATTTCCCTCGTGAAACAGGTTGCCCAGGCTGTCGATGCCGATGAACGATCCGACGGTCACAAGGCTGACCGTGGAGACGGAGACAACGCGAATGCCGGCAACCAACACCGGGCCGGCGAGGGGCAGTTCGACGGAGATGAACCGTTGCCAGCTCGAGAACCCGATTGCCCGTGCGGCTTCGCGAATGTCGGCCGGCACGGACATGAAGGCGTCAGTGGATGACCGCAGCATGATCGCCAGCGCGTAGATCGTGAGAGCGACGATGACGTTGGCCGGATTAATGATCGCGAGGCCGAGGGCGACCGGCACGACCACCAGCAGCACGAGCGAGGGAAGCGTGTAGAGCAGGCTGAACACGGACAGCAGCACTGACCGTGCGACGCGTGAACGACTCGCCCAGTAGCCAAGGGGGATGGAGAGCAGAAACCCGAGCACGATCGGCAGCGCACTCAGCGACAGGTGGTCGAGAGTGAGGCCCCAGATCCCGGTATTGCTGTCAGTACCGGAGAAGAAGTTTGCCCAGATCCATCCCCAGTTCACTACGCGTCGCCCGCCTGGGAGGTCTTGTTCGACACGCTGCGGGACTTGGGGCTCGCCGAGCCGACCGCGAGCTTGCCGTCGGGAGCTGAGATGACGCCGGCAGCGTAGCCGCCTGCGTCGATGAGCACGACGTCGTCACCGCTGGGCTTGACCTTCGTGTCAACCGTGAGCCTGCGCTTTCCCCGGTCCGCGCCAATGAAGCTCGCCACGAAGTCGCTCGCCGGATTGGCGAGGATCTCTTCCGGTGAGCCTTTCTGCGCGATCTTGGCGCCCTTTTCAAGGATGATCACCTGGTCGCCGAGGAGGAATGCTTCATCGATGTCGTGGGTGACGAACACGATCGTCTTGTCGAGTTCACGTTGGAGCCGCATGGTCTCCGCCTGCAGGTCGACGCGCACGATCGGGTCGACAGCGCCGAACGGCTCGTCCATCAGAAGGATGTTCGGATCGGCGGCGAGTCCGCGGGCCACGCCTACGCGCTGCTGCTGTCCTCCGGACAGCTCGCCCGGGTAGCGATTCGCCAGCGCCCTGTCGAGACCGACTGTGTCGAGCAGCTCGTTCGCTCGTTCGTAGGCTTTCGCCTTGGGCACCCGGTTCAGAAACAGCACGGTTGCGACATTGTCGATGACCTTACGGTGGGGAAGCAGGCCGGAGTTCTGCATGACGTAACCGATACCCCTGCGCAGGTGCACGGGTTCTGTTTTCTGCACGTTCTCGCCGTCGATCTCAATCTCTCCCGACGACGGGTCGACCATGCGGTTGATCATGCGAAGGAGCGTCGTCTTGCCACAGCCTGATGACCCGACGAATACGGTCGTCTGGCGGGAGGGGATGACGACGCTGAAGTTCTCGACGGCGTGCGTGCCGTCTGGGTACAGCTTCGAGACCGACTTGAATTCGATCACGAGCGGGAACTCGAAAGCGTGGGGGGCGCAAACACGATGGCTAGGGCTCATTCCTCGCGCGGGCGGCGCGAATCGACACTTGCCTTACTGACAGCTAAACACTATTCGGAGCATCTGTCATTACCGACGGGTTGCGTAACAAGCAGTAAAGAGCTGTCCGTGCAGGGCCAGCCGAGTGCTAATCGAACAGCGGTGCCAGCGTCGATAGCACGAGCGAGCGGCCGCTCTCCAGGAACGCCGCCTCACCCCGCGGGCTGCGTGCGAAGGCGCGAGCGACGAGCGCGTCCTGGATGACAATGGCGTTCTCGAGCCCGAATTTTGCCTTGGCCGAGACCTCGATACCAAATCGCTCCGCGAGCGCCCGCAGCAACACCTCGGCAATGTGGGAGTTCACGGTGGAAGTTCCCGTGGCGGGACGAAGGTCGAGCACGTCGCCGGCTCGCAGGGACGCGAAGCCCGGCTCGGAGCGGAACGCGTCGACATAGGAGTCGAAGAACGCCGTGATCGCTTCACGCCAGCTGGTCGAGCGACGGTCTGCCACAGCACGATCCACGCTGCTCAGCACGCGGTCGAGATTGCGGCCGGCCAGAGCCTGCAGCACGGCGATACGGTCAGGGAAGTAGCGATACACGGTGCCGATGGATGCCCCGGCACGCTCGGCAACCATGGCCGTGGTGAGTCTCTCGTATCCGAGCTCATCGATTGCTGCTGCGGCTGCGTCGAGCAGTGCGGTCAGGCGTGCGGTGCTGCGTGCCTGAACCGGCTCGTTACGGAGGTTGGCAGAAGCGGCGAGCTTGCCGTCGATCAGTTCCATGAGCGACACTCTCTTCTCCTTCAATTCGATCGCCAAATCCTATCGCGCCCCCAAAGCGGGGGCGGCCGATTCATCCACATCTGCCTGATTGTCGGAGGGAATTGGCAGGATGGTCACGTGTGTGGACGATTTGTACTGGACCGAAACGCCGACGAATTGGTGAGTCTCTTCGATGTCGACACTGTCGGTGCGGCCCTTCCGGGGCCCTCGTGGAACATCGCCCCGACCCAAACCATCTCGATCGTGCTCGACGCGTTGCCCCGTGCTACAGAGGACGAGCCGTACCCGGAGCCCATCCGACGGCTGGAGGCGGCTCGCTGGGGACTGGTTCCTGGCTGGGCGAAAGACCCGAAAGCCGGGCCCCCGCTGTTCAATGCTCGCAGCGAGGATGTGGCGAGCAAGCCATCGTTCTCGGACCCTGTCGCGCGCAGGCGAGCCGTGGTTCCCGCGTCGGGATACTTCGAGTGGACGGTCACCGATGGCGTGAAGATTCCGCAGTACATCTCGCTCCCCGGCGACGAGCTGCTGGTGTTCGCGGGGCTCTATGAGTGGTGGCGCAATCCTGCGGCAACGGAAGGCGCAGACGACAGGTGGCTGCTTTCGGCGACGATCCTGACCAGGTCCTCCCGGGGAGCCCTCGCCAGCATCCACGACCGAATGCCGGTGTTTCTGGACTCGGACCTGGTCGAGGGGTGGCTCGACCCGCAGGAAACCGGAACGCAGGACCTGGTCGATGAGGTTGTGGCGGCCGGTGCAGAGGTCGCTGAACGTGTTGGGTTTCACGAGGTGGGCCCGGCGGTGGGTTCGGTGGACAACAACAGCGAATCCCTGGTGACCCCGGTCGCCTAGCATTCCGTCCAGCGGGGCGTGCGAGACTGGCGCCATGGCACTCACCGGCGACAGCGAGTCCAGCCGGCCCCAGAAGCATGACCAGGCGGCAGGCGACGAGCAGGCAGCAGGCGACGAGCAGGCATCCGGCGATGCTGCCGTCGCGGTGCTGCACCGGGCTGCTCGCATCGAGGATGCCTTTCACGCGTTTCGCGCGAACCGCGCGCGAAAGCGTGGCCTGCTCTCGACGGTGATTCCGTACTCCGGCTACGGGGGCGAAGGCTGGATTCGCGTTCTTGGACGAGTGCTGCTCGTGCGGGCGCGCAAGACTCCCGTCCCCGGCAAGCCGCGGAACCGGAGCGTGCGCGGGTGGCGCAGCTTCACCAGCGTTCCCGACGGCGACGTCGCGGTTTTCGTGACCGCTGGCGGTAAGGAATACCGGGTACTGGCGGACCGCGGCGGCGTGGTCGACACCCGCCTCGACATTTCGCTTCCTGCGGGCTGGAACACGATCACGCTGCGCACCGAGGACTCAGCCGAGGTGCAGGCACCCGTGTTCGTTGTCGCCGCGGACACGAAGATCGGACTGCTCTCCGATATCGATGACACGGTGATGGTGACGGCGCTCCCCCGCCCACTGCTCGCCGCCTGGAACACGTTCGTGCTCGACGAGCATGCACGCGCCCCGGTTCCCGGGATGTCCGTGCTGTACGAACGGCTGGTTCGCGCGCATCCCGGTGCGCCCGTGGTCTACCTGTCGACGGGAGCCTGGAATGTCGCTCCCACCCTTACCCGCTTCCTGTCGCGCAACCTGTACCCGGCGGGAGCGCTCCTCCTCACCGACTGGGGACCGACGCACGACCGGCTGTTTCGTAGCGGTAAGCAGCACAAGCGCGAAAACCTCGCTCGACTGGCGACGGACTTCCCCGGGCTCAAGTGGGTGCTCGTCGGCGACGACGGGCAACACGATGAGGAACTGTACGGCGAATTCGCCAGGGCACACCCCGAGTGTGTTGCCGCCGTGTGCATCAGGCAGCTGTCCCCCGGCGAAGCGGTGTTCGCGGGTCGCCGCCGCACGCTGGCTGAGCAGCGCACGGGAGGCGCGACCCGATGGCTCTTCGCCCCGGATGGGGCCGGGCTTTCAGCCCAGCTGACGGAGCTGGGCATACTCCCGGAATACCAGCGCTAAGTCGATCAGGCTCTGGGCAGAGGCTTCCAGGTTTTGGGACCCGCCGACCCTGCCGCATAGTTGTCGATCGCGACGGTGTCTTTGTGCCAGGCCGTGATCACCGGCGTCACGATGCGCCAGCATTCCTCGGCGACGTCTCCGCGCACGGAGAGCGTCGCATCCCCGGTCAGGATTCCTTCCAGGACCTCGCCGTAGGCGTCGAGGTCGGAGGCCGCGAATGACGTCGACAGCGTCACCGTATCGAGTGTGAACGGGTCCCCTTCGCCATTGATGTTGAGGTCGAGTTCCATGTGGTGCGGGTCGAGAGCGATCCGCAACTGGGATGGGACACCCTGCCCCCTCATCCCTGTCGGAAGGTGCGGCACCGGGCGGAACGTGATGACGATATCTTTGCGGGCATCCTCGAGGGCCTTGCCCGACCGCAGGATGAACGGAACACCGGCCCAGCGCCAATTGTCGACCCCGAACGCGATCTCAGCCAGCGTCTCGGTGTTGCGGGCCGGATCGACTCCCGGCTGCTTGACATAGCTCCCCAACTTCACTCCTCCGACGGTTCCCGCCGTGTAACGACCGCGCCTGCTCTGGTTTCGGACGTCGTCCTTCCAGACCCGGGTGGCACGAAGGGCCTGCGCCATTGACCCGCGCAGGTCGTCGGAGTCGAGCGTGGACGGCGGTTCCATCGAGACCACGGCGAGCACCTGCAGGAGGTGGCTTTGAATCATGTCGATGAGCGCTCCGGCGCGGTCGTAGTAACCGGCGCGACCCTCAAGCCCGAGCTGCTCGTCGTAGTTGATCTCCACACGCTCGACGTTGGTCGCGTTCCAGCTTTCTTCGAACAGCCGGTTCGCAAACCGCAGGCCAAGGATGTTGAGCACGGTCGACTTTCCCAGGAAGTGGTCGACCCGGTGGATCTGCTTTTCCGGGATGAACGTTGACAGCAGCCGATTGAGCGCGCGGGCGCTTCGCAGGTCCGTTCCGAACGGCTTCTCGAGAGCGAGCACAATTCCGGACGGCAGCTTCATTGTCGAGAGCGTCCGGACGACCGCCTCGGTGACAGCCGGCGGCAGCGCGAAGTAGATCGCGGGAATCCCGCTGGCCGACGAAAGCACCTTCGCCAGGTCGACCGCATTCGTGGCGTCCGCGTCGAAGTAGGTGCTCGCCGCAACCAGTGACTTTATTGCGGCACTGTCGGCACCACCCGCCGCGAACGACGTGGTGACACGCTTTCGCCACTGGGCTGCGGTCATGGGCTCTGACCCGACGCCGATGAGCTCGAGGTCGAGATCGGGCCGCTTCGACACCAGCTGGCCGAGGCCGGGAAGAAGAAGCCGCGCCGTCAGGTCGCCACTTGCTCCGAGAATGACGAGAGTGCGTCGCGGGAAGCTCATTGTTCAAAACTAGCTGTCAGGATTGTGAAATGCCGCTCAACATCGAGGATTATGGTCTTATCGGCGATTGCCACACCGCAGCACTGGTGGGCAGGGATGGGTCGATCGACTGGCTGTGCATGCCACGCTTCGACTCGGCATCCTTGTTCGGCGCGCTGCTGGGCGACGAAGACTCCGGACGATGGCTCCTTGCACCCACCGGCGAGGTCATCGAAACGTCGCGCGAATACCTCGAAGACACCTTCGTGCTGGTCACCCATTGGCGCACCGCGACCGGCCGCGTTGATGTGACGGAATTCATGCCAACCGATAATCGCCGCGCCGACATCGTCCGCCGGATCACCGGTGTCGAGGGCGAGGTCGAAATGCACGAGGAGTTGCGCATCCGGTTCGACTATGCGGCGGCCCTGCCGTGGATGCGCCAGGTGCCGGAGGCGGGACGCAATGCCCTCGTCGCGGTTGCCGGTCCGGACGCGGTCGTCATGCGCGGGCCGAAGCTCGAAGCACGCAGTGAGGCGCACGTTGCCTCCTTCACCGTGGCAAAGGGCGACACCGTTGATATCGCTCTCACCTGGTATCCGAGCCACCGAGAACCTCCGAGTGAGGTCGACGTCGACACCGCGCTCGATGACACGGTGAAATGGTGGCGTAATTGGGCCGCGAATTGCGAGGCCCCAGAACGCTACGGTGCGCAGGTTCACCGCTCGCTGCTCGTTCTTCGAGCGCTGACCCACGAAGACACCGGCGGAATCGTCGCGGCAGCGACGACGAGCCTGCCCGAAGAGTTTGGCGGCAGCCGCAACTGGGACTACCGCTATGTGTGGTTGCGCGATGCCTCGCTGACTCTCTACGTGTTGATCAGGCACGGTTTCGCGGGAGAGGCGACCGCGTGGCGCGGGTGGCTACTGCGCGCGATTGCGGGCGATCCCAACGACGTGCAGATCATGTACGGCCTGGCCGGTGAACGACGACTGACCGAGTGGGAGCTGGATTCACTGCCCGGTTATCGGGACTCGAGCCCGGTACGGGTGGGTAACGGCGCGTTCGTGCAATACCAGGGTGACATGTTCGGCGAGGTGATGCTGGCCCTGAATGAAGCCCGCGAGGCCGGAATCGACGAGAGTCCGCTTTCGTGGTCCCTGCAGCGCGCCCTGTTGCAGTTCGTCGAAGACAACTGGCGACGCCCGGACAACGGCATCTGGGAGATCCGTGGGCCCAAGCGGCATTTCACACACTCGCGTGCAATGCTTTGGGCCGCCTTCGACTGCGGGATCCGTGCCGTGCGAGAGCACGGTCTTGATGGCCCAGCCGATCGTTGGCAGCAGCTTCGGGACGAGTTGCGTACCGAGATTGAGAGCAAGGGCTGGGACCCCGTGCTGGGAAGCTACACCCAGTTTTACGGCAGCGGCACCGTGGATGCTTCGCTGCTGCAGCTCGCGCAGGTGGGCTACGTGGATGCGAGCGACGAACGGATGTTGGGCACGGTCGCCGCTATCGAGGCGGAGCTGCTGCAGGATGGTCTCCTGCTGCGCTACCGCACGGATTCCGGCGTCGATGGGATTCCGGGGAGCGAGCATCCGTTCCTGGCCTGCTCTTTTTGGCTAACCGAGCAATATGCCAGGTCCGGCCGAATCGATGACGCGGTGGCCCTCATGGATCGGCTGGTCGAATTCACCAACGATCTCGGGCTACTGAGCGAGGAGTATGACGTCGCCGGAGAGCGCCAGGTCGGAAATACACCGCAGGCCCTGTCGCATCTGGCCCTTGTGCGTGCGGCCGATGCGATCGACGCCGCCATAGAGGCGGCCCACTGAGTCAGGTCGCGGAGTCAGCGATCCGCTGACTCAGGCTCGCACGAGTGAGTGCGCTCGCTCAAGGAGTCGGCGGGATGCGGCGAGCGGGTCGGGCGAGCGCGGCTGCAGGGCGTGACCGAGCAGATGGGTCGCCGCGATCGCCCGTGCTCGCGAATCGAAACCGGCATTGCGGTTGCGGCGCCAGCGCGACAGCCACGCCTCCGCGAGCGCGTAGCATTCGGCCCCTGAACTGTCGGGCCGCTCATCCAGCGAGTCCCCGAGGGCGATGAGGTGGGCGTAGAACGCACCGGCGTCGTCGGCGGGGTCACCGACACCGGCGGTATCGATGTCGAGAATGCCCGCGATGTCGCTCGGCACATCCGTGTCGACGAAGAGCTGGCCAAGGTGGAGGTCCCCGTGGATCGTGACGGGGGTGTATTCGAAGTCGTAGCCTTCCTTCCCCCTGGAGGCGATCTCCCGGCCAACTTCGACGACCCGCTCACTGTGGCCTGGCAGACGTTCTGTGAGTCGGTCGACGTACCAGTCGAGCCGATGGAACAGTGAGGCCCGGGCGGTGTTGACCGCCGGTACGGCAGCGAGCAGGGTGCAGAGAAACTCCAGCTGGTCCAGGAATGCGCCGTGGTTGCGAATCAGGCGCACCGCCGACTGGGCCTCGATGCCAGGGAGGCCGGTCATTCCGACAACTCCGTCCGGCGACCATCCCAGTAACCGCGGGACGGGGAGTCCGCTCGAACGGAAGAGCTCGTGCCGCTCAGAGATCGACTCCGCCTTCCCCGGCTCGACAACCTTGAGAAAGAGTCGCTGGGTCGGCGAGTCCACACGCACTACTGCTCGGCGACCCGGGCGGTAGGAGACCACGTCGACGGCGGTGGGCACCGATGGGATGCCGAGGTTGGCGAGAACGATTGACGCCGATGGCACATCTGTGACGGTTCGCAGCGCGGGCAGCGCGGGGTCGCTCGGATAGAGCCAGACTGCGACGATGTCGTTGGTGCCGTCCACTGGGATCGCCAGCACGTCCGGGGCGAGTGCGGTCATCAGGCCCGGTTCGACGAAAACGAGCCTGCGCTCGGGCAGGCCGGCGGCGGTCCGCAACTCGAGCTGGTAGCCGCGCAGGTAGCCGTGGTCGGTCGGCTCTGCGATCGACTCCGCGTAGTCGATGAGCGTGCACTGTAGCCGGGCGGCGACCCTGGTGAGGATCGCACGCACGCCGTCGGGCGCATCGAGACTTGCAGGAATGGTGTTGCTCCCGGGGGCTGAGAGATCGTTACGTAGTGAGTATGAGTCAGGAATACTCCTTCCAACACATCCTTGTGAACATCTTGACCAGATTGGAATCGGACTGATACTTTGGTGCTTGCTGGGCGTTGTCCCCCTTATGGAGGACACCGCAACCCACGGTTCAGTTCCCCCCAACGGAGCCGGTTCCTCACCCGAATGGAACAAACCAGCAAGAACGCTGAGCTCCGGTCGTCCCTGCGGTCGCCTGCACAGCGGTGTCCCATCGCATTGGACTTTTCATAGCACCGTGCGTGGTCGCCCCGGCCGCCAATCTGGCGGCCGGGGTGCACGGGCCGCAGTTACACTGGCGCAATGCCCAGTACGGCGGCTGCGCTTGCCCGGTCGAGTCATCCCGGGCCCTCCATTGCCGTCACCCTCATCACGGTTGGCCTCGGGTTGGGCGCTGGCCTGGACGCGCCGAGACTGGTGCTGCTCGGCGTGACAATGCTGGCTGGCCAGTTTTCGGTGGGCCTGTCCAACGATTGGATTGACGCCGACCGGGATGCCGCTGTCGGTCGCAAAGACAAGCCGGTCGCTCTCGGGGAGGTGCGCGCGGTCACCGTTCGCAATGCTGCGCTTGCCTGCGCAGGCCTGATGATCATCCTTGGCGCTCCGCTCGGCTGGTTGTTCGAGCTTGTGCTCGTCGTCGCCGTCGGCGCCGCCTGGGCCTACAACGCATGGCTCAAGAAGTCCGTGTTTTCGATCCTCCCCTACCTGGTCGGATTCGGGGCGCTGCCAGCTGTCGCAACCCTGGCTCGCCCGGTACCTGCAGCACCCGCGTTCTGGGCCCTCGGCGTTGGAGCGCTACTGGGCGCTGCGGGACACTTTGCGAATACCCTGCCCGATCTCGACGACGATGCCGCAACGGGCGTATCCGGACTTCCGCAGCGACTCGGCCGACGCTGGTCAAGCGCACTGACCTACCTGGTGCTGCTCGTGGCGTCTGTGCTGGAATTCTTCGGCACAGGCGGGCTCGGGTTCGTGCCCGGCGAGCTCGGCCTGCTTGCGTCCTTCCTCATCGCCGCAGGCGGCGGCGCAATGATCCTCCGCCCGACCCGATGGCACTTTCGGCTCATCATCCTGGCCGCGATGATCGACGTCGTCGTGTTGATTTTCGCCGGCTCACACATCCTCGCCAACCATCCGTGAGGGGCGTCATTCTGGTCTCTGGATGCCGCCCAGAGACCAGAATGACGCCCCTCACGGGATGGTGGGGGCATCCGTCTGCACATACCCATACCGTTCGATCCTTGACAGTATGAGTTCATACTCTTAGAGTTCTAACTATGAGCGATCCACTGAGAGACCTGGCCAGCAGTCTCGACCTGCTTCGCTGGATCGGATGGGCTCACGCGCAGGCTGGCCAGGAGTGGATTCGTGCGCGCGAACTCAGCCGTCAGCAGGCCTTCACACTCGGCTATCTCGAGCAGAACCCTGGAGCGATCCAGCGTGAACTGGCCCAGGTCAGTCGAACGACGCCGGCAAGCGTTTCGAGCCTCCTGCGGGGCCTTGAGACGCGTGGACTCATCGAGCGTCGCTCGGTCGATGGCGACGAACGAAGCAAGCGGGTGTACGCAACATCGGCCGGCAGTGCACTCATTGCGGGCTTCGACAGTGCCATGGCCGCTGCCGGAGAGACCATCCTTGAGCCACTCACACCGGATGAACGCGACACGCTTCAGTCCCTGCTTCTCAAAATCACCGCGGAATTGCCAAAACCCACACGCTCATAACAACAGCGACCCCGTGTCGGTGACGACCGGTCGCTAGCCCTCGACCCGTTCTCGCGCGGGCGAGATCAGTCGCGCCTGCCCGCGGCGACCCATCCTGAAACCAAAGCTCTGGAAGGAGCAGTCATGAGCACCACCGATCACATCGAGACAACAACACAGCCGCCCGCCCCCGGAAGCAACCGCTGGTATCTCTCTACCGCGCCCATCCTCAGGGCGATCATCCACCTGTGCTTACCGATGGCCGCCGCAATGATCGTCGGCGCGGTCTATAACGTCATCAACGCCGGCTTCATTGGCTCACAGCACAACACGTCCTATTTGGCCGCGATCACCTTCGGCACACCACTGCTCGGGCTCGTGATGGGTGTGGGCGGCGTATTCGGCGCTGGCGGTGGGGCGCTCATCTCGCGCCTGCTCGGCGCCTCCGAGCGCGACCCTGCCAGCGCGAGCGAAATCAGGCGCGTGTCGGCGTTTTCCTTCTGGGGCGCGATCATCGCGGGCGCTGTAATCGGCGGCGCCGGGCTGCTCCTGTTGCATCCGCTGGTGTCGGTTCTCGGCGCAAATTCAGCGGCAGTACCCGCGACGAGCGCCTATGTTGCGGTGCTGCTGGCTTTCGTTCCCGTCCTGGCTGCCGCCTTCTGCCTGGAGCAGCTGGTGCGAGCGGAGGGTGCGTCTCGGCAGGTCATGACCGGGCTCATCGCGTCCACGATTGCCAACGTCGCGTTCGACGTGTTGTTCATCCTCGTCGTGCATTGGGGGGTCGCCGGCGCAGCGCTGTCGATGGGGCTCTCAAACCTCGGAGTCGTGCTGTACTTCGCGGTCTGGCTGCAACGGAACAGCCAACACGTCAGTCTCGCGCCGCGGTGGTTCACGCTTTCGCCCACGGTAGTGAAGCCCGTCATGGGGGTGGGTGCCGGCGAGTTGGTGCAATCCGCTTTTCTGATTGTCACCTCCCTTGTGCTCAACAACCTCGCGGCGGGGTACGGTGACAGCGCACTCGCGGCCCTGGGTGTCGCCGTTCGAATCGCGCAGGTGCCGGAGTTCCTGATCATGGGCATCACCCTGGGAGTGCTGCCGCTCTTCGCGTATTCATTCGGGAAGGGAGACACGCAGCGCTTAGCGTCGGCGGTGCGAATGTCAGCCCTTGCGGTCGGTGGCACCATGCTTGTCGTCGGCGGCACGGTGTTCCTGCTTCGCGGCCAGATCTTCTCGGCGTTTTCGTCGAATCAATCGGTGCTGGCGATCGGCGTCGTCGTTCTGACTGCGCAACTCGTCTCCGCCGTCTTCAACGGATTCTCTGGCCTGCTCACCTCGCTGTTTCAGGCCACAGGGCGATCCGTTCCGGCACTGGTGATGTCGGTCGGACAGGGCATCGCCTTCATCCCGATCGTGATTCTCGGCAACCTCTGGTTCGGTCTGGCCGGCATCATCTGGTCGCTCACTGTCAGCGAGGCGATCGTCTTCCTCGTCGGCGTCGGAATGTGGCTCGCATCCCGTCGGGGGCGTCAATCTGGTCTCCGAGAGGGCCTCCAGGGACCAGATTGACGCCCCTCACGGGATGGTTAGGGCGTGCGGGAGGGCGAATTCGAGGGCGAAGAGGTGGAAGCAGGCTCGGCTCGCTTCGCGTTCTGGATGCCGATCGCCGAGACAAGCCCCCCAAGCATCAGCAGCACGGCCGTAACCACGAGCGTGCGGTGGAATCCGCCGAGAGTGATGTGCGCGCCGGCGATCAGGCCGAGGAAGGCGATCGCGATCAGCCCAGCCACCCGGCTGACCGCGTTGTTGACAGCCGAGCCGATACCGGATTGCTGCTCGGAGATCGAACCGAGGATAGTCGACGTCAGCGGGGCGACAGTGGCCGACATCCCGAGTCCGAACAGGAGCACCCCCGGGAAAAGCTGGGTCCAATAATTGACATGGGCTGTTGAGCCCAGCATCAGCACAAAACCCGCACCCGCGAGAATCGGGCCGAAACCCATAAACCATCGGGAGCCGTACCGCGCGGCCAGAGAGCCGAGCCAGGACGACAGTGAGATGTTCAGGATGCTGAGCGGCAGCGTTGCAAGCGCGGCCAGCGTCGCTGGGAAACCAGCGACCTGCTGGAGAAACACGGCAATGATGAAACCGCCGATCGACAGCGCCCCATAGACGAGCGCCGTCGAAACATTACCGACAGCGAAATTGCGCACAGTGAACAGGCCGAGCGGCATCAGCGGCTGCCTCGCCAGGCGCTCCCGCACCAGGAATCCCGCAAAGCAGAGCAGTCCGGCAAAAAACGGAACCAGGATGAGCGGGCTTCCCCAGCCATAGTGGTCCTGTTCGATGAGCGCGTAGACCGGGCCACCGAGGCCCAGGATGCAGAGCGCCGCACCCAGGTAGTCGATCCTCACCCCCACCTCCCGGACATCGCGGTGTCGAAGCACAGCCAGCAGGATGAGGGTTGCCGCGATCGGAAAAACGTTGATGACGAACACCCAGCGCCAGCCGATGGTGTCGACGATTACACCACCGAGGGTCGGGCCGGTGAGAAACGCGATCGTGGTGCCGGCAGTCCAGCGGCCGATCGCTTTACCTCTCGCCACCCCCTCGAACGTCGACGTAATAAGCGCGAGCGAACTCGGCACCAGGAGCGCCCCTGCGATGCCCTGCAGCCCGCGCGCGATGACCAGTATCTCGGGGCTTCCGGCGAAGGCACACAGCAACGAGGTGACGCCGAAGCCGACGAGCCCGATGCGCAGGATCACGATACGACCCAGCACGTCGGACAGCGATCCGGCCAGCAGGATGAGGGCACCGAGTGTGATCAGGTAAGCGTCGACCACCCACTGCTGGGTGATGAGCCCGCCACCCAGGTTGCGGGCGATGGCGGGCAGCGCGACGGTGATGACGCTGCTGTCGAGAAAGGATACGAACGAGGCAAGGATCGAAATCCAGAGTACGAGTCGTTGGTCTCGGATGCTGGATGGTGTTGCCATCTGCCCAGTAAAGCGCACTGCTGCTTCAGGTATCCGCGATCGCGGCAGCAGCGGCCTCGAACAGGTCGGTGCGATCGAGGATACGAAAATGTCCCGTCACAGCCAACTCGATGTTGGTGGCGCCGTCGAGGGTGCTGCCGTTGGGGATAATCGGGTCCCAGGCGCTGTAGATCGAGGTGATCCTGGCGTTGGCTGCCGCGTTCGCGGCGAGCGCCACGATCGTCTGGTGGGTGGGCACGAATTCGCGGAGCGTGCGGATCGGCACGAGGTGGGCGTAGTCGGAGCCGGTAAACGGCGTATTGATGGCCACCATCGAGGTGACCCTGGCGGATGCATCCGCGCTCAGCATCAGGGTTTTGCCGATCAGCCCCCCTTTGCTGTGCGCGACGATTCTGACATTGGTGAGTTGCACCTCGCCGAGGTACTGTGCGGCGAGTGCCGCCATCTCGGGCACAGGCCGCAGGTTGCGCCCAAAGGTCGGCACGACATGCACGGGATGCCCCAGGCTGTGCAGGTGCCGGCCGATGGGTTCCAGGAAACGCCAGGTCTCGTAAACCCCCGGCAACAGCAGGACGGGCTGCAGGTCTCCGCCCAGCAGCCGTGCGGGATCGGATGCGCGCAGCGCGGCGGCGCGCAGCCGCCAGGCCCACGCATAGTCGACCGCGCGCGTCGTCACGTGTCGCACGAACCAGTTCGCTGGCCTGGCCACCCGGAATTACCCCTCACCGGCGGTCGGGACACCCGGCTCCGGCCCGTATCGATCGCGCTCTGGGACCATCTCCCCAGTATGGACGCAGCAGAATGGACACATGGCGTACGACGACACCGAAGACCAACCAGCGGGCGAGAACTGGGCGCGCAGCCACAGCTTCGGGAGCGTGACGCTGCAGCGCCCCGCCAACGCCGCGGAGCTTCGAGAGCTGGTCCTTCGCGGCGGCCCGGTTCGCGCCCTCGGTTCGCGGCACTCGTTCACCGATCTCGCGGACACGACCGGCCGGCTGGTGTCAATCGACCGCTTCGCGACCGACCTGCTCATCGACGAGGATGCCCGGACGGCATCCTTCTCGGGTGGAGTTCGTTACGGCAATGTCGCCGAACAGCTCCAGGCGCGGGGCTGGGCCCTGCACAACCTGGCCTCGCTCCCCCACATCTCGGTAGCCGGTGCCGTCGCGACAGCGACGCACGGCTCAGGCGACCGCAACGGCAACCTCGCCACAGCGGTTGCGGCGGTTGAATTCATTGACGGCAGCGGCGAACTGGTTCGCCTGGATCGCGCCGACCCCGATTTCGACGGCGCCGTTGTTGCGCTCGGCGCCCTCGGAATCGTGACGAGAATCACTCTCGACATCCAGCCGACGTTCGATGTGCGGCAGGACCTCTACAACGACCTGCCGTGGGAGGCGGTCACCACCAGCTTCGATGCCGTCACCTCGAGCGCCTACAGCGTGAGCCTTTTCACGAACTGGGTCGGGGACACGATCGACATCGCGTGGCTGAAGTCCCGCGTCGACGCGCCAGTGCCGCCCGCCGAGCTGTTCGGCGCTGTCCTGCAGGTCGAAGCGGAGCACATGATCCCCGACCAGCCGGCCAGCAATACGACCCAGCAGGGTGGCATTGCGGGGCCATGGAATGACCGGCTTGCGCACTTCAAGCTGGGCTTCACCCCGAGCAACGGCGATGAGCTGCAGAGCGAATACCTTGTCCCCCGCGACAACATCCAGGAGGCGCTCGCCGCAATGCGCGAGCTCGCGTCGGAGATCGAGCCGCTGCTGCTGGTCAGCGAGATTCGTACCATGGCCGCGGATCGGCTGTGGTTGAGCGGAGCGTACGACCGCGACACGGTAGGCGTGCACTTCACGTGGAAGAAACTGCCGGCGGAGGTCGCTACCCTGCTGCCGACGATCGAATCGGCCCTGCTTCCCCTCGGCGCGCGGCCGCACTGGGGAAAAGTATTCGCGGCCGAGAGAGCGCAACTTGAACCCCTGTACCCACGGCTCGACGACTTTCGGGCCCTCGCCCGCCGGTATGACCCGAACGGGATTTTCCGGAACGCGTTCCTGGCCCGCAAGCTCGGCCTCTGATCGGTTCCGGCTCACCCGGCCGGATCGGGCTAGACGGATCGGGCTAGACGGGTCCGACTGCGACGATTCGCAGGACCGCGACGCCCTGTTCGTTGGATTCCGCCAGGTCGACGGTCGCGCTGATGCCCCAGTCGTGGTCGCCCTCCGGATCGCTGAGCGTCTGCCGCACGAACCATTCCGCCGGACCCTCGGTGATCGCGAGCATGGCCGAGCTGCGGGCATCCGCATCGATTCCGATTGAGTCGTACTCATCGAAGTACGGGTCCAGCGCGTCGGCCCAGCGGTCGGCGTCGAAACCGGATGCTGCGTCGAGTTCGCCGAGCTCATCCCACCGCTCGAACGCCGCGAGCTGCACCCGGCGGAACAGCTCGTTGCGCACCAGCACCCGGAAGGCTCGCGCGTTCGTGGTGACTCCCGGCGGTGCGGGCGGAAGTACCGGCCTGCCCTCGACGATCTCACCGGGGTTCACGAGCTCGTCCCACTCGTCGAGCAGGCTCGAGTCCACCTGGCGCACGAGCTCGCCGAGCCACTCGATCAGGTCGAGGAGGTCTTCCGTTTTCGCCTCATCGGGGATGGTCTGCCGTGCGGCCCGGTACGCGTCGGACAGGTAACGCAGCACGAGCCCCTCGCTGCGAGCGAGCGAGTAGTAGTTGATGTAGTCGCCGAACGTCATCGCTCGCTCATACAGGTCGCGCACAACCGATTTCGGATGAAGCTCGAAATCGGTCACCCAGGCCTGCGACGCGCTGTAGACCTCGAATGCCGCATCGAGGAATGCCCCAAGCGGCTTCGGATGTGCGATCCCCTCGAGCAGTTCCATGCGCTGGTCGTACTCGATTCCCTCCGCTTTCATCGCGGCGACCGCCTCGCCGCGAGCGAGGAACTGCTGCTGGGAGATGACCGGTCGCGGGTCGTCGAGGGTTGCCTCGATCACACTGATCATGTCCAGCGCGTAATGCCCGGTCAGGCCTCCGTCGCCGGGGGCACCCGTCGTCGCCGGCGGGGTTCCCGGCTCGATCAGTTCGAACACGGCGAGCGCGAATGGCGAAAGGGGCTGGTTCAGTGCGAAATTTGGCTGAAGGTCCAAAGTCAGCCGGATGGTGCCATCCGTATCCTGGGTAACGACCTCAGCCGTACGCAAGGTGCGGTAGATCGCGAGGGCGCGACGGGCAAGAGCCAGCTGGCGCCGCCACGGCTCATGGTTTTCGAACACGAGCCTTCGCACATTCTCAAAGACGTCGCCTCCCCGGCCGATGACGTTGATCAGCATGGCGGCGGTCATCTTCATGCTGGACACGAGCGTTTCCGGCTCGGCTGAGATGAGCCGCTGGAAACTCGGCTCACCCCACGAGACGAAGCCCTCGGGCGCTTTCTTACGCACGATTCTTTTGAGCTTAACCGGGTCATCCCCCGCTTTTTTCACGAGGCGGACGTTCTCGGTCTCGTGCTCGGGTGCCTGTGCGACAACCGTGCCCGCCGTGTCGAAGCCCGCCCGTCCGGCACGGCCCGCGATCTGGTGGAACTCGCGGGCGCTCAGCTGACGCATCCGCGTTCCGTCGTATTTCGTCAGGGCGGTCAGCAAAACGGTGCGGATGGGCACGTTGATGCCGACGCCGAGCGTGTCGGTTCCGCAGATCACCCGCAGCAGGCCGCTCTGGGCCAGCTGCTCGACCAGTCGCCGGTACTTGGGCAACATGCCAGCATGATGAACGCCGATTCCGAGCCGCAGGAGTCGCGAGAGGGTGCGCCCGAAGCTCGTGGTGAACCGGAAGCCGCCGATCAGCTCCGCGATCGCATCCCGCTGCTCGCGTGTTGCCACCTTCGCTCCGGCGAGGGCCTGCGCTCGCTCCAGCGCCGCCGCCTGCGAGAAGTGCACAATGTACACCGGGGCCTGCCCGGTCGTGAGCAACTCCTCCACCGTCTCGTGGATGGGCGTCGTCTCGTAGTAATAGTGCAGGGGCACCGGGCGCTCCACCCCCGTAACGGATGCCGTCTCGCGGCCTGTGCGTCTGGTCAGGTCTTCCGCAAGCCAGGCGACATCCCCCAGCGTCGCGGACATCACCACGAACTGCACGCGCGGCAGCTCGAGCAGTGGCACCTGCCACGCCCATCCGCGATCCGGGTCGGAGTAGAAGTGGAACTCGTCCATAACAACCAGGTCGATATCGCTGCGCGGCCCGTTCCGCAGTGCGACGTTGGCAAGAATCTCCGCCGTGCAGCAGATGATCGGAGCATCGGGATTCACCGACGAGTCGCCGGTAACCATTCCCACATTCGCCGCTCCAAAAATTTCGACGAGCGCGAAAAATTTTTCGGAGACCAGGGCCTTGATCGGTGCGGTGTAGTAGGACCGCTTGCCCTGTGCCAGCGCGGCGAAGTGCGCGCCCACGGCAACCAGGGACTTTCCGGTGCCTGTCGGCGTCGACAGGATCAGGTGGTTGCCGGACACGATCTCGATCAGCGCCTCAGCCTGCGCCGGGTACAGCGGGAGCCCGCGACCCTCGGCCCACCCCTCGAATGCCAGGTAGGCGTCGTCAGGGTTCCACGGGTGGGGCGCGAGGCCGAGCAGGTCAGCCATTCGGCCGCACGTTGCCCCACGCGTCGTGCACGTAGTCCCAGAAGCCCGCGACGTTGAGCTTCACTGGCACGGTGGCATTTGGATGTGCCGAATGGAAGTCGACCACCGTCATTCCGCGGGTGAACCTGCCCTCGAGTTCGACCTCGACCCGCGCCGGCTTCGTCACAAACAGGTCGGGGCGGGCAACCCAGGCGACGGCGCACACGTCGTGGAGTGCCTGGCCGTCCCAGTCGTCGTCGAGCGGGTTCGTCCAGAAGGTCGCGAGCGGTGCGACCAGTTCCACCCCGAGTCGGCCGAGCTGGTGCATCCGATCGACGATTCCCTCGTCGACGATCGCCTGCAGCGTCAGGTCGAGGCCGACCATCGTCACGCGCCAGTCCGCCGCGAAGACGGCGGCAGCGGCGTCCGGGTCGGCATAGATGTTGAACTCCGCGGCGGGAGTCGCGTTTCCCCGCGTGTACGAACCGCCCATGATCGTGAATGACGCCACGAGCCCGGTGAGCTGTGGGTCGCGCGCGAGAGCCAGCGCAATGTTCGTGAGCGGTCCCGTTGCGACGAGGTGGATTTCACCTGGGGCCGCTCGTACGGTCTCGAGGATGAGGTCGACGGCGTGCACAGCGGATGCCGCGAGCGAGGCTGCGGGAAGCGTGACGTTCCCGAGGCCACCCTCTCCGTGCACGTATTCGGCGTTCTTCGTGTCGCCGTTCAGCGGTTCCCCGGCACCGGCTGCGACGGGGACTTCGGTGAATCCGAGGTATTCGCGCAGCTCGAGGGCATTGCGCGTTGTCTTTTCGACCGAGACGTTGCCGCCCACGGTCGTCACCGCGACCAGTTCGATGTTCGGGTCGCCGTGCGCGAGAAGCAGCGCCAGGGCGTCGTCCAGGCCGGGGTCACAGTCGAGGAGGATCTTGAAGGGCATGCACCAACGTTCCCACATTCCCCGCGACCCCATACCCCGTAGCGAGACCCGATCCGTCGTCGGGACACGATACCGGCGAGCCGATCGACGGCCAACCACTATGGGTCGCGTGCACCCGGTCGCGTTTCGACGTCGTCGGGGGTGCCCTTACCGGTAGCGGTGACATCGGGGATGGCGGGGTCACGTGGGTCGACTTCGTGGACTCCAAGAAACCGGTTCTCGGGTTCGCTGACGTAGACACGGCCGGAGGGCAGCGTCCACTCGATATCCCCGCTGGGGAGCTGTTTCACGCCTACGTTCAGGTGATGTTTGTCGTCGTGATGCTTCTGGCATAAGTGAGCCAGGTTTCCGTGCGCCGTCTGCCCGCCATGCTGCCACTCCTCGGTGTGGTCGAGGTCGCAGCGTGCGGCGGGCCGGTTGCATCCGGGTTTACGGCACGTTCCGTCCTGGTGGCGCAGGAGGGCTCTCAGTGGGGCGGGGACTTTGTACCGGTCGCGCCCAATCGACAAGATCACCCCGGTCTCCGGGTGGGTGAGTACCCGCAGCCACGACTTCGCCGCCCCCGCAAGCCGGGTTGCGGTCTCGATATCGATCGGACCATACCCGTCGAGGATCGGGAGGTCCGCCACCCGACCCGCAGCGATGTCGTTAGCCTGCTTGCCTTTGTTCGTGCCGTCCTGGTTTTTGCCAGCGGCCCTGCCGTTCTTATGCGTGACACCGAGCATGGCCAGGACCGGGACGGTGATGGTCACTGTGGGGCGGATGCTGAATTCGGGGCGCCCGTCGATGCTGCCATCAAGGAGCAGGTCAGCAACCACATCAGCCCGTAGCTGGGTGAGGGTACGCGTTTCGTCGAGGGACTGCGCCAACTCTCTCGCCATCTCGTCAACTCGGTTCCACGCCGCGAGGGTGACAGTGGCAGACGAGTGGAGGTGCAGCCACCCCATCCCATCCGGGGCAGGCTCGAAGGATGCCTCCCGCTCGACAAACGATCTCCGGTGCCGTTCGGCAATCGTGGCCGGGTCCATCCGCTCCCGAATGGTGCGGGCCTTCCGCTCAAACTGGGAGGCGGTGAGCCGTGACGCGGCGGCCAATACCGCGGTCTCAAAGTCGCAGTGCAGTTCCTCCGGCAGTGTGCGGGCGTGCGCAACGATGACTTTCGCGTGCCGGTAAGAGAACTCCCCCGCACACAGGGCCGTAAGGGTCGCGGGCAACCGCTCGGCCAGCATCCTCGCCTCCTCCAGGAGGTTCTGGGCGGTGCAATCGGGGACCCTCAACGCTGCCGCGACCTCCGCCACGGCGGTGCGGCGTGCGGTGACCGCCTGCGACCACGGCCGCATCCCGTCCGAGGTCGTCACCGGTGTGTTCAATTCGGTGTATTTCAGGACCTGGTACACCTGCTGGATGCGGTACCCGGCCGCGCGGGAATTCATCCGCTCCACCTCAATCAGGCCATCCACCAGGCTCCCGAGGACCTCATCCGCCGCTACCGTCAACTCGGCGGACTCTGAACGGCGGGCCTCCTCGAACGCGGCACCCGCATCCAGGCTGGCCGCGTCTGCCTGCAGGTAGGCGTCCACCAACGACAGCGCATCAGCACGCGGCAGGATACCTGCAGCAGCCGGGCCCCTGGAGGTCATGCACACAGTCCACCACCCACCACCGACATTGGGTTAAAGCCGATCAGACCTCGAATAATTCGGTGGAAAATCCCCGAACAGGCTCGCTGGGAAGGAGAACAACATCCCACTGGACACCCTCATCAGCCCGCCATTCTGACCAAGCAGTCCCCCGTGAGGAGACCCAATGTGGTCTCTGGAGGCAGGTCCAGAGACCAGAATGACGCCCCTCACGGGAATAGAATCGGATGTGACTTCCGGAGAGCAGCAGGGCGACCCGAATGGCACCAGCGAGACCGGCAGCCAGCCAGAGCGCACCAGCGAGGCCGGCATCGATCCCGCGAAGCTGGCGGTAACGCTCGAGGTTCTCCGCTCACTCAACGAGCTCGACGAGGAGCACCCGGACTTCATCACCGTTCGCCGCGCAACGGCGCAGATGTTCAAGTCGGTGAAAAAGGCACGGCGACTGGAGCTCCGAGCGCAGGTCGCCGATGCGGATCGCAGCGTCGTCGCCGCCACCGCTACCGGCGCCCCTGACCGGATCGATGACGAGACCAGGGGCATCCCGCTCTCGACGACCGTCGAGGCTCCCACTGCCGGCACCCTGCTGAAGTCGCGGGCGTGCTACATCTGCAAGAAGCATTACACCCAGGTGGATGCGTTCTACCACCAGCTGTGTCCGGAGTGCGCCGCGCTCAGTCACGCCAAGCGCGATGCGCGTGCCGACCTCACCGGCAAGCGGGCGCTGCTCACGGGCGGCCGGGCCAAGATCGGCATGTACATCGCGTTGAGGCTGCTGCGTGACGGCGCACACACGACCATCACGACGCGTTTCCCGCGAGATGCGGTGCGCCGTTTCACGTCGCTGCCCGATTCCGCAGAGTGGCTTCACCGCCTGAGGGTGGTCGGCATCGACCTGCGTGATCCCGCCCAGGTCATCGGGTTGACCGATGCGATGCTGGCGGCGGGACCGCTCGACATCCTCATCAACAATGCCGCGCAAACCGTGCGGCGCTCCCCCGGGGCCTATGCCCCGCTGGCCGAGGCAGAACTCGCGCCACTGCCTGCGGGCCCGCTTCCCGAACTTCTCACCTTCGGACACACCAACGACGCGCACCCGCAGGCTCTTGCGGCCTCGGTCGCCAGCCACCCGATCCTTGCCGCAGCCGCCCTGGAGCGAAAGTCCCAGGATGCCGACCGGCTGACCGCGGAAGCCCTCACGGCTGGTTCGACCTCGCTCGATCGGCTGGCTGCGGGCACAGCGATCGATGCGGGTGGCCTGGTTCCCGACACGCACGATGCCAACAGCTGGACCCAGCACGTGCAGGAGGTCGAGCCTCTCGAACTGCTGGAGGTGCAGCTCGCCAACATGACCGCGCCGTTCCTGCTGATCAGTCGCCTGCGGCCCGCAATGGCGGCGTCGACCGCGCGCCGCAAGTACATCGTGAACGTATCGGCAATGGAGGGCGTTTTCTCCCGCCGCTACAAGGGCCCCGGGCATCCGCACACCAACATGGCCAAGGCCGCGCTCAACATGCTGACTCGCACGAGCGCGGGCGAGATGTTCGAGACGGATGGCATCCTCATGACGAGCGTCGATACCGGCTGGATCACGGACGAGCGTCCGCATCCCACCAAGGTGCGGCTGGCCGAAGAGGGATTTCACGCGCCCCTCGACCTGGTGGATGGCGCAGCCCGCGTCTACGATCCCATCGTGCTGGGCGAGCACGGCACGGATGTGTACGGCGTTTTCCTCAAGGACTACCGCAAGTCCGATTGGTAATTCGCGAATACTCTCCAGCTGGCCCCCGAACGGGGGATGCGGAATCGGCATCATAGCGCGAGGTTCACGCCGTCTCTTTGGGTAACCCCGGTGCTCTCCGGGCTTTCTTTGACCTAAGGATGGCCGCCAATGGTCTCGATGCCCGTTATGGAACGCGAAGCGGAATTGCTGGCGGCGGTGGCGCGAGGCGACCGGCTGGCATTCGGCGAGCTGTACGACCGCATGCAGCCGCGTGTGCTGGGTCTCGCATTTCGAACCCTGAAAGACGCGGGCCACGCGGAAGAAATCGCACAGGAAGTGTTTCTTGATGTCTGGCAGCATGCGGCACAATTCGACGCCGATAAGGGCAGCGCGACCGGGTGGATCCTACGCAAGACCCACAGCCGCTCAGTAGACCGGGTGCGCTCCGCACAGTCGAGCAGGGTGCGCGACGCCCGTATCGGAATTCGCGACCACATCGAGACCGCCGATGATGTGTCGGATACCGTTGCGCTGCGAATCGACACCATGCGCATCGAGCGCGCACTACGCGCCCTGCCTGAACCGCAGCGCAGCGCCGTGGAGCTCGCGCACCTGGGCGGCTACAGCCACAGCGAGGTGTCGGCGATGCTTGGCGTTCCTGTCGGTACCGTGAAGACGCGGATCCGGGCGGGCATCGGTCGACTCCGTCATGAACTCGTCGCGGCGTGACCGAAATTAATATTTCGACCAAATAACACAATTCGGTCGCAATGTGTTGCCATGTTGACCAACTGCACTAGTGTTAGCGGTGCATTAGCGCGCTCTGGCGCGCGTTAATCGTGAGGCTCCGGGATTCGGGACCGACCGAATTGCACTAACAAGGAGTTCCAAGCATGGCAACAGGTACTGTCAAATGGTTCAACGCCGAAAAGGGTTTTGGATTCATTTCCCCGGAGGACGGAAGCGCTGACGTTTTCGCCCACTACTCGGCTATCGCGACGAGCGGCTACCGCTCGCTCGACGAGAACCAGAAGGTTGAGTTCGAGGTAGCTCAGGGCCCCAAGGGTCCTCAGGCCGAGAACATCCGCCCCATCTAGTCCTATCAAGGTACGAACCTGGTTCGTGCCTCGAACGCCCCCGGTCATCTTCGGATGCCGGGGGCTTTTGCGTTCTCGGACGGCCGCGTCTGCCTCAGGCGAGCAGCTCCCGCACCCTTGGGATGACCGTCGTGCCGTACAGCTCGATCGAGCGCATGAGCGTCTCATGCGGCAGCGGCCCGGCGCTGTACTTCAGGTCGAAACGGGCGATCCCCAGCGCCTTTGCGGTCTTTGCGATCTTCTGGGCCACCGTCTCGGGCGAACCGACATAGAGCGACCCGCTCTCGATCTCGTGCTCGAACTCGTCTCGACCCATCGGACCCCATCCACGCTCGGCACCGAAGCGGTCTCGCATGAGTTTGTA
>Ga0302198_10000877_pt1 | contig 33700 bp, 38 predicted proteins | sample II_Bog_N2_2_FD_193521 | JGI IMG/M metagenome (GOLD analysis project Ga0302198, IMG submission 193521) | Peat permafrost microbial communities from Stordalen Mire near Abisko, Sweden - II_Bog_N2_2 | ecosystem: Environmental > Terrestrial > Soil > Wetlands > Peat | place: Sweden: Abisko...
GAAACGACAGATTCAATCGGAGATATGGCGAATTTCCAAAAAGATGGGCTCGGTTGTTTGTCGCGGGGAAATTTCGGGACACAATATCCAATTGCCCTGAAAACCCCTCCGGCTCCCGATTCTTGTCCGGGAAACCAAGGGGGGACGAGCGGCGCCATGCGAAGCCTTGCCTCGTGGTTCCCTGTGAGGAAAGCAGAACCAATCCAGTGACAGTTTCATGGCAGCCGACGTCGGAACCAGGCGTTCCGGATTGCCCCCAGTAACCGCCCCAACCTCACGCCGATCACCCCCCGCGAGTCAAAAGCCGCACGACCAGCAGGAGGGCGACGGCGCCGATGAAGGCGGTGATGATCGAGCCGATCATGCCGGTGCCGGGGGCCATGCCGAGGAAGGCGAACAGGTGGCCGCCGATATAGGCGCCCACGATGCCGAGGACGATGTCGGCGATCAGGCCGTAGCCTGCGCCTCGGGTCACTTTTCCGGCGAGAAATCCGGCGACGGCGCCGATTATCAGCCATGCGATCAGGCCATGTCCCATTTACTCTCTCCATCCTGGTTATCGGCCAATGGCATATCGACGAAAAACTGTCTCGCCGGTGAATGGGCGGCGGGTTGCATCGTGGGTCGGGGTTGCTAGACCATGGGCCATGCATACGCTTAATCCGGTCTATACCGCGCTGCCCACGACGATTTTCGAATATATGTCGGGGCTTGCCCGGGCGCATGGGGCGATCAATCTGGGGCAAGGGTTTCCCGATGCGCCGCCGCCTGCCGCCTTGTCCGCCGCCGTGACGCGGGCGATGGCCGAGCGGTCGCAGCATTATCCGCCGATGGCCGGGGTGCCCGAATTGCGCGATGCGGTTGCCGCGTTTTATCGGCGGCGGCAGGGGCTCGATCTGACGCGCGATCAGGTGATCGTGACCTCGGGCGCGACCGAGGCGATTGCCGCCGCCGTGCTGGCCGTCGTGAGTCCGGGCGATGAAGTGCTGTTGTTTCAGCCCGCGTATGACGCTTATGCCCCGCTGGTCCGCCGGGTCGGCGCGGTGCCGGTGTTTGTACCGCTGCGTCCGCCGCACTGGGGCTATGACCGCGATGCGATTGCGGCGGCGATTACCCCGCGCACGCGGGCGATGATGGTCAACGATCCGCTCAATCCCACAGGCACGGTGATGAACGCCGGGGACCGCGCGATGCTGGCCGCAATCGCGGTGGCGCATGACTTGTTCGTGATCTGCGACGAAGTGTGGGAAACGGTGCGCTTTGACCGCGCGGTGCATGCCTCGCTGCTCGCCGAGCCAGGCATGGCGGGGCGCACGGTCAAGATCGGGTCGGCGGGCAAGATCTTTGGCGCAACCGGATGGAAAGTCGGCTGGATGATCGCCGCGCCCGACGTGGCGGGGGTTTTGGCCAAGGCGCACCAGTTTCTGACATTTACCACGCCGCCGATGCTGCAGTGGGCCGTCGCCGAAGGGCTGGCCGATGATGTCCTGATCGATGGTCAGGTGGCGGATTGGGCGGCGACGCGCGCGGTGCTCAACGATGGTCTGGCCGCGCTCGGGTTTGCCGTTCTGCCGGGCGTGGCGACGTGGTTTTCATGCATCGATCTGGCCGCCAGCGGCATCGCGCTCGATGACCGCACAGTGGCCGAACGGCTGGTGCGCGAGGCAGGCGTGGCCTCGATTCCACTGTCAGCCTTGTGGGAAGGCGACGATGCGCCGCGCCATATCCTGCGGCTGTGCCACGCGAAACCGGCGGCGATGTTGCAGGATGCGCTCGGGCGGATCGCGCGCTGGCGGGATTCCCTAGTCTAACCCGGCAAGCCACTCGGCGATCATCGCGCGCCCGGCGGCGACCGCGCGGGGCCCGTGTTCATCATGCGCGGCGCGCAAGGTGCGTGGGGTGTGACCGGCGGCGGCGATGTCATGCGGCCCCTGCTCGATCCATGCGTCAAAGCGCGGATCTTCGCCCATTTCGCCATGAAATTGCAGCGCCAGCAGATTGCGCCCGCGTCGAAACGCCTGATGCGGATAGACATGGCTCGACGCCAGCAAGTCTACGCCTTCGGGCAAATCGAACGTATCGCCATGCCAATGGAGCACCGGCACATCGGCCAGATGGCGCAGCGGGCTTTCCTCGTCATGGACCGTGACCGGATGAAAGCCGACTTCCTTCGCCTCGCCCGGATAGACCCGCGCGCCAAGCGCCGCCGCGATCATCTGTGCGCCGAAACACACGCCCAGCGTCGGCCGGTCGGCATCGAGCCGCCGCGCCAGCCGCCGGATCTGACAGGCGATCCACGGATGGGTTTCCTGTTCATAGACCCCCATCGGCCCGCCCATCATGATGACCAGATCGGGCTCGACCAGATCGCACGCGGAAAAAGCCGGATCGCACACGTCGATCCGGTCGACCAGGTATCCCGCGGTCTCGATCGGATCGCGGTAACCGGCAACACCTTCATAAGGGACATGGCGGATGATCAGGGCGGTTTTCATGGCAATATAGGTCGGTAAATTCTCATCGTGGTAAAGCCCATGGTCAAAGACCGAGCCGGGTCCAGAAATCATCGGCAGATCCGATCGCCGCCCGGCCCTGACGTTCGCTATCCGCACCGGGAAGCGCCCAGCGCCACGAAGGATGCGGCAAACGCGGCAGGGGCCGGTCGACCAACTGGCTTTGTCGAAAAACAGACTTTTTTGCCATCGCGCAATTCCTTTTCACGATCGACACGAGCAAGGCGCGGATGAACGAAGCCTGTTCGTGCGCTTTAGCGTTTGGTGACGCGGCGCAAGCTGACACACATCAAAAGCCGCGGTCGGACCGGAACGAGGAGAGGATCATTCCGGCCCGACAAGAACTTCTCTACCGAATCAATTGAGATGAGTCTGCCGAGAAAAATTCATGCCCTGAAAAGCCTGGCTTGATCGTTGCCATATCGGGCCAATCTCCCACCTTGCGCAAAGCCGGGGCCAAGGCCATGAAAGCGCGGGCTTTACGGGGGGCGTGTTGGATGATCGCGGCAGGGATTGCAATCTTGGCGTCTGCCGTCGCGACCGAACCCCCTGCTCCGCCTGCGCCCGAAGAAAAATCCGCCGCACAACCCGCCGTCAGGGCGCGGCTGACCCCGGCGCAATTGTTCGATTTCGCCGCCCGCGCCGCCGCGCAGGGCGATACGAAAACCGCCGAGGCGGCGTTGCGCGCGCTGACCGGCAATCCCGACCGCGACATCCGCAACGAAGCGCGTTTTCGCCTGGCCAAGCTGTTGTCGGGCCCGCTCAAGCGCAAGGCCGAGGCGGCAATTCTGTTGCGCCACATCCTCGACGAAACGCCCAACGCCGCGCCGGTGCGCCTCGAATTGGCCCGGCTCGACGCGGAAATGGGCCGCATGGGCGCGGCGGCGCGCGAATTGCGCGCGGCGCAAGCGATCGGCCTTCCCCCCGAAGTATCGCGCGCGGTCCGCTTCTATCAACAGGCGCTCGACGCGATGCGCCCGATCGGCGGCAGCATCGAACTGGCAATCGCGCCCGACAGCAATGTCAACCGCGCCACCACTGCCTCTGCGCTCAACACCGTGATCGGCGATTTCACGCTCAGCCGCGATGCCCGCGCGACATCGGGAATTGGCGGCATCGCGCGCGGCCAGGCCTTTGCCCGCCTGCCGATCGATCCGCGCTTTACCCTGTTGGCGCGCCTGTCGGGCAGCGCGAGCCTCTATCGCGATCCCGAATTCGACGATGTCATCGTCGCGCCGCAGATCGGCCCCGAATGGGCCAAGGGGCCCGACCGGATCAGCCTTTCCGCCGGGCCGGGCTGGCGCTGGTATGGCGGCACGCCTTATACTTTTTCGGTAAGCGAAGCGCTCGACTGGCAACACCGACTGGGCAAACGCGGGCAAATCCGCGCCGGGCTGAGCCATGCCTTTGTCAAGAATTCGCTCAACACGCTGGAGACCGGCGTCGCCTGGGGCGGCACGCTGGGGCTCGACCGCGCCTTTTCCGCGCGGTTTGGCGGCGGCATGATGGTCAATGCCAATCGTCAGGGCGCGCGCGATGCGGGCTATGCCACGACCGGATTTGGCGTCAGCCCCTATCTGTTTCGCGAAGTGGGCCATGCCACGCTGACCGCCACGCTGTCATACGGCCATCTTGCCGCCGATGACCGGCTCGATCTGTTCACCGACCGGCGGGTCGACAATGCCTATGGCCTTAGCCTTGCGGCAACATTGCGCCAAATTCGAGTAGGTTCCTTGTCACCGCTCATTCGGTTGCGACTAGATCGAAATCAATCAACCGTGCAAATCTATGATTATAAAAGGGTCGCGGGCGAAGTGGGGCTGGCATCCGCGTTTTGATCGAAAACGGAGCTTTTCGGCCAGCTTTCCCACGACGCCACAGCGCAAGGGGACAGTGGGCAATGCGCAAGGCAACAACAGACCGGGCCGGAAATCTGGCGGGCATCGGCATGATTCTGGCATTGGCCGGATGCGGTGACAGCGGCGGCGGGCCGGTTGCCAGCGTCAGCGCGCCGACGACGAACAGCAGCCTGGCCAAGCTCGTCGCCAGCCAGAGCTTTGCCAACAATGCCGCCAGCGAATCCGCAACGATTGCGGCCAGCGCCAATGTCACCGCGGCCGTATCGACCAGCCAGGCGCTGACATTCAGCTACGACCTTGCGTCAAACAGCTACACCGTCTCGACTCAGGGCCGCAACCAGACGTTTGCCCCGGCAAACCAGTCGAGCGCGGCAAACGGCATCGCCGTCTATGCGATCACCAACGGCGCCACCACCGATCGCCTGACTCTCGAATCCGCCAGCGTCACCGGCTATGGCGCCGGCTACCCGCAATATTCGGGCCTTGGCTATTGGCAACGCACGACGACCGGATCGGGCAGCAGCGCCGTCACGCTCGATTTCTTTATCTACGGCCTGGACACGGCGGCCTCGGCCGTGCCGCGCACCGGGTCGGCGGCCTATGCCACCAGCGTCTATGGTCTGGTCACGCCGATCGGCAGCGAAGCGCGGTTTTTTCAGGGCACGGGGCGGATGGATATCGATTTCGTCGACGGCCTGCTGACCACCAGCGCCACCGCCTATGAAACCGGCATCGTCTCGCAGACCAATTACGGCAACGGGGTAACCATCACAGGATCGGGCACGCTGTCATCGAGCGCCAATGCCTTTTCCGGCGCGATCACCTATACCGGGCTCAACAGCAAATCGACCGGCACGCTGAGCGGTCAATTCTATGGCCCGACCGCGCGGGAACTGGGCGCCTCGTTTGCCACCAGCGGTGCCGACGGCAGCAGCACGAGCGGGGTGATCTGGGGCAACAAGAACGCCTCGCTAACCCCGGCCAACCTGTCCATGGCCAATATCGTCAGCGACGAAAGCTTCGCGGCGCAGGGCGCGCAGATGACCATACCGCAGGGCGGTGGCAGCGCCAACGCCAGCCTGGCCGCCGGAACCGTCGATGTAACCGCCGCCGGATCGACCACCGTCACCCCGGCAGGACTGCCCGCCGCGACCTTGACGAGCACCGACAAGACCACCAGCAGCAACGCCAATTTCACCGCCTATAGCCAAGCCTATGGCAGCAGCACGATTACGGCCAACCTCTACAAGGCGGGCAGCACCAACACCGAATTGGCGCTGACCTACATGACCTTCGGCAGCTGGCAGGGGCCGACTTCGACTGCCGCCAACAGCGGCACCGGGACATCGTGGTTCGTCTATGGCCTCGGCACCGATCCTTCGGTAATCCAGGCGCGCACCGGATCGGCCAGCTATACCGGCGTCGCCTATGGCACCGCTTATAACAGCGCGACCAATGCCACCGCCGGGGTCAACGGCACCGCCTCGTTCGCGATCAATTTCGACATGGGCGGCTATTCGGGCAGCTTTGGCCTGAAGAATGCAACGACCAATTACGGCACATTCAACGTGTCGGGCACGATTGCGAGCGGCGTTGCCGCTGTCGGCGGGGTGACCGGCGTGACGGCGGGCAGCGGCAGCTTTGCGCCTGCGTTCTATGGCCCGACCGGGCAGGAATTCGGCGGCCCGTTCCAGATCTCCATCCCCACCGCCAACACCACGATCGTCGGCGCGGCGGCAGGCAAGAGCGGCTGAACCCAAGCGGCTTACGGCAGCCGAACGGGCAGGACTTCCACAGTCAACTGGCGGTCCTGACCCAGGCCATAGTGATAATACGTCGGCTGCGAAATCAGCCGCAGCATTTCGAACGTGCGAAACCGGATCGTCGACAGCACGCCCGCGCCCGGCGCTTGGATCAGGTGTTCGCGCGCGACGCGCACGATCCATTTGCGATGATCGGTGCCCAGCGCGATCCGCGACTGCCGCGCGAGCAGTTCGAGCCCGTGTTCGACATCGGGCGTTTCCATGAAGCCAAAGCGCATTTCCACGATGACGATGCTGCCGTTGGGGTTTTCATCGAGCACGCGGATGTCGAAACGGTCGTCATGGACATAAGGCTGACGCGGGTGAGCCACTTCGACAAAGATCAGGTTGCGCGGCAGGATCCCGCTGCGGTCCCACATCAATTGCACCAGCGCGGGCGCGCGCTTCGTCCGCCCCGTCTGCGCGCGCGGCGGCACCATCAGAATGGTGGTATGGTCGACCAGATGCGTGGCCTCGCGGTGCAGGCGGATGAGTTCGGCAAGGGTCATCGAACGCCGGGCCGAATAGGCGGCATGGGTTCGCTCACGACCCCAGTTCCACGCCAGCATCAGCGCAAAGAACACCAGCCCGATACCCAGCGGAACATAGCCGCCATCGAGAATCTTGATCGAATTGGCGACAAGGAACATCAGGCTGACCAGCGTCAGTGGCGCAAAGACCAGAATGGCCAGCCCCGTGCGCCAGCCCCAGACCCGCGTCGCCAGGCGATAGAGCGCGACCGAAGTCACCAGCATGACGCCCGAAACCGCCAGACCATAGGCCGCCCCCAATGCGCCGCTTGACCGGAACGACAGGACCAGCGTGACGCAGCCGACAAACAGCAGCCAGTTGAAGAACGGCACATAGACTTCGCCCTGCCGCGCATGATGCGTGTGATCGACACGCAATTGCGGAAAGAAGCCCAGCTCGATCGCCTGCGAGATCAGGGAAAACGTCCCCGAAATCAGCGCCTGGCTGGCGATCACGGTGGCCATCGTGGCGAGGATCACCGCCGGCAGGGCAAGCGCTGCGGGAATCATGCGAAAGAACACGCCTTCGCTCATCGTGCCCGGCTGGCCGAGCAGCCAGGCCCCCTGACCCAGATAATTGAACACGAGCGCGGGAAAGACCCCCGCAAACCACACCCGGCGGATCGCAGCGGCGCCAAAATGCCCCATATCGGCATACATCGCCTCGCACCCGGTCACCGCCAGCATGACCGCGCCGAGCACGCGCAGCCCGTCCGAAAGGTTCAATCCGACAAGCAGGCGAACGCCCCAGACCGGCGACAGCGCATTCAGGATCGCGGGATGAAGCATGACCTGCCACAGACCCAGCGCGCCGATCGCGACGAACCACACCAGCATGACCGGGCCAAACACCAGACCCACGCTGCCGGTGCCGCGATGCTGAATGGCAAACAGCGCGCCAAGCAGCACGAGCGTCAGCGGCACGACAGCCCCCGCCGTCCACGGCGCAACCACGGTCAGCCCCTCGGTCGCCGACAACACGCTGATCGCGGGCGTGATCATGCCGTCGCCCACCAGCAGCCCTGCGCCCAGCAGCAGCGACCAGGCAAGCAGCGAGCGGCCGCGCCGGTTGACCTTGTCGAGCAGGCCATAGAGCGCAAACACCCCGCCCTCACCGTCGTTATCGGCCCGCAGCGCGAGAAGCGCGTATTTCAGCGCGACCACCACCACCAGCGACCAGATCACCAGCGAGATCCCGCCATAGATCCGCTCGGGCGGCAGCGCGCTGCGCCGATGTAGAAACAGCAGGCTGATCGCATAGAGCGGCGATGTCCCGATATCGCCAAAAACCACGCCAAGCGCGGCAATCCCCAGCGTCCATGAAGTCTTGCGATGGTTCATCGGCGGCCCCCACCCCCTGTCGATGCAAAATGCTTGCGCACCCAATCAGTCTTTGCAGAGAGTGTCTTTGCGCTGCAACAGGTTCAGAGCAAGTGCCGGTAGGGCTCCGCAATTACCGAGGTGTGACATGAAGATTTGGGTTCGGACAACGCTGGCGCTGTTGATGGTGATCGCCGCCGGACCGGTGCGGGCCGATCCCGCGCCGGGTGCGCCGCTGATTCTGGTCTCGATCGACGGGTTTCGCGCCGATTATCTCGATCGCGGGGTCAGCCCGACCCTGTCCGCGCTTGCCGCTGACGGCGTGCGGGCGCAGCGCATGATTCCCTCGTTTCCGTCGGTCACGTTTCCCAACCACACCACGCTGGTGACCGGGCTCACCCCCGATCACAACGGCATCGTCAACAATGCCTTTGCCGACCCTGCCATGCCGGGGATGTTTTCGATGGCCAGCAAGGAGGAACGCTGGTGGAGCGAAAGCACCCCGATCTGGGTTACCGCCGAGCGCGCCGGGGTCCATGCCGGGGTGATGTTCTGGCCCGGCGTCAGCGTTGCGCATGACGGTGTGCGCGCCAGCCTGTGGCGCGATTTCGACCACAAGATACCACCGGCAGAGCGGGTCGATACCGTGCTCGGCTGGCTTGACCTGCCGGCGGACCAGCGCCCGCGCCTCGCCTTGCTCTATTTCGAGGCGGTGGACGGCGCGGGCCATGGCTTCGGCCCGGATTCGCCGGAAGTGAACCGGGCGATCGGCTGGATCGATCAGGCCATCGCCCGGTTGATCGCGGGACTGAAAGCACGCGGAATTGCCGCCAACCTGATCATTGTCGCCGATCACGGGATGGCGCCGGTCGGGCCGGACAACCTTGTCCTGCTTGACGATACGATCGACCTGGGCGCGGCCAGAGTGGTATTCGACGGCACCGTCGTCGGGATCGCCATTGCCAGGACTCCGGCAGGCGAAGCGGCGCGACAAAAGCTGCTCGGGCCCCAGCCGCATATGCATTGCTGGAACAAGGATCAGGTTCCCGCCGATCTGCATTACGGCAGCAACCCGCGCGTGCCCGATGTCGTCTGTTCGGTCGAAACCGGGTGGCTGGTGATGACTCGCGAAGGATTTCAGCGCGGTCAGGCCTTTCACCCCGGCATCGAAAAGGGCGCGCACGGCTATGACATCCACGATCCGCTGATGGGCGCGCTGTTTATCGCCAACGGCCCGGCATTCCGGCACGGCGTGGTCACGCCGCCCTTCCCCAATGTCGATGTCTATCCGCTGATGACCAAGGTTCTGGGCATTGCCCCGCTGCCCAATGACGGCAATCTGGCCGATGTCGCACCGATGCTGGCGCCCTGACAAGAACGCACCCTGACAGAAAAGGCCCGCAGTGCCATTGCGACACTGCGGGCCCGCTTTCCTCCCCAGGAAAGTTCCGGTCTGAAGCCTCTTACCGGCCCAAGGCGCTGCCAAGGCGGTGATAGAGGTTCGAGAATTTCACCGAATCCGGCGTGTCCTCGATGTGCTTCAGGTAAAACAGTACGGCTTCGCGGATCAGCTTGAAGTCCTCCGTTGAGAGGACCGCGCGGGCACGTTGCGGTTCAGCCATGCTCAGTCTCCATTGTAGAATCTTCGTGGCAGGATGCCGCGAATGGGTAATCAGATTGGTTTGCCGCGCCCTGCACCCGCCATGCGCCGATGCAGGGCCAGATGATCAGGCTGCGGCGAACTGGTTCATCGTGTTGTGCGCGCCACCGGCCTTGAGCGCGGCGTCACCGGCGAAGTATTCCTTGTGATCGTCGCCAACGTCCGATCCGGCCATGTTCTGGTGACGGACGCAGGCCAGACCTTCGCGGATTTCGCGACGCTGCACACCGGCGACATAAGCCAGCATGCCTTCTTCGCCGAAATAGCCCTTGGCCAGGTTGTCGGTGCTGAGCGCAGCCGTGTGATAGGTCGGCAGCGTGATCAGGTGGTGGAAAATCCCGGCTTCACGCGCGGCATCCCGCTGGAAATTCTGGATACGATGGTCGGCTTCGATCGCGAGATCGGTGCCGTCATAATCCACGCTCATCAGGCGGGCCCGGTCAAAGGCCGACAGATCGCGACCTTCAGCGGCCCATGCGTCAAAGACTTGCTGACGGAAGTTGAGAGTCCAGTTGAAGCTGGGCGAATTGTTGTAGACCAGCTTGGCATGGGGCACGACTTCGCGGATACGGTTCACCATGTTGGCGATCTGGCCGATATGCGGCTTTTCGGTTTCGATCCACAGCAGGTCGGCGCCGTTCTGCAGGCTGTTGATGCAATCGAGCACGACGCGGTCCTCGCCCGTGCCGGGGCGGAACTGGAACAGGTTCGACGGCAGACGCTTGGGACGCAACAGCTTGCCATTGCGGGCGATCAACACATCGCCGTTGCCCAGATTGGTCTGATCGACTTCTTCGCAATCGAGGAACGCATTGTACTGGTCGCCGATGTCGCCGGGTTCGCGGGTATAGGCGATCTGCTTGGTAAGCCCGGCGCCGAGCGAGTCGGTGCGCGCAACGATCACCCCGTCATCAACGCCCAGTTCGAGGAAGGCGTAACGAACGGCGCGGATCTTGGCGAGGAAGTCTTCGTGCGGAACGGTGACTTTGCCGTCCTGGTGCCCGCACTGCTTTTCGTCCGAAACCTGGTTTTCGATCTGGATGCAGCAAGCGCCCGCCTCGATGAACTTCTTGGCGAGGAGATACGTCGCCTCCGCATTGCCGAAACCGGCGTCGATGTCGGCAATGATCGGAACGACGTGCGTTTCAAAGCCGTCGATCGCCTGCTGAATGCGCTGCGCTTCGACCGCGTTGCCGGATTCGCGCGCCTTGTCGAGATCGCGGAACATACCGCCCAGTTCGCGGGCATCGGCCTGCTTGAGGAAGGTGTAAAGTTCTTCGATCAGCGCCGGGACGCTGGTCTTTTCGTGCATCGACTGGTCGGGCAGCGGACCGAATTCGCTGCGCAGCGCGGCGACCATCCAGCCCGACAGGTAAAGATAGCGGCCCTTGGTAGTGCCGAAATGCTTCTTGATCGCGATCAGCTTCTGCTGACCGATGAAGCCGTGCCAGCAACCCAGCGACTGCGTGTACTGCGACGTGTCGGCGTCATAGGCGGCCATGTCGGCGCGCATGATCTTGGCGGTATAGCGCGCAATGTCGAGCCCGGTGTGGAAGCGGTTCTGCAGCCGCATGCGAGCGGCCGATTCGGCTTCGATGCCGTCCCAGTTCCGGCCATAGGTGGCGATTGCCGTACCCGCTTCGGCGATGGTCTGCTGATAAGTCATGTGCGCGTGTCCTGCTTCAAGAATTGATCCGGAAGGGCCGGTTGGTGAAGCCGGGTTAGCGCCGCGCACGCCGCATGGGGAGAGCGCGCGAAGTCTTGTTGTCAAACTTTACAAAAAATGCTTGTACTGTTGTACAGACCTTTACGGAGACAAAGACATGGCCCAGGGGCCGCGCGATTCCGCCTCTCGCCCGCTGTTCCTCGGCCCGCGTATCAAGCGCCTGCGCCGCGAACTCGGCCTGACGCAACAGGCGATGGCCGAAGACCTCGGCATTTCGCCCAGCTATGTCGCGCTGATCGAGCGCAATCAGCGCCCCTTGACCGCCGACATCCTGCTGCGCCTCGCGCGCAGCTACAAGCTGGACATGGGCGAACTCGCCGCCGACGAGCGCGACGATTACGCGCAGCGACTGTCCGCCATGCTCAAGGATCCGATCTTTGCCGACATCGACCTGACCACGCTCGAAATCGCCGATATTGCCACCAGCTTTCCCGGCGTTGCCGAAGCCATGCTGCGGCTGCACGGCGCCTATGCCCGCGAGCAACAGGCGCTTGCCGGCCTGCGCGAGGGCGCGGTCAGCGATCCCGCCGCCGACGCGGTGGGCGAGGCGCGGCGCTTCATGACGCGCACCCGCAACCATTTCCCCACGCTCGATGCGCGCGCCGAATCGCTGGCCGAAGACATCGCACGGGCAGGAGGCCAGATCGAATGGCTGCGCCGCCTGGGAGTCCGGGTGCGGTTCCTGCCGGGCGATGTGATGATGGGGGCGCTGCGTCGCTATGACCGGCATGGCGAACAATTGCTGCTCGATGACACGTTGTCGGCCACCGCGCGCCAGTGGCAGATCGCGCTGCACATTGCCTATACGGCGATGCGCGCCGAAATTGCCGCGCTCGTCCGCGGCGAAAGCTTTGCCGGCCAGACTGCCGCGCAACTCGTGCGCCGCGCGCTTGCCGCTTATGCCGCTTCGGCCATGATCATGCCCTACGACCGCTTTGCCCGCGCCGTCGAAGCGCGCGGCTACGACATAGAGGCCCTGTCCGGCCTGTTCGGCACGAGTTTTGAACAAGTCGCGCATCGGCTGACCACGCTTGGCCGCGCGGGACAGGAAGGCGTCCCGTTCTTCTTCATTCGCGTCGATGCGGCAGGCAACGTATCGAAGCGGCTCGACGGTGCGGGCTTTCCGTTTGCCGCGCATGGCGGCGGCTGCCCCTTGTGGAACCTGCATCAGGCGTTTCGCAATCCGGGCGAAGTGCTCACGCAATGGCTCGAACTGCCCGACGGGCAACGCTTCTTTTCGATCGCGCGCACGGTAACCAGCGGCGGCGGCGCGCACGACCGTCCGACCGCATTGCGCGCGATCGCGCTGGCCTGCACCGCAGAGCACGCCCCCAGGCTGGTCTATGCACGCGACACGGCCAATCCCCCTGCGCCAACGCCGATCGGCATGACCTGCCGCCTGTGCAATCGTGCCGAATGCACCGCGCGCGCCGAACCGCCGCTGGGGCGCGACATCCTGCCCGACGATTACCGCCGGATCGCAGCGCCCTTTGCCTTTGCCGAAAGTTGACCCGCCCGGCGATTTGGTTGCGACCGCGCGGCAGGAGCGCTATCCGCGCGCTTTCCCATCCCGATTCCCCCCCCTGAAAGCCCTGCTCCCTTGCCCACGACCACCTCCTCCACGATCATCCCGCTCGCCGATGTCGACCCCGCTCTGGTCGAAGCCCTGCTCGACACCGCGTTCGAGCCGGCGCGCCACCAGCGCACGGCCTACAAAGTGCGCGAAGGGTCGGACTGGCTGCCGGGCCTGTCATTTGCCGCGCTCGATGACAACGACATGCTGGCGGGCACGATCCAGTGCTGGCCGGTGGCGCTCACCGATGCGACGGGGCGCCGCCACCCGATGATCATGGTCGGCCCGGTCGCGGTCATGCCCACGCTCCAGGGCAAAGGCTATGGCCAGGCGCTCGTCACCGCCGCGCTGACGGCGATCGACCCACGCGCGCCCTTGCCCCAGGTGATGATCGGCGATCCGGAATACTACGGACGCTTTTTCGGCTTTTCCAACGCCCATACCGGCGGATGGCAGTTGCCCGGCCCGTTCGAGCAGCGCCGCCTGCTGTGTCGCACGGCCAATCCGACCGTTCTGCCCACTGAGGGCATGCTGGGCCCTTGGCGCGACTGATCCGATCTGGCAGGGCATGGGCGTGCCTTATGTTCCCGCCCCCGATCTTGCCGCATTGACTCTGGCCGAACTGGCCGAAGCTGCCGCCGCGCGCCGATTGCCGCCGGTCGAGCAATGGACGCCGACGCAGACCGGCGACAGCCTGATGCGCATTGCCGCCGACGGAACGTGGTTTCACGATGGCGGGCAGATCACCCGCCCCGCGATGGTGCGGGCCTTTTCCGCGCTGCTGATGCGCGAGGATGACGGGCGCCATTATCTGCTGACCCCGATCGAAAAGCTGTCGATCGCTGTCGATGACGCAGCTTTCCTGGCCACCGACATGCAGGTCCGCCATGACAGCGCGGGCCGCGCGGTGCTGGCGTTCCGGCTCAATACCGACGAGGTGCTGCTCGCCGGGCCCGACCATCGCTTGCGCACCGCCGGCACCGCCGATGTGCCCGCGTTCTATCTCGGCGTGCGCCATGGCACAGAGGCGCGGCTCAATCGCAGCACTTATGCGCAACTGATCGACCAAGCGCTCACCGTCTCGCCACCCGAGGCTCTCGCGGTCGAAAGCGCGGGCTTGCGCTTTGCCCTGGTGCCCTCTGCATGACCGACGCGCTTTATGATCGCCTGTCGCGCCTGCTCGCCAAAGGCCACGAGCAGGACGCCAATCCGCCCTGGCGCGACTGGCGCCCGCCCACAGGCGTAACGCTGCGCCCGGCGGCAGTGCTGATCGCGGTAACCGACCGCCCCGGCCATCCCGACGGGCCCGGCGTGCTGATGATCCAGCGCCCGACGACAATGCGCGCGCATCCCGGCCAGGCCGCCTTTCCCGGCGGCAAGATCGACGCGGATGAGACCCCGATCGAAGCCGCGCTGCGCGAGGCGCAGGAAGAGTTGGGTATCGATCCGGCGCTCGTCCGCGTGGTCGGCGAAACCGACCGCTTCCGCACCGGCACCGGCTATGACGTCACCCCGGTCGTCGCCGTCGTGCCCGGCACGATCGCCATCACGCCCAATCCGGGCGAAGTCGCGCAATGGTTCGAGCCGCCGTTCGGCTATGTGCTCGATCCCGCCAATCAACAGCGCCGCACCGCAGAATTCAATGGCCGGCGCGGAAACTATGTCGAAATCCTGTGGCAGGGACATCGCATCTGGGGCGTGACGGGCGGCATCATCGCCAATCTGGCGCACCGCATCGCCTGGCATGGTGACGACCAGTGACAGACACTCTGCCCGCCGCCGCGTGGACCCAGCGCGAAGATCTGGCCGCGCTGGTCGCCGCGCTCGATCCCGCGCATGAGGGCACTTGCCGCTGGGTCGGCGGCGCGGTGCGCGACACGCTGCTTGGCCTTGCGGTCAAGGACATCGACATGGCCACCAGCCTCTTGCCCGATGTGGTCATGGCGCGGCTGGACGCGGCGGGCATTCGTGCCCTGCCGACGGGTATCGCGCATGGCACGATTACCGCCGTGCTGCCCGGCGGCCCGGCCGAAGTGACGACGCTGCGCCGTGATGTCACGACCGACGGACGCCATGCCACGGTCGCCTTTTCGTCCGATTGGCAAGAAGATGCCAGTCGGCGCGACTTCACCATCAACGCACTCTATGCCGACCCGCGCACGCTGACCCTGACGGACTTTTTCGGCGGACGCGCCGACCTTGCCGCGCGCCGGGTCCGCTTTATCGGCGATCCCGAAGCGCGCATCCGCGAGGATTATCTGCGCATCCTGCGCTATTTCCGATTTCAGGCGCGCTATGGCGCCATGCCTGCCGACGCGGCGGCAGAGCAGGCCTGCGCCGCGCTCGCTCCGGGGCTCAAAGGCCTGTCACGCGAACGCGTGGGGTGGGAACTGATGCGCCTGCTCGCGCATCCCGACCCCGCGCCGACGGTGTCGCGCATGGCCGAACTGGGCGTGCTGGCGATGGTCCTGCCCGAAGCCGACCCGGCCGCCCTGCCCGCGCTGATCACTGCCGAAACCCGCGAGCATGTGGCCGCCGATCCTTTGCGCCGCCTTGCCGCGCTGCTTCCCGCCGATCCGTCGCTTGCCGAATCCGTTGCCGCGCGGCTGCGGCTGTCGGGCGCACAGAAAAAGCGCCTTGCCTGTGCCGTCGTGCGCGAAACCGGCGATCCGCGCGCGCTCGCCTATCGCCTCGGGCTGACCGAAGCGAGCGACCGCCTGTTGATCGCGGGCGAAAGCCTCGCCCCGCTGGCCGGTTGGACCCCGCCGCAATTTCCGCTGAAAGGCGGCACGATCGTCGCACGCGGGGTCAGCGCGGGCCCCGCCGTCGCGCGCACGTTGCGCAGGGTCGAAGACCAGTGGATCGCCGAGGGCTTTCCCGACGATGCGCGGATCGCGCAATTGCTCGACACGGAGCTCAGTTTGCCCGGATAAGCCGCGGCACGACGGCCATGATCGTGTCGACCGGGACGGCAAAGCCGATGCCCGCCGACGCGCCCGAGGGGCTGTAGATCGCGGTGTTCATGCCGATCAGGCGTCCGCTGGAATCGAGCAGCGGACCGCCCGAATTGCCCGGATTGATCGCCGCGTCGGTCTGGATCAGGTGCTGCACCCCGACCCCGCCGGTGTCATTGTGCAACGTCCGGTCGAGCGCCGAAACGATCCCCGTGGTCAGCGTCCAGTCGAGCCCGAACGGATTGCCGATGGCAAACACCTTTTGCCCGACCTTGAGATCGCCGCTGGTGCCGATCGGAATCGGCGGCGGGCGGTGAAACGCCACGCCGATCTTGAGCACCGCAATATCATGTTCGGGACTGACGCCGACGAGCCCGGCGCGAAACTTGCGCCCGTCGGCAAGGCGAATGGTCGCCTCCGACGCGCCCTGAATGACATGATAATTGGTCAGGACATGCCCCGCATCGTCCCAGATGATCCCCGAACCCGTTCCGCGCGGGACCGAAAACACATTCTGCGACCAGACATCTTCGACCAGTTGCGAGGTGGAAATCGACACCACCGAGCCGCGCGCATTTTCGAACAGGCGGATCGTGGCCTTTTCATCCCCTGCCAGATCGCCGCGCGGGGTGACCGTGCGCGGGGTGCCTCGATCGGGTGACAGCCAGGCATCGATGCGCGGCAAGGCCTGCCACAGCACCATCAGCGCGGCGATACACAGCGTGATCAGGAGGATCCGGCCGGGCCCGGAGGGGCGCCGGGGCGTCCTGAACGGCGGAGGCGAGAACGGGTCGGCCATTTCAGATCAGGCTTTCAGGCACCGTTCTGCGGGCCCTTCCAGCTTCGGCGGTCTTCGGCCGCGCGAAGCACTTCATAGGCCACTTGCAAGCGCTGGAATTCGCGCGCCGCATCGGCATCGCCGGGCCGCACATCGGGATGGACCAGCTTCGCCTTTGTCCGCCAGGCCTTTCGTACCGCTTCGAAATCGGCGTCGGGATCGAGTTCCAGCGCTTCGAGCGCGCGCAATTCGTCGCGGCTGCGGCTGCCGTCGCCCGAGCCGCCCCATTCGGCCCAGGATGACTGTTGCCAGCCCGCAGCCTCGTCGCGCTCATTGCGTTCGCGCTGCGCGGCCTCTTCCTTGTCAAGCCCTTCGAAATAGTTCCAGCCGGCGTTGTATTCGGCGGCGTGCGTCGTGCAGAAATACCAGCGATCGGGCGAATTGGGCGATTTGGGCGCGGGGCAATTGCCCGGCTCGTCACATCCGGAGCGGTCGCACATGCGCAAAGGCTTTGCCTCGCGCGAGCCGCCATAGCCGCCCCAGCGCGGAAATCCCCAGTCGTTTGATCGTGTCGCACGCGTCATCGTTGGCCCAAAAAACAAACCGGCTCCAAAAAAGGTCAAGCCATGCTCATACTAACACAAACCCGGGGCACTTGCATGCCCCGGGCTCGCAATTTGCGCGAGGCGCGATCGATCAGTTGATCGTGATCGTTACCGCGCGGCGATTCCTGGCCCAGCTTGCCTCGTCCGAGCCAAGCGCGATCGGGCGCTCCTTGCCATAGCTGACCGTGCTGATGCGGCCCGCATCGACGCCAAGACCGATCAGATAGTTCTTGGCCGCATTGGCGCGGCGTTCGCCGAGCGCCAGATTGTATTCGCGTGTGCCGCGCTCGTCGCAATGGCCCTCGATGGTCACGGCCTTGCCCGGATAGCGCGCCAGCCACTGCGCCTGACTGCGCAGAATGCCTTCGCTTTCAGGATCGATAGAATACTTGTCGTATTCAAAGTGAACCGTGTCGGAAATCACCGAGGCGAGGAAATCGGCCTGGCTGCCCGGCACCGGACCGGCGGGCTGGGGCGGCAACGGCGCAGCTTCGCGCGTCGACGTGCTGGCGGCCACCGGCTGCGGCGGCAGTTCCTTGGGCTTGTTGGTGCAACCGGCAAGGCCGACACCGGCGAGAAGCAGCGACAGCGTCGCAAGGCGGAAGGGGACGCGATGGGGAGACATGAGGGAAAGCTCCTTTGTCAGTCGGGGGAAAGGTGCATCGCCCGCAGGCAAAATTCAAATGGAAAGCGTCGGCTTTACGGCAACACCGGCCCCCAGGCCGGGTCGGAGGCATCCACCGGGGTTTTCAGCCGCCGTTCGTTGCGCCCGGTCAGATCGACTTGCCAGATGCTGGTATGGCCGTTGCCCCGCTCGGTACGAAAAAACTGGATGATCCGGCCATTGGGCGACCAGGTCGGCGCCTCGTCCTGCCAACTGTCGGTCAGAAACCGCCTGTCGTGCCCTTCGGGGTCCATCACCGCGATGCGCAGATTGCCGCAGATGCAGGTAAAGGCGATCTGATCGCCGCGCGGGCTCCATTCGGGCGTCGCGGCTCTGCCGCCGAAAAAGCTGATGCGGTGCTGGCCCGAGCCGTCGGCGTTCATGACATAGACCTGCTGGCTGCCGCCACGGTCGCTTTCAAACACGATCCGGCTGCCGTCGGGGGAATAGCTGCCGCCGATGTTGATGCCCGGCGTATTGGTCAGCCGATGCGATTCACCGCCGGTGGCGGGCACGCGCCAGATGTCGGTATTGCCCGCGACCGCCATCGAATAGAGGATATATTTGCCGTCCGGCGACCAGCGCGGGGCAAATGTCGGCCCCTTGGTCGCGGTCACCAGCCGTTGCTGCCCGGTGCCGATGTCATAGACATAGATGCGCGGGCGCCCGTCGAGATAGCTGAGATAGGCGATCTGGCGATAGTCTGGCGAATAGCGCGGGGTCAGTGCAATCGCCTGGCCATTGGTGACGAAACGGTGGTTGGCGCCATCGGAATCCATGATCGCCAATTGCTTGCGACGATGCCCCTTGGGCCCGGTCTCGGCGATATAGGCGATCTTCGAATCGAAGAACGGGCTTTCCCCGGACAGGCGGGAATAGACCATGTCGGCGCATTTGTGCGCGGCGCGGCGCCATTCCTCGGGCTTGACCACATAGCCCTGGCGCACCAGTTCCTTGCCCAGCGCAACGTCATAGAGATAACAGCCGACCGTCAATCGTCCGTCAGCCCCGCCCTTGACGAAGCCCTGCACCAGCATTTCCGCCGAACGCGCGCGCCATCCGGCAAAGGCGGGCGCGGTCACTTCGCCATAGCCAATGCCGGGCAAGGCATCGGGCCCGGTCGGCTTGAACAGGCCGTTGTCCTTCAAATCGCTGAACACCACGCGCGCCAGATTGCGCCCCAGCGCCTCGGTATTGCCGCCATCGGCGCCGGTTTGCACCGGGCGATCGGTCGGAAAGGCGGGGATGGCAATGCCGAGGCTTTGCCAGTCGCCAACCGCCGTCACCGATCCGGTCAGCCCTTCTTCCTCACCGCTTTTCGCCGTGGTTGAAGGCGAAACCTGCTGTTGCTGGGCCATGGCGCTGTAAGGCGTAAAGCCAAGCGCAAGCAGCGAGAAATGCAGGGAAATGACAAAACGCATTGATTGCAACCTGACCCGCCCTCCCTCGTCATTCCTGCGAACGCAGGAATCCAGTTCCAACGGTGCAGTTGCGCGCAACACCCGGCTAAACTTCTCTTGCGAACCCGTAACTGGATTCCTGCGTTCGCAGGAATGACGAGCGGTGTTGAACTGAGTGCGGCTTGTCATAAGGCAGCGCATCAGCGCTTCTCCTGTTGAGTCAGCTGATAGTCGAAACGAAACTTGCTGACACGCTTCCACTGAGCATAGGCCTGAGGCGGCAATCGAAACGGTGCGGCGACTTCGACAGACTTGATCGCGCGCTCGACATAGACCTCGGCCTGCGCGCGGTTGGCATCGGTACCCCCAGTTTCCGAAACCATCACCGGCTTGCCCGCCAGCGTGCCGTCCGGATTCAATGACCACGCCAGCACCACCACCAGCTTGTCCACATCGACACCCGATGGCGGTTTCCAATGCGGCAGGATCTGGCGCGAAATCACGCTGACCAGATCGGCGGAGGAAACCGCAGCCACTTTGGCGCCGGGCGAGACTTTGTCGGTGCCGGGGGTGGTGACGCCCGCGATCCCCTTGAGAAAATCGTTGTCGATCCTGCTGCCGCCGGCCGGCTTGTCGGGATGCGGGTGCGCGTGGGCGTCGCCGCGCTTGGCCGCCGCTTCTGCTTTCGGCTTTGCCTCGACTTTGGGCTTTGCCTCGGCTTTGGGTTTCGCTTCGACTTTGGGCTTTGCCTCAACCTTTGGCTCGACTTTGGGCTTGGGCTTGGGCTCAACTTTCGGTTTGGCCACGGGCTTGGGCTCGTGCTTCGGCTCCGGTTTCGGCTTCGGTTCCGGTTTCGGCTCCGGTTTCGGCTTGGGCTCTGGTTTCGGCTTGGGCTCAGGCTTGGGTTCGGGTTTCGGCTCAGGCTTGGGTTCGGGTTTCGGCTCAGGCCTTGGCGCAGCGACCGGCTGCGGCTGGTCGGCCTGATCGGGCTCGCCCAGCGTCGGGGCCTTGTCGGGTACGGGGTTCGCGTCGGGCTTGGGCGATACGGACTGGTCGGCAATCGTATCGGCAAACGACACCGTCATCCGCTGCGGCGGCGGCTGAACCTGGCGGCCCAGCGGCGACAGCGTCAGCCCCGCGATCAGCGCGGCATGCGCCAGCACCGCCACGCCAAGGCCGAACGCCTCTTCCCGGGTCAATCCAAAGGTTCGCGAATCGCGCATCACGGATGCCCCTATGGCGCTTCAACTGAACCGTTGGTGACCAGCGAAATCGATTTGAACCCGGCTGCGTTAAGCTCACCCATCACCGCGATGACCCGGCCATAATCCAGATGCCGGTCGGCGCGCAGCGTGACCAGCGGCAGCTTGCCCCCCGCATCGCGCACCACTGCCGACAGCCGGTCGCCCAGTTCACCCGGCGCCAGCTCTTGTTGATCGAGAAACAGGCGCCCGTTGCCGTCCATGCTGATGGTGATCGCGTGCGGCTCTTCCTTCAGCGCCTCGGCCTTGCTGTCGGGCAAGTCGATCGGCACGCCCGCCGTCAACATCGGCGCGGTGACCATGAAAATGATCAGCAGGACGAGCATGACGTCGACCAGCGGCGTCACATTCATGTCCGACATCGGCCCCGCGCGTCCGCGACCGCGCCGCCTGCGCCCGCCGCGCCCGGAGGCAAGGTTCATCGCCATTGCCTACTGCTCCAGTTCGCGGCTGAGCGTGCCGTGGAACCGGTCGGCAAAGCGGAACAGCCCGGCTTCGAACGCGTTTACCCGGTGCGAAAATCGGTTGTAGGCGACAACCGCCGGGATCGCCGCAAACAGGCCGATCGCAGTGGCAAACAGCGCCTCGGAAATCCCCGGCGCGACGACCGCGAGCGACGAATTCTGCATCGCGCCAATGCGGAAAAAGCTGTCCATCACGCCCCAAACCGTGCCGAACAGCCCGACAAACGGCGCCACCGTGCCGACCGTGGCAAGGAAATTGAGCCTTGCAGCCAGCCGGTCGCTTTCCTCGGTCACCGCGCCGTCCATCGCCGAGGCGAGCCGCTGGCGCGTACCTTCGCGATCGATCGTCTTGCCCGCAGTCGACCGGCGCCATTCGCCAAGCGCCGCGCTGACCACGCGCGCGGTCGGGATGTCCTTGTCGGCTTGTTCCTTTTGAAACGCGTCGATGTCGCGCGCGCTCCAGAACCCGGCTTCATACTTGCGGCAACGCCTGGCGATCAGCGCAAGCCGCACGATAAACCCGATGATGATCATCCACACCCAGACCGAAGCGAGCAGCAGCCCGCCGATCACCGATTCGACAACGATGTCGGCGTGCAGGAACAGTTCGACCGGATTGAGCCGGGTCGGCGCGCCGATCGCACCGGCGGCTAGCACTTGGAGCATCATGCGCTGACTTTCATCCTTCTCATCAAAGCGTTTCATCCCCCGGCGCGATCAACGCGCAGAACGCCGCCACCCATTCGGGCGGCTGACGTCGGGGGCGTCCATTGGGCGCGACGAAGGCAACCCGCACCGAAGCCGTGCAGAGCCGGACATCGCCGCCCCAGGCTTCCTGATCCAGCCGGCATGTCGCGGGCGAAACCTCGACCACGCGGCTGACGATCAACACCGCATCGTCAAGCCGGGCCGGACGATGATAGCGCAAGCCCATGTCGATGACGGCATAGGCGCCCTGCCCCGCATCGTGCGCCGCGCGCTGATCGATCCCCGCCAGCCGCAGCATGTCGGACCGCGCGCGTTCGAACCAGCGCAAGTAATTGGCGTGATAGACCACCCCGGACAGATCGGTGTCCTCGAAATAGACCCTGACGGCAAATAGATGCCGCGTGCCGTCGAAACGACCTGAGGGCGGGAGGGGGGCCTGCATCACGCCTTAGTAACCGCGCGAGAGCGGCAAGGGCAAGGCCGCCTTAACCAAAGCAACGGATTTTCGCGAAAGATCAGCGCACCAGCATCGGCCCGAGCAGCCGCCCGGCGAAGATATGGACATGCAGATGCGGCACTTCCTGATGGGCGTCGGAGCCGGTGTTGGCGAGCAGGCGATAGCCCGGCGCAACGAGCCCGGCTTCGCGCGCGACATGGCCGACGGCGCGGACGAAACCGGCAATTTCCGCCTCGCTCGCTTTGGCCGAGAAATCGTCCCAGCTCACATAGGCGCCTTTGGGAATCACCAGAATGTGAGTCGGCGCCTGCGGATTGATGTCGTGAAAGGCGAAGGCCCAGTCGTCTTCGTAGACTTTGCCGGCCGGGATTTCCCCGCGCAGGATTTTCGCGAAAATGTTCTGATCGTCATAGGGCTGCGTGGCATCGACGGCCATGATCAGTCTCTCCTGCTGGCTTTTTCGACAATCCCCGAGGTTCCCTCGCGCCGGGCCAGTTCGGCCAGCACCGCGTCGAACGCGACGCCGCGCGCACCCAGCAGGACCATGAGGTGAAAGACAAGGTCGGCCGCTTCGCCGGTCAGTTCGGCAGCATCGCCCGTCAGCGCGGCGATCACGACTTCGGTCGCTTCCTCGCCGACTTTCTGCGCGATCTTGCCCGTGCCTTTGGCATGGAGCCGCGCGACATAGCTGGACGCAGGGTCGCCGCCGAGCCGGCCGGCGATCACCGTTTCAAGACGGGCGAGAATTTCGGCATGATCCATCGCCCAAGGGCCATGAAGGGGAGGCCTTGCGCCGTCAAGCGCGAAACAAATCAGTCGCGCCGTTTGGCCACCTGCCGCCCGATCACCAGCCCGGCAACGCCAAGCGCGAGCAAGGCCAGCGCCGCAGGCTCATCGACCGGTGTGCCACCGCCCGCGACGGGATTGGCCCATAGCGGCGATCCCGCCAGCGCGAACAACGTCATGGGTATAAGGGTGAAGCGATAAGGCATTGCCGCGCCCTAGGCCCCGCCGGTCGATTCGACAAGGAAAGCCGCGAAGGATCAAGGGACCGTCCCGAAAGGACACGGTTGCCCGCCAAAGCGTTAGCCCCGCGCCGGCAGCCCTGCCGCACGCAGCGCCGCATGGGCCTGGGCAATCGAATAGGTGCCGAAATGAAAGATCGAGGCAGCGAGAACCGCGCTGGCATGGCCTTCGACGACGCCCGCGACAAGATGATCGAGCGTGCCCACCCCGCCGCTCGCGACGACCGGCACCGATACGGCATCGGCGATCGCACGGGTCAATTCGAGGTCATAGCCGCGCTGTGTGCCATCGCCGTCCATCGAAGTGACCAGCAATTCGCCCGCGCCGAGTTCGGCCAGCCGCACTGCATGGGCCAGCGCGTCGATCCCCGTCGGCTTGCGCCCGCCGTGCGTAAAGATTTCCCATTTGCCCGGCCCCGTGCGCCGCGCATCGACCGATCCGACCACGCATTGCGCGCCAAACTTTTCGGCAATGTCGCGCACCATTTCGGGCCGCGCGACAGCGGCGGAATTGACCGCGACCTTGTCCGCGCCTGCCAGCAGCAGCGCGCGCGCATCGGCCACTTCGCGCACCCCGCCGCCCACGGTCAGCGGCATGAAGCACACCTCGGCCGTGCGCGCGACGACATCGAGCAGTGTGCCGCGCCCTTCATGCGTTGCCGAAATGTCGAGAAAGCACAATTCGTCGGCCCCGGCGCGATCATAGGCGCGCGCCTGTTCGACCGGATCGCCCGCATCGCGCAAATCGACGAAATTGACCCCTTTGACAACGCGCCCTTCGGCAACATCAAGACAGGGGATGACCCGGATGCGAACGGTCATGGCGCTATTGTCCCTGTTCAGGCCGCTTCGGCGATGGCGATTGCCGCCGCCAGATCGAGCCGCCCGTCATAAAGCGCGCGCCCGGTGATCACGCCTTCGATGCCGTCTGCTTCGTGAATCTTGAGCAGGCGGATGTCATCGAGCCCCTTGACCCCGCCGCTGGCGATCACCGGGATGCGCGTCGCGCGCGCCAGATCGACAGTCGCCTCGATGTTGCAGCCCTTGAGCAGCCCGTCGCGGCCGACATCGGTAAACAGGATCGCCGCAACGCCTGCGTCCTCGAAGCGGCGCGCCATGTCGGCGATCGAGACGTCGGAAACTTCCGCCCAGCCGTGCGTTGCGACCATGCCGCCGCGCGCATCGACGGCGACGACGATCCCGCCGGGATAGGCCTTGGCCATGTCCTTCACGAATTGCGGATCGTTGAGCGCGGCGGTGCCGATCACCACGCGCGACACGCCAAGATCGAACCAGCCATCGACCGCGATCGGATTGCGGATGCCGCCGCCCAATTGGACATGGCCGGGAAAAGCCTCGAGAATGCCTTCGACAGCGGCGCGATTGCGCGCTTCACCGGCAAAGGCGCCGTCAAGATCGACCACATGCAGATAAGGGCTGCCGGCTTCGGCAAACAGCCGCGCCTGATGCGCGGGATCGTCGCCATAGACGGTGGCGCGGGCCATGTCGCCTTCGGCCAGGCGGACGACTTCGCCCCCTTTGAGATCGATGGCGGGAAAGACGATCATCGGACGGGCTTTCTGTTCAAGGTTTCCAGGCGAGGAAATTGGCCAACAGTGAGAGGCCGTAATCCTGGCTCTTTTCGGGGTGAAACTGCACGCCGAGCACGGTGTCGCGCGCCACCGCCGCGACGAGGCCGCCGCCATGATCGGTCATCGCCGCGACATCGTCGCCCGAATCAGGCACGAAATGATAGGAATGCAGGAAATAGGCCTCGCCCGGCTCGACCAGCGCCGATGCGCTGCCGGGATGGGGGCGCGGTGCGACATCGTTCCAGCCCATGTGCGGCACCTTGATCGACGGATCGGCCGGCACGATCGGACGCACTTCGCCGCCGATCCAGTCGAGCCCCGGCGTCACGCCGAATTCAATCCCGCGCGTCGCCAGCAATTGCATGCCGACACAGATGCCCAGAAACGGCGCGGCGCCCACCTGCACCCGCTCGGTCATCGCCTCGACCAGCCCGGGCACGGCGCGCAAGGCCTCGATACAGGCGCGAAACGCACCGACGCCGGGCAGGACGATCCGGTCGGCGGCACGCACCACGTCGGGATCGGCGGTCACTACCACGCCTTCGCCGCCCGCCGCGCGCAAGGCATTGGCGACCGAGCGCAGATTGCCCGCGCCATAATCGATCAGGGCCGTGACTTCAGCCACCGAGCTGGCCTTTCGTGGAAGGAATTGCATCGCCCTTGCGCGGATCGATCGCCACGGCGGCGCGCATCGCGCGGGCAAAGCCCTTGTAGATGCCTTCGATCACGTGATGGTTGTTGGTGCCGTAAAGGCTCGCGATGTGCAGCGTGATCCCCGCGCCCTGGGCGAGCGACTGAAACCAGTGTTCAAACAGCTCGGTATCCATTTCGCCCAGCCGCGGCTGGGTAAATGTGGCATGCCACACCAGAATCGGGCGGCCCGAAATGTCGAGCGCGACGCGGGCCAGCGCTTCGTCCATCGGGGCATGCGCTTCGCCATAGCGGGCGATGCCCTTCTTGTCGCCGAGCGCCTGATGAATCGCCTGACCGAGCGCGATCGCGCTGTCTTCGGTGGTGTGGTGCTGATCGATATGGAGGTCGCCCTTGACCCGCAAAGTCACATCGATCAGCGAATGACGGCTGAACTGTTCGATCATGTGATCGAGAAAGCCGATCCCGGTCGACACATCATAGCGGCCGGTGCCGTCAAGATTGACCGTGACGGCAATATCGGTCTCGGCGGTAGTGCGGGCGATGGTGGCTGTACGCATGGACACATGCCTATAGGCCGCGAGCCCGGCAAATCAATCGGCTCGTCGAAGCTGTCCCGTCCCTTGATTGCCTGATCGGCGCTTGATTGCTTAATCGGTGCTTGACCCATGCGCCCGGCGGCGTCATTCGATGCGTCATGACCGAAGCGCCCGACAGCCTGATCCCCTATGACGAGATCGTGCAGGAAGCCCTGCGCGCCGTGGTCGGCCGCGTGCTCGGCCAGGTCGAGGCGGGCGGCGGCACGCTGCCCGGTTCGCACCATTTCTATATCACCTTCAAGACCAGCGCCCCCGGCGTGTCGATTCCGACTCGTTTGAAGGAACGCTTTCCCGACGAAATGACGATCGTCCTGCAGAACAAGTTCTGGGATCTGAAAGTCACGGACGAGGGTTTCAGCGTCGGCCTGACCTTCAATCAGGTTCCGGCCATGCTGATCATCCCGTTCAGCGCGATTACCGCCTTTGTCGATCCCGCCGTCGATTTCGGCCTGCAATTCCAGGCCGCACACGATCTCGACGAGGAAATTCACGAAGACGCGGAAAACGACAGCCCCGATACCCCGTCTGCGGGCCCCGACGACGGATCGAATGTCGTGACGATCGATTTCGGCCGCAAAAAATAACGCACGCCGGGGCGGACGCGAAAGGCGGCCATGGCTCTTTTCGGAAAGAAACGCAGCACAGCCGACGGTGACACGATCGGTGACGGCAGCGCCAAGCCGCAGCAGGCTTCAGCGGCGCCGGTCATCGCGCTGATCGTTGCCGATGTCGCCCTGCGTGCGGGAGAATCCGTGCTGCGACAAGGGATCGAGCGCGGCCTTCTGGAAGGGAAAGCGGTGCCGGGCCGGGTGATTCGCGGCCGCACGTTCAAGGAAACGGTGATCGGTACCGCGCTGGCGGAAGTCGCGCGCCGCTCGGTCCCCGGCGCGATCCTCGTCGGCGGCGGCCTGATTGCCAAAGTGCTCAGCGATCGGCGCAAGGGCAAAGCCGACGCCAAAGCAGCCAGGGCCGACGATCAGACCTGAACCCGCGCGATCCCCAGCACCACGACCTGCGGATCGTCCGCCCAGCGCAAGCCGGGCACGGCATGGGTCTTGTCCCAGCCTTTCGCAAAGCCCCGAATCGGCGCCCACGGGCCAAACCCTTCGGCGCGGGCATCGGCGCGGGTGATCGCCTGCAACGATTCGGCGCGGGTCCATTCGACGCGCAACACCAGTCGGCACGCCCAGGCGGGACAATGCACCGCCGCCAGCCATTTTTCCGCCGCATCGGCCACCGGCGCCCCACGCCACATCGTGCCCGCGCGATCGCGGCGCCAGCGATCGGCAAAGGCGACGTGCGTGGCGCGGCGGCGATCGGTCGCCATTTCCGCGCCATCGACAAAACGTCCGGGCACGACCGCCTCTGCCATCGCGATCAAGGCCCCCGGCACCAGCGCGGCAAGCGGGGATGCCAGCGGCACCCGCACCTGCCGTTTGGCGCCGGAAAGCAAGGCGCGCGCCATCGCCGGATCGGCCAACAGACGCCCCCGCGCGCGCTCAGCCACGGCGCGCGATCCGGGCCTTGCGAAAAACCGCGCTTGACCGCCCCCCCACAGGTTTGCCACTTGCGCCCATGATCGACACTGCTTCTCCCTTTCCGGCCGACCCGTCCCATTCCGACAGGGATACCCTGCATCGGCGCGGCCTGATGTTCATCCTGTCGTCGCCATCGGGCGCGGGCAAGACCACCATTGCGCGCAAACTCCTCGAAGCGGAACCCGAACTCGGCCTCTCGGTCTCGGCCACGACCCGACCGATCCGCCCCGGCGAAGTCGACGGGCGCGATTATCACTTCATCGATCAGGCGCAATTCGACCAGATGGTCGAAGCGGGCGAATTCTATGAATGGGCGCGCGTTTTCGGCAATTGCTATGGTACGCCCAAAGGGCAGATCCGTACCGGGCTCAAGGCGGGCCGCGATTTCCTGTTCGACATCGACTGGCAGGGCACGCAGCAATTGCACCAGAAGGCCGAGGCCGATGTCGTGCGCGTGTTCATCCTCCCGCCCAGTCTCGATGAATTGCGCCGACGGCTCGAAGGGCGCGGCACCGACAGCGAAGACGTCATTACCGCGCGCATGGGGCGTGCCCAGGCGGAAATCAGCCACTGGGATGGCTATGACTATGTCGTGGTCAACGACGATGTCGAAATCTGCTTCGACAAAGTGCGCCAGATCCTCGCCGCCGAACGCATGCGGCGCAAGCGCCAGACCGGTCTGATTGATTTTGTAAGGGAATTGACGCGCGGCTGACCGATCGGCACGCAGAGTTTCATTGCTCGCGACCAAGGATCACCATCCCCCCTATGCGGAAAATTCTCCGCCCGCTGCTCACCGGCCTGGCTCTGACACTGGTCGCGGTCACGCTCTATGGCTGGCTGGAGGCCCATTCCGACCCAATTGTGCGCCGCGCGACGATCCCGCTCGCCGGCATGGCTCCCGATGCGCCGCCGCTGCGCATCGCGCTGGTGTCGGACATCCATGTCGGCAATCTGGCCATGCCGGTCGAACGGCTTGACCGCATTGTCGACCAGATCAACGCGCAGCGGCCCGATGTCGTGCTGCTGGCCGGCGATTTCGTCAACGGCAAACGGCCGGACAGCTGGAGCTTTTACCCCTGGAAACTGGTTGCCCCGCTATCGCGGCTCAAGGCGCCGCTGGGGATCTATGCGGTCATGGGCAATCATGACGACGACACCCGTCCCGCGCTCGTCCAGACCGCCTTGCGCCGCGCCCATGTGACCGTTCTCGACAACGATGCCGCACGGATCGGCCCGATCGCGCTGGCCGGAATGGACGATCAGGCCGGCAGTCACAGCAACCCGTTCCGCGCGCTGAAACGCGCGCGGCAACTCGGCGGCGTGCCGGTCGTGCTGACCCATTCACCGCAAATGACGGCCTGGATCGGCCCGGGGATGCCATTGCTCTTGGCGGGCCATACCCATTGCGGACAGATCATGATCGGAAAGGCCGGCAGGCTGTTCGACATGCTGGCCTCTGCGCATCAATTCAACCCGCGCTATCGCTGCGGGGTCATTCACGATCCGGGCCGGATCATCATCGTCACGGCCGGAATCGGGGCGGCATCGGAGTTGCCCTTGCGCATCAACGCGCCGCCCGATTTCTGGATGATCACTCTGGTCGGGCGGCGCGTCGCCACACCGCATTGATCGGATTGCGGCGATCAATGCCCCGAAGGGTCAGTAAATTCATCCGGGATCCAGCCGTTGACGATACCGCCGTCGATCGGCAGCGGCGTCCCCACGACATAGTCCCCTGCCCGGCTGGCGAGATAGATCGCGCCGCCTGCCATGTCCTCGATCGTGCCGACACGGCGCGAGGGAATGCCCGCCGCCGACTTTTCCGGGGCAAGCTTGGCCGCCTTGTTCATTTCCGACGGAAACGCCCCGGGGCAGATGCAGCTGGCCACGATGTTGTCGCGGATCAACCGCGCCGCCATGCGCTTGGTCAGATGAATCACCGCCGCCTTTGACGCCTGATAGGAATAGGTTTCCCACGGATTGATGCGCAGCCCGTCGATCGAGGCGATGTTGATCACTTTGGCGGGATGATCGACAGCGCCCGCCTTGAGCAGGGGAAGCAGCTTCTGCGTCAGGAAAAACGGCGTCTTGACATTGAGCGCCATCACTTTGTCCCACCCGGCTTCGGGAAAGACCTCGAAATCCGCGCCCCAGGCTACCCCGGCGTTGTTGACCAGAATGTCGAGGCGGCTTTCGCGCCCGGCGAGATCCTCGGCCAGCGCCTCGATCCCGGCAAGCGTGGAAATGTCGCCGGGCAGCGGTACGCAGCGTTCGCCCAGCCGCGCGGCGGTGTCGGCAACGACTTCGGCTTTGCGCGCGGTGATATAGACCCGCGCGGCGCCTGCGGCGAGGAATCCTTCGGCAATCATCGCGCCGATCCCGCGCGACCCGCCGGTAACCACCGCGACGCGGCCTTCAAGGCTGAAAAGCTTGGAAAAATCCATCATCTGATCCTTCAATATCCGGACAGCGTCGCGACGCGGTCGGCATGATAAGCGGCATCGCCGAGGAATTCGGCGAGCGCGCGGTCGCGCTTCATGTAAAGCCCGATGTCGAATTCGTCGGTCATGCCGACCCCGCCATGCATCTGCACGCCTTCGCGCACGGCCAGATTGGCGGCAAGGCCGGCCTTGGCCTTGGCCACCGAGACCATCACGTCGGCTTTGGCCGAGCCCGCATCGAGCAATTGCTGCGCCTTGATCACCGCCGCATCGGCGATTTCAAGCTCGCTGTAGAGATGCGCGGCGCGGTGCTGCAAGGCCTGGAATTCCCCGATCAGCTTGCCGAACTGCTTGCGCGTTTTCAGATAGTCCGTGGTCAAGGCAAAGGCCCCGCTGCCCACCCCGGTCAATTCGGCCGCCGTGCCGATCCGTCCGGCGGCGAGCACTTTTTCAAGCAGCGCGCGCCCGCCGTCGACATCGCCGATCACCGCGCCGCCATCGACTTCCACGCCCTCGAAGGTGACATGGCTGGCCATCGCGCTGTCGACCAGGCGCACGGCATTATGGCCAATACCCGCCGCATCCCGGGGCACTGCAAACAGCGTGATCCCGTCGGCATCGCTGTCGGCGCCCGAAGTGCGCGCAGCAACGATCAGGGCATCGGCGGTCGCGCCATGGACGACAAAGTCCTTGCGGCCCGTCAGGCGAAAGCCATTCCCGGCGCGCTCCGCCTTGAGGGCGATGCGCTCGGGGCGATGCTTGGCACCTTCGTCCAGCGCCAGCGCCAGAACGGTTTCGCCCGCGATGATCCCGGGCAGATAGCGCCCCTTCACATCGTCCGACGCCGCGCCGAGCGCTGTCGCACCGATCACGGCAGTCGACAGAAACGGCGAAGGCGTCAGATTGCGACCGATCTCGCGCAAGACGATCCCCGCTTCGACATGGCCGAGGCCGAGGCCGCCATCGGCTTCGGGGATGCAGATCCCGGTCAGCCCCAATTCGGCAAACTGCCGCCACAGCGCCGGGTCATAGCCCGCCGGATCGGCGGCATCGCGCAGGCGCCGCAACTGGGTCTTGATTGCACCTTCGTCACCGATGAAGCCGGTAACGGTTTCGGCCAGCATGGCCTGATCTTCGGTATGGTAGAGCGGCATAAGTCTCTCCGCTGAATAGGGTTTGTTTCAAGAAGGCCCGCGAACGTTACCCGCCCGGAAGGTCGAGGATGCGCTTGGCGATGACGTTGAGCATCACTTCGCTGGTGCCGCCCTCGATCGAATTGGCCTTGGTGCGCAGCCAGTTGCGCGGTGCCGCGCCGCCCCGGGTTTCCGCGCTGTCCCATTCGAGCGCGGTCGAGCCGCCCGCCGCCATGAGCAGTTCATGGCGCCGCTTGTTGAGCTCGGTCCCGACATATTTCATCATGTTGGGCTGCGCCGGGTGAGCCTTGCCGACTTTGACCTCGTCGAGGAATTTCTCGCCCATCGCGGCATATGCCAGCGCGTCGACATCAAACAGCGCCAATTCGGCGCGCAGCACCGGATTGTCGATCCCGCCGTGGCGCTGGACCACCGCGCCGATCGCATTGAGCCGGTCTCCCCCGCCTGCGCCCGAGATCATCTCGCGCTCGTGGCCCAGCAAGTATTTGGCGACATCCCAGCCGCGGTTGAGCGCGCCCACGATCTGGCTCTTGGGCACGACGACATTGTCGAAGAATGTTTCGCAAAACGGCGAGGCGCCGCTGATCAGCTTGATCGGTTTGGTCGTCACGCCCGGCGTGGTCATGTCAAACAGGAGAAAGCTGATCCCCTGATACTTGTTCGCCTTGTCGGTGCGCACGAGGCAGAAAATCCAGTCGGCCTTGTCGGCATAGCTGGTCCAGATCTTCTGGCCGTTGACCACCCAATGATCGCCCCGATCCTCGCCAAAAGTCTGCAAGGATACGAGGTCAGAGCCCGAGCCCGGCTCGGAATAGCCCTGGCACCAGCGGATTTCGCCGCGCGCGATCTGGGTGAGATAGTGGACTTTCTGCTCTTCGGTGCCGAATTTGAGCAGCGCCGGGCCGAGCATCCAGATGCCAAAGCTCGACAGCGGCAGCCGCGCGCCGATGCGGGCGAGCTCTTCGCGCCAGATCTTGGCTTGCGCCGGGCTCATCCCCGCGCCGCCATAGGCGCAGGGCCAGTCGGGCACGGTATAGCCCTTGGCCACACAGCGTTCGAGCCAGACCTTCTGCGCCTCGTTCTTGAACACGACATGGCGACCGCCCCAGCAGATGTCATCTTCATCCTGCACGGGCGCGCGCATTTCGGGCGGGCAATTGGCATCGAGCCAGGCGCGGATTTCCGCGCGGAAAGCTTCCAGTTCGGACATTATGGGCTCCTCTCTTAACTGAGAGGTTAAGGCGACTCGCAAAGGGCTTCAAGCCCGGATTTTGGTCCGAATTTCGGGAAAAACCGGGGATCTACGCTTGCCGTAGCGTCAACGCCGTGACCGTTGACGCGATGAAAAATGCGCCGCAGTCTGGCGCAAACAAGACAACACGCGGGACAGGACAAACACAGTCATGAGCAGCACCGAAAATTCAGCCGGGGCCCGATTCACCGGGAAAACCATTGTCGTCACCGGCGCCGCGTCGGGAATCGGGCGCGCCACCGCGCTCGCCTTCGCGGGCGAAGGCGGGATCGTCTATGCCGCCGACATCGATGCGGCCGGGCTTGCCGCCACCGCCGCCGCGTCGAACGGCGAAATCCGCACCGTTGTGACCGATGTCACGCAGACCGAAGACATCCGCGCGCTGATGGATCGCGCGGCGGCCGAAACCGGCGGGATCGACGTCGTGTTCAACAATGCCGGCGCGGGCGGCGACCGCGCGCCGATCGACGAAATCGAACCCGCCGGCTGGGACCGCACGATGGACCTGCTGCTGCGTTCGGTCGCATTCGGCATCCGTTATGCCGTGCCGCACATGAAGGGGCGCGCATCGACCCGAAACGGCGGGGCGGCGATCATCAATACATCGAGCGTCGCGGCTGTCGGCCCCGGCTATTCGCCGACAGCCTATGCCGTCGCCAAGGCGGGCGTGCTGCATCTGAGCAAAGTCGCGGCGGCAGACCTTGCCAAACACGGCATCCGCGTCGCGGCGGTCCAGCCGGGCTTCATCAACACCAATATCTTTACCCGCGCGCTCGACCTGACCGGCGATGCCGAGACTTCGGCCAAAGCGGCCATCGCCGCCATGTCGCAGCAAGCGCAGCCGGTCGCACGCGGCGGACAGGCAAGCGACATCGCCGAGGCCGTGCTGTTTCTCGCGAGCGAAGCAGCCGGATTTGTCACCGGCACGTCGCTGATCGTCGATGGCGGCATGACGATCGGCCCGCGCCACAGCTGGGACCCCAACAGTCCGGGAATTTTCGAAGCGCTGGAACAATTTGTGCAGCCGCCGGCAGCCTGAAATCGCGGCCGCAGCGACGATGTCGGGCATGGCGGCCCGCTCGACAGCGCTTGATTTGTTTCCGGGCATCGCGCAAAGAATTTAACCGATAGATTAAAAACGCATGGATTCGGCGCCGGAGCATCGGCGCA